>Ga0302325_10031608_pt1 | contig 10888 bp, 9 predicted proteins | sample Palsa_T0_2_FD_201948 | JGI IMG/M metagenome (GOLD analysis project Ga0302325, IMG submission 201948) | Peat permafrost microbial communities from Stordalen Mire near Abisko, Sweden - Palsa_T0_2 | ecosystem: Environmental > Terrestrial > Soil > Palsa > Peat permafrost | place: Sweden: Abisko... | reverse complement strand
CGGTGCTCGAGGTCGATTCCGTGCATTCGATCTTGCAGTTGCCGGCAAACGCTTTTTCGATGCCAAGCGCCGCCTGGGCCGCGGCGGGTGCCGACGCGGCAACCGCCGCGCATGCGACCAGCGCGAGAAGCGAAATGCGGACGTGCGACCTCATGCTTTACCTCCCCATAGGAGCGGGATCAGCTGGTTGGCGACCTCATACCCGTCGAGAGCGCCTGCAATCCCAAGAGTTACGGCGGTTCAACGCCTGTATTAGACGGATCGCACCAATTCCCTGCAAGCTGAAGCCAGCCGCCGGCGGCTGGACGGGAAGGCCGGGCTCAGGGCTCGCGCAGGACGTAGCCAAACCCGCGCACCGTCTGTATCAGGCCGCGGGCGCCGGCCAGCTCCAGCTTGCGCCGCAGATAGCCCACATACACGCGGATCGCGTTGGAGGCGGGGCCGAAGTCATATCCCCAGACACGGTCGTATATGAGCTCATGCGAGAGCACCCGCCTGGCGTTGAGGACCAGCAGGGCCAGCAGCCGGTACTCGGTCGGCGTCAGCTCAATGAAGCGCTCGCCCACCCACGCCCCCTGGGCGGCCGGGTCCAGGCGGATCTCCGCAAACGACAGCGAGTCCGAGATGTCCTCGACGAGCAGCTCCAGCGCCTCCTCGCCGTCCTCGGCGACGCGCACGTCGTAGCCGCCCAACGTGAGTCTGCGGCGCAACGCGTCGCGCCCCGCCCTGTCCTCGTCGACGACCAGCACCCTCACGAGGCCGCCTGCCCCGCGGCAGCGATCTCAGTCGCCCGACCCTGGCAGTCATAAAGGATGCTCGCCGCACCACCGCCTGCGGCACCGCTGCTCGACCCGGCACCCGTCGCCGCCGCGGGCAGCGTCACGCGCACGCACGCCCTGGCCGCTGCCGCCATAGCCGCTCGGGAGCCCGCGCGGTTATCGCCCGGGCGCCCCTGGCCGGCGCCTGCGGAGCCGCCGGATTCGGCCAGCACCCAGCGGATTTTGCCCGCGCGCACCTCCTGGGCCAGCCATGAGACGCTCACATCGCTCTCGCGGCCCGAGAACCCGCCTATGCCAGCCACGTCCGCGCCCTTTTCGATGATCGCTGAGGCCGCGCTCGACTGGCTCGACACCGCGATCGTGCCGCCGCCGTGCTGGGAGACGTAGGAGAGCACGCGCTCGACCGAGGCGCCACCGCCGAAGCCGCCGCCCGGCCCGCCAGGGCCCACGCCGGCACCGGCGCCGAAGGCGAACCGTCCTGGCCCACCGCCACCACCTGCGTTTTCGCCTGCGCCGGGGCCGGGGCCGGCGCCCGGGCCTTCGCCCGTACCCGGAGGAGCACCCGCGCTGGAGGGGGGAGCACCGGGGCCGAACAGTTGGGCGGCGCCGGCCGGCGCCCGCCGCGTTGCTGCTCCGCCACCGAATCCGCCGCCCCCGCCAAAGCCACCAGGTCCTGCTGCCGTCGCGACCGACGCAGGCCCGCCCGAGGGGAACGTGCCGCTGGTGGCATGTCCAAGCGTGTCCACCGCCCACACAGCCGGGGCCAATAGCAGCGCGGCCACCGCCCCTGCGACCGCAAGCGTGCGCGCCCGCGGCTTGCCGGCGAGGGCAAGCGCAGCGGCCGTGAGCGTGCCCACGGCAATCAGCACTGGTCCGAGCCAGCTCAGCTGACCGGGGTAGTCGTTGATGACGAGGAGCTCGACCACCACGCCTGCAGCGATCGCCAGCGGGCCGAGCACGCGAGTGCCGGCCCCGCCTTTGATCAGCTGCGCGGCGCCCGCCCCGGTCAGAGCCGCTGCAAAGGGCGCGAGTAGGGATACGTAATAGGGATGAAAGATGCCGCCGGCCCAGCTGAACAGGACGGCCGTCGTGAGGAACGCTCCGCCCACCACCAGCAGCCAGCCTGTGCGTGGGTCCGAGCGCCTCAACCGGCTGGCCGCGAGCATGCCCAGGCCGCTGATCAGGGCGAAGCCGAGCAGCCAGCCCGCCTGCCCGCCAAGGGCCGAGTTGAGCAGGCGCAGCGGCCCGGGCGTGCCGCCGAACATCGTGCCGCCGCCACCACCCGGGCCGCCGCTCTGGCCTTCCACCCGTCCGAGGCCGTTGTAACCGAAGATCAGCGACAGGATGCTGTTGTCGCTCGTGCCCGAGACCCACGGGCGGTCGGCCGCCGGTGTCAGTTCCACCAGCGCCGGCCACGCGCCCCCGACGATCACCATCGCAGCCCCGCCCGCCAGCAGCTGACGCGCGGCATGTAGCCGCCCCCTCCCGCGCGGTGCGAGCCACAGCCAGGCGGCGGCTATCCCCGGCACGACCGTCAGCGCCACGCCCATCTTCGTCTCAAAGCCAAGCCCCACGCACACGCCGCTGGCCACCAACCAGCGCGTGCGCCCGTCCTCCAGCGCCCGCATCGCGCACCACAGCGCCGCCACGCAACACAGCACCAGCAGCGCGTCCGGGTTGTTGTGGCGGGAGATCGCGACCGTGATCGGAGTGAGCGCCAGCGCCAGGCCGGCCACGAAGCCGCCCACGCGGCCGAAGCGGCGACGGACGAGGTCGTAGAGCAGCACCACGCTCGCCACCCCCATCAGCGCCTGCGGGAGCAGCAGGCTGAGCGGGTGGTAGCCGAACACCCTCACCGACAGCGACTGCACCCACAGCGCCAGCGGCGGCTTGTCGACCGTCATCACGCCGCTGTGGTCCAGCGACGCGAACAGGAAGTCATGCCAGCTCGAGCTCATCGAGCGCACAGCGGCGCTGTAATAGTCATTGGCCCAGCCATTGCGGCTGAGCGCCCACACGTTCAACGTCCCGGCCAGCGCCATCAGACCGGCCAGCTCGGGGCGCACCCGCAACAGTGCCAGCGCCCTGCCCAGCACCCGCGCCGGCGATGCATTGCCGGCAGGGCTCTTGACCGGTGCCCCAGACGACCTCGCAGGGGCCGCCGAACTTGTCTCCCATGAGAAGCTCACACGGGGAGAATCGCGGCCCCGTATGTGAGCACCGTCAGAGAAAGCTGAGAATCTGCTTACGCCGCGCGGTAGCGAGTCGCGAGCTCGGGGCTCTGAGCTCCGAAGGCCGCGAGATCGGCGCTGAAGACGGCATCGAGCAGGCTGGCGTCCTCGACGCCCGGGGCGGTGACGACCTCGCCGAGCTCAAGGCCGCGCCGGCTGGCGGCGACGACGTCCTGCGCACTCATGCGCGGGACCGCACTCATGTCCAGGCCTTGCACCTCGTGGAACTCGGTCGCCACGATGCCCGGGCACAACGCCTGGACCCGGATCGGTGTGTCCTCCAGTTCGGCGCTGAGAAGCTGAGACATTGCGACCGTCCCGGCCAGCGCCCCGCCGTAGACGGCCCGGCGCGGCATCACCGAGCTTGCTGCCGGCCCGCTGAAGGCGATCATGCCCGCGACGTTGATGATGGTGCCCTCGCCGCGCCCCAGCATGCCCGGCAGTGCGGCACGCGTCAGCATCGTCGGCGCGAGCACCTTGACGTGCAACAGCTCCGACGCCTTCCCGGCGGTCAGCTCAGCGAGCGGCATGTAATGAGCGACGCCGGCATTGTTGATGAGGATGGATAGCGGCTGCGCGGTGCAGATCTCGGCGACGGTGCCAACCCCCGAGTCCGTGGAGAGGTCGGCGGGGACTGTCTGGACCTTCACGTCGGTATGCGCGGCGGCAAATTGCGCCAGGCGATCCTCGCGGCGGCCGACGATGATGAGGTCGTGGCCGTCGGCGGCGAGGTCCTCAGCGAACGCCTTGCCGATTCCCGAGGTGGCCCCGGTGACGAGCGCAAGCTTTCTCACAAAGGGAGTGTTGCACCCGCCGCTACGGCTCCAGGACCGGGCTCGGCACGGACATCGCGCACTCCCAGTGGCTCACCGCAGCGCGTGCACATGCGCCGCTCGCCCAGCTCCCCGCCGCAGCCCACATGGCGAATCAGCATCGGTGGGCCGGCCGGGGCGGCATGGCGGTCGCCCCACTGCATCAGCTCCATCACCGCCGGCCACAGGTCAAGGCCCTTGGCGCTCAGCCTGTACTCGTTGCGGCGCGGGCGCTCCTGGTAGGGGACCTTCTCCAGAATCCCCTCGGCCACCAGACGCTCCAGGCGGGCCGCCAGCACGTTGCGGGCTATCCCCAGGTCGCTCTGGAGCGCATCGAAGCGGCGGATGCCGAGAAAGATGTCGCGCAACACCAGCACCGTCCAGCGCTCACCCACCAGCTCCAGCGTCCTGGCGATCGAGCAGTTCAAATCGCTGTAGTCGTTTCCCAGCATCACCGCCAGCATAACAAGGTGCGTTGCATAGCGCAACTCATTGTTATAGTCTTGCGTCTTGTCATGCAACTAAGGGTCCGGCGGGCCGGCACAGGAGGTCTCACAATGGAGCGCAAGTGGAAGGTCCTGATGGTGGTGGTGGTCGGCGTGTTCATGGCCGGCCTCGATGTGTTCATCGTCAACATCGCCTTTCCCCAGCTGCACCGCGACTTCCACGGAACGAGCCTCGGGACCCTCTCCTGGGTGCTCAACGCCTACACCATCGTGTTCGCCGCCTTTCTCGTGCCCGCCGGGCGCTGGTCGGACGGCTTCGGTCGCAAGCGCTCATTCATGCTCGGCGTCAGCCTGTTCGTCGCCGCCTCAGCCGCCTGCGCGGCGGCGCCGTCCGTGAACTTCCTGATCGCAGCGCGCGCCATTCAGGGGCTGGGAGCGGCCCTGCTGATGCCCGCCTCGCTCGGTTTGGCGCTGCCTGAGTTCCCGCCCGAGCAGCGCCACATCGCGATCGGCGCCTGGGCCGCCATCGGCGGGATCGCCGCTGCGGCCGGCCCGCCCCTCGGTGGGCTGCTCGTGGAGGCCGGCTGGCGCTGGGTGTTCATCGTCAACGTGCCCGTCGGCATCGCCGGCCTGATCGCAGGCCAGCGCGTGCTCCGCGAGATCCGCCACCCCGAGGCCGAGCGCCCGGACTTTCTCGGCGCCGTGCTCTTGACAGGCGCCGTCGGCACGCTGGTGGTGGGAATCGTCCAGGGGTCCAGCTGGGGCTTCGCCGGTGCTCGCGTGCTCGGGCTGTTCGCCATCGCCGTGCTCCTGTCCGCCTGGCTCATCCGGCGGATCGCACACCACCCTGCGCCGATCGTCGAGGGCGCGCTGTTCGCGGTCCGCGCTTTCAGCGCCGCCACGCTCGCATCGTTGCTGTTCTTCATCGCCTTCGCCGCCATGCTTCTGGGAAGCGTCCTGTTCCTCACCGGGATCTGGAACGAGCCGATCATCACGGCCGGCTTGATGATCGCGCCCGGGCCCGCGCTGGCCGCGATCACCGCCGTGCCCGGCGCCCGGCTCGGTGGGCGCTACGGCCAGGGGAGGATCGGCGCGATCGGAGCGCTGCTGTTTGCGCTCGGGGGCGTCTGGTGGACCACCCACCTCGGGGGCCAGCCCCACTTCGCATCTGACTTCCTGCCCGGGATGCTCATCGGCGGCATCGGCGTCGGCCTGGTGATCCCGTCTCTCACAGGAGCTGTCGCCGCGACGCTCCCGCCGGCGCGGCTGGCCACCGGCATCGCCGTTCAGACGACCGGTCGCCAGATCGGCTCGGCGCTCGGCTTTGCCATCCTCATCGCCGTCCTCGGAACGCCCCACAGCGCCGCTGACTTCACGGCGGCGTGGAAGTTCATGATCATCGCCAGCGTGCTCGCCGGCGCCGCCCTGCTGCTCGTCGCTGCCTCGGATGTCCAGCCCAAGCTCAGTGAATCTCCGACGCCGGTCCATACTGGAGATGCACCCCTCAGAGCATGATCTCCTATGCCAAACAAGCAGGATGCGCGGCAGGCGGAGTGAGTGATGCGACCGAGAACACCACAGATCGTCGCCCTTGGAGGCGGCGGCTTCTCGATGGAGCGAGAGAGCTCGCTGCTCGACGACTACGTCCTCTCGCTCACCGACTCGCCACGGCCGCGCGTGTGCTTCCTGCCGACCGCCTCCGGTGACGCCGACCACTATGTCGTCCGCTTCTACCGCCACTTCTCCGCCTCCTGCGACGCCAGCCATGTCTCGCTGTTCCGTCGCGACCAGGGAGCCGGCGGAGTCGAGGACGATCTCGAGACCCATCTGCTCGCACAGGACCTCATCTACGTAGGAGGCGGCAACGTCGTCAGCATGCTCGGCGCCTGGCGCGCGCATGGCCTTGACGAGGTCCTGCGCAAGGCGTGGCGCAAGGGCGTTGTGCTGTGCGGGCCCTCCGCCGGATCGCTGTGCTGGTTCGACGAGGCGCTCAGCGCCTTCCACGGTGCACCCCGCAGCGTTCGCGGGCTCGGGCTGCTGCCCTACTCCAACTGCGTCCACTACGACGCCGAGCCCGACCGCCGCGCCGAGTACCACCGCTTCGTCGGCGACGGCATGCGTCCCGGATTCGCCGTCGAGGACGGTGTCGCGCTGCACTTCCGCCGCACTCGCCTGAAGCGGGTCGTCAGCTCGCGCCCCGGTGCAGGCGCCTACCGCGTCGAGCCCGGAGGCGACGGCGTCGTCGAGACGCGGCTGAAGGTCGCCTACCTCGGCCCCGACCCGGACGACTGCGAAGCCTCCGACCCCGCTTCCGGATCCGCGGCGGCCGCCCCCGCGCAGCTGGCGCAGAGGCGCAGCTCACGCGCGAGCTCCGCGATCGCTGCCGCGGGCCCCGTCACCGCGTGAGGCCCGCAGCGGACGCCCGCATCGAGGACCGTCTCATCCTCGCCATGGGCGGCGGCGGCTTCACGATGGAGCCGAGCAACCCGCTGCTCGACGACTTCGTTCTCAGCCTGTCGGACGCGCCCGAGCCTCGCATCCTGTTCCTGCCCACAGCCTCAGGGGACACCACCGCTCAGATCAACGCCTTCCAGGCTCGCTTCGGAGCCCGCACCTGCGTGGCCGAGCACCTGTCCCTGTTCCGCCTGGCAGACGCCAAGCGGCCACTGCACGAGATCGTGCTCGGCCAGGACATCGTCTACGCCGGCGGCGGATCGATGCGCAACCTGCTCGCCATCTGGCAGGCCCACGGGCTCGACCGCCTGCTGCTCGAAGCTTGGCGGCGGGGAATCGTTCTGGCCGGGCTGAGCGCCGGCGCCATGTGCTGGTTTGAAGGCGGCGTCACACGTTCCAGCGGGCCGCCTGAAGCGATGTCAGGACTGGGACTGCTCGAGGGCTCACTCACTGTCCACGCCGACGGCGAGCCAGAGCGCCTGCCGGTGTGGCTCACCAGCGTTCGCGACGGCACCCTTGCCGGCGGCTGGGCAGTTGATGACGGCGTCGGACTGCTCTTCCGCGGCCGCCGGCTGGCGCGAGTCGTCAGCTCCCGTCCGGGCGCCGGCGCACAGCGTGTCGATGCCATCGCCGGCGAGCTCGTGCGCCATCGCCTTGAGCCCGAGCTGCTCGGTGAAGCCGATCACGGCGCCCTCGGAGGCGTCGACGATGCCGTGCAGGAGCTTCGCCGCATGCACCAGTTCCGCCGCGGTCTCGCCGGCGGACGAGACTGACAAGCGGCCACCCATCCGGCTGAGCGGCCTCCCAGCTCGGGTATAACCGGACATGTGAGGTTCGCCACTATCCTCTGCGTCGGGCTGCTTGCGGGCTTCTGTCTGCCGCTTGCAAATGCGCAGGCTTCCGCCCCCCTCCTTTCGAGCCCATGGCGCAGCGGCTTCAACAAACTCTGGGCCGGCTATGCCGTCACCGGCCCGCGTTTCAGGGCTGTGCGGGGGACCTTCATCCAGCCGGCCATGGGCGCGTGCAGCGGCTCCACCACCGCCGACCCCGAGGCTCCGATCGCCAACAATGTCTTCATCTGGTCCGGGCTTGACGGACTGGGGACCGCCACCGTGGAGCAGGTGGGAACCGAGATCATCTGTGAGATCACCGCTCAGGGGCCAAGCATCAGCTACTTCGCCTGGTTTGAGACCTATCCCGAACCCGTCAGGCAGATTCCCGTGGCCATCCGTCCAGGAGATCAGATCCTTACCGAAGTCAAGGCGCTCGACCCCCACCACTTCGTGATGACGCTCGAGGACCGGACCACCGCGAGCCGCTGGTCACACGTCGCCTACCAGCGCATCCCCGCTCCGCGCTCATCCGCAGAGTGGATAGACGAGCCCGAGGGCATCGACCTTCCGAGCATCACCCCAACCGTCTGGTCGAGCCTGTCGGCCACCGCCGGCGGGCGCACCGCATCGATCGGCCGGGGGGGCAGCGGTCACGTCTCGGCCCTCTACATCTCCGACGCCGGCTCCAATCAGCACGTCGAACCCAGCCCCCTCGGCGGCGGCGGCAACGCCTTTGCCACCTCATGGCTGCCGGGGGCATCCGCGTGAGCTGAGCCTCAAGCGATAATCGCTGGCCGATGGCCAGCGAGCAAGCCACCCCATACGCCGGGCGCACCGCCTGGGCGCGCAATCTCGCCGCGCCCGTGCGCGACTTCCTGAGCACCGAGACCGGCAGCGCGATCGTTCTGCTCGGCGCGGCTGTCCTGGCAATGCTGTGGGCCAACTCCCCCTGGTCGCACTCCTATGAATCGCTGTGGAGAACCCAGCTCTCCATCCGCATCGGCAGTGGTGGGGTAGCAGCCGACCTTCGCCACTGGGTCAACGAGGGTCTCATGACCTTCTTCTTCCTCGTCGTCGGGCTCGAGGCCAAGCGCGAGCTCGATATGGGCGAGCTGCGCGAGCGCCGGCGGCTGGCCGTCCCCGTGATGGCGGCGCTCGGAGGCATGGCCGTGCCAATCGCGATCTACCTGTCCATCAACGCCGGGCGCGCTGGAGCCGGCGGCTGGGGCGCGGCGATGTCGACCGACACCGCGCTCGCCCTCGGCGCGCTTGCGCTGCTCACTCCCCGCGCCGCCACGCGGTTGCGGGTGTTCCTGCTGACGCTCGCAGTCGTCGATGACCTCGGCGCCCTGCTCGTCATCGCCACCGCCTACACCACGCACATCTCCCTGCTCGCGCTCGCGCTGGCGCTTGGCGCCTTTGCGGCACTGCTGGCGCTCCGCTACCTGCCCGTCTGGCGCCGCCAGGTCTCGGTGATTCTCGGCGTGGGGCTGTGGGTGGCGCTGTTCAAGTCGGGCATCGACCCCGTCATCGCAGGCCTGGCAATCGGGTTGGTGACCAGCGCCTACCCACCTTCGCGCGAGACTCTCGAGCGTGTGACGGCTCTCACCAGATCCTTCCGCGAGCAGCCCACACCAGAGCTCGCGCGCTCGGCCCAGGAGGGGGTGCTGTCCGCGATTTCTCCCAACGAACGCCTCCAATACGGACTGCACCCATGGACCAGCTACCTGTTCGTCCCACTTTTCGCCCTTGCCAACGCGGGCATCCATATCAGCGGCGGCCTGCTCAGTGACGCGATCGCCTCGCCCGTCACCCTGGGGATCGTCCTCGCCTACGTCGTCGGCAAGCCGCTCGGCGTGGTCGGCGCCAGCTGGCTCGCCACGCGCCGGGCCCTGCACGGTCCGCGCCCTCCAGTGGGGTGGCCGCTGCTCTTGGGGGGCGGCGCCGTCGCCGGCATCGGCTTCACCGTCTCCCTGCTGATCTCAAGCCTTGCCTTCCACGGCGAGCTCCTGGCCGAGGCCAAGCTCGGCGTGCTCGCCTCGGCGATCCTCGCGCCCATGTCCGCCTGGGTGATCTTCCGCGCGGGCGAACTGCTGCCCAAGCGCCTGCTCGCCGCCCAAGTGCTCGGCACAGCAGAGGACATCCTCGACCTCTCCGACGACGTCGATTCTGCGCGCGACCACATCCGCGGTCCCGACGATGCCCTCGTCACGCTCCTCGAGTACGGCGATTTCGAGTGCCCCTACTGCGGGCAGGCCGAGTCCGTGGTGCGCGGACTGCTCGCGTCCTTCGGCGACGACCTGCGCTATGTCTGGCGCCACCTCCCACTCAACGATGTCCACGGCAGCGCCCAACTCGCCGCAGAGGCAGCTGAGGCGGCCTCGGCGCAGGGCAGCTTCTGGAGCTTCTACGACGCGCTCTTCGCCCACCAGGGGGACCTCGCGGCGAGCGACCTCGGGTCCTACGCAAAGGAGCTGGGGCTCGACGTCCCCCGCTTCTGGGATGAGCTTCGCGCCCACCGCTACACCCCGCGCGTGGCCGAGGACGTCGCCAGCGCCGACGCCAGCGGGGTTTCCGGAACGCCAACCTTCTTCGTGAACGGGCGCCGGCACAATGGCGCCTACGACGTCGACACGCTCTCCGCCGTCATCCGCTCCACCCGTGCCCGCGCCGGCCTGCTGGCGTCCGCCTCCGAGGACGCTCTCACCCACCGCTAACGTAGGAGGCGTGAGCAGCACCGACACCAGCCGGGCTCGCGGGCGTGTTCGTGTGGAGCCGGGAGCCAAGCGCGTGCGGGCGTATCTCGGCGGCGAGCTGGTGGCCGACACCCTCCATCCGCTGCTCGTGTGGGAGTCTCCCCGCTACCCCACCTACTACTTCCCCGCCGCCGACGTGAGCAGCGAGCTGCTGCAGGCGGACGGCGCGCTCGCCCACTCTCCCAGCCGCGGCGATGGCAAGACCTTCACCGTCAGCGCAGGAGGCAAGCAGGCCCCCGCCGGCGCCCTCACCTACGAGGACTCGCCGATCGAGGAGTTGCGCGATCTGATCCGGCTCGAGTGGGGAGCGATGGATGCCTGGTTTGAGGAGGACGAGGAGGTCTACACCCATCCGCGCAACCCCTACACGCGCATCGACATCCTCGCCAGCTCTCGCCACCTGCGCGTCGTGATCGACGGCACCACCGTGGCCGAGTCGCCAAGCCCGCGGCTCCTGTTCGAGACCGGCCTCGCGACCCGCTACTACCTGCCCAAGACCCACGTACGGATGGACCTGCTCGAGCTCACGGACCTCGTCACCCGCTGCCCCTACAAGGGACAGGCCCAATCCTGGTCG
>Ga0302325_10031606_pt1 | contig 10889 bp, 8 predicted proteins | sample Palsa_T0_2_FD_201948 | JGI IMG/M metagenome (GOLD analysis project Ga0302325, IMG submission 201948) | Peat permafrost microbial communities from Stordalen Mire near Abisko, Sweden - Palsa_T0_2 | ecosystem: Environmental > Terrestrial > Soil > Palsa > Peat permafrost | place: Sweden: Abisko... | reverse complement strand
CGTCGAAAAGATAGATTTCACAACTACGATGCTCGGGACAAAATGCGATATCCCATTTTATGTTACCGCCACTGCATTGGGCAAGCTAGGACATGCCGAGGGCGAAGTCGTCCTGACCAGGGCCGCCAAGAAGCACAACGTTGTTCAGATGATACCCACTCTCGCGTCATGTTCTTTCGACGAAATTATGGATGCAGCAGAAGGGGACCAAGTTCAATGGATGCAACTCTACGTCAACAAAGATCGAGAAATTACAAAGAAGATTGTGCAACATGCTGAGAAGCGTGGATGTAAAGGTCTCTTCATCACAGTTGATGCACCCCAACTCGGTCGTCGAGAAAAGGACATGCGATCGAAGTTCACGGATACTGGATCAAACGTTCAAGCAGGTTCACAGACGGACAACTCTCAAGGTGCTGCACGAGCAATTTCGAGTTTCATCGATCCTGGATTGAGCTGGAAGGATATCCCTTGGTTCAAATCAATCACGAAGATGCCAATCATTCTCAAGGGTGTCCAACGAGTTGAAGATGTCATTAGAGCTATTGAATCTGGTGTCCAAGGTGTCGTTCTTTCAAACCATGGAGGCCGGCAACTTGATTTCGCTCGTTCTGGGATTGAGGTCCTCGCTGAAGTTATGCCAGTGCTTCGGGAGCGAGGATGGGAGAACCGTATTGAGATATTCGTTGACGGTGGTGTCAGAAGAGCTACAGATATCATAAAAGCTCTGTGCCTTGGTGCAAAGGCTGTCGGTATCGGGAGACCGTTCCTCTATGCCATGAGTGCGTATGGACAACCTGGAGTTGATCGAGCTATGCAATTGTTGAAGGATGAGATGGAAATGAACATGAGACTGATCGGATGTTCGAGCGTGGACCAGTTGAACCCTACACTAGTTGATACAAGGGGATTGAGCATGCACATCTGTAGTGTGCCATCTGATACATTGGTACGTATTTCTTCTTTCCTAGTTGTACATCACTAATTGTTCTTCAGGGTCTGTCCGTCTATGATCCACTCATAAGCCCCAGGGAGAAGGCGAAGCTGTAGTTTATACATGAAGCATGACGACGCAATCCTACAAGTAGAATCTATATACTGTATATTGCTGCTTACACCATATATATCATGTGTTGTTTTTTCTCGGCTGTCATTTAGTCTTCTGACCCATCACTCCCCTAAAAAATACTACTGTAGAGTCCAGACTATGTGGCTCAGCACAATCACCATCACCCCAATCCTTTTACACATGTTTCTCACTCATCATATCACATGTGATTCCCAAATGCAATCACAAGACGGACATGTCCCCCATTCTTCCAACCCCGCCAAGCTCAAAAAGGAGACCCATCCTCCACGTGATTGGCCCCATCCGTCAGCGACTCTCCACAGCCTCGCATGAATCGCATCCCACACTTGCCTGTACAGGGATCACTTTCCACTGAAGACAGCCGGGCCATGCGCCTGAAATGTGCGTCATTGCTAATTTCAATCTGGCAGCTAGGCGTCCAGTCCCACCGACTCGAAAATTAAATTGTACTCTAAAGCCTTGCGCTTTTTATTTGTTTACCTTCACGTCCATGACACGCTCCGTCACGAAAAATTCCAGAGACAAGACGAAGAGGAAAGAAGTGAATACTTTGGTTGGATATTTGGGGTGAGATCTCGAGGCTGAAACGGGAAAGAGAGGGAGCTGCAGATGATGAGGCGTGAGAGATGAGACATTTGGATGGGCATTGGAAAGAAAGCTGGGTGTAAAGTGTGCTGAGCCCAATCAAGCCACGCGATAATTCCGATCTCACTTCTTTGCTTGTTACTTGCTTTTTCGATCTACCAAAAGGCCTTTTTGCGATCTTGGCTTGTGATCGAGGCTTGCACACTCTCTTCACGTTATTCCACGGAATCGATTCAATCGAGGCTGCACCAGGAAAGGCAGGCAATCTGATTTATACGACGGACAGCATGGCCCAATCTCTTGAGGCTAAGATTGTGGTTTTGGGGTCGCAGGGTGTGGGGAAGACGAGTTTGGTGCATAGGTTAGTTTTAGTTTTTGGTCTGGTGTGGTGTGAGGGGATGTGCTAATGATGTTGGATATGGCAGATACGTGAAGAATCAATTTCAGCCTGCGAGCACGACAAGTACTGTAGGAGCGAGCTTTCTTACGAAACGCGTGGTGGATGATGAGAGTGACACCCTCGTGCGATTGCAGATTTGGGATACGGCTGGGCAGGAACGATTCCGGTTAGCAATTTCTATTCTTTGTTGGTTGAACTCTATCCGAGGCTAGAGCCTTCTTTTGAAGGGAATATTTACTAATGGGATGGCATTGGATAGAAGTATTTCGAAACTTTATTACAGAGGTGCAAATGCTTGCATCCTCTGCTACAGCATAACCGATGCGACCTCCTTCGAAGAAATGGGCGTCTGGCTCATGGAGCTCAGGCGTAACGTCCCTCCGGATATTATACTGCATGTTGTTGGCACGAAAGCCGATTTGGTGACGCGAGATCCGTCTTTGCGTCAGGTACCGTTCGAACGCTGCATTGCATATGTTGCAGACAACCTCGCGCCTGGCATGTCCTCGACTCCGCCCGCGACCGCTACGCCTGGCGGGGCTGGAGGAATTCTAGATGGCGGGGGAGGAGGGATTGCATACAGAGGATTTCTGGGACAAGGAGCAGGCCAAGCCGCTGCATTAGATGGTGCACGAAGCCCGAGTTCGAAAAGAAGCAGTGGGTTCTGGGGCCAAGAGGTTGGCTGGGATTGTTGCCATGAAGTCAGTGCCGAGAGCGGGGAGGGCGTGGAGGAGGTGTTTAGAGTCATTACTAGGAAGCTTGTGGAGCAGAATAGGAAGATTCAAGAGCAGTCGATGAACGCTATGCAATCGCCCTCTCCGGGTGAGCAGGGCGGGAGCGATTATTTTGACGGGACGAGACCTGGAGGGAGTTTCAGAGTGGGGAGGGATAGGAGGAGTTGGTTTGGAGTGCCGGTTGAGAATTACATTGAGGAGGGGACGCCAGATGGACAGCCTGGGACGCAGATTAAGACGCGGAGAAAGTGTTGTTAGTTTTGTTGGATACCCTGGGATTTTGTTGGTTGTTTGGATTTGGGGTTGGGATTGGGATTTGCACAGCTGGGTAATGATTGCATTTGAACAGGCGTGGAATTGGTGGCATTAGCTTCTGGAGTTCTGGTCATTTGGGCATAATGATGGCTGGTATCATGCATGCATGCATAGTCGAACGAAATCTTACGTATTCTCCCTTTCACAACTCCCTCTCGAATGCTCTTGATATTGTAGGAACCCAATTTTACAATCTCAACTCGCAGAACTGCTATGCAGGAAGTATCTCGCAACGTACTCTCAGAAAAGACAAACGCCATCCCCCACCCCAATCCATCCCTCCCTGCGGACCAACAACCTACATAACCACACAACAAGAATTCTGCTTCTTCGCCTGTGTGTAGAACATTTTACTCTGCGCACTCAATCCATCACTCTTGGCCACCAGATCATCAATCTTCTCTCCCCTCTGCAACACACTCTCAATCGTCTTATGCAGCACAATCTTGGTCTCATCCAGCTCCTTCTGGATCTTCATAATGCTATCCGCCTGCTGCGGATCCTGGTACTTCGTGATGTATTCCTTTAGTTCGGGGAATGAGAGAGTAGGGTTCGAGGAGGACCAGGTCGAGCGTGGGTACTTGGCTAGGAACTCGTCGACGACTTTGGAGAGCAGTTGGTGTGCGACGAGCGCGGGGTAGTCGTGGTCTGAGATTATGATGCCAGCGACGCCTTCAGTGCGGCCGTAGGCGTGAAAGGTGTAGTCTATTTCTTTATTAGCATACCATGTTATATTATCTTTGAATCTGACTTGTAGGAACGTGCCTTGTTCTTCGACATCTTGCCGTTGCCCGGGTCGAGTCCGCTCCGCGACTGTCTTGCTGAATAGGGTCATGAACTCGCCATAGCTATGGAAGCATCAGCATATTCCCATTTCAAATCCTTCGGTGGCACACGCACTTGTTACGTGTGAATCGCGAGTAGGTGCTCAGCTCCTTCTCGGCGCACAGCTCGTGCGCGGGCTTGCTCTCGTTCTTGATTATCTGTAGATAGCGGTCAGTCAGTGCCAAGCCTTCCATCAAGGATTGATTGAGGGGAAAGCATACTCCGATGTAATGCAACTTCATGATTGTGGTATTGGTGGGGGAAAGAGGGATTGCGAGGAAGATGTTGTTGTGGTGAGGTTGGCTTTGTTCTTCATGAAACTCTTTAAGAGGTGCCTTGCTCCGCCCATCGTCAGAGGATTGTCGTCACATGGCGCGGCCGACGGCGAAATCGTGGTTCCGAGATCTGGTCCCTAACTACTTTCTTGCAACTTTCTTTTATTCCTATATTTTTTTAAGTTTTATCATTGTACAAATGGTTTTTATGACTAAACTTTCTGGCGCCAGTGATAAAACGTTTTCCAGATTTAGATTGTTTTTGTTCCTCACTATATAAGTCTTGAAATAGATGGAAAATCATGGAATACAGTTGGGTTTCAGTGAACCCTACTATTCTATCCATCGAGGTCCAAAGCCGAAAGTTTGTAGAGATAAATCAGGCCGTTCGTTTCAAACTACTCCCATGTCCTTCAAAGTTGTGTCCTCTTTCTTTGTCCGACTATGTGCAGCTGGCTGGTACGAAATCTCTCTGCCTGGAAGTACATGCCATCACCGGTGTACCACCTGCGCTAAATTTCATCAAGCTTTGGGGCCAGGAGCATGTGAAAATTACCAAAGGTGCTAGTACTTTCCGAAATCCGAAATGAAACTCAGGACTTGAAACCCGAAGTAACCGTTGGTCCCATATAGAACATGTATTTTCTTCTTGAAGGTTGGTCTCATCTCGCAAGGACTCGCATGTCCAAGAAGTATTGTCCGAGAACCTATTTCTTCGAGCTTTTAGACTAAGAAATGGAGAGATTCTCGAATTCGATATCATATGCGCGCTATCCCTCACTGTTGTGACGATAGTATAGACGTATCAGTAAATGTTACAAGAAGTGACTCTCCACTCACAGGCTTGTCCAACAAGCACAAAGTTCCCGCTTCCTACTCCTTCAGGACGCATGGGAATGCTTTCTTCCAAACGACATAGACTTTGTCTCCTCTCCGCGGCCAAGTCGGCACCACTTCCATGCTTCCCTTCTCTGTGAAGCACAGCTTTCCCCCAAGGCCATATCTCCGAAGATTCTCATAGATCATATTGAATGGAGTGGTATGGAAAGTAGCATCGTCTCCATTTCATGGCTGAAGGAGGCTTTGAACCGTTGGCTAATTGCAGGATGTGCCAATGACCAGTTCAGCTAGTCCCAACTAGTCAAGTCATGTACCCTGAAACAGATTGAACTGAGCGTTTTGTTGACATTGTCAAGTACTTCAGCGGCCACAATCTCGTCGAATCTGCATTTCGTATGGCCACATAAACCCTCCGCAAATCTCAAATTGCCTCCTTATGACAAACCTAAAGGAAAGGTGAATTCAGTAGGAGAGAAACGCTGACCAAGTTTGAGAGATTTTCGAAACATGATTGACAATAGTCATACCGAGCGATATTACTAATATCTTGGGGTAACACTTAAAGCGAAAGACTTGTTTCGCAATTCTTAAGAATCCAGAACGCGAGCAGCATACCGCACTCCGTAAGTAAGGACCAATTGTCGTAACATAAAAGACACCTTCAAGAAAGTAGATCAACTAAACTACTTGGGCATATCGGGATGGGAAGAAATGGATTTCCACCCGGAAAGAACTCTATCCGACAAATAACCGGTCGGGGTACCTCGGATACCCGGCCGGTTAGGATGTATAGTCATCCCGAAATCCATTATCTGGGTCTTGTCTGAACCAACGAGGGCTCAGCATGTCATCCCCAGGGCGTAATTAATGGACAACAGATTGACATGGCGCATTTGATGGCGAGTAAAAGAAAATTTGCGAAGGAAAAGGACGTTTAAATCTGGAATTTGGTAACTCCCCCTGTCACGTGTGCGCAAGATTTCCGTCATTGCCGGGCGCGGCCGCATTTGCCAAGTACAAACTTCTTCAAACTAGATGCATAACAACATTAACGCCTTCCACATGAATAGTAAGCTGATAATGCTGACATGCTGCTGTACCTTCATAATATAATAAGGTGAAGAGCGTCTCTTTTTTCTCTATTGTTCTTGACCTCTCTCGTTCTTCCCACTATTGCGTGCTCTCTACCCCACCTAAGCCGACCACAATGGATTCGAAACAATTCAAGCAAGCTGCCACATCAGCAATTGATGAGAGTCAGTATCCCTTAGTCCGACCCCCGTAGATCAGTGCTAATTGAAGTAGTTGTAAACTACTATGACACAATACAGGACCGAAGGGTCGTCTCGAATGTCGAGCCAGGATATCTCAAGAAGCTCCTTCCTGCTGGTCCTCCTGAGGATGGAGAATCATGGGCAGATATTCAGAAGGATATTGAGTCGAAGATAATGCCAGGCCTTACTCATTGGTAAAAATCTGCCTTCCTGAACTCGTCTTGATTTGACTAACAATTATGAGGCAATCCCCCAACTTTATGGCCTTCTTTCCTGCATCTTCCTCATTTCCCGGTATGCTAGGAGAACTCTACTCCGCTGCATTCACCGCCCCAGCATTCAATTGGATATGCTCCCCAGCCGTTACCGAACTCGAAACTGTAGTCTTGGACTGGCTGGCCAAGCTCCTGAATCTTTCGGACTGCTACCTCTCGACTTCACATGGAGGAGGTGTCATTCAAGGATCAGCATCTGAAGCTATTGTGACCGTTATGGTTGCCGCCCGCGACAAGTACCTTCGAGAAACCACCTCCCACTTGTCCGGTATCAAACTCGAAGATGCCATTGCACATAAAAGAAGCAGAATGGTGGCCCTGGGGAGTGATGCGTCCCATAGTTCAACGCAGAAAGCGGCGCAGATCGCTGGAGTTCGATTTCGCTCTATTCCGGTAACTAAGGAGACTAATTTTACGCTGACCGGTGCAGCATTAGCAGAAGCCCTGGAACAATGCAAGGCGCAAAAACTCGAACCCTTTTTCTTGACCACGACCCTAGGAACAACTTCAACCTGCGCAGTGGATGACTTTGGATCGATTGCTTCGACTCTTTCCAAATGCGCACCTCCAGATGTCCCTGGAGAGATTTGGGTTCATGTAGATGCTGCCTACGCTGGAGCAGCTCTAGTTTGCCCTGAATACCACCACCTTACCGAACCATTTAAGCATTTCCACTCTTTCGACATGAACATGCACAAATGGCTTCTCACGAACTTCGATGCCTCTTGTCTTTATGTGAAGAAGCGAAAGGACCTTATCGATGCGTTGTCCATCATGCCAAGTTATCTTCGCAACGAGTTCTCGGAAAGCGGTCTGGTAACGGACTACCGAGACTGGCAGATTCCGCTTGGGAGAAGATTCAGGAGCTTGAAGATATGGTTTGTCCTGCGGAGCTATGGCATCAAGGGATTGCAGGCCCATGTCAGAAAAACCGTCAAACTGGGAGAAACCTTTGCTGGGCTGCTCGAAACGAGGAAAGATCTCTTCGAAATCATCACGGGGCCGAGTTTTGCGCTTACTGTCTTCAACATTGTACCAAAAGTTTCAAGCAAGGAGGAGCAAGACAATATCACGAAGGATGTTTACGAGTTGGTTAACAAGAGGGGTGAAATCTATATAACATCAAGTGTTGTTGGCGGTGTCTATGTGATTCGGGTGGTCAGCGCCAATCCGATGGCCGAAGAAAAATACCTCAGGAAGGCATTCAAAATCTTAGTAGAGACGACCGAGGAGCTCAGGGATGGAACGCTGCTCCGAGATCAGTCCCTGGATGGCGTTATCTTCGATGTCAAGGATGTAGGTGTTGAAAAGATGGCTGCATTGAATGGCAGCGGCGTGGCGGAATGAATGCACACATGATTGTTTTACACGTCCCGTCCCGGATAAGGACAGAGATGTGATTCGATGAAAGTTCATGAATGGTTTAAGAAAATTAAGATGTTTTTCGCTACATAGATAGCTGTGCTTTGGGGGGTCCTCTATCTGGAACAAATGATAGACAGCAGCAGTTGTTGGTCGACGTCCGGCTAGTTCTGATTGGTGTGAAGCTTCGAGTCACATGAAAGTGGAGAGGCTCAGAGAGGATGCTTGTCGTATAGATCTGTAATAATCCCGACGTTATCTAGATGCTCGAATGCTGGACACCGTTTCCAAAAACCTCGTGTCAGACCCATTATTTTTCAACGCGATTGCTGCCGTGGCACGGTGGCAGCGTTTTTCTGCAAGTGCTGCGAACGCTAGCTGCGTGCCCTACCCGTGCGACCGTGCCGTATTTTTCAATCCAATTCCCTTGGCATCTGCCAAACTTATGAGTAAAAGTCTGCGCTGGGGCTGCCGCGATATGCTGATAATGTCCGTAGATACACATACGAGAGTTGGGTGGCGTTCTGCAAATAGGAGCTTGGCAGTTTGCAGGGGAGCTGCTTGGGGAGCTTCAGCTCGGGCGCCAGGGGTGCTTATCTTCCCATTTCCGTGTAGTGTGGGGTACCGTCACTCCACTTTCCACTTGACTGGCACAGAGGGTCCGAAGTACAAAGCTTTGGCAAAGCTTTGGCAAGCCTTAGCAAGCCTTTCACCAAGTCGCGCGAACCCCATTGGTCCGCTTCTTGGATATCCCAACTCCTGCGTCCTGCTTGCGCGGGTCTGGAAGTCTCAGGCCTCAGGCCAGATAAGACTCTCTTTCTCCCCTTATCTGCGAATCGTCGCTTACTTACGAGTAACTGAACATGATGAAATTGAGTTACGGTTTGAAACAGACGCACACGACCCACTACCCACTACCCACCCCAACCTTCCGAACGGCACCACATTTGCAGCTAGGGAGGCTGTGGCGTGCAGCTGCAGCAACGGCATAGATAAGAAAAGACGCGCTCTGATTCGGTGCCGCTCAACCGCAATCTTTTTTTGTCTCCTGCTTCGGCCTGGCCTCTCAATCAAATTTTGATTTTCCACAGCCTGTGGCTTCTCGAGGTCTTGCAGAATGACAGCAGCGATAAGGCTCGGGCAGCTCATTTGTCTGCCTTTCAGAGTTTTTATCCGTTTGCGTGGGTAGAGCTCCTCGTATGAACCATCCGATTTGATACCGACCTGGCGCGGCCCATCTGATCTTGCATTCGAGGCTGGGCCCCGCGGGATAGCCTAGAGCTCTTGGGGACAATGCAGGGAAAAGAAAGAATAGAAAGTCTGCTGCGCGGGCCATACCCAGAGCCAGATCATATATGAACTCGGGACGCCGCGTTATCTGTGCTCCGTTGTTGAGTTCAGTGCCTCGAAACTCTCCTTCTCTCCCTCCTTGTTACCATTTAGACCACCGGCAAGATGACCTACAATGCGACATTTCTCGAAGCTCCCCCGTGGCTCGACACGGGTGACAACGCCTGGCAATTGACAGCCGGCTCTTTCGTCGCTCTCCAGAGCGTTCCCGGACTGGTGGTTCTCTATGCAGGCTGGGTGAAGCACAAATGGGCTATCAACTCTGCTTTCATGGCGTTCTACGCCTTCAGCATGGTCTTGGTGTGCTGGATGCTCTGGGCCTACAAAGCGGGATTTGGAGAACAAATGCTACCGTTCGTAGGAAGACCTGGGCCTGCGGTTGCAATGGACTATCAAATCGGCCAATCGACACTCCCTACCGCTGGTGTTGCCCAGAACTTTCCACAATCGACGATGATCTATTTCCAGTTTGTCTTCGCGGCTATCACTCTCGTCCTCATTGCTGGCTCCTACCTTTGCCGTATGAACTTCTTCGCCTGGATGATCTTTGTGCCTCTCTGGTTGACCTTCTCTTATACCGTCGGTGCTTTCTCCTTGTGGGGAGGCGGCTTCTTGTTCAAGTATGGTGTCATTGACTATTCCGGAGGATACGTCATTCATCTTTCCTCTGGAACTGCAGGCTTCGTCGGTGCATGGTGGATTGGCCCCCGACTTGAGGAGGATCTCGAGGACAACCAGCCAAACAACATCTTGATGATGTTGGTTGGTGCCGGTATCCTATGGATCGGCTGGAACGGATTCAACGGAGGTGATCCTTATGCTGCTAGTCCAGATGCTGGTGTTGCTGTTTTGAACACCAACTTGTGCACTGCCGTCAGCTCTCTGGTTTGGGTTTGTAAGTAGAGCATTCCGAGAGATCCAAATCTGCTCAGAAAATGAGAGCTAATTACTTGTAGGCATGGATCTTATCTACTTCCGGAAGCCCTCAGTCATTGGCGCCATTCAGGGCATGATCACCGGTCTCGTTGCTATCACCCCGGCCGCTGGTTTCGTTGCTGGTAAGCAAGACCCAATTCCTTCCGCTCTTTTGAATTAAGACGATAGAATGAAACGTATTTGGCTTTTACTTCTTGGCAATGACCAGTGTTTGCCTCGAAATTAGCCATGGCATCACTGTCTAAGAATTTCGATGCTGACTTCAACGCGTAGGCTGGGGAGCTATCTGTCTCGGATTCGGCTCTGGAATCATTCCATGGCTTACAATGAACATCGCTGGCCGAAGACTGTCTTTCTTCGCTCACGTTGATGATACCCTCGAAGTCTTCCACACACATTTCGTCGGTGCCATTGTAGGCGGTATCGGAACTGGTATATTCGCTACGGTCGAGGGATGCGCAGCCTTCGGTGCCACCAACCCCGGTGGAGCAATTGAAGGAAACGGCAGGCAAGTTGGTTTACAGATCGTTGGTGCACTTTTCATCATCGGCTGGAACATCGTCTGGACGTCTCTCATCATGATCTTCATCAAATATGTGTGCCGCATCCCATTACGCATGACCCAAGA
>Ga0302325_10031605_pt1 | contig 10889 bp, 12 predicted proteins | sample Palsa_T0_2_FD_201948 | JGI IMG/M metagenome (GOLD analysis project Ga0302325, IMG submission 201948) | Peat permafrost microbial communities from Stordalen Mire near Abisko, Sweden - Palsa_T0_2 | ecosystem: Environmental > Terrestrial > Soil > Palsa > Peat permafrost | place: Sweden: Abisko... | reverse complement strand
GTCTATCGGAGGCGAGCGGCGGCGCGTTTGATGTTACTGCGGCGCCCGCGATCCGGCTATGGCGCGAGGCCCGCCGCACGCGCGTGCTTCCGGCTCGGGAGGCGCTCGAGAAGGCACAAGCGTCGCGGAGCTGGCGGAATGTGGAACTTGACGCCGCGGATTCCAAGGTGACACTCGAGCCAGGCATGCTGCTGGATTTTGGCGCAATCGCCAAGGGCTTCGCTGCCGACGCCGCAATCTATGTAATTCGCGGCCAAGGAATTATGAGCGCATTGGTGGCGGCAAGCGGCGACATCTCCGTTGGTGATCCGCCGCCGGGGAAGCCGGGTTGGCGTGTGGGTCTGGAATGGCCGCATTCGGCGTATGCGGACCGGCCGCAAGTGCTATGGCTCGACAACGCGGCAGTTTCCACTTCGGGTGATACCGAGCAGTTCGTCGAAATCGACGGCATCCGCTATTCGCATATCATCGATGCGCGCACCCTGCAGGCACTTACCCGGCGAGTTACTGTGTCGGTGATCGCGCGGCGCGGTGTGGATGCGGACCCGCTTGCTACGACGCTTTCGATACTTGATCCGCAAGCTGGATTGGCGCTGCTCGATCGATACCCGGGATCGGCCGCGTTGATTACGGTGCTGGAATCGGGAAAGCCCATGCGAGCGATCCGATCGGCAACGTGGCCGGTGGATGCGGATAATGGCAGGTGAGTGAGCCGAGCCCAGTTCTTGAAGGGCGGTACAGATCGGGCCGTTTTGCGCCAAACTGGTATCAAGGAGGTCGACTAAGTGATTCGAACGTACTCTCTGGTCATCGAAGGGGACGGCGACGGGTATAGCGGCTACGTGCCTGAACTTCCAACCATTTTGGTCACACGGGGTTCGATTGACAACCTGACCGCCCGGGCCCGCGAGGCCATTCAGCTCTACTGGGAGACATTGCACGCAGATCAGCCCCCAGGTTCAACCGTGCGGGAAATCGAGGTTGATCTGCCGGCGTAGGGCCGTGATCATCGTATTTTGTTTCTAGAGGCTGTTCTTGACCAAGCGTGTCGTAGCCGTGGTCGCGGCTGTTGTTTTGATCGTCATTTCGCGGCCGGTATACCAACTCGGAGTGGGCGTCTTCTGGCAACCCTTCACGCGCGCGCGCGGCGTGTCGCGGCAGGCCCGCTACGTTTCAACCCTAAAGAGCTCGGCTTGGTTTGACTGCTCGGTCGATCGAACGAAAGACGTGGATGTTTGTCGGGCATGGGACGATGCAGGTCACCTGATCGCCTATGGCAAGTACCGTCTTGATGGAGAAGGGCGAGCGGCGACGATTAAGGAGTTGCGCCCGTCCATGGTGCAGGTCTATCCCAGCCGGCCCGAGTTGTCTTGGATTAATCTGTTCGGCGATAAGGGTATCTTCAGTAAGACCCTTGTCCCCGTAAATGACGCCGGAGCTCCGCTAGAACGCTTCGAGGTTCACTGACGCCGTCAGTTGGGCGAGAGCTCTCGATATACTCGCCAGAGCTAACGTAAGGAACCCATATGCTTCACCGCCGAGACCTTCTCAAGACCCTCGCAGTTTTTGTTCTCCCACGCCTTCAGGCCGCGCTTCCCAAAATGAAGATCACGCGCGTTCGCCTTTACGCTCCACCGAATCCCAATCCTCTCTTCAACCAAAGCGACCTGGTTGTCACGATCGAGACCGACGCGGGCCTCACAGGGATCGGCGAAGGCGGGTCGCGCGAAATGATCGAACAGTGCGCCGGGCGCCTGATCGGCCAGGATCCACAGCACATCGAGCGCCTTTGGCAGGATATGTCACGTTCGTTCTTTTATCCTCCCGGACGCGAGAAAGAGGACGCGATCGGGGCTCTCGATCTCGCCCTCTGGGATCTCAAGGGCAAGACTCTCTCGCTCCCGGTCCATCAGATCCTGGGCGGCACGGTCCGCAACTTCTGTGAGTGTTACAACACGGCCGGATCGATTCCCGGCTTCCATCCGGGCATGAGCATCAAGGAGCGAGCCCAGCTCACGATTGCCGCGGGCTATCGCGCGTTTCGCATGGGCGCGGCGGATTCTCCCGCGAACGGCGCGTACAATACTCACGAGCGCATCAATCAACTTTATGCAGATAGCGTTGAAGCGCGCGAGGGGGTGGGCAAGAACGGCGATTGGTGCGTTGACTTCCACCAGCGCTTCGACCTGGCTGACGCGATTCGCGGGTGCAATCTGATCGAGCCCCTTGCGCCTTATTTCGTCGAAGATCCTGCCCGCACGGAAGCGTTCTTAGAAGACCTTCCGATTCTGCGCCGTAAAGTGAACGTGCCTCTGGCGGCCGGCGAAGAATGGGGCAATCGCTGGGACTTCAACAAGCTGATCGAAAACCATGATCTGGATTATGTCCGGGCCACGCTCCCGAATGTGGGCGGTATCACAGAAATGATGAAAATCGCCGCCCTCTGCGAAACGCATTTCGTCGGCATCATTCCTCACTTCACCGGCCCCATCGCTACCGCCGCTCTGGTGAATTGCCTGGCCACTTTCTCTGGCCCGTTGCTGATGGAATACAACTTCCAGGGAAAGACGTTTCCGCATCTGCCTGTCTGTCTCGATTTCAAAGAGGGCAAGCTGTATCCCAATGACCGCCCGGGACTGGGTGCTGAATTGGATATGAAGGCGCTGACACTGATTACTGAAGTCACGCAGTACACAACCAATCGAGCGCAGACATACTTCCGTCCGGATGGGTCGATTACTAATTGGTAGTGGGCCGATTTCGAATCGGCTTGCAGGTTGGCAACCTGCCCCACATGTTTCTGCAGTGAGGAGTATTGGCGCTAGCTGCGGATCTCCGCCATGGCGGCTTCGATTTCGGCGCGGGCTGCCGCGCCCGGCGGCACGAGAGGCAAACGCGGCGGACCGCCATAGTATCCGTTCAGGTCCATCGCGTGCTTTAAACCCGGCACGCCATAAGTCGCCGGAACCAGCTTAGCTGCCGTCAGGATTCGTTGCTGCCAGTCGGCTGCTGCTTCGTATTCACGCGTCCGAAAAGCTTCCCAGATGGTGATGCATGCATAAGGTGCGGCACTGGCAAAGGCGAGGATAGCGCCTGTCGCACCGGCTTGGAGGGCGGGCCACAGCGTGACTCCTGAGCCCGTGAGCACTTGAAAGCCCGGCTTCACGGCCTTGACGGTGGCGGCCAGCTTCTCTACACTTCCCGAGCTATCCTTCAAGCCAATGATGTTGGGATGTTCGGAGAGCACCGCGATGGTTTCCACCGGCAAATCGTAACCCGTGACGGCCGGCATGTTGTACAAGACCACCGGCAACTTACTGCGGTCGGCTACGGCGCGATAGAACAACGCCTGTGTTTCCGGCGTCCGCATCAGGGCGTAATAACGGGGCGTCAAGACTAAAGCGACATCGAAGCCGATCTCGGCGGCCTGGTTACACAGCGCGACGGTCTCGCGCACGCTCTCCGCACCCGTGCCGGCCATCAGCAGCCTGCCCTCCGCCCGGGCCTCGCGAACCCAGCGCCACATTTGGATACGCTCTTCCACGCTCAGCAACGGGTTTTCAGCCGTCGAGCCTCCAGCCACGTAGCCCGCGAGACCGAGCTGGTTCAAGCGCTCTACGTTGTGAAACACTTTCACGCGATAGAGATTGCCTTCATAGTCAAACGGGGTTGTGAGGGCAGGGAAGATGCCTTGCAGTTTCATAGCAAACGAAGGGCGCCGCGCACAGGCGAGAGGCAGCGCCGGGAAGCGCGGCGGGCCTGCCAGCAGCGGATTGCCCGCAGGCCCCAAAAGAAAAGGTTACCGCTTGACGAGATAAGTGATCGCCAGCGTGTAAATCGACAGCGACTCAATGAACACCAAGCCGAGAATGAGTGCGAAGCGTATCGCAGCCGTGGCTCCCGGGTTACGCGCCATGGCTTCGGCGCAAGATGCCACGGCCTTGCCTTGGCCTATGCCGCACAGGCCCGCTGCGATGCCCATCGCGATATAGGCCGCTGGCAGACCCAAGTCGGCCGCTCCCGAAGTGCCTTGCGCCATCATCGGGCTAGCCAGCCCAAGCAGGCCCAAGGCCGCCATCGTCAATATGTTCTTCATGTTTTGCTCTGCTCCTTATGATTTTGCCGTCCAGGAGGTGGTTCGCACCTTATCCGGGGGGATCGGGCGCTCACATTGAAACGGCGTGAAATGATGCCTAATGCTCATGCGATACCGCGCTACCCACATAAATCATGGATAGCAACGTGAAAACATACGCCTGCAGTAACGAAACAAATAAGTGCAGGCCGATAAAAATAGCTGGAATAAAGACCTTGGTCAAGCCGAGAAACGCGACATACACCTGCTCGCCCGCGAACATATTGCCGTAAAGACGGACAGTAAGGGAAAGCGGCCTTGCGAGGTGGCTAAAGATTTCGATCGGAATCATGAGCGGCGCCAACCAGAGCATCGGACCGATGAACTGCTTCACATACCCTACGCCGTTCGAGCGCAGGCCTTGCCAATGATAGAAGAGGACGGTACAGACAGCCATCCCCAAAGGGACCATCGGGAACATCGTCGGCGATTCCAAGCCGGGGATCAAGCCGATGAGGTTCATGGCCAGAATGAAGATGAACATCGTGCCGAAATACACGCGAAACTTTTTCGCGTCGTGGCCGATCGTTTCCTCCGCCTGCGCCCCCAGAAACTCGTAAATCACTTCAAGAAGGTGTTGCAGCTTGCCGGGCTTGTCGACCGACAGCCGGGCGCGCACCACGGCAAAGAGCACCACCAGAATCAGGAGGACGAGGATTTCGATCGCCATCCAGTTTGACCAGGGGTGGCTCGGATCGTGTTTCAGGCCAACCGCGTCCATAACAGCGTTAGCGGGCGTGGCGAGGGTGCTGTTCAACAGGGCGGTGATCCAGATCTGGTGTTCCATCAGAGGTGGCTATTTCCAGCGTGCGGCGAGCGGGGCTGCCAATTCAAAAACGATCTCCGCGATGACTCCCAGAATGCTAGCCAATAAGCCGCAGACCAGGGCCATCCCATTGACCTTCAAAGCGTTAACTATAACATAGGCTCCCGCGAGCACGGCCAATGCGCGGACCGCGAGCGTAGCCGTGCGGGGCCCGTTGTTCTGTTCGCCGCGGCTTGAAAGTTTTGTGGCGACGCGCTCCCACAGCCATAAATTGGCTAGCGAGATGGCCGCTCCCAGCAACCATCCAGCAGCTCCCGGCCAGCCCATTCGCCAGGATGCGAGAGGCAGACCGCAAATCCCGATTGCCAGGGTGAAGTAATACAGGCGGCGTGTGGCGCGAGTGTAATCGATGTCCATATCAATCTGCGGCACCGCCGCCGCCCCTCTTGCGGTTTTGGCATTGGCGCTCATCGCGCTTGGCCTCGTGCAATAACTGCTCGAACAGCTTGTAAGTGGCGGCGATCACACCCACCACCACGCCGGCAGCCTGCAGCCACTCTGCATGGATCCAATGCGCGGCGAACTTTCCAAGCCAGTAGCCGGCCAGCGCGCCAGATGGCACCAGCATCGCCAGCGATAGGTACTTGCCCAGCATCGCCATCGTATTCTCGGGTCGCTCAGGCATTGTGCATCCAGTTGGATTGTACTTTGCGGACCCTCGCGTGCAAAGGAGTGAATCCACTATCGGGCGTTAGCCTGTCAGCCACCAAAGAGCGGAACAAAGCCGAGATGACTCTCGGCTCTGCAGGCTTGACAGCCCGTGCCACAAAGCTTCGTTCGCTAATCTGGTCTCGAGTTGTCCCTGACAAGCAAGGGTCTCTATGCATCAGCCAACTGAACGGCTCTACTACACGGATGCACGGCTTCGGGAGTTCGCCGCGACCGTGGTCGAGACGAGCCCCGACGGCCGCACCGTCTATCTGGATCGAACTGCCTTCTATCCGGCTTCGGGCGGCCAGCCCGCCGACCGGGGATCGCTCGGCGGCGTTGTAGTGACGGATGTACGCGACGAAGACGAGCGGGTCGCGCACGTACTGGCAGAGCCGCTTCCTGTTCCAGCCGGCGCGCTTGAGGGCGATGCGCGGGCTGCAGAATCGTCCCGCGCAACAGTCCGCGGAGAAATTGACTGGGTGCGCCGCTTTGACCATATGCAACAACACACCGGACAGCACCTGCTTTCGGCGGTGATCGAGGCGCTTTTTGGATTTCCTACGGTGAGCGTCCACTTTGGCCCGGAGATCTCGACCGTGGAAATCGCCGCGGCTGAGTTCACGGCCGAACAGAGCCGGCGCGCTGAGGAGCGCTGCTTCGAGCTGGTCTCGATGGCGATTCCGGTGTGCGTTTCCTTCGAAGATTCGGCGAGCGCGGATGGTTTGCGAAAGGCAAGCGAGCGAACCGGCACGCTACGGATTATCAGCATCGAAGGGATCGACCGAAGCGCCTGCGGAGGAACGCACGTCGCGTCGCTGGCGGAAGCCGGCTTCCTCCTCATCCGCCGCCGCGAGCGTATGCGCGGCAACACGCGGCTGGAGTTTGTGGCGGGCAATCGCGCCTTGGCCTGCGCGCAGCGAGACTATGCGGTGGTGGCCGGGTTATCTCGCCTTACAGCTGCAGCGGTGGACGATCTGCCCGCGGCGGTCAACATGCTGCGCCAGCGGCTTGCCGATGCCGATAAGGAGCGTGAGCGTCTGCGTGCTGAGTTAGCCCGCCGCGATGGGCAGGCCTTGTATCAAAACACGCAGCCGGGTCCGGATGGCATCCGCCGTGCGTGGCTGAGCGTGCCGGCGGTAACCGAAGAAACGCGCATCTCAGCTCAGGCGTTCGTCGAGCTTGGCCGCGCGGTTGCCGTGGCCCTGGCGACCGCCGCGCCAACGATTCTCATTGCGGCTTCTAGCGACTCGGGAATACATGCCGGCAACACGCTGAAGCAGGCGTTGAGCGGCGTCTCGGGTAAGGGCGGCGGTTCCGCGACGCTGGCGCAAGGCGCATCGCCCGATTCCCGGGTGGCTGCCTCGCTCAGCCGCCTGCTCGGGTTCGAGTGAGGCGCTACGGCCAAATTGCGGAAGTAGCCGTGCAACGTCTGTCCGCTTGCTGACGCGCGCGGTTCAGTGCTGCCAGCGGCTTGCACAGAACCGCGACCGTAGTTCGCGAAGCGCCAGGGAGCGGACGCGGGCTTCCGTAACTCGGTACCAGGCAGAGCGCGGGGCCCCAGTGACAAACAGCTCAGAACTTGACGATCGGCGCCAGCGCCAGCAGCGCCAGGCCGCCCGAAAACAGCAGCATCATCAGCGCCAATGTCCAATACACCGAGTGGGACGCGCCTCTGAACTCTTTCCAGACAAACAACCCCCATAAGACGCTGATCAGGGTTGCACATTGCCCCATGGCGAGCGAGATCGCGGGGCCCACCTGAATTGATTCCGGCGCGGTCGCGGCGGCAAAGTTGGAGATGCCGCCTGCCGCCCAGACGATTCCGCCGAATAGCCCGAGCAAGTGCTGGCGTCGGGTGCCCTTGAAGTAAGTCCGGATTGAGATTGGGTCGCCGATCAGGCGAATGTTGAGAAACACGAAGTTGCAAACCAGCGAGGACGCAAGGACGCCGATCGAGAACACCACCGCCGCCCCATACGCACCCGCGCCGAATTCGCCCATCATTCCGACCGAGACCAGCGGATAGAAGAAGCCCATCAACAAGCCAGCGACCAAGCTGAGCACAATGCCGCGCGCGGGAGTCTTTATGCGCTTTCTGGGCTGCAAGACCCTTCCTCGCACAGCCATCTTCCGCGTCTGCGACTTCGCCGCCTCACTCGCCGCGGAAGCCAATTCCGCTGCTTCGGCCTGGGCCCTCTCCTGCGCAACTTTATCGGCTGCCGCCTTGGCTTGCCTGACCTCACGGTCCTTCAGCCGGTAGGCCTGCGAATCGGCGATGATTGCCAGCACAACCAGTAGAATGCCGCCGAACAGCAGGTACGGATTGCCCTGCGGATTCAGGACATAGTTCAAGCTGACACCGACGACCAATGCCAGCCCTATGCCAACCGGGAAAGCCACGGACATGCCGGCAACGGAAATCGCCGCCATCAGCAGTGTATTCGCAATCGCGAAGATGATTCCGCCAGCCAGGATGAACGCCTGGTTCCGCAGCCCGGTGACCAACAGCCGGTCGCTGAAGTTCAGTTCTGAGCCATGCGAACCCAGAGTATAGGCGGCGACGAGCGAGGCGATAAGCACGCCGAAGGCGTAGTCGTAGCTGAACAGCTCGAAACGCCATTTGGGTCCGGTGAGCTTGAAAGTGTTTGCCCAGGAGCCCCAACAGACCATCGAAAGAACCAGCAGCAGCAGGGCTGTCTGATAAGTGGTCGGAAGAATCATAGCGATTGGGGTGACGTCGCGGTGTTCCGCGCCATACAGGCCGCCTGACGTTCAGGGCTGCCGCCGGCTATTCGCGCTTATGCGAAAGCTTATTCAGCTCGGCCATAAAACTCGCCGCCGCGGCCGGCGGAGTTGCGCCGCTGAGCACTTGCTTGTTGGTCAGCTTCGAGCCATAAAGCGCGGCATTGTCGTCGAGGTCTTCACGCAGCGTGCCGCCTTGAAGCGCAAGTCCCGCAAACGCGCCACGCGCCCGAGAGTAAGAAAGGATGCCCGCCGTCAGCTTCGCATCCGTGTCGGCGGACGAGTCGCGCCCCACTGGACCGGCAGCGACGGTCGCATCCGCGCCGAGAGTGAACTTGCTCTCGATCAGCTTCTTTGCTCCTTCGCTATTCATCACCAGCAGCACCACGTCCGCCTCTGCTCCGCCAATCTGCAGACCAAAGCTGCCGCCCTCGACGCGCATCGCGCCCGGCGCTGTCCATCCCCTGCCGTTGGCATGGCGGCACGAGATGAAGCCTTTGCCGTACTTGGCGCCAACAATGAAGCCGCCCTTTTTCAGTTCCGGAATCACCACAATGCACTGGGCCTTTGCGATCAGGTCCTCTGGAATACCCTTGTCGGATGCCTTTGTCATATCCACCAGCACGTCGGTGGCCTGCGTCAAGCGCTCAGCCGCGCTAATAGCCGCGTAAGCGCTGCCCGCAAACAGGGCCAGCGCAATCGCCGGAATCAGTAATTGTTTCATTGCGTAAGTCTGCCTCCCGAATTGGTTTAGATACTCCCGGCGAGCGATTCGCTCACCCTAGCCCGGCTTACTTCTGCTTCACAAAATCCAGAATATCGAAACGCTTGATTTCGCGATTGGGATAGAAGCTATTCACTGCATCTTGTTCGTCGCCAAAGACTTCGAATACGGTGCTCAGCTTGGTCAGAACCAACAACTCCATGCTGCGGCGCGACAGGTTCGCCAGCTTCAGCCCGCCCCCTGCCGTCTGTATGTTCGAATGCGCGAGTATCAGCATACCCAGGCCGCTCGAATCAATGAAATCCACATGTTTCAAGTTGAACACCGCTTGGGTGTGGCCGTCCGCAATCAGGTCCTTCACAAGCGCACGGACCGCTGCGACGCTGTCGCCCAATACGATGGTTCCTTTGAGATCGCAAACCCGGATGCCTTCTAATTCGTGCTGATTGATTTCGAGAGCCATGAGTACCCTATTCTACAGGTTTTCGGGAGTCTGTTGCTGTCTTTAAACTGTAGCAGGCTCGCTAGGAGCGGGACGGGCGAAGGCGGCAGCCGAAGGCGCTCATGCCTCGGGCGCCGTCAGCATTGGCGCGGCCTGCGGCGCTGGCGCGCCAGCCGGTAGCGAAACGACAAATTTCGTGCCCCGGCCCAACTCGCTCTCCACCGCGATCTCGCCGTCATGTGCGCGGACAATGCTGGCCACGAAGCTCAAGCCTAAGCCCAGACCCTTCTCCGGGCTCGAATCCGGCACCCGGTAGAAGCGCTCGAACACATGCGAGAGATGCTCGCGCGCGATGCCCAAGCCCGAATCCTCGACGACCAGTTCAACGTTGGCGCCGGCATTCGCCGCCGTCACCCGGATCCATCCGCCTGACGGCGTGTACTTCAGCGCGTTCGACAGCAGATTCGTGACCAGGCGCTCCATTTGTGTCCGGTCCGCTTCGCAGATCACGGGCCCGCTTGCCTGGTTGGTCAATTTCAGGCGTGCCGCTTCGGCCGGAATCTGGAACTGCTCGACCAGCTCGGAAATCAGCTCGGCGAGATCCAGCCTGCTCTTGTTCATGCGCAGCTGGCCGGTCTCGGATTGCGAAAGCAATAGCAGCGCGCGTATCAGGTTCGACAGGCGCTCGACATCCTGCAAGGCGTTTTCGATGGCTTCCCGCAGTTGTTCGGGTTGCTTGGCGGTAAAGAGCGCCACCTCGAGTTGGCCCTGAATCGCAGTCAGGGGAGTGCGCAGCTCGTGCGAGACATCCGTGGAAAACTGCCGCACCTGGTCGAAGGATGCCTTCAGCCGCCGGCTCATCTCGTTAAATGTGCCGATCAAGCGGTCCAATTCGTCGTTGGCACCGCGCTTGGGAATCTGCAAACCCAGATTTGTGCCGGTGATCGCCTTGGCGGCCTGTTCCACGCTCTGCAAGGGGTACAGGGCGCGGCCCGCCGAATACCAACTGGCGGCCGCGGCAAAGGCGGTTGCCACCGCGAGAAAAATCAGATAATCACGCCGGAACTTCTTCAGCACCGCCTCATCGCCGGCGATAGTCCGGCCCACCGCCACGTAGTACGCGGCATGCCGGTCATCATAAACAATGCTCGCGATGATCTTGTACGGTCCATCCTCGTCGCCCTTGATGATGCGGAAAACATTCTGCTGCGGCGGCGTCGCCCGCATCAGGCTCATGTCGCGCCGGATCGCAGCGCCATCGTTCAGCTCATTGAGAGCTGGGTCGGTGGTCCCCTTCTTGACGCGCCCGGCCGCATCCGCAATCACATAAACGCGGGTCAAGCGTGCAATTTCGGCGCGGTCGTCCTCG
>Ga0302325_10031604_pt1 | contig 10889 bp, 12 predicted proteins | sample Palsa_T0_2_FD_201948 | JGI IMG/M metagenome (GOLD analysis project Ga0302325, IMG submission 201948) | Peat permafrost microbial communities from Stordalen Mire near Abisko, Sweden - Palsa_T0_2 | ecosystem: Environmental > Terrestrial > Soil > Palsa > Peat permafrost | place: Sweden: Abisko... | reverse complement strand
CAGGAACTCGGGCCGGATGGCCTGCTGCATTCTGGAAAGTTCATCCAGGTCGAATTGATGGTCAAGGACGCCAAGCGTTACAAGGACACTGAAGGCTGGGGCTGGGGTCGATGGCGCGGACTAGATCTGAAGCCCTATGGGAAAAACGCCGCCTTCGTGAACGAATGCACCGCATGTCATCGGCCTTTGCAAGGAAATGACTATGTGTACACGCTACCCATCGCCAATGCCCAGGTTGGAAAGCTGGAGATCGTTAATAACCGGGCCGCGACGCTTCCAACAGCGTTGCCGTATCGGCCACTCGACTGGAATCCGATCAAGATGTATGTCGACGCGAAGACCCATACAACAGCAACGCTCTTTGGGAACGAAGCAGCCTTCCGTTCCGCGCAGAGACGTGGCGACGCCATAGTAGACGAGTCGACACCGCCAAACTACCCAGCGGGAGCAGTCCTGGCCCTGGTTACATGGGGACAGCGCGATGATCCGCACTGGTTTGGCGCCCGCATTCCCGACACGCCGCAATCCGTTGAATTTGTGCAAGTCTCAGTGGCAGGCCAGACGAGCGACTATCGACGCTTTGGCGGCCCAATATTCAGCGAAGATCACCTTTCGACTCTCGCCAGGGAGGAACGCACAGCCTTTCTACTCGGTCTTGTGCCAATGCAAGTGCCGTAGTCGTTTTGGCTTCAGCGACTTGTTCGGACCTCGGGAATTGACCACGTGGACGAAAAGTCGGCTATCCGGCCAACTGCGGCCAATATAGGGCAAACGTCCATCGACGAAGGGTTAAGCGGCGCTCCAAGGTTTGATTGAAGAAGACACACAACCTGTCAAAGTCCGTGATTGGTGCCTCTTGCGGGTAAAACTGGGCGGGGAATTTCGGCCCGCGCCCAGTTTCAGTTCGTCGACTAGGCAATCAAGAGTTGCTCGACCTTTGCCGCCGCCTCGTCTTGAATCGATGGCAATACATGCGAGTATCGCTCCAATGTGAATGAAATGCTCGCGTGTCCCAACTGATCGGAGATGACTTTCACCGATACGCCAGCGGCGATGGCCAGAGTCGCCGCCGTGTGACGCAAGTCGTAAAGACGTACCGATCGTATCCCTGCTGTCGCCAACAGTTTCCGGAATTCCCGCTTCACCGCTCGTTGCTTCAGCGGAAGTCCGGTTCTTGAAACAAAGAGTAACTCGGAACTCGGGAAGCTGTTCCCATCCCTTTTCGACTGCTGTGCCACTTTCAGAGCCCGAAGCGAATTCAGAACGAAGTTCTGAAGCTTGACGATTCTGCGGCTCCGTCTTCGCTTGGTGTCGTCGAATGCCCATTCAGAGCCAGCCATTTGAATCGTGCGGCAAACGCTCGCTGTTCCACGCTGCCAATCGATGTCTGTCCACTTGAGAGCCAGGTACTCGCTGGGACGCATTCCCGTAGTCATCGCCAATGCCAGGAGCGGAAACCATTCAGAGTCTTCCGCTAACTGCAGGAATCTGCGGCACTCTTCTACGCTCAGAGCCTCCATCTCTTTGCGCTTCACGCGAGGCAGATCGACTCCGATGCAAGGATCCTCCGCGAGCATCTTCCAGCGGACTGCCTGACGAAAGGCCGATTCAAGGACCGCGTTGGTGTACTCGATCGTGCGGGCGGACAAGCCGCGCTCAAACATCCGGGCATAGAGACTCTGGATGTCGATCTGACTGATCGTGCCGATAAGACGATTGCCCAGCACTGGACGGATGTACAGCCGAAGCAGCGCTTCGTAGTCCTTGAACGTTCTCGGTCTAACTCGCACTTTGACGACATCCGTGAGGCATTGTTCCAACAACTGGTTAAGGCTCATTACGGCGGCGCGGGACGCAGGACCGTTGTCGCGTTGCTGCAGCTTGAGATTTAAGAATCGCTGTGCTTCGCGGAGCGGACCGTGAATGGTCTGGTTATGGTATTTGCGGGTTCCCGATTGGGGATCGCGTCCGAGATAGACGCGGACGAGCCAGGTATTCGTCCCGCGTCTTATGATCTGCCCTTTCTTCCGTGCCATGAGGCACCTCCTGGCAGGAATCAGGCACACAATTCGCACACAGGGGATGGGAACGACCAAGTTTTATTGGGGTTTGAGAGGGGTGTATTGATCGGGGGAATTCAATGTCCTCCTACTGTAACCCGGTCTCCAATCCGAGACTCAGGCTTGACGTGCACATGCACGTGAACGATCAGCATCGGCTTTGCCGCCGCTCGATATCTTACTGCTTTCCTCTAACCGCATAACCACTCAGCGCCACCCCCATTCAACCGGTCAACTCTTCAATTCCGGCCCCCCGGAATACGGCACACGTGTGCCTCCATGCCGAAAGGAAATCCCCCATGCAACCCCATATTTATTCTCTTAGCCCTAAAGCCGCCAGCCTCGAAGAACTCATCCAAAAGGCGAGGACCTTCGTTGCCGCAGCCAAGGCCCCCGCCACACTGAAAGCCTACCGAAACGACTGGCGCGACTTTGAGCTCTGGTGCCGCGAGCATCAGTTGCCTTCCCTTCCCTCGACGCCCGAGACCGTGGCCCTCTACATTGCGGACCGTGCCTCCACCCTGGCATCGGGCACCATCACGCGCCGGCTCACCTCGATCACCAAGGCGCACCAGGCGGCTGGATTCACCGACTCTCCAGCCACGACCCGCCACTTTGTCGTCGGCGAGACCCTCAAGGGTATCCGCCGCGTTATCGGCACCGCGCACCACGGAAAGGCCCCGCTGCTCTCGGCCGACGTCCGCCGGATCGTCGCCGCCCGCCGTGAGGACCTGCTAGGACTTCGGGACGCAGCTCTTGTCCTGGTCGGATTCGCGGGCGGATTTCGCCGCTCGGAGTTGGCCGGCATCGAAATATGCGACCTGAAATTCTCGGCCGACGGCGTCGTCGTCACCGTCCGCAAATCGAAGACCGACCAGGAGGGCGCGGGCCGCGAGGTGGGCCTGCCCTTCGGTGCCAGCCACGATACGTGCCCGGTCCGGGCATTGCGCCTGTGGCTCGACAGCGCCGGGATTCGGGAAGGCGCGGTCTTTCGGTCAGTTGGAAGGTATGGCCATGTCTCGGGGCACGGCCTGCACTCCGATTCGATCGGCAAGCTCCTCAAGCGCGCAGCCGGCAGGGCGGGATTGAAGGTCGAGGAATTGGGCGCCATTCGCTCCGGGCTGCTGCGTCACCCAGGCCGCCATGAACGGCGTGCGCGAGTTCATCATCATGCGGCAGACGGGTCACAAGACCATTGCGACGCTGCGGCGCTATATCCGGTCGGGCGAGATTTTTCGCGAGAACGCCGCCGCCGGCCTCGGAATCTAAACACGCCGCCAACGCCCGGAAAGAACCACTTCCCGGAACTAGAGCCTTCTTTTCAAAGTGTCGCCGCGGTTTCCGCAGGCATCTACGTCTATAGCTGCGCGCGGTGTTCAAGGCGAAGATACTGAGCCGCTATTTTCCCAAGCGATTTCTCGCTGCGTGTAGCGGGCAACACCTCGAAATCAGAAGGCAAAAGGCAAAGCGACGCTGCAAGGTGGACTTTGATGAATTACAAAAGGATCGCGCGGAAATCGGAAGGATCGCCGAGGAATTCGCACTAAAGCAGCCATTTAACCGTCGGTGATGTGTCCGCCGTCTGCCCGTTATCTCAAATTCACTTCTTGGCAGGCTTTGGTTTCGGCGGCGCTACCGGCCTCTTCAACAACTTCGATGAAAACTCCCGGTCTGTGGCGGCTTTGGCTTCCCAGAATTCTCATCACTTCTCTCCGGTCTTCGCTTTACGCTCTGGTGTCGGCTGCAGGAGTGTCTACCTCTGCGCATTTGTGCTCCCCAATATCTTCCGGTGGGAGAGCGGGCTTTGGCGCTTCGGACACTTACTTTGATTCCTCGTTTGGCATGGCGGATGTCCTTTCTGGCTGCGGGTGGCCATAATACGCCAGAACTCGCACAGGAGGATCGGGGCACATTTTGGCGAGCCGCCGGAATGGCATCGATTTATCATTGGCCCGGAGGCAACATGGGCCTGAGACAACTGATCCTGCTATCCACCGCCATTTACGCACTCCACGCCATGGAGGAATTCATCTTCAATTGGCGAGGTTGGGCACGCTCGGTCCTGAATCTACCTGTGGAATGGTCAACCTTTTATGTCACCAATTTCGTGGTCATCGTTTTGGGCTTTATGGCCGCAGGCATTGTGCCGGCATCGCCCGCTATCGGTCTCGCCTTCCCTGCCCTCATGATCATCAATGCCCTGTTCTTCCACTGCCTCCCGTTTGTCAGGACACGCGGTAGATTCTCGCCGGGCCTCGTCACCGCTGTCGTGTTGTTCCTGCCTGTGGGTATATGGTGCTACCGGATCGCGTTTCTCTCAGGAGTGACCTCGGAGAAGGTCGTCATTTCGTTTGTACTCGGCGCGTTGCTGATGGCGCTCCCCATCTTCGGTCTCAAGTTGAGCCAGCGCCCCTATTTTCAGCAAGGGAAGTAGCATGAAGCCTGTTCGCATCGACCGCAAACGGAGCGCGGGCGACAACATGCAGGCAGTCAGTCGGGCAACAAACGGGCTCGACGGCATCAGTGTCACGCGCCCTGGTCGCTGGGGAAATCCGTATGACGTTTAGATTTTCGGTCGCGAGCTTTCGCTGAAGCTGTTTCGGAATTCGGTCAACGGCGTTTGGAGCCCGGACCCGGTCAAGGATGAATCAGACGCAATCTGTGACGCCGCTTATTCCGCCCATCTCGCATTCATGAGGCGGTTCACCGGGGACCATCCTCTGACGGCAGCTCGCACAGAGCTTCGCGGTCATAACCTTGCTTGCTATTGCAAAAGCTCTGACGCCTGTCACGGAGACAACCTTCTTTCAACGGCCAGTGGAGCTTCCGATGATTGACAAGCCGCAATACTCAGTCACCTGCCCGGCAACGAGGTTCGTTTTCTGAGCCTCAGCCGCACGGACAATCGCAATTCCCAGCGCTAATTCTAGGTAGTCCATCCATCAAGCCTCCAGTGCGGCACTCAACGTGCCTCGGATGGATTCGGATAGGGTGGAAATTCTAGCGCGAACCGACTGCCATTCGGCGGGTCTATCAATCATTTGACCCGTCGGAGATGTGTCCGCCGTCTGTCGTTATCTCAAATTTGCCAATCGCCTGAGGAAAAGGTCGAGTGTGCCTCCCTGTAGCACAACCGAGAATACGACGACGAGATAGGTCGTGGCGAGAATCCACGTATGGCTCTGGATGTCTGGTACAGAGAGCGCGAGTGCTATCGATAGGCCACCTCGCAACCCGCCCCAGCTGAGGGTGAGGAGGGAGGATTTATGACCGGGCTGAAGTAAGCGAACCAGCCCAAGAACGAGCATCACGACGAGAATACGGACAACGATGACGGAGAGAATCGCGAACCCGCCTGACTCAAAGGTTCGCCTCGTAAAGGGTATGACAAGAACCTCAAATCCCAGTAGGACGAAGAGAACCGCGTTCTGAACCTCATCGATGACTCGCCAGAACCGATCGATGGACTCGTGAGATATCTCGACATGAAGATGGTTCATGTTGAAACGGCGCAGTGCAAGACCAGCCGCAACGGCTTCCAATGGCGCCGAAACGCGAAGAGCCTCTGCGAGGGCATAGCCTCCCAGGGCGAGCGAGAGGGTAAGGAGTATCTCAATCTGGTAGGCCTCGACCCGTCTCATGAGTTCGGAGGCGATCCAGGCGAGAGCGATCCCTAACAGGAGCCCACCGCTGGATTTGAAGAGCAAGAGCGTACCGATATGACCAAGAGAAGGAGCTTGACCCCGTGACGCTTCCAGCACCGCAAGAAACAGTACGGCTCCAACGCCGTCGTTAAACAGCGATTCTCCGGCCAGTTGTGCCTGGATGTTCTTTGGAACGCCTACTCGGTGCAACATTTCCAGCACGGCGACTGGGTCGGTTGGAGAGATAAGTGTGCCAAAGAAGAGGCATTCGATCCACGGGGCTGCGATCCCGAAGAGAGGGAGAGTCCAATGCATGACAAGCGCGATGGTAGCCGTCGCGAGAAGCGTTCCGATAATCGAAAGCAGCCCGACGGCGAGCTTTTCTCTTGAGAGATAAACGAGGTCTAAGAGAAACGCACCTGCGAACAGGAGTAGACCCAACATGCCATGAAGGATTAAATCCTCAAACCGAACACGACCTGCCAAGCTTACTGCCCAAAGATGTAGTCCCGGAAAAGTATGGCTGAACAAGATCATCGTCACGGACGAGATCACGGTGAGGAGCATCGTTCCTATGGTGATGGGAAGGCGAAAGACGCGAACGCTCAACCAGCCAAAGAGTGCCGCTGCGGTGACGATAATGCTGATGTATGCAAGCGAGGTCATGGCTATGACCTCAGCCTAATTGATTCGAATCAATCGAGAGCTGCTACTCACAGCGCCGAAACGGACTGGCTCGCATAATTGAATCTGGGCAATTTCCTAGTTTGAAATCCGCAGGCTCAAATCCGGTTATACCCCCATCGCTTGAAAGCGCGGACCGAAACTCGCAGAAGAACTTCGCAAGGAGGCAACCGCTCTCGCCTTTTTCGCCTCTAATGCGAACGTGTGCACTGAGAGCGTTCGGGAAACTCAACGAGCTTAAGCTGCCGGCTGAAGGAAAAACCTCCCTTGCACCCAATCTCGATCTAGAGGTGCGTCCATGAACAAAATGCGCTTGGAAAGCCTGATATTTCTTGCCTTGGTAGGCGTGAGCTGCCTCGCGTCGCAAGCCCAGGAAGTCGTCCACGCGGTCTCCGGGGTGGTCACCGCAGTCCATCCTGCGGAGAACTCAATCACCGTCAAAACCAATGACGGCTCCGCCGGAGAATTCCGGTACCAGAAAGACCTGAAAGCCGACATCGAGTTCGACAGGGAGGTCCGCAGCGGAACGACCGAACCCAACGGATTCAATAAGATCGGCGATCATGTGGTCATCTACTATTTCGGAGAAGGCACTCAACGCACCATCGTCGCGCTGAAAGACTTCGGCCCCGCCCCGCTCAACGCTGCTTCGGGAACGATCGTCAAGGCCAAACACCACGCGATCATCATCAAGACTGACGCCGGCAAGACCGAGTCCTTTGAAATCGCCAAAGACGCGAGCGCCGAGACTCCCATTGGCGTGGTCAGCGGGGTCAAGTTCGACGCCACCGAGGGTGAGCGGGTGACGGTCAGATATCTTCAAACGAACGGATTGAACGTTGCGCAGTTCATTCGCGTCAACTGACGATGATCGATGTGGATGCTCAAGGCCGATGGTGATCGCCCCTCGACCGGGAAGTAGGCGCTGAACACAGGCAAGGCGCAGACCACGAAGAGCAATGCTCCCAGGTGCCGAACGAAGGACATCGTTGTCCTGTCGGCCCCTTTACCCCAAAAACCAATTGCATGGTAGTCTTAGGCGGAAAATGTCCAGCAAGACCCGCAACAGCGATGCCAAATCCCGAAACGACGAGTATTCAGCTGATGGACGATGTCAGCAATTAACCCTCCATTTCGGGCACTCAACCTGCGTCTGTTGACTCGAAACCGTCTGCTTCTTAGCCTTCGCTGCTGCGCTTCTTCATGTCGTCATCGTTAAGGCGAATACCGAACACGCAGCCCAGCCTCCCCCCACTTCCCGCGCTCTCCCACCGCATCCCGGCAAGTTAGGAGGCCACCGGCGAGAAGGATGCCTGGCATCCTTTTTCTCCGGATCCCGCGCTCGCGATGGAAAAATCTCCGCTTGGCCCCGTGGCGAATTTTCCACAAAATCTGATCCCCACACATGCGCGTACATTTAGTGTGTGAGATAGACCCATTGTCAAGAATGGGAAGCGCAGAGACAAAGAGAGGGTTTTCAGTGCCGCTTGATCGTGAGGGAGTGCCCTATCTGCCGTCAATGCCCTTCAAGAAATCGCTGAGCTGCAAATCGAAGGCGGCGGAAAGAGCGGCCAAATGGCGAAGCCCGACCTCGCGCACTCCCCTTTCAAGATCCGAAATGTGAACCTCATGTATCCCGGAATGTTGAGCCAGGTCGATTTGTCTCCAGCCTCGTTTTTTGCGGAGCTGTCGAATTCGCTCGCCAAGCTGGAGGCAGACATCAGGGGGCATCCACCTAGCATTGACTTAGTGGAAGCGCTATATTTAGTGGATGCACTCTCTGCCCTGACTCAATGCAACAGGGTAGCGCCGTGAAAGTTGTCTTACTTCAACAACAGCCACGCATGGCCGAACTTCCCCAGTGAATGATAAAACTTGATCGAATCCTTTCGGGCAACAACCGCTTTCGGCTGTAGACCAATTCCTCAAATCCACGGGAAAAGCGATGATCGAATGTAAAGAGCTAGCGAATAAAGTAATAGGCGCCTTCGCCATTTATGAAGACGGCCGATATGGACCCGAGGTCCATATCGAATTCACCGACGGGACTACCTTCAGTGCCTGTCTCCAGAATCAAGTCTCGATCGAGGCGAAACACAGCGCCAGGCAGGGCGATCAATTGCATGTCCTCCGGGACTATTCATGCCCTGCGGTTCCGCGCTGAACGCCCCATTTAAGGCCTTGGAGCTTTTCGTGGACGAACAACTCGGCCACAGCGCCTTTCTCCACTCAGACCCTACCGCCCGGCAGGATGAAGCTGCGGTGTCTACGCCCATCCAGATGTCTGACGGATGACAATGGCCGCCAGTCGCCGTTGTTTATTCGTGCAGTGAATGAACGACTCTTCCGAATGAATTGGACATCGGCCGCGAGAAGGCCAATCCTATTTCCACACAGCGGGGGCAACTTTGCCCGGCGATGAATGGTTTTCGCTGTAATCGTCATTCGGCGCCCGGGTCGTCGTTCGGGGCCTCCCTTCTGGCAGCTGTGGATGGAGGGTTTGCATGTCGAGAAATCCAGAGATTCGCGATCATCGCATACCGAAGACAACTTGTCTCGGGCCGGACAGTCGACTTCAGGCGAAGGGGCCCGAGGTTGCGCATCCGCTCGTGTCCCTCTCCATGGTCTCAATGAGGTAGGGCGAAGATGGCAACTCCCGGTCAATCGTCGGATCGTTCTCCGCAATGGAGCGCGGAGGCGATCGCCATGGCTGCACAGGCCAGGGTGTTGTCAGGCGACAAGCTGGAACAGTTGGTGGTCCGGCTTCAGCGCCATTCCGGCCGCTCCAAGGAAACTTGCTGGCGGTTCGTCATTCAATACGGAATCAAGAGGAAGGTGGACCATCGCCGTTGGACCGAGTCCGAACTCGACCTCCTGCGAGAGGAGCTCGTAAAGCGGTCGGTCGAAGAGGTGGCCAAGAAACTCAATCGGACGCCCAAGGCCATTCGCAACATTCTGAGAAGAAACCAACTCAGCGTTCGCGAAATCCGTTGCGACCTCTTCTCGATTGAGTCGCTAGCAAGCGCCCTGCACGTCCGCAAGACAGAGATCGTCTCCTGGATCGAACAGAATTGGCTTGAGGCATCCGTCAGTATTCGGGGAAAGAAACGCACATACATCATTACCCCGGAAGCCCTGATCCAACTCTATAAGAACCATCAATCCGATCTCTTGAAGCGCGGGATTCCGAACCAGTCGCTCTTTGAGGCCTACCTCCAATACTGCTATTCGCCGAAGCACACCGTCGGAGAACAGCTCCTGGACGTCCGGCGAGACAAGCGCGAGCGTGCCGCCTTTGCGGAAGAAGAAAAGAGAAAATCCGACATTGGTGAATGTGATGAAGAGGAGGTGGAGAACCATGATGGATACCACGCAGCGGACTATCGCGTCCCGTCGGTACGAGATCGCCTCTACCAGCAAGACCCACCGGGCCGAGGGGATTGAAATATGCCCAATTTGCCGGGGCAGAGCCAAGGCATCGGAGCCGTCGTTCCGGGAGATGGTACTGGACGGAACTTGCGCGAGCGTCCTTGTTGTCATTTTAGTAACTGTTTGTTATCTTTCTGAGCAATGGCTCGAACGAGCAAGCCATTGTGCCCTAGATCGCCTGATTTGGAGTGAGCGAATCGAGAGTTGGAACCGGTGAAGAGCCGGATTAGGGTATGCGGATGTACTAAGCAGGCTCTAATCCAAACCCAACCGGGTCTGGCTTCGTGAAGAAGCGCTTCGCCGGTCTGACCTACTCCCTGCCTAACGAAGACTCCGGATTCCCAGCAGGAATCCAATCCATAGGCTGCGGGTATTCGCCCCTGCGGACCCGACGGCCAGCGCTTGACTTGGATTCGCGTGGGAGTGTGGGCCATGATTGGAATTGAAATACATCACTTGCGAGCCGCTATCGCGGTGGCGGAAGAGCGGAGCATTACGCGAGCGGCTCTGCGGCTTCGAATGTCACAGGCGAACCTCACGAAACAAATTCAGGAGTTGGAAGAATATGTGGGGGTGGCACTTTTTGTTCGCAATAACAAGGGTGCCAAGCCCACTGAAGCCTGCTTGGTCTTCCTTGAGGAGTGCAACCTGATCCTCCTGCATCTAGAGCGCGCCATTCACCGGAGCAGAGCGGCAGCGCAGGGAACGGAGGCGATCCTCAATTTCGGCAGTTCTCCTTACAGCGACCCGTACCTGGTGTCGACAATTTTGTCGGTCCGGCTGCCGCACTACCCGACACTGAGAGTGATCGCATCAAGCGCCTTTTCGGAGGAACTGTGCCGTCAAGTCGTCACCGGACAACTGGACGTTGCATTGGTGGTGACGGGCGTTCCGGACTCGCGCCTCAATTATCTTCAAGTCGCCGCCCATCCGTTCTATGTCGTGTTCTGCGACCAAGATACATTGGCGCGAAAAAGGGCGCTCTCACTCAGGGACTGCGACGAGCGTGTCTGGATTTTGTTTGGGAGGCAGGTACATCCGACGCTTTACGATCGGGTGACAGGAAGTGCCA
>Ga0302325_10031603_pt1 | contig 10889 bp, 11 predicted proteins | sample Palsa_T0_2_FD_201948 | JGI IMG/M metagenome (GOLD analysis project Ga0302325, IMG submission 201948) | Peat permafrost microbial communities from Stordalen Mire near Abisko, Sweden - Palsa_T0_2 | ecosystem: Environmental > Terrestrial > Soil > Palsa > Peat permafrost | place: Sweden: Abisko... | reverse complement strand
GGCGACTACGGCATCCAAGCGCTGGAGCACGCCTACATCACCAACCGTCAGATCGAGTCCGCTCGTATCGCCATCAACCGGCACATCAAGCGTGGCGGCAAGGTGTGGATCAACATCTTCCCGGACCGTCCGCTGACCAAGAAGCCCGCCGAAACCCGCATGGGTTCCGGAAAGGGATCGCCGGAATGGTGGATCGCCAACGTCAAGCCGGGACGCATCCTCTTCGAGCTGAGCTACCCCAACGAGCAAACCGCCCGGGAGGCGCTGACCCGAGCGATCCACAAGCTGCCGATCAAGGCACGCATCGTGACCCGAGAGGAGCAGTTCTGATGGCAGTGGGAATTTCGCCTGGCGAACTGCGCGAGCTCAACGACGACGAGTTGATCGAGAAGCTGCGCGAATCCAAGGAAGAGCTGTTCAACCTGCGCTTCCAGATGGCGACAGGTCAGATGAGCAACAACCGTCGGCTGCGCGCGGTCCGTCATGAGATCGCACGGATCTACACCGTGCTACGTGAACGCGAACTCGGCCTGGCTTCTGGGCCCAATGGTGCTGAAAATGGAGAATCGTAATGGCAGAGGCGAAGAAGGCAGCCCCGGCGAAGGCGGCCAAGGCCGCTCCCAAGGCTGGTGCCGAAAAAGACGGCAATGCCAAGGGGCCCAAGCACACTCCGGCCACCCCGAAGCCGCGCGGTCGGCGTAAGACCCGCATCGGCTATGTGGTCAGTGACAAGATGCAGAAGACCATCGTGGTCGAGCTGGAAGACCGTATGCGTCACCCGAAGTACGGCAAGATCATCCGTACCACCAAGAAGGTCAAGGTGCACGACGAGCACGGTGACGCCGGCACCGGCGACCGGGTTTCGTTGATGGAGACCCGTCCGCTGTCGGCAACGAAGCGCTGGCGGCTCGTCGAAATCCTGGAGAAGGCTAAGTAATCTCCCCGCCCGGCGAGACAGTCGCCGGGGTGGCATCTTTGCGGTACGCGGGATCCACCCGCCGCACGGTGAAGACGAAGGCCAAGGCGATCAGCGGCGCAGCGCAGCCGTAAAGAGCTGCCGGAGTGGCCATCTCGGTGCTGTTCAGAAGTTGCGGGCTCAAAGCGATGCCCATCGCCAGCATGGCATTGTGCAATCCGATTTCCAGGCTGACCGCGATGGACTGTCGCGGAGGAAGTGCCAACTGACGGGGCGCAAGATAGCCGACGGTCAGGCTGATCACGCAGAACGATACGACGGCTCCGGCGAGCGCCCCCAGGTTGGTCCAGATCGTCGTCTGGCCACCGGCGATCGCCCCGAGGCTGACGGCCACCAGAAGCACAGCCGCCGCGATCCGCACGGGCCTGTTGAGTCGTTGAGCCAGCGCCGGATAGCGGTGACGTATGGCGACGCCGATCGCGGTCGGTATCAGGATCAAGCCGAACACCCCGAGGAACTTGTCGGCCTGTAGCGGGATGAAGCGACCCTCGCCGATGAACCAGAACATCGAGAACGCCACCGTCGCCGGCAACGTGAAGATCGACAGCACCGCGTTGATCGCGGTCAGCGTGAGGTTGACTGCCAGGTCTCCGTTGACGAGATGACTCATGATGTTCGCCATCAACCCGCCGGGAGCCGCGGACATCAACATCAGCCCGACGGCCAACTTCGGTTGTAGGTGAAAACCTTCGGCGACCAATAAACACAGGCCTGGCAGGAGCAGCGCCTGACAGGCCAACGCCACCAACAGCGGGCGGCGCAGCGAGGCGGCCCTGCGAAAATCGGCGACCGTCAGCGTCAGCCCGAGCGCCAGCATTACGGGCACGACTACCAATGGAAAGAACCGGTTGTCCATCACACTCCATCGTGTTGGGCGCAGACGGCGTCGACGCCGATCGACGCAGGCCTACAGCGCAACGATGCAGCTGGAAGTTAGCTCATCTTAGCTACGAGGTTAACCGACCGTCATGGTGGCCCGCAGGGTCGCGATGTTGCGACCCTCGGTCCCGCTGACCGCTCGTGGGGCCAACCTCGTCGGCATCACCCCTTCTTCTGCCGCGTGCGACGAGGCCAGTATCCAATGCCATCACCGCCTGATCGCACTGAGGGTGATGCCGCGGCATATCGAGGCTGTGGACCGGCATCGCATCAAAGCCATTATGCGAGAGATGATTTCAAGATGTGTAGCGCGTCGCGCCACGGCGGGTGGCGGTTTCGGCGGAGGCGATCCGAGCTTGACAGGCCGTGCGGCGGGCGGTGCGGGCCGCCGCGCCGGCCTGGCATGCCGACGTCTCGAATCACTTTGAGCAAAAACCCCAACCGATATTCCCGCCCGGGCCGCCGGAGGGATCGACCAAAATGGTCGACTCCACACTCGCAAGAAATCAAAAACAGCATGATTCAAAGCTCCGGAACGCCTGGATCCTCTGGCGTGCGGCACCGTTGGTGATGACGAATTACTCACGCGCTCAGCACTTTTGACTGTAGACAGTGAGCAGAAATGCGGCAATGACTTGCCCTGGCGGACACGGGTTGTCGAAAGTCTTCGGTTTAACCACACGCGTTGTCAGCGGATAGCGTCCTGATGCGTATGCCAACGTTGGCGCCCAAAACATCGAAGGAGCGGCCGATATGACATTGAGCGTTGTTCCCGAAGGCTTGGCTGCCGCCAGCGCGGGTGTGGCCGCGTTGACGGCTAGATTGGCAGCGGCGCATGCCGCTGCGGCGCCGCTGATTACGGCGGTCGTTCCGCCGGCAGCGGACCCGGTGTCACTGCAGAGCGCGGCGGAGTTCAGCGTTCGCGGCGGCTTGCATACGGCGGTGGCCGGCCAAGGCGCCGAAGAGCTCGGTCGCTCCGGCGTCGGCGTGGGGGAGTCGGGCAGCAGCTATGCCAGCGGTGACGCGGCTGCGTCGTCGGCATATCTCTTCCCGAACGTCTGACGATGACCGCACCGGTTTGGATAGCCGCACCGCCAGAGGTGCATTCGACGTTGCTGAGCAGTGGCCCCGGTGCGGGTCCGCTGCTGGCGGCGGCCGACGCGTGGAATTCGTTGAGCGCCGAATACACCTCGGTCGCTGACGAACTCACTGCATTACTCGGGCAGGTGCAGGCCGGCGCGTGGCAGGGGCCGAGCGCGGAGTCGTACGTCGCCGCGAATGCGCCCTTCCTGGCATGGTTGACTCAAGCCAGCGCCAACAGCGCGGCGGCGGCGGCTCAGCATGAGACCGTGGCAGCGGCGTACACCGCTGCGCTGGCTGCGATGCCGACGCTGCCAGAGCTAGCCATTAATCACGTGGTTCACGGCGTGCTGCTGGGGACCAATTTCTTTGGCATCAACACCATTCCGATAGCGCTGAACGAGGCCGACTACGCGCGGATGTGGGTGCAAGCCGCTACCACAATGTCTACGTATCAAGCGGTAGCCGGTTCGGCCGTGGCGGCGACACCTCCGACCGACCCGGCGCCGCCCATCTTGAAGTCGGATGCCCAAACAGCTTCCTCCGCGTCGCCGGCCGACACGACCGCCGAGACCCCACTGGACCAAGCCCTCGCGCAGTTGCTGCAGGACGCGGGGATCACGTGGGACCCGGTCAACGGCACCATCAACGGGTTGCCGTACACCTCCTACAGCAACCCTCTGACACTGCTGTACTGGGTGAGGAATCTCGTCACGCTCGTTCAGTCGGTTGAGCAGTTTGGGGAGTTGTTGGCGACCAATCCGGAAGCAGCATTCGCGAGCCTCACACCGGCCAACATTATTGCGTTTTTCGTCGCGCATCCGGTGGTCGCCGCCGCGATCGCGGCCAGCTCGACCACCGCTGCCGCTCCGGCCGCCGCCGCCGCCGCGGTGGCGTCAGTCGCCGCGGTCGCAGGGTTGATCGACCCGTCCGCACTTGCGCCTCTCGCGCCGGTGTTACCGCCGATTCCCGCGCTGGCCGCTGTGCCGGTCGCCCCAACCACACCGTCAGCCGTCGCGACCGCCGCCGCACCGACCACCGCCCCGGCCGCTCCGGCCGCGCCCGCAGCGAGCAGTGCGCCGGGTACGGCGCCGGCGCCGCCGAGTCCACCGCCTGCGGTAGCCCAGGGTCTGGCCCTCCCGTACCTGGTAGCCATCGGAGGCGGTCCATCGATCGGATTCGATTCCGGAGCCCGCGCTCGCGCCAGTGTCAGCGCCCAGTTGAAAGCGCCGGCCGAGTCGGCCGCGGTTGCCGCGGCGGCAGCCGCTCGGCGACGATCACGGAAGCGGCGGCAACAACAGATGCATAGGCACGACTTTGCCGACGCAACAATGGATTACGAAGCCGGCCCGAATTGGGGGTCGCCGCCGCACGATGAGCCGGTAGCGGCGTCGGTTGCCTCGGACAGTGGCGCGGGATCGCTGGGCTTCGCCGGAACGGTATCGAAGGGCAGCGAAGATGCGGCCGGTCTGGCGACGTTGTCCGATGGTGATTTCGGTGGAGGGCCCAGCATCCCGATGCTTCCTCATACCTGGACGCCGGAGTCGCGAGATACCACGGATAACTGAGTGTGGCTGTGTTGCAGCGGTAGTCGATAGGTGAAGGGATTTACGAAATGAGTCTGCTGGATGCGCATATTCCGCAGTTGGTGGCGTCGCAGTCGGCGTTCGATGCCAAGGCGGGGCTGATGCGGTCGACGATCGGTCAGGCCGAGCAGGAAGCGTTGTCGGCGCAGGCGTTTCACGCCGGAGATTCTGCGGCGGCGTTTCAAGCTGCGCACGCCCGGTTCGTGGCGGCCGCGGCCAAGGTGAACGTATTGCTGGACACGGCCCAGGTCAACCTGGGCGACGCAGCCGGAGCGTACCTGGCCGCCGATGCCGCTGCGGCCAGTAGCTACCCCGGCTTCTAGGCAAAAGGACCTCTCATGTCGCAGATCTTGTACAACTACCCCGCGATGTTGGCGCATTCGGCAGACATGTCCGGCTATGCTGGCACGCTGCAGGCGATTGGCAGCGATATCGCAAGCGAGCAGGCCGCACTGCAGTCAGGCTGGCAAGGTGACACCGGCCTGAGTTATCAAGCGTGGCAGGCCCAGTGGAACCAGGCCACCGAGCAACTGGTGTTGGCATACCGCGCGATGGCGGGCGCCCACGAAAACAACACCACCTCGATGCTGGCACGTGACCAAGCCGAGGGCGCCAAATGGGGCGGGTAGCGTCACCCCGACCCGCTATCTGAATGCCAAACCACTCACTCCGAGGTGGTGACGTCCTCGGCGTGAGTATCCGTCAATGCGATGTTGGTCGACAGTTGGGCGCAGCGGTGTAGTCTGCATCCGGAATCCTGGGGGTCCACTACGAGAGTGAGGCCAGCGATGGCGACCGAGTTCAACGGCAAGATCGAACTGGATATCCGTGATTCGGAACCGGATTGGGGCCCATTCGCTGCGCCGACCGCACCGGAGGGTGCGCCCAACGTCCTTTATCTGGTGTGGGACGACACGGGCATCGCGACATGGGACTGCTTCGGCGGCCTGGTGGAGATGCCGGCGATGACGCGCATCGCCGAGCGGGGAGTGCGACTGTCGCAGTTCCACACTACGGCCCTCTGCTCACCGACCCGGGCGTCGCTGCTGACTGGCCGCAACGCCACCACGGTCGGCATGGCGATGATCGAAGAGTTCACCGAAGGCTTCCCCAACTCGAACGGTCGGATCCCGTTCGAAACCGCTTTGCTGTCTGAGGTCTTGGCCGAAGAGGGCTACAACACCTATTGCGTCGGCAAGTGGCATCTGACCCCACTCGAAGAGTCCAACCTCGCGTCGACCAAGCGGCACTGGCCGACCTCGCGTGGCTTCGAGCGCTTCTACGGATTCATGGGCGGCGAGACCGACCAGTGGTATCCGGACCTGGTGTACGACAACCACCCGGTGACCCCGCCGGGCACCCCGGAGGACGGCTATCACCTTTCGAAAGACATCGCGGACAAGACAATTGAATTCATTCGCGATGCCAAAGTGATCGCACCGGACAAACCGTGGTTCAGCTACGTGTGTCCCGGCGCCGGCCACGCCCCACACCATGTATTCAAGGAGTGGGCGGACCGCTACGCCGGCAAGTTCGACATGGGTTATGAGCGCTACCGCGAGATCGTGCTGGACAAGCAGAAGTCACTCGGCATCGTCCCGCAGGACACCGAACTGTCCCCGGTCAACCCGTATCTCGACGTGAAGGGGCCGCAGGGCGAGCCGTGGCCGCTGCAGGACACCGTGCGACCGTGGGACTCGCTGAACGACGAAGAGAAGAGATTGTTCAGCAGATTCGCGGAGGTGTTCGCCGGCTTCCTGAGCTACACCGACGCCCAGATCGGTCGAGTCCTGGACTATCTCGAGGAATCCGGCCAATTGGACAACACCATCATCGTGGTGATCTCCGACAATGGCGCGAGCGGTGAGGGCGGTCCGAACGGATCGGTGAACGAGGGCAAGTTCTTCAACGGCTACATCGACACCGTCGAAGAGAGCTTGAAGCTCTTCGACCACCTCGGCGGTCCCGAGACCTACAACCACTACCCGATCGGGTGGGCGATGGCCTTCAATACGCCCTACAAGCTCTACAAGAGATATGCCTCTCATGAGGGCGGCATCGCGGACAGCGCAATCATCTCGTGGCCCAACGGAATCGCGGCGCACGGTGAGGTCCGGGACAACTACGTCTCCGTTTCCGATATCACCCCGACGGTCTACGACCTGCTGAAGGTCGAACCGCCGGAAACCGTGCGGGGTATCCCGCAGAAGCCGCTCGACGGCGTGAGCTTTAAAGCAGTGCTTACTGATCCGGCCGCCGACACTGGCAAGGAGACCCAGTTCTACACCATGCTGGGTACCCGTGGGATCTGGCACAAGGGCTGGTTCGCCAACACCATCCATGCAGCCACGCCCGCGGGCTGGGGGCATTTCGACGCCGATCGATGGGAGCTCTTCAACATCGAGGCCGACCGCAGTCAGTGCCACGATTTGGCCGGCGAGCACCCCGAGAAGTTGGAGGAACTCAAGGCGCTCTGGTTCTCCGAGGCCGCTAAATACAACGGTCTGCCGTTGTCGGATCTGAACATCTTCGAAACGTTGACACGGACGCGGCCGTACCTGGCGAGTGAACGGGACAGCTACATCTACTACCCCGATTCCGCAGAGGTGGCCACCGGCGCCGCGCCCGAGATCCGGGGCCGCTCGTTCGCGGTGCTGGCCGACGTCACCATCGACACCACCGGCGCCGAAGGCGTGCTGTTCAAGCACGGCGGCGGCCATGGCGGGCACGTGCTGTTCATCCAGGACGGTCGGCTGCATCACGTCTACAACTTCCTCGGTGAGCGCCAGCAGGAGGTTTCCTCGTCGGCCGCAATACCGTTGGGCAGGCACGTGTTCGGCGTCCGCTATGCCCGCACCGGGACCGTGCAGAACAGTCACACGCCGCTCGGCGATGTCACGTTGTTCATCGACGACGAGACCGTCGGCTCGCTGGCGGATGTCCAGTCGCACCCGGGGACCTTCGGCTTGGCCGGTGCCGGTATCACGGTCGGGCGCAACGGCGGTTCGGCGGTGTCCAGTCGGTACAAGGCGCCGTTCGCATTCACCGGCGGCACCATCGCGCAGGTGACCGTCGACCTGTCCGGCCGACCGTATGAAGACGTGGAAAAAGAATTGGCGCTGGCCTTTTCGCGTGACTGAGCTGCCGTCGAGATCCCTTTGGGCGTTGCCGGGAATGGCCGCTCTGGCGGCGGTCGCTGTGCTGTCGGGATGCGAGCGGACCATCGACGGGGTCGCTGCCTGGACCGGTGGGTCCGCGCAGTCCGCAACCGGGTCGCATCACCCCACACAGGGCAACCGCACACCTGTTCCCGGGATCGAGACGACGTTGCCGGACCACATTCCGCCCAACGCATTCGTCTGCTTCCCGGGGCCAGCCGGGATCGGCATCGGTACCGTCGCCCAGGTGGCCGATCCGGCCGCGCCGAGGATCACGCTGCCGGTCCCTGAAGCCTGGACCAATGAGCCGGGGCAAGGCGACGTGGCGTTGTCCCTCAGCGGCCCTGACGGAATGACCGGGGAGGTGACCATCGCGGTGACCGCACGCGATCCGGCGTCGGCCTTCGCCGATTACGTTGCCACGCTGGCGCGTTCGAAGCCCGATTTCCAGGTCGACACGGTGGGCGTCAAGTTCTGCGGATACAGCAGCCAGAAGCTCACCGGAACATTCCTCGGGCCGGAGGGCACCATCGAATTCGCCGACCGCATCACCCACATCTGGACCAACACCGGTAAATATCTGGTCGCCGTTCACCTGGAAGGGCCGCAGGATGCGCCGGGGTTCGGTGCCGCGAAAGCCGCGTTGATGCAAGACTTCGCCGTCGTCATACCCTGAACCCATGCCTACCGAGCTCGTCGACCTGCCAACCGGGTCATTTCGCATGGGCTCGACGAGCTTCTACCCCGAGGAAGCGCCGATCCACACCGTGAGAGTCGAGGCATTCGCGATCGAGCGGCATCCGGTGACCAACGCCCAATTCGCCGAATTCGTCACCGCCACAGGGTATGTGACGGTAGCCGAGCAGCCCATCGACCCGGCGATCTATCCGGGGGCCGATCCGGCTGAATTGCAGCCGGGCGCAATGGTTTTCCGCCCCACGCCAGGTCCGGTCGACTTGCGGGACTGGCGGCAATGGTGGGTCTGGGTGCCGGATGCCAGCTGGCGGCATCCGTTCGGCCCGGACAGCGACGTCGCCGACCGGGCAGATCATCCGGTGGTGCAGGTGGCGTATCCCGATGCCGCAGCGTACGCGCGCTGGGCCGGCCGACGGTTGCCGACCGAAGCCGAATGGGAATACGCCGCGCGCGGCGGGGCCGGCACGACCTACACGTGGGGCGAAGACGAGAGGCCCGGCGGCAAGCCGATGGCCAACACCTGGCAGGGCAGCTTCCCCTATCGCAATGACGGGGCGCTCGGTTGGGCCGGCACCTCACCGGTCGCCGCGTTCCCCCCGAACGGGTTCGGGCTCTTCGACATGATCGGCAACGTCTGGGAATGGACGACCACCGAATTCTCCGCTCATCACCGGCTGGACTCGCCACCCAAATCCTGTTGTGCGCCAACGGGGCCCGCCGACCCGACGATCGCGCAGACACTCAAGGGTGGCTCGCACCTGTGCGCCCCCGAGTACTGCCACCGGTATCGGCCGGCTGCGCGCTCGCCGCAGTCGCAGGACACCGCGACCACCCACATCGGGTTCCGGTGCGTGGGCGATCTGCCCGCCGGATCAGCTGATGGCGTCGGCCGCGGCTGACACCTTCGCCTGGAAGTCGGGCGGCAGCGGGATGTAGCCGTTCTTGTCCAGGTCGATCTGGCCGGGCCCGAGCGTGGCCTGCAGAGCGGCTTTGACAGCCATACCGGTCTGCGGGTCGGGGTACTTCGAGCAGACGATCTCGTAGGTCGCCATCACGATCGGATAGACGTCGTCCTGGGTGGGGTTGTAGAACGACGAGAGGTCGAGCACGAGGTCGTTGCCCTTGCCGATGATCTTGGCCCCGGCGATGGTCTTGCCGACGGAGTCGGTGCCGATGCGCACCGGCCGCCTCGTTTTGCGACTGGCCGGGGTCTTGATCTCCGCGGCGAACAGCCCTTCCTCCATCGCGAAGGACAACTCGTTGTAGGTGATCGCACCCTCGGTGTTCTTCACCGCCGACGAGGTGCCGTCGTTGCCCTTGGCGCCGATTCCGGCGCCGCCCTTGAACGCCTTGCCAGTGCCCTGGGTCCACACCCCGCCCGCGGCGGCCTGCAGATAAGCCTGGAAGTTGGCGGTGCTGCCGGAGTTGTCGCTGCGGTGGACGACGTGGATCTCTTCGGACGGCATCGATGCGTTGAGCGACATGATCGCCGGGTCGTCCCAGCGGGTGATGCTGCCGTTGAAGATCCCGGCCAGCGTTTGCGCGTCGAGCACCAGGAAGTCGACAGGGAGGTTGTAGGTGATGGCCAGCGGGCCGAAGACCACCGGCAGATTCCACGCGTCGGCCCCGCCGCAGCGCTGCTTGGCGGCGGCGTACTGGTCGTCACTGAGCGGGGTGTCCGACCCGGCGAAATCGCTCTTACCGGCCAGGAAATCGGCGATCCCGGCACCCGAGCCGTTCGCGGTGTAGTTCAGGCTGTGTCCGGGGCAGGACTTGCTGTAGGCGTTGACGAACCGCTTCATCGCGTTGGCTTGCGCGGTGGAGCCGCTGGCCGTAATCGCCGACTTACCGCCGCAGTTCACCACCACGCTCGCGTAGGCCATGCTGGTATGCGGAACCTCGCATCCCGACAGCACTGTGGCGCCGGCAGCCAGCAAACTGATGGCAGCGATTAGTCGTCTGTGCTTCATGTTCGTTGCCTCACCCCGGACGTCGACACGATATTGAGAATTATTGCTAACGGATCGCGGTTGCGAACCGACGTTAGATTAACCGGTCGAGAGCCGAACTGTCCCGCCCCATCGGCGAATTCATGTTTTCCTCCTACGTTCCTGAACTGCGCGTTACTGCCGGGTGGCCAGCGGGTGACGAGATTCGGGCGCCCTGTCCATCATTATTCTTTCGCCGCGCGATCGGCACCTTCGTTCGCTAACGTGACCCCCGTGTTGCCCCGCCAGGCTGACGTCCATCACGGAGTGCCGGTCCGCTCCCACCAAGTAGTCCCGAATTTCCGGGACGGCGGCGAGCAATGACCGTTCAGACACCGTCGGAAATCTCATCGCCACCAGAAAAGCAGGAGCGGCGGCGCCCCCGCATCGTGATCGGTGTGGTCATCGTGCTGATCGTCCTCGGCGCCTACGCTCTTTCGCTTTTCGGCGTTCACTTGTTGCAAAAGTCAGAGGGTCCGCTTCCGCCGCTGGACATCAGCCAGGCCGGGCCCGATGAGACGGTTGT
>Ga0302325_10031601_pt1 | contig 10889 bp, 6 predicted proteins | sample Palsa_T0_2_FD_201948 | JGI IMG/M metagenome (GOLD analysis project Ga0302325, IMG submission 201948) | Peat permafrost microbial communities from Stordalen Mire near Abisko, Sweden - Palsa_T0_2 | ecosystem: Environmental > Terrestrial > Soil > Palsa > Peat permafrost | place: Sweden: Abisko... | reverse complement strand
CGCCTCAGTCAGCACGGGATGCAGTCCCCAGATGGCGGTCAGCAGCAACGCCACCGGAATCTGTTCGAAGATCGCCAGTCCAAGCGCGTAGACCAGCGCGATATTCACCATGTGCAGAATCAGATTGAACCAGTGATACCCGCCCGGATTCGTACCATTGCCCAACACGGCGTAATTAAACAGGTACGACAACGTGGTCAAAGGCCGATAGAGACCGGACAAGCCCAACGGATATTGCTCGGTCAGGATGCGGTGGACATGGCTGGAAGTCACTGCGCGGATGCGAGGGTCGTTGAGGATGACTGGATCGTTATCCAGCAGAAACGGCGCCTGCAGCGAATTCGAGTACGCGCAGAATGTGACGCCGATGACAGCTGCCAGCAGCAGCGCGTGCTTGATGGCGTGCGGCGTCAGAATGGGAGCGGAAGCGGCCTTGATTCGGCGGTCTCGACTTTTCGTTTCCTCCCCAAAAGCCTGACCCGCTTTTCGCTTATCGCGCTTCACCCCATACATGTTACATCGAGCCAGATTTCCCGTGCCCTATACAGAGCTGCGACCGTGAGGGAGCGGGAGATCGCCGCCGAGCGCGAAAGATCGCCATGTCGGTCACAGCGCCTCAAAATAAATCCGCCCTCCCGAACCGCGACCGCACAGACGGCTCCGCCCCACTCACCCGATTCCCATCGGCAGTCTGCGCCATATCGTGCTAACCTACAGTTAAGATTCGGTTTACGCGGACTTGGCTTCGTTTCGAACTTTCTGCGAGCCCCGCCAAAATTGCCCGGATGGCAGCCGCTTTCTCAAGGCTCCCGCCCTCTAAGTATCCGTGTTCCGCCGATTCGCCGCGCTACACTGTAATCGGGTCGCAAGCCCGCATCCGCATGGGTGCCTTTTTGCGTTTACCCTGGTCGAGCGAAAATCCCGAAAATGTATCCCTTCCATGCCGGATGTTCACCCAATGGCTGTGCCCGCGGGCAATCCGCCGGCCGGGCGCTTTCCACGCGGGCACGACGCGAAATCCGCCCCCGTGATCCGTGGTAATTCAGGTGAATACCCTATGCAAGCGTGATTAAATGCTCTCAAACTTGGTGAAAAAACAGCATTTCGACGTAAAACCATTGACTCCAGAGGCTGGACGTGATGTAATCAACCACCAGCCTAAACGCGTGGCCTTAGCTTGCCAAAATATCCGCTTCTGTATTGAAGGGAAAGAATTTCTCTTGACATTGGGGTGGTCTATCAGTTATCAATGACTTTTACTGCACTTGCGGCTCGTGTGCAATTTTTGTGTTTGCCCGCTGCCGGCACAGACGACGATCAGAGGATAAACAGCATGTGCCGCAGACAGGAATTTCGGTAGTGCCCGGTAGCCTGCTTGGTGGCTGACGGTGGTTTTACTCTCTGCCCGACACGGAGAGGTTTTCACTTAGGTTTGACTGAACGGTTTTGAGGCTAACTTTTCGAGGCTCAGATGAAAGAGCACTTCGACCGGTTCAAATTTGCACTCTACAAGGAGAAGGAAATGCCAGAAATTCGCAAATGGATTACTGCGTTGGCCGGACTTGCCCTATTTGCAGGGCTCGCCAGCGCTCAGGTTACAGGGAACGGGTTCAGCACCGGAGCCTTTACCTGTGCCACAACTAACGCTTCAGTAACGCCAACACTCCGCGCCGAAGGTTATACGGAAGCGGTTGGCGATATCGTGCTGATTTGCGCCGGTGGAACGCTTCCGGCAGGAAATAACGGAGTTGCGGTTCCGACGGCCAATTTCACCATATTTCTGAATACTGCGGTGACTAGCCGTCTGCTGCCCGCAAGCACCGCCCTGTCCAATTCTTCGGAAGCGTTGCTGATGATCGATGAACCTGGAGCGGCCCTCTCAGCTTCTCCCGAAACTGGCTACGGCCCGGCCCAGGCGCAGATCCCTTGCGGCGCTGCGAACATCGGGCTTGGCGCTGGCCCTGGCGGTTGCACCCAGTACATGGGCGTTTCCACCACCGGGGGCACAGCCGCTATTCCCGTGCCGGTCGCGAGCGCGTCGAGCGCTACAACTTGTACCGTGGGCGCCCCTTGCGCTCCCGGCGCCAATGTCTTTCAGGGGATAGTTACCGGCAACCAGGTAAACTTTTATGGTATTCCGGTTGTGCCTCCAGGATCGACTGGCAATCGCGTATATCGCATCACCAACATTCGCGTGAACGCTAACGGAATCGCCGGCGGCGGCGCTGTTCCCGGCCAGGCGACTGCGTCGATTTCGATCAGTTCCGGCTTGGGTATCACCAACTCCACGCTGACCGTGGGCTTCGTATCGCAAGGGCTGAGCAGCACCAACACGCTTCTGCGGAATGGCAGCAACAGCGGTACCGCCAGCAGCAGCGGCGCAAGTTTCGCCCAGTGTAGTAGTGCCAGTATTACAAGCACAAGCGCCACGGCGAACCTCGGAATTTTACAATTCGCGGAGAACTTCCCAACCGCCTTCAAAGTCCGTCAGGCGGCGGCTGTGCAGAACATTCCGGGAACCATTTACAGTTCGGAGTCCAATTTCGTCTCCACCTCGACTGGCTACTCTTCCACTACGACCGCCTTTGGTACGACTTACTTCCCAGGGCAGGCCGACTATGGAACTCGTCTCAAGGCGCTCTTTAGCAATGTGCCGTCGGGCGTTAGCATTTACGTCTCTACTCGCGATGTCACCAATGCCTTCGCGACTCCAGGCGGAGGGTCGAGCGCTGTACTGGTGGTCAGTGAGACTGCCTCTGATGCATTCAGCGGCACCGTACCGATAGCGGGCCAGACCGCCGTCTACACTACCGTCACCGGCTCGGTGCCGATTGCTCCGGTTGCGCTATCGACTGGTGGCACAGGCGCGGCAGTTTGGGAAGTAGTCGCTACCAATCCTGCCGCTATTGATACGCTCGGATTCGGCGTATACATCAACTACTCGGCAGCTCCGGCTACCAATTCACCGGCTCCAGGCACCATTACCGTGACCTTGAGCTTCGCCCCCACACCGAGCGGCGGCGCATTCACGTCCACTACGGGCGCGGCGGCTTCCAGCTCATTAACCCTTCCGCGGTTCTCCGACAGTCTTGATATAACGAAGAACCTCGCAAGCATCAACCTCTGCACCACGGCCCTGCTCTTCCCGTACGTCATCAACGTCAACGGTTTTGACACGGGTATAGCGATAGCTAATACAACTACCGATATCTTCGGTACCACCGCTCAGGCCGGCGCTTGTAGTTTCTACTTCTACGGCACGGCCGCGCCTACAGTCAATCCGTTCGTATCACCCACCGTCGCTACAGGCACAGACTACGCAAACCTTGCGTCGACAATGGCCCCAGGCTTCGACGGGTATATGATCGCGAATTGTAACTTCCAATATGCTCATGGTTTCGCGTTTGTCTCCGACGTTGGAGCGCGCAACCTGGCAATGGGCTATCTGGCGCTGGTCTTCAACTCTAACCGGAATACCACTCCGGAAGCTTTGAATCAGTAGAAACCAATAGCGGGCAACCGCCTTTAGAGGGGAGCTTCGGCTCCCCTCTTTTTTTTTGCCCGCGCGCGTTTTTGTGTGTCTTTTGGTTCGCCAGGCGCTCGGGAAGGTGCTAAACTGAGATTCTTCCGCGTCCACTCGATTCCATTTGTGTTCCCACATCTAACAGGAGGTTCTCTTGGACAGATACAGGCCCTTCGTGGTCGCAACGCTTCTCGCAGCTATTTTCATCGCGCCGGCGGCATTGGCGCAAACACCCGTCAATATTTCCATTCTTTCCGGTAACGGACAGATCACCTGTCCTGAATGCACTCTGGCCGGCTTCGGCCGGCAAAATTTCGATCCTCTGACCGTCAAGGTTACAGACGCCAACGGCAATGCTGTTCCGAATGCCACCGTGAACTGGACGACGGTTGCGGGACAGGCCATCGTGGCCCCGGTCGGGCAAAGCCTCGCAAACGCAGCCCAGACCGCTCAGACCTTTACAGACGTCAATGGCACTGCCAGCGTTCAAGCCGTTATTCCCTTCCTCGGCTCCGGGTCGGCGGCTGTGCCCTTCGCCACCAGTAGCGTTTCCGCCAGCATCAGTAGCGCCACAGCCAACTTTTATCTGACCGTGGCGCTGGCGAACACAAGCAGTAATGGGAACACTTCGGTTCTGGTACAAGTTCAGAACCTGACGCCGGCCACTTTCCCGGCGTGCAATACCTGCATCAATCCGGGCGACACGCTAACCGGAGCCGCCGGCAGCACCTCCGCCACCCAATTTGAAATTAACGTCTACGCCCCTGGTTCCGTGGTTGGCATAGTTCCCAACGTCTCTCTGAGATTGGTTCCCAACCAGGGCAGCCCCACGATATCCTGCGCGACCGGCGCGGGGGCCGACCCCGGCTCGGTTTTGACGGATCAGAATGGCAATGCCATCTGCAACGCAATCTTAGGATCCACGACCGGTTCCGGCTCTTTCTATGCCCTGGTGGGCGGCGTGGATCCCAACATTTCGGGTCAGGAGCCTGCTTTTTTCTCCACGGGCAACTATAATCTGACCGTCACTGCCGGGGTCCCCGCAATGCTCTCGATTAACAGCGGCAATAGTCAGGGCGGCAACCCCGGACAAGCTCTGCCCAGTACGCTGGTGGCCACCGTTGGCGACAGCTCGGGCAACCCCCTTGCCGGTCAGCCTGTGGTCTGGACGGTTTCCCCGGCGGGGGCCGCTACGCTATCGAATACGTCCAACACTTCCGATTCCAACGGCCATGTCCAAACCAATGTCACCCTGGCCAGCACCGCTTCCGGCACTATCCAGATCAAGGTTGCCCTTGCCTCCAATCCGAATATCGCAGCTACCTTCACCGTGGCTGCCAACATCCAGGTGTCAGGGTTGTCAATCGCGTCGGGCAATAACCAGTCCGCCGTGATCAATACCACTTTCCCATTGCCGCTGGTGGTGCAGTTATCCACTAGCAACGGCTCATCCGACGCCAATATTGGAGTGTCGTTCAGCATCACCGGCCCCGGATCGCTCAGCGCCACGACCGCCACGACCAACAGCACTGGACAGGCACAGGTCAGCGTGGCCGCGGGATCCACCACTGGGGCCGTAACCGTCACCGCCAAGGCCGGCAACTTCAGCCAGACCTTCAACCTCACCGTGATACCGCCGGGGCCCACGCTCAGCAGCGGCAGTTTCTACAACGGCGCGGATTTCCAGAAAGGGTCCATTTCGCCGTGCAGCATTGCTACCATCATCGCGCCTGGCATAGCCCCAACCATTCAGGGCGCCGTAGCCTTTGACGGCGTTGGTGGACTGCCCTATCTGCTCGCCGGCGACGCCGTGACGGTGGGCGGAGCGCAGGCGCCAATTTACAACGTGGCTAATGTGGGCGGGCAGCAGCAGCTCACCTTCCAGGTACCCTGCAGTGTTTCGCCCGGAACCAACGCGTTTACAGTCTCTGTTAACGGCAGCAGCGGAACCGTCAACGCGACGGTGCTCCCGGCCAGCCCGGGGCTCTTCACCACGCAGGTTTCCAGCACGCTATCCGTTCCGGTGCTGGAACGGCCTGACGGATCGTTTGTCAGTCCTGCCAACCCGGGCCGCCGCGGTGAGACGCTGATCGCTTACGTGACGGGTCTCGGGCCGACCACGCCCGCTGTCGCTACGAACTCCCTGCCCGTGCCCGGCTCGAACGTTACCGTGCAAGGAACCGTGACCGTGGGAATCGCCTTCAACGGCAGCGCTAGCGGCGAGAGCCCCATCTCCGCGAGCCTCACGCAAGACATCGTTGGCGTCTATCTTGTTGCCTTCCAGGTGCCGTCAAGCGTACCGAGCGGATCGAACGTTGGTTTTTCCATCAGCGTCGTGCCGCAAGGAAGCAGCACCCCCTACTACAGTATGCTGGGCTCCTTCCCCGTTCAATAATCCCTTCGCTGTCAGTACTCTCCGGGGGCCGACTCTGTTCGGCCCCGCTCTTGTCCTTCGCCTTTAATTCGCCTAAAATCAATAGGTTGTGGTGTTCCCGTATTAGTATAGATCAGATTGTATAATTATAACCTACTGAAAATACGCGAGTTCCTGAAAAAACCCCTTGAAAAACCCTAGCCCCTCATGCCACTATAGCTTGTGGCCAGATAGTGGCCAAAAAGTGGACCCACGTGAGCGAGCTGCTTCAACAACTGGCAATGGTCGAGCCTCCCCGGGGTATGTACCCCGCGCGCGTCGACGACAAGGGCCGTTTGAAGCTTCCCGTCGGCTTCCAGGACTTCTTCAGGGCACTGCGCGAAAAACAGTTATTTGTGACCAGCATAGATCGCAAAGTCGCTCTGATTTACCCTATCGCGATTTGGCGCGAAAACGAAAAGTTTTTTGAAAACTACCGGGACGACCCGAAGAAGGCGCGCTCCGCGGCGTTCAATGCCAATGAGCTGGGTTCGGAAGCTGAGATGGACTCCCAGGGGCGCATCCTGCTCTCGCCCGAACTTCGCCGCGAGGTAGGCATTGAGGATCAGGCGGTCCGCATCTACGCTCACAAGGGAAAGATCGAGATCCTGAGCGAAAAGGTCTACCAGGAGCGCAAGCAGCAGGCGGCCGAATTGACCGACGACGATTTGGCGGCGCTGCAAACCGCGGGTTTGAATTGACGAGGAATCACTGATGGCGTATGCACTATTCCGTCATGGCGGCCGAGTCGCTGGAGCTGCTGGCGATCCGTCCCGACGGGGTCTACGTAGATGCCACCACCGGCCTGGGCGGCCATACTGCTCTGATCGCTCAGCGTTTGACCTCGGGACTGATAATCGCGAACGATCGCGACGAGCTTTCGCTTGCCATGGCGCGCGAGAACGCGCGCGAGTGGGCCGGGCGCATCCGCTTCCATCACGGAGCGTTTCAGAGTCTCGCCGAAGCCCTGGCGCAAGCGGGTTTCGAGAAGGCCGACGGGCTGCTGGCGGACCTGGGCGTCAGCCGGTATCAGCTAACGGCCGCGGAGCGAGGATTTTCATTTTTGTCCGATGGACCGCTGGATATGCGCATGGATCAAACCGTGGGCACGACGGCGGCCGATTTGGTCAATCACACGTCCGAAAGGGCGCTCGCCGATCTGATTTTTCAACTCGGCGAAGAAAGGAGAGCGCGGAGAATAGCCAGAGCAATCGTCCGGGCACGGCCCTTACGGAGCACGCTACATCTGGCCGATGTAGTGGAGCGGGCCGTGCACAGGACGGGCCGCCTGCATCCAGCCACGCAAACATTCATGGCTCTGCGGATGGCGGTCAACGACGAACCCGGCGAATTGGACCGGTTACTGCGGTTTGGGCCGGAAATTTTGAACAGCGGCGGGCGAATGGTGGTGCTCAGCTTCATGAGCATCGACGACCGCAAAGTGAAGGAACGCTTCAAGGAACTCGGAAGGGAAGAGCGGGCCGAAATTCTGACCAAACGCCCACTCCAGCCGAGCGATGAGGAAACGGCAAGGAACCCAGCGTCGCGCAGCGCCAAACTGCGCGCCGTGGAAATGAGATAGCGAGGGACCGACAACATCATGGCGACGCAGCCAGTATTTCCCAGACCGACAGATTCGCGGACGGCCTCCGGCGCGGTAATAGAAATGGAGCCCGCTCGCAGGCGCAACCCGTTCGAGCTGCGCGCCCTGCCGCAGGAAGACGTCTGCTTCTTCTGCAAGAAGATCGATAACTCCCGGCTGGTGCGCGAGCCCGATCCGAAGGCCCCAAGGGCGTGCTGGTCCGCCATTGGAGTCGCGGCCCTTGCCGTGGCGTTGATTGGCGGCGTCCTGCTTCCCAATCTGATGAGCACGCTGGCCGGCTACCAGCTCGAAAAACTGCGGGCCGAAGAGCGCACCCTCATTGATGAGCGTCACAACCTGGAATGGAAAGAGGCCGAGCTGCTCAATGTGAACCGCCTGGAGCGTCTGGCGAAAGATCGCAATCTGGCTCCGCCGGCGCCGGGGCAGTTGGTGCATCTGAACGGCAAAGACAGCTCCGTAGCGATGATGCAGAGGCAGTGACTGGGGTCGTCGGGGGACTTGAGAAAGTGGATGCCGTGATTCGACGCTGAGACGCGGGGACGCGGAGATAAGCGCAGAGAGAACTTAGCGAGAAATAGGGTCTCTTCTCTGCGTTGCCTCCGCGCCTCCGCGTCTCTGCGTCGAGATCGGTTCAGATCGGTCAAGATCGAATGTCTAGACTGGAAGGATCATTTGGGGCGTGAGGCGCCGAACGGAGCGGTATGGGGGAGCGTCGTCTGCAATGGCTCGTGGGATTAGTCGTACTCTGGGGCGCGGCCATACTTTGGAATCTCGTCAAGCTCGAAGTATTCCATCACAAGGAGTACGTGCGCATAGCGCGCAAGACCCAGGAAATCGACGTCAAAGTTTCTGCGCCCCGCGGCCCCATTCTCGACCGCAGCGGGCAGCCGCTGGCTATGAGCGTGCCGGTCGAGAAAGTCACCGTCAATCCCCTTAAACTTCCCGACCTGACCGTCGCCGCCGACCTGCTGGCGCTGGTGTTGCATCTCAATCGCGTCGAGCTCTATGCGAGGATGCTCGAGGCCCAGCAGAACGGCCGCGGCTATCTGGTGGTCAAGCCCAAAATCACATTCGAGGAAGGGCAGAACCTGCGCGCGCTCAAACTCGAGTGGGTGGATATCGACAGCAAGAGCGAGCGGCACTATCCCGGCGGCAGATTGGCCGCGCACGTTCTCGGGTCGGTCGACTTCAACGAAAAGGGCAATGCGGGCGTCGAAAAGTCGCTGGAAGCTAACCTGCTCGGCGCCGCTGGCAGCGTGCGATTATTGACCGACGTCAAACGCCGCGGCGTCGATTCGAAAGTGGGAAGCGACGCCAGGCCGGGCCTGCCGGTCACGCTGACCATCGACGAGAGGCTCCAGTTCATTGCCGAACGGGAGCTTGCCGCGGCCGTCCAGGCCCATCACGCGCAAACCGGAAGCGTAGTGGTAATGAATCCGCAGAACGGAGATATCCTCGCTCTCGCCAGCTATCCTACTTACGATCCGAATATTCCGCCAATCGAGGGCGATAACCCAATCAGCCGGCAGAATCACGCCGTATCGGTTCCCTTCGAGCCTGGGTCGGTCTTCAAAGTGGTCACGCTATCGGCCGCGCTTGAAACCACCAATCTGACTCCCGATAGCCCCATCAATTGTCATCTCGGGGTGCTCACTTTGTATGGCCGTACGATTCACGATTCGCACGTTGGTAAATACGGCATAATCCCCATGTCCATGGTCCTGGCGCATTCCAGCAACATCGGAGCTATTGAAGTGGGTTTGCGAGTGGGACAGGAACATATGTACGACTACTGCCGGCGTTTCGGCTTCGGCCAACGGACGGGCATCCCGCTGCCCGCCGAATCGCCGGGCAGGCTGCGAAAGCTTCCGATCTGGACAAGCGCGTCGCTGCCCTCCATCTCCATGGGGCAGGAAGTCAGCGTGACCACATTACAGTTGGCGCAGGCTGCCAGCGTGATTGCGAACGGCGGTTTGCTGGTGCGGCCGCGCCTGATCCTCAAGAAAGGCGATCAGACGATTCCCCCCGCCACGCCGGTGCGCGTCATCAGGCCGGAAACCGCCATCACTATGCGCCAGATGATGGAAGGCGTGGTTCTTTACGGCACCGGCAGGCTGGTGGCCAAGCTACAGGGTTACAGCAGCGGCGGTAAGACCGGCTCGGCGCAGATCTTCGACACCGCTACACATCGTTACGGCCACAGCTACAACGGATCGTTCATGGGGTTCTCGCCCGTCACCAATCCTTCCATCGTGGTGGTTGCCACGGTGAACGGAACCCACGGCGAATCGGGTTTCGGCGGACCCACGGCGGGCCCGGTGTTTCGCGCCGTGACCACCGAGGCGCTACGTTTGCTCGATGTGCCCAAGGATTTGCCGGAAGAAGCAGTCAAGCCTCTGGTTCTGGTGGCGGACAACATAGATAACGCCGACGATCTGGCGGATGCCAGCCTTGGGAGTGGCGAGCCCAACATCCTCGACGACCCCGAGGACGACTCCATTTCGCCGAACGCTCCGCGCGTTCCCAACTTTCGCGGCATGACCATTCGCGCGGTTCTGGCCGAGGCGGCATCCAAGGGTTTGACGGTTCTGCCCGCAGGCAGCGGCGTGGCGCGGTTGCAGGAGCCCGCAGCCGGATCGATCCTGCATGAAGGGGAGCGCATCCGCGTCCGGTTTGCGAGATGAAAATTGGCGAGCTACTCTCGGGCGTCCGGCTCAAACAGCCTCTCGCGCCGCAGCTTGCCGAACGGGACGCGGCGGGCCTCGATTACGATTCTCGGCGCATTGAGAAGGATTTCCTCTTCTTTGCATTTCCCGGCGCGCGCGCCGATGGCCGCCAATTCGCGAACGACGCCGTTGCTCGCGGCGCGATCGCCGTTGTAAGCGAAGCTGTCAGTGAAGCGGATGCGCCCGAAGATTTGCGCTCCCGATGGATACAGGTGGAACACGGCCGCCAGGCGCTGGCGCTGGCCGCGCGCAACTTCTACGGTAAGCCCGACGAGCGCGTGGCACTCACCGGCATCACCGGCACCAACGGCAAGACGACCACCGGTTTCTTGATTGATTCGGTAATGCGCGCGGCGGGCTATACGACTGCGCTGATCGGCACGATTGAGTATCATCTGGGCGACCGCGTGTTGCCGGCGGTGAATACGACCCCGGAATCGCTCGATCTGGTGCGGCTGTTCGCGGAGTTGGAGCGGATCGGCGGAACCGATGGGGCCCTGCACGCGACCATGGAAGTTTCGTCGCACGCTCTGGAGCTGGGACGGGTCTTCGGATTGCGGTTCCATACGGCCGTGTTTACCAATTTGACGCGCGACCATTTGGATTTTCATGGAACCATGGAGG
>Ga0302325_10031598_pt1 | contig 10890 bp, 8 predicted proteins | sample Palsa_T0_2_FD_201948 | JGI IMG/M metagenome (GOLD analysis project Ga0302325, IMG submission 201948) | Peat permafrost microbial communities from Stordalen Mire near Abisko, Sweden - Palsa_T0_2 | ecosystem: Environmental > Terrestrial > Soil > Palsa > Peat permafrost | place: Sweden: Abisko... | reverse complement strand
GCCGTGTACTCCGAACTCTCCACTGGCTGCGGACTCAGGTTGGCACGCAAAATCAGATGGCCGCCAACCGCGCTCGAGCGCTCAACGGCGAAGGCATGATGGGGGCCGGCCTGTGCAAAATCGTGGGAGGAGGTCTGTACAGCAACCCGAGCTGCCAATTGGGGAGCGGAGCCGTGATCATCCCCGGAAAGAACCACCAGCGGACCGTCCTGCAGAAGCCGTAACAGCGGGCGATTGCTGGAAGAACGTAGGGTCCATTTCCAGTCATCGCTGGGCTCGTCCGGCGACCGGGGCTGCGCTGGGAGCCACTGGATAGCCTCAAACAGCGTGCTCAAGGTGAGATTCACCACCACTTTGCTGCGCGAGCGGAGACGCAAACCCTCGCGAAGGGTGGGCAGGAAGGAGTCGCCAGTGGCCTTTACCTGGTAGGTTCCAGGGAATACCTGGTCAAAGGTAAAGGCGCCGCGCATGTTCGTATACACCCTGGCAACTACCGTAGCATTGGTAGCCATCAACTCAACCATGGCGCCCATCTGCGGCGTGCCCCGGGCATCGCACACGACCCCGCTCACGGTTGCAGGGAAAGGCGCGGCCGAGGCAGACAAAAAGCCTGCCACAGTGATCACCATCAGAGCTGCGATTTGGGAATACCTTTTACTCACTCAAATACGCTACTCACTCAAACACATTGCAGTAACCCGGCTCTACTGCACATAAAGTTACTCCTTGCAGCTTATCAGAGCCCTAATCAACCGTAAACGGGGCCGACTGCGCCACCTGCTGCTTCGACACGTGATCATTGACCGTAATGGTGACCTGGTACTTGCCCGGCTGCAGGCTAGCCAGCGGGACCGACCGGCGCAACGTCAACTGATCCGAATTGGCGCTATTTTCTCCCAAAGCCGCGCTCGTCTCCGAGGTATCCAGGATCGACTTATTAGACGCCATATCCGTGATTTGGTACTGAATCGTGGCTGCGTTTTGCTTGCTCTTGTCATCGATGGCCAGATTGTAGATCTGCATCCAGAAATTGAGCTTTTGGTTGCGGTGGAAACTGACCGCCACCAATGGCCCGGAGCTGACCCGCGGCCGGACGTAAGTGTTGCCGATAATGAACTGCCCGGTACCGATCTGCTTGGTCGGCACCTGCTCCATTTTGTCGGCCAGGATCAGTGACGACGCAGAGAGCTTTTCATCGTCGTACTTTGGCACCACGATCCCTTCCGCCCAGGTACCGATGTGGTCGGGGTTGTTCACGTCCTTAATGGCAATATCCACCCGGTAACGGCCCGGCTTCAGAGGCAAAGCCCACCAGTGGACCGAGGCTTGATCCAGCGCCTTGCCCAACAGCTCGCTCGGCTGTTCCACCTCGAGCGTCTGCTCAAAGGTCTGCACCACGTGGTCGGTAATGGTTGCGACCCGGCCTAGAACGTTCACCTCGCCCTTGGCGACCCCATCCTTGGTGTTAAACGTAATGTCCCGATTCTTGATCTGCAGGGTCAAAGGAACCAAAACCGTATCTTCCGTGACCTTCACATAATCCGTGCGCACTTCGAAGGGGAAGAAGGGCCCGCTCAATACCTTGTGGTTCACCAGGAAGGATTCCAAATCTTTGAACTTGACCACCGGCGGAGCTTGCAGTTTGGCGAACTGCTCCAGGCGGTCGAACTCCTTGGCTTGATTCGAACTCGACATGGGACCGGCGCCCAGGTTCTCCAGGCCGCCATTGAAGCGGTCGGTTCGCTTCGACGTTCCCATCTGCTCGCCCAGGGTAGCGCCTGCGCCCGGAACATGCAGCAGTGCGTCCTTCTCCGAGCGATCGAGGGTCATGTGGTAATCGCCGCACATGCAGGTATCTACGAACTCGATGTCGATATTCTCCCCAATACCCTCGATGTAGCGGTAGTGCCAGGTCTCAAACGGAAAGGTCGAGGTCTCGCCGCCGCCCTCGTCCATGGGCCGCTCGTAGGAGCCGCCGCTGGGATGAGACTCAATGCTGTCGGGCTTGCCGTAGGCGATATACATGTGGCCGCGGTCCGTCTTCCAACCCGGTTTGCCGGCGGCGAAATGCTCGTTGGCATACGCGATCCGGCGGTAGTTCTCTTCTCTGAATTCATTCTCCGGCGAGTCGGGATCGGGATTGCGCCGCCGCCAGAAATTCTCGATGAAGTTGTCCCGCTCCTCATCGTTCGACAGGCTCTTGAAGGCCTTTAGTTCCTGGTCGGTGATAATCCAGCGCACATCCTCGTCGACCCACTTCTTGTAGGGTCCCTTGAGCTCGTTTCTCAGTTCCTTCTGCTGCTTGAACCTGTCTTTGTCGCTCAGTGGTCGTTTCAACGGATCCTGGCCGGCTGGGGTGGTCTGCGAATCCTGGGCTGGGCTCGCAGCCGGGGTACTCGCCGGCGCCGCAGCCTGGGCGAAGACTACAGGTGACAGGCCCACTGACAAGAGCAGAAAAAGGGTGGAAGAAACCCTGAACATAGGTTGCGCGATACTCCCGTACGGCACAATAAGTTTAAGGTTCGGTAACACCGATTTCAAGCGGCTAATATCATTTCCCGCTTTATGGTATGGACGTCAGGGTGCACTGGTAACCTTGTTTTGACGGTACCTGGCGCAAAACCCGGAACCCCGCCCTGCGGTTCCACGTATGATGTCCAGGGGGCGGCGAATCCCGGTCCACCCATGAAACTTAAAAAATTACTGCTCATCTCCGGTGGGGTCCTGGTGGCGGCAGGTATTGCCGGGTTCACCATCGTGCGCGCCCAATCCGGCTATACGAAGGTGCTGACCGCCAGAGTCGTACGCCAGAACCTGGTCTCCATCGTAAGCGGGACAGGACAGATCAAACCCAAGACCTACGTCAATATCGGAGCCACCTCCTTCGGCAGGATCACTCACCTTTACGTCAAAGAGGGCGACCACGTGAAGAAGGGCCAAATTCTGGCCACGGTCGAAAGCGTGCAGGCCAGGGCCGGGGTCGATGCCCAGGAGGCCAGTATCCGCTCCGCCGACACTGACATATCCTCCTTCCTGGCAGCGGAAAAGACCGCCGAAGCGACGGTGGACCATTCCCAAGCCGATCTCAATCAAAAACTGCTTGACTGGCAACGCGCGCAGGCGCTTTACAAGGCCGAGCTCATCGCCAAGTCGGAGTACGACTCCAAAAAGGCCGCCTACGACACCGATGTCGCCACTCTGGCGCAAAGCAAAGCGGCGCTGGTGCAAGCGCGCGCCCAAACCGCCTCCGCGCGGGGCAAGCTGGGAACCGCAAAGGCCACGCTCACCAGCAACATCGACGCCCTGAATAAGACCGTCAGCATCGCCCCGTTCAACGGCATTGTGACCAACATGCCGGTGCGCGAAGGAGAAACCGTGGTGGTGGGTATTCAGAATGCCGAGGGCAGCACGCTCATGACCCTGGCGGACCTTTCTGTCATTACGGCCGAGGTCAAGGTCGATGAAACCGATATCGTAAATGTCGCCATGGGCCAGCAGGTCAATGTGTCTGTGGATGCACTGCCGGGTAAGGTTTTCCCCGGAACCGTGACCGAGGTGGGCGACCAGGCGATTCTGCGTTCCACCGGCATCGCCACCAGCCAAAGCACCACCGGTACCGAGGAAGCCAAGGATTTCAAAGTCGTGGTCACGCTCTCCAATCCGCCCCCTGAGCTTCGACCGGGCCTGTCCGCGACGGCCAAAATCACCACCGCGCAGCGCCAGAATGTATTAACCATTCCCATCCAGGCCCTGGCCATGCGCACCCCGGCCTCGCTCAAGCCCGGGCCGTCCATGGAGACGGTCAGTGCCGCATCCGCTCCGGATGGGGCAACGAATAGCGCCCAGGATCCGGGCACCCAAGGTGTCTTCCTGTTGCGCTCCCGTGGCAGCAGGTTGCGATCGGAGTTTGTTCCCGTCAGCACCGGCATCACCGGCTCTACCGACATCGAAGTCACTACCGGCCTCAAAGAGGGGGATGAAATTGTCATCGGGCCGTATAAGGTGCTGCGCACGCTTAAGAATGACGTCAAGCTGAAGCGGGATAATGCAGCCGCAACCCAAACTACGGAATCTTCCTAAGGGAGCGAACGGATGCCACTCGAAACCACCAGTCCCGCGCAGGCCGGGCTATCCCGGGATGATAGCCAGGCCGAAGTCATTGTGGTGGAGGATTTGTGGAAGATCTATACCATGGGCCTGGATCAGGTGGTCAACGCGCTGTGCGGCATCAATCTGCGCATCCGCCACAATGAATACGTGGCCATCATGGGTCCGTCGGGTTCGGGTAAGTCGACGCTGATGAATTTGATTGGCTGCCTGGACACGCCGACCAAGGGAAAATACTGGCTCAATGGCCACCTGGTCAGCGAATTGAACGATGACGAGCTGGCCCGGATCCGCAACCGCGAAATCGGCTTCGTTTTCCAAACCTTCAATCTTTTGGCCCGCGCCACCGCCCTGCACAACGTGGAGCTGCCCCTGATTTACAACGGGACGCCGGCGGAGGAGAGAATCGAGCGCGCCAAGGCCGCTCTGCGTTCGGTGAATCTGGAAGCGCGCATGAATCATAAGCCCAATGAGCTGTCTGGCGGCCAGCGCCAGAGGGTGGCGATTGCGCGAGCCTTGGTCAATCGACCCTCGATCATCCTGGCCGATGAGCCGACCGGCAATCTCGACTCCAAGACGGGCGATGAGATCATGGCCCTGTTTGATGAGCTGCATGCCAAGGGCAACACCATCATCCTGGTGACCCACGAGCCCGACATCGCGGAATACGCCCATCGCGTGGTCCACATCCGCGACGGCTCCATCGCCTCCGACACGGTTTCCTCCCGTGTACGGACCGTGCAGGCCTAGTTCCGGGGCCCCGCGGAACTTTAGAACCAAGAACCTACCTCAACTCTTTTTTTTTCCCGCCGATGAACTCCTCGAGCTATTTCGGAAGCGGGGAGCGGAATGATCAATCAGTCGATGCAACCTAACCGGGAACCTGGTCGTTGGACCCCTACCCACCGGCCACCTGCGGGCCCTTTGCCTGAGTTGGTTTCACGATCCCTCGCCATGCGCCGGATTTGTGAGCAGCTGCAGCAGGTGGGCCCACGTGTACGCCTAGCCCTGATTGAAGGCGAAACCGGCACCGGCAAGCACTTGCTTGCCCGGCACATTCAGCTCCGCCACGCCTCCCCGGGAATGCTGGTTGCAGAAGAGGCGGCCAGCTTGTTCTTGCCCGAGACCGGCGCTACTGGCGAACCCCGCCCCGAGCCCCTCCGCGCAGCGGTGCGCCGGGCGGCCGACGGCGTACTGCTGATTCGCAACATCGACGAATTGACGGCCGAGGCGCAGGTGCAGCTTTTGCGCTACGTCCGCTCCTTCGAGACTGCATTGTCTGAAAAGCAAAGCCCCCTCAACTCCCCGGCTCAGGTTATCTGCACTTCCCGCAAGTCGCTGCGCAGCCAGGTGCTCGCAGCTTCGTTTCTGCCCGAAATCTACTATCGTCTGAGCGCCGTGTCTTTCTCTCTGCCCGCTCTGCGCGATCGCAAAGAAGATATTCCCGCCTTGGCGCAAGTGTTCATCGACACTGCCTCGCGTGAGCAGCAGAGGCCATTCCAGGGACTCGGTCCAGGTTCCCTGCCGGTTCTCCTGCGCCACACCTGGCCGGGCAACGTACGCGAGCTGGAATCCGTCATTCGTGCCGCGTGTCTTTCCGGCGAGGGCCAGTGGCTGCGGCCGATCGATCTCGTCATCCTGCCACTCGAACCAGCCGCCAACAAAGACAGTGGCCCAGCTCTCCCGGAAAATTACACCCTCGATGGCGTGATCCGGAGGCACATTCTCGTCGTGCTCAAGGCCTGCGACGGCAATAAGGCTCGCGCCGCTGCCAAGCTCGGCATCAGCCGGTCCACGCTCTACCGCATGCTTGAAAGCGACATCGCCATGCCTATGCAGGCGCCTGAACTCAAGCAGGGTGAACCGTTGGGAGCGCCCAGCATTTCTCACCACGACTGAGAGCCCTCAGCCGCGCGCGATCACCCTCCCTGTTCGCCCGGGCGAATTGTCGATACACTGCGCTTAGCTTCTAGTGAGTGCAGGAATCCGTTTGTCGCGAACACCCCACCTCTTCGTCTCTTGTTTCGTCTTCATCGCGCTGTCCAACCTTGCAGCCACGGCGCAAAACCTTCCCCTAAGCAACCGCGTAAAAACCCTGAGCACCGTGTTCTCCGACTACTGGGAAGATCTGCTCAAGCACAACCCCGAGTTCGCTTCCACCATCGGCGATACGCGCTACAACGATCAACTTTCCGACTTCTCCGTCCAGGCTTATAACGAGTCCCTCGGCCGCCAGCGCGCTTTTCTCACTCGACTCATCGAGGTCGATACCGCCGGGATGACGGACCAGGAGCAGTTGAGCAAGGAAGTGCTGGTGCGTACCTTGATCGAAAATCAGCAGGAGGCCAGGTTCAAGCCCTGGGAAATGCCGGTCAACCAGTTCTACGGCCTGCAGGTCGATCTTCCCCAGCTGGTTCCCGAACTTACTTTCCACTCGGTAAAGGATTACGACGACTACATCGCCCGTCTCAAGAAGGTGCCGCTCGCTTTTCAGCAGATCACCGACGACATGGCGATCGGGATGGATGACCATCGCGAACCGCCCGCCTACCTGATGGAAAAGGTGCTGGCCCAGGTAAATGACATAGCCAGTCAGAAGCCGGAAGACGGGCCCTTTGCGGTACCGGTGCGCAAATTTCCCGCTGCCGTTTCTGCCCCACAGCAGGAGCGCATCAAGCAGGAGGTCTTGGCAGCGATCGCCGGACAGGTGACGCCGGCCTATGTGCGTTTTGGAAAATTTTTAAAGTCGCAGTACATCCCGAACGGCCGCAGCGATCCCGGGCTCTGGGCGCTGCCTGATGGCGAGGCATATTACCTCTTCCGGGTGAAGCAGAGCACGACCACTGAGCTGACCCCGGCGCAAATTCACCAGATCGGCCTGGACCAGGTAGAGCAGGACGAGGAGCAACTGCTCGCCATCGCCCATAAGTTGGGATACCCCGGCATTAAAGAGCTGGAGAGCGCTGCTGCCGCCAATCCCAAGCTCTTGCCAACCAGCAAAGATCAGTTGCTGGACGCTTATCGGGGCTACCTCGACCGCATGCGGCCCAAACTTCCCCAGCTCTTCGGGCGTTTGCCAAAAGCTCCCCTGGTGGTGATGCCTGTGCCTGCTTATGCCGAAAAAGACCAGGCCCCCGCCTACTACGACCCCGGTACCCCCGACGGTTCTCGCCCAGGTACGGTCTACGTCAACACTTACAAGTTTGAAACTCGGTCACTCGACGACGTCGAGTCCAGGGCTTACCACGAGGGCTTGCCTGGGCATCATCTGCAGATATCCATCGCCCAGGAGCTGACCGGGGTTCCTGAATTTCGCAAGTACGCGCAATACACGGCTTTCACCGAGGGCTGGGGACTTTACGCCGAGCAGCTAGGTAAGGACATCGGCTTCTACCAGGATCCTTACAGCGACCTGGGGCGGCTCGAAGGGGACATTTGGCGTGCGGTCCGCCTGGTAGTCGATACCGGAGTTCATGCGCAGCACTGGACGCGCCAGCAAATGATCGACTATTTTCATCAGCACACCGCCGTTCCCGAGGCAGAAGTGCAGGCTGAAACCGATCGTTATATCGCGTGGCCGGCGCAGGCGCTCGGTTATAAGATTGGCCAACTCAAACTGCTGGAGCTCCGGGCCAAGGCGCAACAGGCGCTGGGCGACCGCTTCGACCTGCGTGCCTTTCACGATCAGGTGATCGATTCCGGCGCGTTGCCGCTTGATTTGGTGGAGCAGCGGATCGACAGTTGGATCGCGCAACAAAAACCGCAAAAGTAAGCTAAGGAGAATTCATGGGAGCATTTACAGCCAGCCAATCCCTGGCCGGCCTGCGCGTAGCCATTCTGGGGGCCGGAAAAATGGGCGGAATTCTGCTCCAGGCCTTCCTCAAGTCCAAGGTCTTGGAGCCGGAGCAGATCACGGCCACGGTAGAACACGCCGACCGCGCCGCGCAGCTCTCGGCGCAGTGGGGAGTGGATGTATCCACAGACAATGTGGCTGCCGCGAAGGCCGCGGATCTGATCCTCATCGGGCTGAAGCCCGCCACCGTGCCCGAGGTCGTCCGGCAGATTCGTCCCGCGCTCACCCCGGAGAAGCTGCTGATCTCCATTGCCGCCTCGGTGAAAACGAGCGCCATCGCGCACGCCGCGGACATGGAAATCGGTGTGATCCGGGCCATGCCGAATACTCCGTCGATGCTGGGGGCCGGCATTGCCGCGCTTAGCCGTGGCCAGCATGCCACCCAGGAGCAGCTGGATCTCGCCGCCTTTCTGTTTACTACGGTCGGCCGGACGGTGGTGGTGGAAGAGAAGCACCTGGACGCCGTGACCGGGCTTTCCGGTTGCGGGCCGGCTTTTATCTACATCATCCTGGAGTCATTGGCGGAAGCCGGCGTCAAGGTCGGCCTGCCCCGCGACGTTGCCACGTTGTTGGCTGCCCAGACCACCTATGGCGCGGCCAAGATGGTGCTGGAGACCGGCTACCATCCGGCGTTGCTCAAGGACGCCGTCACCACGCCTGCCGGTTGCACCATCGACGGGATCCTGGAACTGGAGGAGGGCGGCCTGCGCGTGACTTTGATCAAAGCGGTGATGCGCTCTACCCAGCGCGCCAAGGAGCTGGCCGGGTAAGATGAGAAGGGGGTAACGATGAGTTCTACACATGCCCTTCCAGCTTCGGCCGCCGCGCGCGTCTCCCCTCTGCTCCCGCGCTTTGCCTGGGGAGTGCTGGTGTACAACGTGGTGGTGGTTCTGTGGGGCGCCGTGGTCCGGGCCACCAGCTCCGGCGCCGGTTGTGGCGATCATTGGCCCCTGTGCAATGGAGTCGTGGTGCAGCATCATCCGCGCCTCGCCACTCTTATTGAGCTCACCCACCGCATGACCAGCGGCATCACCGTGATCGCGATTGCGCTGTTGTTGGTGTGGGTGTTCCGCAGCACGGTGCGTGGACACCTGGCTCGGATGACCGTAGTGGCCGCTACTTTGCTCATCTTCAACGAAGCGCTGCTCGGAGCGCTGTTGGTGCTGCTGCGGCTCACAGCGGACAACCGCTCCCCGGCGCGCGCCGTTTATCTATCGCTGCATCTGGCCAACACACTTTTACTGCTGGCGGCGCTAGCCCTCTCCGCCCATTTCCTCGGACGTTCCCAGGCTTTCGCGCGGCGCACGGTGCGGTTTGAGCAAATGCCGTTGGCCGTGACGGGACTTGTAGCCATCCTGGCGGTAGGCATGACGGGGACGCTGGCCGCTCTCAGCGATACGCTGTTCCCGGTCGCTTCGGTGAGCGCCGCGCTGGCGCAGGACTTCTCGAGCGGCGCCAATTGGCTGGAGCGCCTACGGCTTCTTCATCCGGTGACGGCGGTGATTGCCGGCCTCTTCATTTGCTGGCTGCTGTGGCGCAGCGTCTCGCGCCCCAGGGAACGCAAGCTGGCGTTAGGGGTGATCCTGCTGCTGGCGCTGCAGTGTGGTCTCGGCGTCGCGGATGTGGTGCTGCTTGCCCCCCTCTGGATGCAGATTCTTCACCTCCTGGGAGCGGACATTCTGTGGATCGCCCTGGTTCTGCTGGCAGCTCAAGTTTGTGTTGTAGGCACGGAGCCAGTCTCAGCCTGAAAACCCGAAGATCCCAGAAAACTTAAAAAGGGTTAGGCTTACCTTGGCTGGTGTCGGGAACCTGCGGGGTTATTTTCCGGAATACAAACTCGCGCAGGAGGTTATCCGCGCCATGACTCGCCACGTTCAGTAAACCGTGACCTAACGTCAAGCCCACTCCCCGTTCGCGGCCGGAATGGTAGAGGTTGGAGATCCCTCCCGAGGCAAAGCTCGCCAGAACATAAGAGTAATTCGGCTGCGCCAGCCCATTGTCTCCTCTGCAGATGATTACCCGCGAGACCGCATACAGAGCGCGCGACATTTTGCTTCCGCTGCCGCGATAAAAATAACGTGGATCCTGATGGAGAATCGAGGGCAGAATTGCGCTGCCGATCGCCCTGCTCAGGGCCTCGTCGCCGTACGCGGCGCCGAAGCGCTTCCCGTAGCCTTGCATGCCTTGGCCGTAGGCGGCAGAACCGTTCCGAGCCTGGTCGATGCCGGCAAAAAGCGCCGCGCCGGCAAAGGTAAATGGATCCGTCACCGCATGCCAAGCAAGCTGGTACTTCTGCCCAGAAGAGAGAGGAGCCGCGTCCCATACATAACTGATGTAGAAATTTGGGACAACACCCAGGGCACGCTGCTTCTCCTGAGCCTTCAATTGCTGATCGGCCGCTTCTCCCGGCGTCACCATGACCTGCACACTGGTGGAAGTCGCCAGCATCGGCAAACGAAACGCCGGCGCCGACAATCTCTCGTCGGCATGCAACACCAGCTCCGGCGAGGAGTAGGTCTCCATTCCCGCCGACGTAACCGTGAACATGAATCTTCCGGGATCCAGCTGGTTGAACGAAAACCGGCCCTCCTGGTCGGATAAAGCCATTCTGCTATTTGCGCGATCAATGGCGACCAGCGTCACCCGGGCCTTCTCAACCGCGTCCCCGCGGGTGTCAAGAACGGTGCCCCCAATGCTGCCCTGTTGCGCGAAGCAAGCCACGCGCAAGCCGCCCAACAAGAGGAACAGCACCAGAGCCGATCCGAATTTGGTCATAACTGACACCACTCGTAAGACCTCGATAGTAGCGCTACCTGCAAGCAGAGCAAGTACAGCTTCGCTAAACGTCGAAGTATGTAGATTTAACTTCCGCTAGCAAGGGGAAGCACAAAGGGGGAAAAATCGAGTTATAGATCGCTGAAGAGCGTAAG
>Ga0302325_10031597_pt1 | contig 10890 bp, 8 predicted proteins | sample Palsa_T0_2_FD_201948 | JGI IMG/M metagenome (GOLD analysis project Ga0302325, IMG submission 201948) | Peat permafrost microbial communities from Stordalen Mire near Abisko, Sweden - Palsa_T0_2 | ecosystem: Environmental > Terrestrial > Soil > Palsa > Peat permafrost | place: Sweden: Abisko... | reverse complement strand
CCCCGGGGGGCCCGGCCCCCCCCCCCCCCCCCCGCCCCCCCCCCCCCCCCCCCCGGCCCTGCCGGGGGGGGGGGGGGGGGCCCGGGCGGGGTCATGGCGCGGTCTGCCGCGCACCTGCTCGCTCGGTCGCTGCACGAGCACACCCCATCGACCTCGTCGTCCCCTGCCTGCGACCTTCAAGCCTGCGCGGACGGACGCCCGCGACGGGACCGCGCGACGCTGCGTCTTCGGGCACCACTCCCGGACCGTCAAACCCGAGGGGCGCGCCGCGGCCGCTGCCGTATGACCCGTCACGTTTCTCGCCGACCGTCGGCGCGCCGGTGGACTCCGGAGGACGTGGCGATGATTGTGGTGTCGCACGAGCGGGTAGTCCCGTTGAGGGCTCATGGCCGAGACCTCGAACACCACCACCAGCCCGATGAGCCTTCGGGTAGCGCGAGAGCTCGGACGCCCCCGACCCGCGCCGTCGAATCCGATGGCCTTCAAGCCCGCTGCGGCCCGGCCCGAGCTCCTCTGCCGCGGCGCGTACCCTTCGCAGACCGGAGACGACGCCCGTATCGTCCCCGGCCACGCGCCCCTCCCCGGGGTTCGGTGACCGAGAGCTTGGCACCCCAGACGACATCCACCGATGCGAGCACCCAGCTGGTGCAGTGGTTCGAGAGCGACCCGCTCTGGTTCCAGCGTGCCGTGTTCTACGAGATCCACCTGCGCGGGTTCAATGACGGCAACGGCGACGGAAGCGGCGACTTCGCGGGGCTTGTCGACAAGCTCGAGTACCTCCAGTGGCTCGGGATCGACTGCATCTGGCTGCTGCCGATGTACCCCTCGCCGCTTCGCGACGGCGGCTACGACATCGCCGACTTCTACTCGATCCACCCCGACTACGGCAGCGTCGAGGACTTCCGCGCCTTCGTCGAGGCAGCCCACCAGCGCGGCATCCGCGTGATCGCCGATCTCGTCATGAACCACACCTCGAGCGACCATCCCTGGTTCCAGGAGGCGCGCGCCGATCGAGACTCGCCCAAGCGCGATTGGTATGTCTGGTCAGACAGCGACGACCGCTACCCCGACGCTCGCGTGATCTTCGTCGACAGCGAGGCGTCGAACTGGAGCTGGGACTCCGTTGCCGGACAGTACTACTGGCACCGATTCTTCTCCCATCAGCCCGATCTGAACTACGACAACTTCGAGGTGCAGGAGGCGATGCTCGACGTCCTGCGCTTCTGGCTCGAGCTCGGCCTCGACGGCTTCCGCCTCGACGCGGTTCCCTACCTGTTCGAGCGGGAGGGCACAAACTGCGAGAACCTGCCCGAAACGCACGCCTACCTGCGCCGCGTCCGCGCCGAGATCGACGCCCGCTACCCCGATCGCGTGCTTCTCGCCGAGGCCAACCAGTGGCCCGCAGACGTCGTCGACTACTTCGGCGACGGGGACGAGTGCCACATGGCCTTCCAGTTCCCGGTCATGCCGCGGCTCTTCATGGCGATCCGGCGCGAGGACGCGCGTCCGGTCGCCGACATCCTCGAGCAGACGCCGGCGATTCCCGCCAACGCGCAGTGGGGTCTCTTCCTGCGCAACCACGACGAGCTCACCCTCGAGATGGTGACCGACGAGGAGCGGGACTACATGTACGCGGAGTACGCCAAGGATCCGCGGATGAAGCTCAACCTCGGCATCCGCCGCCGCCTCGCGCCGCTGCTCGACAACGGGCGCGACGAGATCGAGCTGATGACGGCCGTGCTCTTCTCGCTGCCCGGAAGCCCCGTCATCTACTACGGCGACGAGATCGGGATGGGCGACAACATCTACCTCGGGGACCGCGACGGCGTGCGGACGCCGATGCAGTGGACGGGCGACCGAAACGGCGGCTTCTCGCGCGCCGACTTCGCTCAGCTCTACCTCCCGCCGCTGATGGACCCGGTCTACGGCTACCAGGCGGTGAACGTCGAGGCACAGCTGCGCACACCGACCTCGCTGCTGCGCTGGCTGCACCGCTTCATCGCCCTGCGAAAGCAGCATCCGCTCTTCGCACTCGGGGGCTACGAGACGCTCCGGTCGGCGAACCCGCGCATCCTCTCTCACATCAGACGCTACGGCGACGAGATCGCACTCTGCGTCCACAACTTCGCCCACTCGGCCCAACCCGTCGAGCTCGACCTGTCGCGCTTCGCCGGACTCGTGCCCGAGGAGCTGTTCGGGCGCACCGCGTTCCCGACGATCGGCGAGCTGCCCTATGTCCTCACGCTCGGGGGACGCGGCTTCTTCTGGTTCCGGCTGCGGGAGCCGGAGGAATGACGGTCGAGCCGCGGCTAGGGGTCGCGGCAGAGGCCGAGCTGCTCGAGTTCATCCGTGCCCAGCCGTGGTTCCGGTCGCCCGCCGGGGAGACGACCGGCCTCGGCCTGCTCGATCAGGTCGAGCTCCGGGCCGTGCCTCGCCTCGTCGACCTGCTCGCCGAGGTGAGGCACGGAAACGGCGCCCACGACGTCTACCAGCTCCTCGTCGGGGTGGGCGAACCGCCTGACGGCCCCGCACCGATGATCGCGGGGACGGATCTCTACCCTGCGCTCGCCGACGGCTCGGCGGTCTCGGCGCTCCTCGAGCTCCTGCGCTCCGAGGCGAGGGTTCCGGCGCTCGAGGGGAGCGTCGAGTTCGTCTCGCCCCCGGGCGGGCTCGCAGAAGGAGGCGGCCCGCGTCGGGTGCGCGCCCTCGGGCTCGAGCAGTCGAACTCCTCGGTGGTCGTCGACGACGCGCTGGTCCTCAAGCTCTACCGGCGGCTCGAGGCGGGCGTGAACCCCGAGCTCGAGCTGCTGCGGTTCCTCTGCTCGCACGACTTTGCGAACGTGCCCGCGCTCCTCGGCTGGTGGTCGTACTCCGGCCCGGCCATGAGTGCGACGCTCGGAATCGTTCAGGGCTTCCTCATCGGAGCGCGCGATGGCTGGAGCCTCGCCGTCGACGAGCTCCCCGACCGACCGGAGGCGTTCCTCGCCCGCATCGGCCGTCTCGGTGAGGTGATCGGCACGATGCACCGTGCGCTGGCCTCGGACGGCGAGGATCCGGCGTTCGCCCCCGAGGAGGCGAGCCGGGAGACGATCGCCCTGCTGAGCGCGACGATCGACGACGAGATCGCGGCGGTCTTCGAGCATCTCCCAGACAGCGAGGCGGTGGCACCCATCGTCGGCTGCGGGGGTGCCATCCGCGACCTGCTGCAGAGCCTCGCGACGTTCGGTTCGGTGGGCCGGCTGATCCGCCAGCACGGCGACCTCCACCTTGGCCGGACGCTCTGGGCGCACGGCGACTGGTTCATCGTCGGCTTCGAGGGGGAACCGGTCCGCTCACTGCCCGAGCGGCGCCTGAAGCGCTCGCCGCTGCGGGATGTCGCCGGAATGCTCCGCTCGCTGACCTACGCCGTTACCGTCACCGGGCGCGCCGGCGAGGAGGTCGAGGAGCGGGCGCGCGCGCGCTTCCTCGAGTCGTACCTGGCCGCCGTGCAGCCCGCCGGTCTGCTTCCGGCCCACGATCAGGTCGAACGGCTGCTCGGGATCTTCGAGCTCGAGAAGGCGGTCTACGAGCTTCGCCACGAGCTCGCCCATCGCCCCGAGTGGGTCTACGTCCCGATCGCCGGCATCCTGCGCCTGCTCGAGCGGGCCTCGGCATGAGCGACCCGCGCGCGGAGCAGGCGCTGAGCGCCGGCCCTCACCCCAACGGCTCGCAGCCCGCCGAGCTCGGCGGCGTCGAGGCAGAGCGCCCGGCGTGGCAGGGTCGGCCCGGCCCGGCGCTGGTCTTCCCGCCGGGCCCGTTCTGGCTGGTCGCCGGGTGAGCGCGCCCGCGACGGCGGGCGGCCGCCTCGGTGCGATACCGGGCGGTCAGGGATCGGCGGAGTTCCGCGTCTGGGCGCCCGCCGCCCGCTCGGTCGAGGTCCGCGTCAACGGCCACGATCACCCGCTCCTCCCGGTGGGAGAAGGCTTCCACGCCGCGGTCGTGGCGGCGGCCCCCGGCGACCGCTATGTCTTCCTCCTCGACGGCCACGCGTGGGCCGACCCCTGCTCGCGGCGCCAGCCGGAAGGAACGCGCGGGCCCTCCGCACTTCTCGAGATCCCCTCCGTCGCGCCCGGGCCCCGGCTGGCCCTCGAGGAGCTCGTCCTCTACGAGCTCCACGTGGGCGCGTTCAGCAGGCAGGGGACATTCGACGCGGTGATCCCGCGCCTGCGCGGCCTGCGCGAGCTCGGCGTCACCGCGATCGAGCTCATGCCGGTCGGGACGTTCCCCGGCAACCGCAACTGGGGATACGACGGCCTGTACATCTCGGCGCCGCACGAGGCCTACGGGGGGCCGGCGGGTCTCTCCCGCCTCCTCGAGGCGGCTCACGCAGAGGGACTCGGCGTCATCATGGACGTCGTCTACAACCACATCGGTCCCGGCTCGGAGGCGATCGCCGCCTTCGGCCCCTACTTCACCGCTCGCCACGCGACCTTCTGGGGCGACGCGCTCGACTACGCGCAGACCGGTGTGCGCGAGTGGGCGATCCAGAACGCGGAGCTCTGGGTGGGCGAGTACGGCGTCGACGGCCTGCGGCTCGACGCCGTGCAGGCGATCTCCGACGACTCCCCGCGCCACGTCCTCGCCGAGCTGCGCGACCGCGTCAAAGCGCTCAACCCCAACGCGCTCGTCATCTCGGAGATGGGCAAGCCGGACTTCCGGCCGCTCGAGCGCTGGGGGCACGACGCGATGTGGCTCGATTCACTCCACCACGAGCTCCACGTGCTGCTCACGGGCGAGCGCGAAGGCTACTACGAGAACTTCGGGGACATCGACGGGCTCGTTCGCGAGCTTACGCGCGACCGGCCCGAACGGCTTGTGGTCTCGGCACAGAACCACGACCAGGTCGGTAACCGCGCGGCCGGCGACCGCCTCGACGCGGCCGCTCACCGCGTCGCCCTCGCCGTCGTGCTCTTCTCGCTGTCGACGCCTCTCCTCTTCATGGGCGAGGAGGCGGGCGAGACGCGGCCGTTCCAGTTCTTCACCGACCACACCGACCCGGCAATCGCCGAGGCGACCCGTGCAGGGCGCCGGCGCGAGTTCTCGCGCTTCTCGGGTTTCTCCGCCGCGGATGTCCCCGATCCCCAGGCGGAGGAGACGTTTCTCCGCTCGAAGGTCGCACTGCGTCGCCCCGACCCCTTCTTCGCCGAGCTGATCACGCTGCGCCGCGTGCTGCCGCGCCGGCTCGAGGTGCAGGTCGACGGCGACCGCCTCACGCTTCGACGCGGAGTCACGGAGCTCGGCGTCGACTTCGCCGCCAAGACGGTTAGCCTCCGCCGCTGATGGACGTCTGGCCCGGACAACCGTTGCCCCTCGGCGCGAGCTGGGACGGGAAGGGGACGAACTTCTCCCTCGCCTCGGAGACGGCCGAGCGGGTCGAGCTCTGCCTTTTCGACGACGACGAGGTCGAGACGCGGATCGAGCTCGCCGAGCCTACCGCGTTCAACTGGCACTGCTACCTGCCCGGCGTCGGGCCGGGCCAGCGCTACGCCTACCGGGTGCATGGTCCCTACGAGCCGGAGCGGGGCCTGCGCTTCAATCCCTGCAAGCTGCTGATCGACCCCTACGCGAAGGCGATCGAGGGCCCGATCGACTACGACGCAGCCCACGTTCTCCCCTACGTTCCCGGCGAGGAGGACGCCGACCTCTACGCAGACGACGAGGACGACGCCGACGCGATCCCGAAGTGCGTCGTCATCGACGAGAGCTTCGACTGGGAGGACGTGCGGCCGCCGGACACCCCCTGGAGCGAGGCGATCGTCTACGAGCTGCACGTCAAGGGATTCACGAAGGCCAACGAGCTCGTCCGCGAGGACCTGCGCGGCACCTACGCGGGACTCGCCTCCGAGCCGGTCATCGACTACCTTCGTTCACTCGGGGTCACCGCGGTCGAGCTGCTTCCGATCCACCATTTCGTCGACGAGCCGCACCTCATCGAGAAGGGCCTCACCAACTACTGGGGCTACAGCTCGATCGGCTACCTCGCCCCCCACGCGCTCTACTCGGCCACCGGCCGCCGCGGAGCGCAGGTAACGGAGTTCAAGGGGCTCGTCAAGGCGCTCCACCGCGCCGGAATCGCCGTGATCCTCGACGTCGTCTACAACCACACCGCGGAGGGGAACCAGCTGGGGCCGATGATCGCATTCCGCGGAATCGACAACCCGTCCTACTACCGGCTCTCGGCCGAGGATCCGCGCTACTACGTCGATTTCACCGGCACGGGCAACAGCCTCGACTCGACCCACCCCAACGTGCTGCGGCTGATCATGGACTCGCTGCGCTACTTCGTCACCGAATGCCACGTCGACGGGTTTCGCTTCGACCTCGCCTCGACGCTCGCCCGGGAGGAGCACGACGTCGACCGGCACTCGGGCTTCTTCGACATCATCCACCAGGACCCGACCCTCTCGCGGGTGGAGCTGATCGCCGAGCCGTGGGACGTCGGCGAGGGCGGCCATCAGGTCGGCAACTTCCCGGTGCTCTGGGCCGAGTGGAACGGGCCCTACCGCGACGTGGTGCGCGACTTCTGGCGCGGCCAGGCCCGGGCCGGCGACTTCACGCAGCGATTTGCGGGCTCCGCCGACCTGTACGAGAACGACGGTCGGCGGCCCTCGGCCTCGGTCAACTTCGTCACCGCCCACGACGGCTTCACGCTCAACGATCTCGTCTCCTACGACGACAAGCACAACGAGGCGAACCTCGAGGACAACCGGGACGGCAGCGATGACAACCGCAGCTGGAACTGCGGCGTCGAGGGTGAGACCGACGACCCGGAAGTGAACGAGCTGCGCGCACGCCAGCAGCGCAACTTTCTCGCCACGCTGCTTCTCTCTCAGGGCGTCCCCATGCTGGTCGCAGGTGACGAGCGTCGGAGGACCCAGCGCGGGAACAACAACGCCTATTGCCAGGACAATGAGATCTCGTGGCTCGACTGGTCGGCCGAGAAGACAGCAGACGAGCAGCTCGAGTTCGTCAAGCGCCTCATCGCGCTGCGCCGCAGCCACCCCGTCTTCCGCCGCTCGACCTTCTTCGCCGGCCGCCTCGACGCGACGGGAATTCCGGACGCCTGGTGGTTCCGGCCCGACGGACGCAAGATGATCCGCCGCGACTGGGAGGCCGTCGGAGGGCTGCGGATCGGCGTTCTCCTCAACGGCAGCGCGATGGGAGAGCGGACACTCCGCGGCGAGCCCATCGTGGACGACTCGTTCATCGTGCTTTTCAACAGCCACCACGAGCCCGCCTCCTTCACGCTCCCGCCGCGTCGGTTCGGAACGAGCTGGACACTCGAGCTGACCACGATCGATCCGGAGGCGCCGTCGCTGAGCTACGCGGCGCGGGCGCTCGTCGAGCTCGAAGGGCGCTCGCTCCTCGTGCTGCGCCGCGCGTCGTGAGCGACGCACCGGAGCTTCGCGCGACCTACCGACTCCAGCTCGGACCTTCGCTCACCCTCGCGGACGCCCGCGAGCTCGTCCCCTACCTCGTCGAGCTCGGCGTGAGCCATCTCTACCTGTCCCCGGTGCTGAAAGCCCGCAGCGGCTCCGCCCACGGCTACGACGTCGTCGATCCCACCGGCGTCTCGGAGAGCCTCGGCGGCGAGGCCGAGCTGCGCGCGCTCTGCGAGTCCGAGCTCGGCGTCGTCCTCGACATCGTCCCGAACCATATGGCCACCGACGAGAACGAGAACCCGTTCTGGCGCGACATCGAGCTGCGCCGGCGCTTTTTCGACCTCGACGAGGAGACCGGCCGCTGGCGGCGATTCTTCGACATAGACGAGTTAGCGGGAGTGCGCGTCGAGGACCCCGAGGTCTTCGAGACGACCCACCGGCTCGTGCTCGGGCTGGTCGCCGAGGGGCTGCTCGACGGACTGCGGGTGGATCACGTGGACGGGCTCGCCGATCCACGCGCCTACCTCGAACGGCTCCGCTGGGGCGGCGCGGAGCGGGTCTGGGTCGAGAAGATCCTCGAGCCGGGCGAGGCGCTGCGCGACTGGCCGGTCGAGGGCACGACGGGCTACGAGTTCGCGTCCGACGTGCAGGCGCTCTTCGTCGACCCGGCGGGGAAGGAGCCGCTCACCGAGCTCGCGGGCGAGTCGCGGCCCTACCGGGAGCTCGCCTTCTCGGCAAAGCTCGAGCAGGTCCGCACGACCTTCCGTCCCGAGCTCGAGCGCCTCTCACGGCTACTCGCCATCCCCGAGCTCGACCGGGCGCTCGCCTCCCTCCCGGTCTATAGAACCTACGTCGAGCCGGCGACCGGGCGGGTCGAAGACGCTGACCGTGCAGCGCTCGCGGGGCTGCCCGAGCAGCTGCGAAGCGTGCTCCTCCTCGAGGAGCGGGGTCACGACGAGTTCGTCACGCGCTTTCAGCAGACGACGGGGGCGGTGATGGCCAAAGGGATCGAGGACACGGTCTTCTACCGCTACGTCAGGCTGCTCGCCCTGAACGAGGTAGGCGGCGACCCGGAACGGTTCGGGCTCCCGGTCGAGAGCTTCCACCGAGCAAACACCGAGCGCGCCGAGCGCTTCCCCCGATCCCTGCTCGTCGGCACGACGCACGACACCAAACGGAGCGCCGACGTTCGCGCCCGGATCGGCACGCTCGCGGGCATGGCCGAGCGCTTCATCGCGCACGCGACGCGCTGGCGGAAGCTGAACCAGACACTGAAGAGCCGCGGCGCGCCCGACTGGAACGAAGAGCTCCTGATCTACCAGACGCTGCTCGGAGCCTGGCCGATTGCGGCCGAGCGGCTCGACTCGTATCTCTTCAAGGCCGTCCGCGAAGAGAAGCGCCACTCGAGCTGGATCGAGCCCGACGAGCGCTGGGATCGCGCGGTCGGCCGCTTCTGCCACGAGCTCGGATCGCACGAGCCGTTCCTCGCCGACTTCGTCCCCTTCGCGACCGAGGTTGCACTCGCCGGTGAGCGCGCCGCGATCGGTCAGCTCGTCCTGCGTCTCACCTCTCCGGGGATCCCCGACATCTACGGCGGCGACGAGCTCTGGTACCTGGCCCTCGTCGATCCCGACAACCGTCGCCTGGTCGACTGGGACCGCCGCCGGGACGTCCGCGCCGGACTCACGGCCGGCTCGCCGGCGAGCCGCGAGACGGTCAAGCTGGAGGTGATCCGGCAGGCTCTCGCGCTCCGGGCGAGGCACCCTTCGTCCTTCGTCGGGGGCTACGAGCCACTCGACTCCGCGCCCGGAACGTGCGCCTTCCGCCGCGGCGAGGAGATTGTCGTTGCCGTTCCGATCAGCGACAGCGAGCCCGTCTTCGACCTGCCCCGCGGCCGCTGGCACGAAGCCCTCACCGGCATCGACGTCTGCCTGGGCGGATACCGCCCGCGCATCCTCGAGCGCGCCGGAGCCGGAGGGTAACGCCGACGTCCGACACGGGGCAGATCGCCTCCCGCCCCGCGTGGGAGGGTTCCTCAGCGGTTGGAGATGCCCCAGCTACCCGCGAAGGACTCGCCGGGCTCGAGCATTCGCAACCCGTCCCCGCTCCGGAAGGCGTTGGGTGCGCACGTCATGGGCTCGACGGCGAGGCTCGTACGCTGGAACTCGGGCAGCGAGTCACCGCTGAAGAGCATCAGGTAGGGGTAGCTCTCGTCGAGCCAGAGCCTGGCGGCGCGGCCGTCCGGGGCGTGAAGCTCGACCCAGGCCCTCCCGTCGGCGTCGCGCAGGAGTCCGGTGTAACAGGTGTCGAGTGTCGTCCGGCCGATTCGCCGCGGGGTGGTGAAATCGTGGTCCGTGTCCCCGACCGGCTCTCTCCCGGTCGGGATGCCGCGCGGGTCGGCGAGCAGGCGCACGGTCCCCGGCGCGCGGAGGAGCAGGGGGTCGATCGTCTCGGTGCCGGCGGTCAGGTAGGGATGCGCACCCGCACCGTAGGGACACGGTTCCGCTCCCAGGTTCGTCGCGGTCGTCCGGACGCCAAGCCCGTCGTCTCCCAGGCTGTATTCGAGCCGCAGGCCGAGCGCGAAGGGATAGCCGGGCTGAGGGTAGAGGACATGTGTCAGCACGGCACGGTGGGGTTCGTGCGCCTCGATGCGCCAGCTTGTCCAGCGGACGAGCCCATGGATCGCCGTCCCGCGCCCGGGTTCGCTGAGGGCGAGCTGGTGGGTTCTCCCCGCGAGCTCGTAACGGCCCTCGGAGATGCGGTTTGGCCAGGGAATGAGTGTCTGACCGCGGCCGGCGGTGCACATCTCGTCGGCCGCGTAGCCCTCGAGGATCGCTCGTCCCTGGTCTTCGTAGACGCGCAGGCCGGCGCCAAGCTCGACCACGATCGCGCGCTGCTGGCCGAACACGAGCTCGATCTGCGCACCCGAGGGGCAGACGGGCTCAGCCACCGGGCGGCTCCGGCGCCTGCGCGGCGAGGATGGCCGCGGCGGATGTGGCGGGCGCGAGGGCGCGGGCTCCGGTGCCCGGCTTGCCTCCTGCACGGGGGACCGGCACCGCCGACTGGGTCGACGCGACGACCAAGCCCGAATCCTGCTGCTGGTGGTGCATGCGCCACGCACTCTGACACGACAGACGCGGCCCGGCGGAGACCAGCCGCCACACCGAGTAGCCGCGAGTACTCCGGTGCGCCCACAATCCGCGTCGCGCTCGCCGAACAGCGCTCGCCGAACGGCGGTCGCCGGCTGCGTCGGGCCGAACGATCGAGGATGCCGTGCGCGGCTCGCAGCCTGGACAACGACGCCGCGGTCGCGAGCGGGTCGGGCGAGGTCCTCCCGGGCCCGCGCGCCGAAGGGCGCGCTCGGTGGGTGCCCTCGGCTGCCCGTACCCGCTGCCCCTCCTCGACGTTTCGCCTCGGGCGCTCGCCCGGCTCTCGCCCCTCCAGACCTCGCCGTTCCAGCCCGTCGAGC
>Ga0302325_10031596_pt1 | contig 10890 bp, 8 predicted proteins | sample Palsa_T0_2_FD_201948 | JGI IMG/M metagenome (GOLD analysis project Ga0302325, IMG submission 201948) | Peat permafrost microbial communities from Stordalen Mire near Abisko, Sweden - Palsa_T0_2 | ecosystem: Environmental > Terrestrial > Soil > Palsa > Peat permafrost | place: Sweden: Abisko... | reverse complement strand
TATCGGCCGGTCCGGGCTCAGGACCATACAATTTCCCTTCGATTTTTTCTCCGGCGCGCACGGTCAGCCGCAGCCCGTCGTGGAAAAACACCGGCTCACGATCATGGAAGCGGTAAGCCGAGAATTCTTTCCCCGGCACCAGATGCGTCAACCCCGCTACCGGTGTATAGTATTTTCCGCGGTTAAAGTAGTAAGTGCCGAGAAAGTAATCTTCCAGCCCGGATGAGAGCATGAGCGGGATCTTCGACCCGCCTAGATACGCCCGGATGCAGCTTTCCAGAAAGCAGAAATTCGTGCTCTTGCCTGCGATCGTCACCAGGTACAGAGCGCCTGATTTCGGCTGGTTGTACATGTCGAGCTCTTCCAGCGGATGAGTTACATGGTCCTCGACCTTATACAGCTTCAGCCGCGCCTGAGGAGGCAGATGAACACCGCCGATCTCGACCGGCAGATTCTCAACGCCGCGGATGATCCACCAGAAGGGCGGATTCCTGGGTTGATCATTGGGTTCATCATTGGGTTCATCTTTCGTTCGCTGGGCTGTGATTCGTACACTGCTGCCAAACGGAATCCGGTAGGTGTCGTAGATCCCGCTCGGTTGCCCCGTTTTGCCGATGCGCTCGATGCCCCACGGTGCGCCCTCGTCCTGGAACCCGATCCCGTGCCCCATCATCAACTCCATGTCGATGGATGCCCTTCGCTCATTGTCGACATAGACTCGGATTCGAGTTAAGCCATAGTTCTTGAAATTCCCGCCGAACCACATGTGCGTGATGCAGCCGTGTCCGGAATAACGGAAGAGCTCTGTCTCGGCGCCACCTCGAAGAAACTGTTGTTCCTTGCCGATGGTTCCGAAGCTCTTGAGTGTGTCGACGTCGACAACCTGAGCCGAAAGCGTCGCCGTGGCGGCTGTCCAGAAGGCGATCGGGGCGATGAATGCCAGACGATGCACTGCTCATAAGAATATGCAATCGCCGCTGAGCTTACACCGCCATTTGACTGCGCGTGTCCCTGACCTTCTTCGGAAAGCCGAATCGGGCCCGCTGAACGATGGAGTGGACTCGCAGGCCAGCCTCGCGGAATCGGCGTGCAGGCACGTCGAGCCCCGTTTTTGATAGGATGCTGGCCGATGACACGATCGGCCGTTCCCTTCCTTTTTCTCGCAATCCTCAGCGCCACGCCCTATTTGCGTGCGCAGGATCCGCTTCAGATCTTCCACGATCCCGACGCTACGCCGGAGGCGCGCGCCGCCAATCTCGTTTCCCAGATGACCCTCGAGGAGAAAGCATCGCAGATGCAGAACACTGCTGTTGCGGTCCCGCGGCTGGGCATTCCCGCTTACGACTGGTGGAATGAGGGACTGCATGGCGTGGCGCGCGCGGGCTTAGCGACCGTGTTTCCCCAGGCCATCGGGCTGGCGGCCACTTTTGACACCAACCTGATGCACCGCGTGGCCGATACAATCTCCACCGAAGCGCGCGGCAAATACAACGACGCCATTGAGCAGAACAACCACGGCCGCTACTTCGGCCTTACCTTCTGGTCGCCGAATATCAACATTTTTCGCGATCCACGCTGGGGGCGCGGGCAGGAAACCTACGGCGAAGATCCATTTCTCACTTCGCGCATGGCTGTGGCCTTCATTCGCGGCCTGCAGGGCGACGACCCGCATTACTTCAAAACCGTCGCCACCGCCAAGCATTTCGCGGTACACAGCGGTCCGGAGCTGACGCGGCACAGCTTCGATGTTCACCCATCTGAAGAGGACTTGCGGGATACCTATCTCCCCGCGTTTCAGGCCAGTGTGGTCGAGGCCAAGGCTTACTCGGTGATGTGCGCCTACAACAGTTTTGAAGGTGCGCCGGCCTGCGGAAGCACAGCCCTCCTAGGCAATTACCTCCGCAAGGCGTGGGGTTTCCAGGGATATGTGGTCAGCGATTGCGGCGCCATCAGCGATTTCGTCTTTGGCCATAAGTACAGCGCAAATATGCCCGCTGCGGATGCGGCCGCCGTCAAGGCAGGCACCGATCTGGATTGCGGCAAAGAATACCGGCAGCTCACCGACGCCGTGCATCAGGGTTTGATCGCGGAGAGCGAAGTGGATCACGCCCTCGAGCGCTTGTTTGTCGCGCGCATCCGCTTGGGTATGTTCGATTCGCCGGCGCGTGTCCCATTCTCGAACCTCGGTCTTGACGATGTCGCCAGCGAAGCCCATCAGCACCTGGCTCTGGATGCCGCGCGGGAATCGATGGTGCTGTTGCGCAACCAGGGTGGCGCCCTGCCGCTGAAAGCCGCGAAGATCGCGGTGATTGGGCCCACCGCCTTTGATCCCGATGCCCTCCTCGGCAACTACAACGGCATTCCGCCCCGCATCGTGACACCGCTCGAAGGCCTCGAGAAAGAGTGGGGCGCCGCGTCTGTGAAATACGCTCTAGGCGCCACTTACGAATCCCATTCGGCGGCGCTTGTCCCGCCTGGAGTGCTTTCGACCAGCGACGGCCGGCGCGGCTTGACTGCCGAATACTTCGACGGCGACGACTTCACTGACCTCCCGGCGGCGGAGAGAGTGGAGCAGCAGATCTATTTCCGTTGGGACATGCAGGATGTGGTCACGAAGGTCATCGACCGCGAGCAATTCGCTGCCCGCTGGAGCGGTCAAATCCAGGTTGCCGAGACCGGCGAATATCAGCTCGGCTTCACTCGCGAACGATGCGGCGACTGCACTGGCAAGGATTCGGCCCGGCTCTACCTCGACGATCAATTGTTGATCGGAGACGAAACGCGCGTTGCCTGGATGCCCTCCACCAAGATGAAAGCCGTGCGGCTGGCCGCCGGCGAAAAGCATAACCTCCGGCTCGAGTACACCCAGAACGGAGGCGCCGCGGCGATCGAATTAGTCTGGGTTCCCGATCCCGAAGTGGCCCTCAAGGAAGCCGCGGCTGCTGCTCGTGGAGCGGATGCCGTGGTCGTCTGCTTAGGGCTGAACTCGAGCTTGGAAGGTGAGGAATCGCCCCTCAAGATTCCCGGCTTCGCGGGCGGCGACCGCACCACCATGGCGCTGCCCGAAACTCAGCTTCGCTTGTGGTCGATGCTCCAGTCGCTCCATCTGGCGAAGCCAGTCGTGCTCGTTCTCCTCAACGGCAGTTCCGTCGACCTGCCGCCCGGAGACCCAGCGGCAGTGCTCGAAGCCTGGTATCCGGGTGGCGATGGCGGCACCGCGGTCGCCGAGACCCTTTCCGGCAAGAACAACCCAGCCGGCCGCCTTCCGGTTACGTTTTACCAATCCGTAGCGCAATTGCCCGCCTTCGACGACTACTCGATGAAAGGAAGAACCTACCGCTACTTCACCGGCAAGCCCAGGTTCCCGTTTGGCTACGGCCTGAGTTACTCCGATTTCCGCTACAACGATCTCGCCTGGCAGAAGAAGCCCTCCGGAGACCTGGAAGTCACGGCACAGGTGAAAAACGTTTCCGCGCGGGAGGGAGACGAAGTCGTCCAGCTTTACGTGAACTACCCACATGCGGGAGCCGGAATGCAGCGCGAGCTGCGCGGCTTCACAAGGCTGCACTTGAGGCCGGGCGAAACCCAGACCGTGCATTTCACGTTGGAGCGAGCCAGGTTGCGGCAGCAGGAAGCCACCGTGAGCGTAGGCGCCGGGCAACCGCTGCGCGACTTCACTGGCGATCACTTTGTCGAGAAAGCGCTCGACATCCGCTAGCTTATCCAGACCTACGGAAGCTTTTATCGGGCCTGTTAATGGCTTTCCGAAGAGACAACGTACACGCCCCAAGCCGTCGATTCGAGGTAGGCAACAGGCATGTAATAGTAACCCGCGTCGCCGAAGCACGCTCCCCAACTATTCTTGATGATGAAATACCCGCCGCCCTCGCCCGGAAGGGCGCTTGCCGTGCCCGGGTTACTGGCCAAGTCAGAGTTGCCGACATAACCCACAACGTGCACAACATGCCCGCCAAGCCAGGTCTTTTTGTCCGCGAGATCCGCGGGATCGTAAGTGATGTACCCTCCCGGTGCTCCATACTCAAAATCATGTGTGGCGGTGAACCCCAAAAGAACCGCATTGTTGAACGCCAGAGACAAAACGATGTCATCAAACGACAGACCGACATTACTCGGATTCCATATGTTGGTGGTTCCGTTTGACATATAAGGCGACCGGGTGCCGGACACAGCCGCCGGGATAAACCCGCATAGTTGGACCGGAAAGAACGGCGTCTCGACGAACGTGCAGTATTCCGGCGCCTGAGGAGCGCTATCGGAGCACCCGGGCTCGAGCGTTGGATACGGGTAGTTCTTGCACGAGTTTTGATATTCGTAAGCCGGGGGGCCGGGCTGCGACCATGACGGGTTGTAATCCCACTGATTCTCGTAGGCAAAATGATATCCGTGGCTGGCGGCGTTCCCCAGGTCAGTCCCGGGGTCTCCTCCATCCCCGTAGTAAGCCGGGCCCCAGATCAGCTTCTCGTTTTCCATGAAATCTTCTTCCGACAGGTTCACGATGCACCCCGTGTCTCTCGCGATCAGCTCTTCCATGCCTGAGGTGGCCGCAAAAATGTGACAGGTCCCCCGGGTGCCCTGCTCTTTGATCGGAGAAAGCAGGTTCTTATTCACCCAGTTGAAGTTTTTCAGGATGCCCCCCGCCGAGGGTGTCATGCACCCGAAGCTATTCGTCTCGTCGCCAAAGAGAATGTTATCGGCCACCGAACTCGCGCCAGTGTCGACACCCAGGCACGGCAATGAGATCGGAAACGGCGCGATCTTGAGCACAGTGAGCGCCTGAGAGCCAACCGTCCCAAGGGCGTTTTGAATCCCTTCCAGCGAGGAATTCAGCAGCGTTGCTGGATCGGTCAACGCGGATGGCAGCGTCAGGTTCACGCAAGGGTCTGGCGGCTCGAACACGGCTGCGGAATTGGCGCCAATCGGGTTCGTCGGCGCCACGCACGCCTGGTTGTAAAGCGCCGTGTACTGCGAGTAGACAGATCGGTAGAGGGCCAATTGCTGCGCCGGATCGGCCGAGGTTAGGATCGAATTCGCCAAAATCGACAGTTTCGTCCCCTGGCCCATGGTTTCGATGATGAGCGGAATCCCGAGCGCATTCGGGATCTGCGTCCGGTAATTTCCGTCAAGAGTGGGAAACACGTCAGGATTTTCCGGAGTGCCTGTCACCAGTGCGAAGAAACCCGGGAGATTGGGGTTCTGGCGCATGAACTCGTTGACCACCGCTTGGTCTCGGAGATACTTGAGAAGCCCCTGCAGATCCTGTCCCGCCGTCACCAATGGGTCCGTCAGCGTCAGCCCTCCCGACCGGACCATCTGGTTGAACTGCGTGTTGCTGATGTATTGGATTGGGCCTGGCGCCGGGGCGGTTTGGGCGTTGGCCCCGCGATTCACCACCGCCAGGACGATGCCGGCCGCGAGTATTCTCGATGTGAGCTTCATGGTCAAAATTCCTCCAGCGGATTCCATTCGTTCCCAAACTGATCGGGGCTGCCTGATCGGACGTGGCAGCGAACCCCTTGCTGAAACTCCATAGCGCCAGAGTAGACGCCGGTCGGCGGCAAACTCTTTCATCGGTTCTACTACTTTGTTGGTCCGGAGCTTCTCGTAATCCAGTTCTAACGGATGTCTGCCTTAATTCGTAGGATACTGGTGGATATGGACAATCTCACCTTACATCTTGACAGTCAGGGTAGAATGCTGCTTCCCGCCTGGTGGAGAAGGCGAGAGGGAGTAAACCCTTCCACCGAGTTGTGTGTCGCCGTAACCGAAGAAGGCGCATTGGTCGTAGAGACCAGAGAGCAGGGACTCCGCCGCGCCAAGGCCCTCCTGCGTAAGTACATCCCCGAAGGAGTGAGTTTGGCGGACGAATTGATCGCCGGGCGGCGGGCGGAGGCGGCTCGTGAAACCGAAACGCGCTGACAGGCCGGTGTTCGATGCCTCCGCTGTTCTGGCCTTGATGCAGGGCGAGCCGGGCGCCGGTAAGCTGAGGGATCTCCAGCCGAAAGCAGTCGTCAACGCGGTGAATGCGGCCGAGGTCCTGGCGAAATTGGTGAACCGTGGCGTGCCGGCTGCGGAAGCTCAGGCTGCCTACGACGCTCTCCACCTGGAGACGACGCCGTTCGAGCCGGCCATGGTTGTGATCTCGGCCCGTTATGTGCAAAAGGGAGTGTCGCTCGGAGACCGGTGCTTTCTGGCAGCGGCCCACCTTCACGGGTCAGGATGGACGTCGGACCATGATCTGGGAGCGCTACTTCGCAGCGATCATCCGCCCCTGAACTTTTTCAGATGATGCGCCCCGTTTGGAAACGTCCCGGACACCCAGCGCCAACGCTTCCAGACTGCTCCGAAGAATCTAGGAGGCCCAGGGCCCAGCGATGAGGCAGAGCGGGGGCGCCGACCCTGTGACACCTCACGACGTCAAGCCCGAAGGGCGATAGAAAATAGCCCGCGGCGTAAGCCGTGCGGAATTGAATGTTAGCGATACCAAGCCCCGGAACGGGGCGAAAGGCTCCGCCCAAGTCCAGCCTGTGACCCTGCTCTTTCCGGGCTTCACCCCCGTTCCGTCCGGCCCCGCCGCAGGCGCTAGTTCCTTTCCATCCCGAATGGCCACGTGAGTTAGTGTCCGAAGCTGGCCGGCTGGATCGCGGCATTCCTCGGCGCCAGGCTGAGATGTTCCTTGCAAACTCCCCTAAAGATTCCGGGAATTTCAGCGGATAAGAGATAAGAGATCTCTCATGAACACCTTTGTGCCTCCATCCATGGTCGAGGGCTACAGCGTGGGTACCAGCATGGATAAATCCAACGTTTATAAATCCAACGTTTATAAATCCAACGTGGATAAATGATGCGTCTGAACCTGCCGAAGATGCGCCCGTGCCCGGCGCCTGCCCCAGTGCCTCATTCAAGGGTGCGGGGATGAAGACAGGCAGCACAAATGTTTTGCTCATCGAGGACAATCCTGACTTTGCCGAGCTGATTGAACTGTGGCTCTCCTCCGCTCCCGCCGAAGAACGTTTCTGCCTGAGTTGGACTGACTCGCTCGGGCAGGGCCTCAAGCGGCTGGCGGGCGGCGATGTGGATGTGATCCTTCTCGATTTGAGCCTGCCGGACAGCGACGGCCTGCTAACTTTCGCTGCGGTGAAGGATCACGCCAAAGGCGTTCCGGTGATTATCCTGAGCGCGGCGGATAGCGAGCCGCTCGCGCTGCAAATGATTCAGGGCGGCGCAGAAAACTATCTTGTCAAAAGCAGTTGTACGGCCGAACTGCTTTTCCGGGCCTTGCGTTTCGCCATTGTCAGACATCGGGCGCAATTGAGCAAGACAAATGGCGACCCAACCTCAGCGCCCCGCGTGCTGGGCGTCATAGGCGCCAAAGGCGGCGTCGGCGCTACCACCGTCGCGTGCAATCTCGCCCAGGAGCTGTACCGGCAGACCGCCGAGCCAGTGCTCCTGGCCGACCTCGATACTCAGGCCGGCTCGGTATCGTTTCAAATGGGAATAAAGCCGGAGTACTCTCTGCTGGACGCCATCAAGGACATTGATCATCTGGATTCAAGTCTCTTGAAGGGCATTGCCGCTCAGTCGGGCACGGAGTTGCACATACTTGCGTCCCCCTCTCTACTGGGCGCCTCCGAACTGGACGCCGCTAGCGTGTGCCGGCTGGCTGATCTGGCTCGCACGCTTTATCGTTGGACTGTGCTCGACCTGGGTTCTCTTACCTCTCTTTCCCGAAGTGTGCTGAGCTGTGCCGATCAAGTATTCGTGATTACAACAACCTCCATTCCCGCCCTCTATGAAACCAAGCGGATGATCGAGGGATTCGCGCAAGCGGGCTTCTCCTGCGATCGGATTCGTCTGATCGTGAATCAAGGGGAACGCTCGCAGCCTCTATTGGCGCAGGAGTTAAAGCAGATGTTTGGCATGCAGGTTCACGCCAGCCTTCCGAGCGCCGTACAGGATTTGAACGAAGCGTACGTGGAACGGCGGCTGCCGGCTGAGAACACGAAGTTTCGAAAAGAGATTGCGAAACTGGCGCGAAAAGTCGCCGGCGTGCCGGAACCATCATCGAAGGGAGGCCTCTCACTGTTCAATCCCTTCAGCGGACGCTCTTCGCAAGTCCCTTGAACCATCTTCCGGCACTGACGACAGGAATCGATTTGAATCCAATGCATAAGCCTTTGTTCGTGCTTTTGATCCACGAAGTCTCAGCCTACACGGAGCCCATCCGTCAGGCGCTCCCGGAATCGGAGGGCTTTCACCTGCAGCGTGCCGCTCGCCTCCCCTTTGCGCTGGCTCGCATCGCGGGCGGCGGCGTGGACGCGATTCTGGTTGATTTGTCTTCTTCGGAAAAGACGGAAAGTGAAAAGCTGGAGAGCGTCGCGAAGCTTCGAGGCGCGGCGCCCCATCTGCCAATCATCGTTTTATGCGATGTTCTGAGCGATTCGGCGAATGACGCCTTGGCAAACCTGACCGCGCATGGAGCCTCGGCGTTCTTGACGATAGCGCAGTGCAAGACAGATCTAAGGACATTGGTTCAACGGCTGACAGAGGATCGCGGAGTCACGAGCGTTCAGCAACCCATCGCGGTCAGGAGCATTCAACAACCCATCGAGCCGCAGAAGACCGGAGCGATCATGGCTGTCTTAGGGAGCAAGGGCGGAGTCGGCGCGACGACTGTCGCTCTGAACGTGGCCTGGGTTCTGGCACAGAGCCAGCGCGTCATTCTTGCGGAGTTTCGGCCTTCGCGGGGAACTCTGTCCCAGTACTTCAAACTGCATAATGCAGTCCGGGATCTGACTTCCCTTCTGGAAACTGAGCCGGACTCGATCCTGCCTTCGGAGATAGAGGCCTGTTTATGGCGTAGCAGGAACACGCCGGGCTTGGGCATCTTATTTGGCCCGCAGGGCACGGATCAGTATCTGCCAATCGGCTCCGCCCAAGCAAAAGCAATCCTGAAAGGATTACCCGCCTTAGCCGACCAGGTTGTGATTGACCTGCCGTCCCTGCCCTCGGACGCGAATCGAGCCGCGATCCAGGTTTCCGAGTGCCTCGCCCTCGTCGTGGAACGGGACCCGATTTCCTTGGAGTCGGCTCGACTCATGCTGCAAACCATCACCTCCTGGGGATCGGTGCCGCAGTCGATGGGAACCATCATTGTGAACCGGGCGCCCGTCGTAGCCCCGGTTCCCATCGCGGAATTCGAGCAGCGGCTCGGCATTCCGGTTTTTGGGGTAATCGCGCCCGCGGCAGATGAATGCATCGCCGCTCAGCGAGCCAATCGCCCCTTGGTTGCCATTGGTAGCGATAGCATTGTGAACAAGAGCCTGGTCGCCTTGGCGAAGGTTCTTGCTCAAACCACAGAACCGCTTCCGTTTGACCAAAAGGTGGCGACCAGGTAGCGCTTGTTGCGAAACGAGCTGTTTCGCTCGGTCGTCATCCGGGCTCGTTTTCCAATCACGCACAGGCGCCCTTCACCCTGATATCCTCTCGGTTGAATGAGCGCAACCATTCCGGATGGGCGCTGGGCGGCACCAGGCACCAATCTCGAAATTTTCGTTGTGTGCGGGGCTTGTATCGGCATCGAGGCGAAGGAGCTTTGGTATCTCCAGGATGCCCGGCGGCGACAGCTATGGCACTGAAGAGCGTGCTTGGAGCGGCAATAGTCGAATTCGGAGCGGCGGGATCGGCAGGCATCGTCGCTGGCGGCCTCCACGAGGGAACGGTTCAGATCTGGCGCCTCAGCTCTGAGGGGGGCGTCTCCTCCGGCCAATGCCTCGGACAATTTGAGACATTGTTTGTTTCGGGGGCCAGCACATTGGCCCTCCGAGCCGACGGTCAGATCGTGGTGGCCGGAAGTTCCGCGGCAGCCGGCCGCCTGGCTGCCTATGACACCGCGACCGGCGATAAGCTTTGGGAGCGAACCCGCCTGAAGTATCCTCGGAAACTTTGCTCTTCGCCCAGCAGAGGGCATTTTTGGTGCGGCTCCGACTCCGCAGCGCACCGCATCGACTTCGAAACCGGGGCGAGTCTCGAAATCGTGCGAGGCGCTCAGGGATGCTTCGAGGGCCAGTTTGACCACGAGCTCTTTGAGACGAAGGCGGATGCAAACTACATTCTCAGAGGGACAAAGACCCTGGAGATAAGAAGGCTAACATCCGCCGTGCTCGACGTCGCCTTCGGCGCCGAGCGGTTCTGTGTATCTGAGTCAGGCGGCCCGGTCCGGTGTTTTGGCTACTCATCCGCCGAGGAGCTGTGGAGGTTCGACCCGGAACCGGGAACTCACGTATTGAGACTCCATCACGACACGGCTGACGGTGGGTTTTATGGAGTCGTACTCCGGTTCGAGCAGAGAGCGCCTGAGCGGCTGGTTCGCTTTGACGCGGGCACAGGGCGGAGCGCACTCCTCCGTGAACTCGATCGCGAGACTGCGCATTTATTCCTTCCTACTACGCGGCAGCTCGTGGAAGCGTCTGGCAAGGTGTACGATCTCGCGTCCGGGCAGCTAGCAGCCACGCTGCCTTTCCCGCAGCGCGAGTACCCGGACCCAGAAAACTTCGAGGCTTGGCTGGAAGCGGAGTTCGAGAAACCTCCTCGGGACGGCGCGAAGTGAAAACCGAGAGGACAAACCGAAAGGCGACCCGTAGATTGTTGGCCCTTTTCCTCGGTGGCGTTGTCATCCAGGCCGCGGGACTGGCGACGTTCGTCTACGCGGCTCGCAGCGGATTCGCAGACGTCGGCAAATCCATGACGTACCTTGCCATCGGAATAGCGGTCGCGGTTCTTCAGTGGTCAGTCGTCAGACGCTCAAGGGCGAGGGCTGAACTAGTCCTTACCCCTATGTTGCTGACGCTCGGGTTCGTGCTTAGCTATCTT
>Ga0302325_10031595_pt1 | contig 10890 bp, 14 predicted proteins | sample Palsa_T0_2_FD_201948 | JGI IMG/M metagenome (GOLD analysis project Ga0302325, IMG submission 201948) | Peat permafrost microbial communities from Stordalen Mire near Abisko, Sweden - Palsa_T0_2 | ecosystem: Environmental > Terrestrial > Soil > Palsa > Peat permafrost | place: Sweden: Abisko... | reverse complement strand
CACAGAGATGCACAACACAAGCGGCGCAACGGGATTCGAGTACGGATCGGCGTCCACATGGGCCGCTCGGTGCGCCGCGGCGACGACCTGTTCGGCCGCAACGTCGCGATGGCGGCACGCGTCGCCGCCGAAGCCTGTGGCGGCGAGGTTCTGGTGAGCACCACCGTGCACGACGCGCTCAGCGGTTGCGAGGACCTGGTCTTTGACGGCGGCCGTGATGTCGAGCTGAAGGGCTTTGCCGGCACGCATCGGCTCTACGCCGTCGCCCCCGCCGCCTAAGCTCAGCCCTCGCCGGCCTCAGCCAGCCGCTGTTGCAGCCGGTCGCGAATTTCGTTGGGCGTGTATGCCCTGCGTCGGCGCTGATCGCGGGCGACCAGCACTCCCCCGGCTGCCACCCCGACCACCCCGGCCAACCCCAGCAACTTCCAGACGGTGCGCATCGGCTCAGGTTATTCGCGAGTGCATCCCGGCGGGGACGGTATTTGCATATGGTGCGGTGGTGGATACGCACACAGTGAGCTTGTCCCAGGCCCTGGAAGAGACCAGGACCGGCGACGTCTGGCTATTTCGCGGGCAATCCGGACCCGACCGCGCGATCCAGACGCTGTCGAACAGCCCGGTCAACCACGTCGGCATGACGGTAGCCATCGAAGACCTGCCGCCGTTGATGTGGCATGCCGAACTCGGTGACAAGCTGACCGACGTCTGGACCGCGAGCAACCACCGGGGCGTGCAACTCAACGACGCGCGCGAAGCCGTCGAGCGATGGCTGACCCGCTACGGGCAGCGCTGCTGGTTTCGTCAGATGAGGCCCGACATCGACCATGAGCAGGAGAATCGGCTGCTACGCGTGATCGCCCGGATGGACGGCACACCGTTCCCGTCCACCACGCGGCTCACCCTGCGGTGGCTGCGCGGTCAGCTTCCGACCGCGTACGACTGGGTGCGCGGAATCCCGATCCTGGACTCGAAAGTTCGCGAGTCGACCCGACGCCGCAACGAGGAGCAGCGCAAAGGTCGCTTCGAATCCGCTTATTGCGCAGAGACAGTGGCAGTCACCTACGAGGAGATGGGCCTGATCGAAACCGAGAAGCGGTCGAATTGGTTTGACCCTGGCCGGTTTTGGAGCGGTGACGATCTTCCGTTGATAGCGCCCTATCGTCTGGGCAGTGAAATCGCGGTCGTCGCAGACTGATCGACGGGGTGTAGACGCCAAACGCGGCGATCGCGAAACACACCGCGGCGTATGCGGCGCCCACCCTCGGTGTTCCGTGCGAGGTAATCCACAGCGCCGCGAGAACAACCAGATACGTCGTGCCGAAGAAACCGACAAACGCGTTGGGCGACACCGATCCCTGCCGCCATTGCCGGACCAGGATCGGCACCGCGATCACCGCGATCACGGCCAACTCGACCGAGAAGATGGCGGCTTGCACGCCCGTGTGCGGATGACGGCCACCAAACAGCGACGTCGGGATGCTCAAGACGGCGATACCGACGGGGACCAACGCGCCCGCCAGCACAGTCCGCAAGATCAGGTGTGACTCCCCGTTGCCGACGATCCGCAGCACAAGCACGGTGACGACGATGGGACCGAGGGTAGCGAAGATGAACACACTTGTCATCGGCACCGACGCCAACATCGGGTGATTGATCGGGTTGGCGCCGTTCCATGCCCACCACCGCAGATGTGGACCCAGTTGGTCGAAGACTTCGTAGAAGCAGTGGTGTACGAAACCGACGCAGATAGCGCCGACGACGATGCCGCGATCCCGGAACACACCCAGACTGCGGACGATTTCGAAGGCGAGGCTGACCACAGCCGGGTACAGCGCGACGATGTACAGCGGCAGCCGGTCGAACAGAAATTCCACGGTGAAGACGTTGTGCGCGAACACGACTCCCAGTTGGTCTTGGATGCCGAAGACGTTGGGAAAGTACAACGGGATTTCGATGACGAACAGGTAGACGACGGTGGCGAACCAGAGTGCGAGGTTGGTGGGGTCGCCGTCGCGGCGCAGCCGGCGGATCGCGTGGATCAGTGCCAGCACAGCACCGGTCACCATCATCAGTTCCAGGACAGGCAGGGTCCAGTTGCTCAGGGTCGACGGGTTGCGCAGGTGGATGACCGCTGGCGCGTGCTGGCAGGTGAAGCCGCCGAGCGCGCGGGCGATCGCATCGAAAGCCGCAGTGCACTGTTGAGCCATCAGGATGCGGCCCGGCCGGTGTACCAGTGCGTCACGTCGCCGCCGGAATTCCAGCGGTCGAACCACTCATCGGCGAACGTGGGCAGGGGCTGGTGCACCGGATTGTGAAAAGGGGTTTGGCTCAACAGAACTCGGACGACGGCGATGAGTCGCTGAATACGGGGTACGGTCGCAAAGGCGTTCGGGATCGTCGAACGCTTCCGGGCAAGTCGCTCGCGCAGCGCCTGCCGAAGACCGAACGTCGGCAACATGGTGCGAGCGTCGACCTTCCGATCCGCCTCTGGCACATGCGCATTCACGCCGTCGGCGATAATCCGCGTCACCGCGATCAAGTGGTTGAATATTCGGGGCAGGGCCCGGATCCGGTACCAGCTGTCGCCCACCGCCGCGTCGTAGATGACCAGTGCCGAACTGCGGTGTTCGACCTCTTCGACGAAGTGCCACAACAACAATGACGCCACCCGATCGTCGCCGGGGCGAAACAGCGTCGCCTCGTTGTCAAGCATCATCTTGAAACTCGGCGTGAACGTCGCCTCCAGGTCGGCGATGTAGGCCAACCGGAACTTCAACGGGGTGGTGTTCGTGACGTCGTCGAAGCTGGCCATCGCTGCGTCGAAGGTCTGTTGCAGCCCGGGATACCGCTTGATCAACGCAGCCACGTGTTTGCGGTGCGTGCTGGAATGCTGGGCCTCCTGACGGAGGAACGCCGTCGCCTCGGCGGCTACCTCCGGGTCGTTGATCAGCGGCTTGGCCTCCTGGACGGCGGCCACGAGGAACTGCTCGAAACAGATCGCGATCATCGACGTCGCGTTCATGAAAAACGAGAACTGCGGATTGGCCGGGTTCCACTCCCAGGGAACATCGCCGGTGAAGTCGAACTTCGGGCGGCGAACTTCGAGGGTGGTCATGATGTCTCCCTGGTTCATTACAGGCGGAGCTATTACACACAATGCTCATGCATGTGTCATGTGTGTATTCTTGGCTCAGCCGAACGGAAGAGTCAAGGCTGATGGGACGCAAAGGCTGGGCGGGAACCCCGCCCGCAGACGACGCGGAGGCGCGCAAGCGGATCATCGATGCCGCGTTGCGGCTGGTGGATCGGCGTGGTGCGGCGCAGACGACAGTGTCCGACATCGCCGATGCGCTGGGCATCACCCGCAGGACTGTCTACCGCTACTTCGCCGGAACCGAGGAACTGTTCGCCGCGGTCGCCGAGGTGGCACTGGGAAGCTTCGTCGCACAGATTGACCAACTGGTCGCCGACCTGGATGTCACCAGTCAGCTCGTCGAAGTCGTCGCGCACATCATCGAACGACTACCGCACGAGCCGCAGCTGGTTCTGTTGCTGGCCAACGACCGATCCAACATGTTCAGCCGCGCCATGCTAACGCCCGACGTGATCAAGCGATGCCGAGCAATCCTTCATCATGCTCAAATCGACTGGAATCAATTGGGATTCGATGACCGCACTATCGACGAGCTCATCGAGTTCCTGCTGCGAGTCATCCAGTCGATGGTGATCGCACCGCCGGACCCGTCCCGGTCGTCCGTCGAACTTCGCGCCTATCTGCACCGCTGGGTCGGGCCGGCGCTCGCGGTGCGGGTCGAGTAGCGGGCCGTCACAGCGGGTTCCAGATCTTGTCGTTCCAGAATCCCCAGGCACGAGCGGTCATATTCCACATCACGCTGGCACCCGGGGCCCACGGCGGTGGCGATGGTTGCGGCGGCGCCCAGGACGGCGGGAGTCCCCAAGGTCCGTTGCCCATCGGACCACCTTGACCTGCTGAGGGTTGCCAGTCGTGGCAGTGATTCCAATCCCAGTCGTAGATGCTGCCCCAGCTCGGGTCCCATGGCTGACCGGGACACCAGTGAAAGCTCGGAGCGGGCGCTGCCGCGGCGATGCCGTCGGCCAGTCCGCACGCGGCACACGCCATGGCGCCGCACAGGAGCACCTGGCCCGCCAATTGCTTCATAGTCGCCATCCCCCAGAGTTTGCCTTAGCCATACTCCGGGCAAGCCCTAAACTGCGCGTCGCGCCGGAGGCGGCACCCACGCTTGCAACGCTCTACGACCGATCAATTGACAATTGTGGGTATGGGCCAGTTGTTTGGCCGCACCCGTGAATTCCTGATTGCTGATGACGATGCTCTTGGTGCATCCGTGGTGGCGTGCACCGGCAACCACCTGCTGGACAGCCGCGACGCCGACGGGCTTGCCGAGTCGCTTGCACTGCACCGCCACCGACTTGCCGTCCTTGTCGCCGATCAGGTCGACGCCGTAGTCGCCGGTCGCCGGGGTGAACTTCACCCGCCAGCCGGCCCGCTGCAGGCGAGCCGCGACGTAGTCCTCGAACTCCGTTCCGGTCATGGCATCAATCGCCGCCATCCCGTCGGCGCGCCCTCGCCGATTGCCTTCTGCCGACAGCAATACCGCGAGGATCAGTCCGACCGCTGCGCCAACCAGACCCGCCCTGACGCTATGGCCGACGAGGCCCGCAAACAGCCCGAAGTACAGCGGCAGGAACAGGTAGGTGATTCTCATCTCGGGCCGATGGTAAGGACAGTCACCGACAAGCTAAGCCACCGAGGGATTCACCGTGTCGATCGGCGCGCCTTTGACGGCTCGCAGGCGAGACCGTCTTTGTCGAGGTCGAGATCCGGTCGATAGGCGGGGTCAGTCGACGGGATGCTGTAACGCCCGTCGGCGTGCGCTTCACCGCAGTTCTGGTACGGCGGTCCCGCCAATGCCATTGGCTCAGCATCGATGGCGATGCCGAAGACGAGCGATGTGACGGCGAGTGCGATGCGCAGCATGACAACCCCTGCAGATGAACTCTTGGTGACCACAAGCATAAGTGCGCGGATCACCCGCCGCAGCGGATAGATGCCCCGGCGGCATACGGAAATCGGCCCAAGTTTCGCAGACTGCAAGCAATCACATCGCCATCGGCCATCGCAATCAGGAAGCGCCGCCCGGCGTGAGCGCCGGTGGCGCCCATCCACCGTTCAGTATTTCCGCGCGAGGCCGGTAAAGGCGAATGAGGTAGTTCCAGCCTTGCGGCGTAACGATCGCGTTCGCCGGCGTGTCACCGTTTGCGGACGCAACGAGACGAACAGTGACCGAGCCGTCAACGTTGGGCTCACCGGTGACGCTATTGACCGTGTAGAGGTTCTTCTCGTTGGGCTCGAAGAATCCTCGCTCGTTGTATACCGACACCGACCAGAAGGCGTCGACGGGAACATCGTTGAACACCAACTCGTAATCGCCGGGCGGGACGTTCGGGTCTACGCCGATGTATGTCGCTTCGGAGGTGGGTAGCCCACCCCACCCCGCGGCGCATCCGATGAGGTGACGAACCGGATCAACTTCTGCGCGCGCACCGAAAGTCCGGTCGAATGTGTCGAGACCCCGAGCGAGCGAGGCCAGCGCGTCCCGGGTCGCGTCGAGGCTTTCGAGATCGTAGTCCGGCATGACAAACGTCTGTGATGAGCGGGCGTCGATCGCGAGGCGGTCCTGAATCGCCGCGACGGCGGCCACATCTCCGGAGTCGTTGGGGTCGACCAGTATTCGCACACCGACGAGGACATAGCGAGATCCGTACTTATCGCTCGTCAGTGTGTACTCACTGGCTTCATGGAAGACGTCGTTCACGAAGTGGTCTTCGTTGATGACCATCGCGGACAGATAGCGATCATAGGCATCGGGCAGTGTGAGCCGAGCCGGTTCCGCGAGATCAACGATGGCAAAGCTGTACAACGTATCTCGGTTGAGTCTGATTACCGTCTGTTCGTCAATGCGGGCAGGTGTGCGGTTGTGCCGAAAAGTCCCGACGCCCCCGGCCTGGGCCTGAATGTCACGAAACATCCGGTGGGTCTCCGCCTGGACGAAGTTGTCCGCGTTCACATGAATTGACATCGCTTGAACTCTGTCACTTCTTCGGCCGCTGACCTAGATGTCGAACCGGAGCGTCGTCGCTGCGGCTTCGTCTCCGACCATGTTTCCGGTCGAACCGCCGCCGTACTTGTCACGGTAGGCGTCGTCCACGTCCTCCCGCAGTCCCGACGGGCCGACACCGACGTCCTCAATGCGCACGTCGACTTCGACGCCAGGGATGCGCACACGTGCGCGTCTTGTGCTCAAGGCAAGGCCAAACCACCCGGTATCTCTGCGGTACCACGTGCGCACATATACGTCGCCGACGACGTGCACTACCCAAATCGGCGTCCACGGCCGAAGTGTTCCGTCCGCACGGCGTACTGCGATTTCGAGTTCGCGAGCGGCATCGACCCGAGCGAGCTGCTCAGGTGTCCAGCTCATGATTCCGGAGCCTTCGCATCGAGCCCGGGCAATTCAGACGTTGAACCGGAATTCGACAACGTCGCCGTCGGCCATCACGTAGTCCTTGCCCTCCATGCGCACCTTGCCGGCCGACTTGGCCGCGGCCATCGACCCGGCGGCGATCAGATCGTCATAGGACACGATCTCGGCCTTGATGAAGCCCTTTTCGAAGTCGGTGTGGATCACCCCAGCCGCCTTCGGCGCCGTATCGCCCTGGTGGATCGTCCACGCCCGCGACTCCTTGGGCCCGGCCGTCAAATAGGTCTGCAGCTTCAAGGTGTGAAAACCGGCCCGCGCCAAGGCATCCAGGCCTCGCTCGGTCTGGCCGATCGACTCCAACAGCTCGGCCGCCGACTCGTCGTCGAGTTCGGTGAGCTCGGCCTCGATCTTGGCGTCCAGGAAAACCGCGTCTGCCGGCGACACCAACGCCCGCAGCTCGGCGACCCGGTCAGCATCGGTGAGCACCGACTCGTCGGCGTTGAACGCGTACAGGAAGGGTTTGGTGGTCAGCAGATTCAATTCCCGCAGCAGCAGCGCATCCGCGCCGGCGGCGAACAACGTCGTCCCGCCGTCGAGCACCTGCTGGGCGGCCAACGCGGCGTCGTAGAGCGGTTTGCGCTCCTTATTGTTGCGCGCCTCTTTTTCCAGTCGCGGCACGGCTCGCTCGAGCGTCTGCAGATCGGCCAGGATCAGCTCGGTCTCGACGACCTCGATGTCGGACTTCGGATCCACCCGACCGGCGACGTGGGTCACATCGTCGTCGGCGAACACCCGGACCACTTGGCAGATCGCGTGACACTCGCGGATGTTGGCCAGGAACTTGTTGCCCAGCCCGGCGCCTTCCGAGGCGCCGGCGACCAGACCGGCGATGTCGACGAACGTCACCGGCGCCGGAACGATGCGCTCTGAGGCGAACATCTCCGCCAGCCTCGCCAACCGCGCGTCGGGCAGCGGCACCACGCCCTCGTTCGGCTCGATCGTCGCGAACGGGTAGTTGGCGGCGACCACGTTGTTTCTGGTCAGCGCGTTAAACAGGGTCGATTTGCCGACATTCGGCAAACCCACAATCCCAAGGCTCAGGCTCACAGGGACTCAAGTGTAGGAGAGCCGGGCCGCAGCCCTTGACGCGCAGCCGCGCGCGAGGCACGCCCACGCATTGCTAACGAGGTCGTTACGCGTCTTTCGGCGTCAAACCGGTACGGTCGACATGTGTCAGCACAGCAGGACCGGTCGGCGGTGGCCGCGGATCACCGCTCGATAATCCCCGGAATTCCTGGTGTGCCGTGGTGGGCCGCAGTGGTGATCGCCTTGACCGGGGTCGTTGTCGGCTTCGCTTTCGACGCCGGCTCCGGCAAGGAGCTGACCACCGTCTTCTCCGGCCTGTATGTGGCGGGTTGCGTGGCCGCGTTGCTGGCCGTTCGCCAGTCCGGGATCTTCACCGCGGTCATCCAGCCGCCGCTGATCTTGTTCGGTGCGGTGCCCGGCGCCTACTTCCTGTTCCACGGCGCCAAATTCACCGGCATCAAAGACCTGCTGATCAACTGTGGCTACCCCTTGATCGAGCGTTTCCCACTGATGCTGTTCACGTCGGCGGGCGTCCTGGTGCTCGGCCTGATCCGGTGGTACCTGGGCAGGTTCCACACGGCTGCGGCGGAAGCCACCGATGCCGCCAACGCTGCCAGCGAGGGCGGACGGCTCGGATTGGTCGCGCGGCTGACGGCGATGTTCAACCGCGAGCCCGCCGACGAGACCATCGACAAGGCGACCAGGGCGCGGTCGCGCCGAACCCACGCCGTCGAGCGTTCCGCGCGATCCACCACGTCCGACGTACGACGAACCGGTCAGCATCCGGCGTCGACGCGGACCCGGCGGGAACGGCCACCACTGGACGGTCGGCCCTCGCTGGACGATGGGGTGGACCCGGCCCGCGAGCGCGCCCGACGTCGACGCCCGACGCGAGAATACGATGCTCCCGAACCGCCCCGGCGCAGCAGGTTGCCGCGCGACCCGGACCCGCGTGGCCGCCCGCCGCGGGAAGTCCGGCGCGACCCGCACGCGCGCAGAGATCGCCCGGCCAGCCGCTTCGACCCGTACGAATCGATGGAGCCCTACGACGCCGCTCCTGCGCCCCCGCCGCGGCGCAGGCCCGCACCGAACGGGACCACCGCGACACATCACCCGATCTCAGAGGTCAGGTATCGGAAGGCAGCCGGAGCTGACGAGCCGCTCGACGATCGCACCCGCCGGCCGCGCAAGCCCTCGGCCGATTCCTGGGACTAACCGCCGCGCGCCGGCCTGATCTCCCGGGGTAGCGCGAACACCAACGTCTCGTTGGCTGTCGTCACCGGCTGAACCATGTCGTAGCCGTGCTCGGCCAACCGCTCCAGCACGCCGCGGACCAGCACCTCAGGCACTGACGCGCCGGACGTGACTCCGACGGTGGTGACGCCGTCCAGCCAGGCGGGATCGATGTCTTCGGCGTAGTCGACCAGATGCGCGGCGGCCGACCCGGCGCCCAACGCGACCTCGACCAAGCGGACCGAGTTCGACGAGTTGCGCGACCCGACGACGATCACCAGCTCGCACTCCGGCGCCATCGCCTTGACCGCCACCTGCCGATTCTGGGTCGCGTAGCAGATGTCGTCGCTCGGTGGATCCTGCAGCTTCGGGAAGCGCGCCCGCAGGCGCTGTACGGTCTCCATCGTCTCGTCGACGGACAGCGTGGTCTGCGACAACCAGATCACCTTGTCCTCGTCGCGAACGGTCACACCGTCGACCGCACTGGGCCCGTCGACGAGCTGCACATGGTCGGGGGCTTCGCCGGCGGTTCCGACGACCTCCTCATGGCCCTCGTGGCCGATGAGCAGGATGTCGTAGTCGTCGCGGGCAAAACGCTTGGCCTCGTTGTGCACCTTGGTGACCAACGGGCAAGTGGCGTCGATCACACGCAGCGACCGCTCGGCCGCCGTCACGTGCACGGTCGGCGCGACGCCGTGCGCGGAGAACACCACGATGGCGCCCTCGGGAATCTCGTCGGTCTCGTCGACGAAGATCGCACCCGCCTTGGCCAGCGTCTCCACCACGTGGCGGTTGTGCACGATCTCGTGCCGGACGTAGACGGGCGGGCCGTGCTTCTCCAACGTGCGCTCGACGGTCTCGACGGCGCGATCGACGCCGGCGCAGTATCCCCGCGGCTCGGCCAGCAGCACTCGCTTGCCGGTCATCGGCTCCGTAACCGAGGCGGTGGCGCCCGGGATCCCCATGTTCACGGTCGGCGGCATGTCCACCAGGGTACTTTCTGCCGACACTGGCCCGCCAACTCGCGCGCTCAGCTTGGCGTTGACCGCCGGTTAAGGCAGTCTGTGACGCATGGGTTCTGCACCGTATGGGGTCCGGCTGCTGGTGGGAGCGGCGACAATGGCCGTCGAGGAGACGATCAAGCTGCCGAAAACCATCCTGATGTATCCGATGACACTGGCCAGTCAGGCCGCGGCCATCGTGATGCGGTTCCAGCAAAACGTGGCCGAGCTGGTGATCAAGGGCGACGCAACCTTGGAACAGATCTTCCCGCCCAAGGACGAGCAGCCGGAGTGGGCGACGTTCGACGAGGACCTGCCCGACGACGACACCTCCGCGGTCGACGTCGACACTCTCGACGGAGAGCCGCGCGCAGAGGGACGGTTCGCGCTGTACTCGGCGCCGGACGCGGGCGCGGCCGACGACTGGGCGCGGGTGGCCTCCACACCAGCCAAGGGTGCAGTCTCTGTCCCCGAGGTAGCCGAGGAGCTGGACTACGAACAACTGACCTTGGCCCAGTTGCGGGCCCGGCTGCCATCACTCGACCTCGACGAGCTCGAAGCCCTGCTGGCCTACGAGGAGGCCACCAAAGGGCGTGCGCCGTTCCAGACGCTGCTGGCCAACAGGATCACGCGCGCGACGGCGAAGTGACCGCCAACCCTGTCAGCAATGCCAATGCGCCGGCCGGCTCGGCGAATTCGGCCGAGAACCCGTTTCCGGTTCGCGCGGTCGCCATCCGAATCGCAAGCTGGATCGACAAATTGGGCGCGGTCTGGGTTGAAGGCCAGCTGACCCAGATCAACATCCGGCCGGGCGCCAAGACGGTGTTCATGGTGCTGCGCGATCCGGCCGCCGACATGTCGCTGACCGTGACCGCTCCGCGCAACCTGATTGACAACGCGCCGGTCAAGCTCGTCGAAGGCGTGCAGGTGGTGGTCTGCGGCAAGCCGAACTTCTTCACCGGCCGAGGCACACTCACGTTGCGGCTCAGCGAAATACGCGCAGTGGGCATCGGTGAACTGTTGGCCCGCATCGAGCGACTGCGCCA
>Ga0302325_10031593_pt1 | contig 10891 bp, 3 predicted proteins | sample Palsa_T0_2_FD_201948 | JGI IMG/M metagenome (GOLD analysis project Ga0302325, IMG submission 201948) | Peat permafrost microbial communities from Stordalen Mire near Abisko, Sweden - Palsa_T0_2 | ecosystem: Environmental > Terrestrial > Soil > Palsa > Peat permafrost | place: Sweden: Abisko... | reverse complement strand
GGAATGCTGGCCGCGCCGAACGCACTCAGGATCGCCGGCGGCGCCAACACCACGAGGCTGGCGGTGGAAGTGTTGCCGTTGCCACCCTCGATGGAAGTCACCGTAACAGTGTTGTTCTGCGTGCCGGCCGTGACGCCGGTCACGTTCAGCGACAGCGTACACGTCGCACTGGCCGCCAGGGTAGCCCCCGACAAGGTCACGGAAGTGCCGCCAAGCACCGCCGTCTCCGTGCCGCCGCATGTGCCGGTCAGTCCGCTGGGTGACGCCACCACCAGCCCTGCGGGCAAATTGTCGGTGAAGGCCACGCCGGTCAGCGGGATGGTGTTCGCCGCCGGATTGGTGAGGACAAATCCCAGAGAGGTCGAGCCGTTCAGCGGAATGCTGGCAGCCCCGAACGCCTTCGAGATGACCGGCGGCGAAGCCACGGCCAAGTTGGCCGCGGCCGTGTTGCCGGTACCGCCGTTGGTGGATGTAACCGCCGCGGTGGTGTTGGTATGCGCTCCCGAAACAGTCCCGGTGACATTCACTGTAAGAGTACATGAGCTCGCCGCAGCGACGCTCGCCCCGGTCAAGCCTACGGTTCCGCTGCCTGCCACGGCAGTAGCCGTGCCGCCGCACGAGTTGACGAGCCCATCTGGTGTGGCCACCTGCAGCCCCGCCGGGAATGTATCGGTGAAGGCCACTCCTGTCAGCGCCACGGTATTGGCCACCGGATTGGTGAGGGTAAGTGTAAGGCTGGTAGTGCCATTCAACGGAATATCTTGCGCGCCGAATGTTTTGGCTATCGACGGCGGCGCTACAACAGTAAGGCTCGCCGATGCCGGCAGACCCGTGCCGCCTTCGTTCGAGGTCACCGCGCTGGTGACGTTGTTTTTGACGCCGGCGGTGGTTCCGGTCACGTTGACCGAAAAGTTGCACGCGCCGTTAGCCGTCAGCGTCGCGCCGGCCAGGCTGACGCTGCCGCTGCCGGCCACCGCCGTAATAGTTCCTGCGCCGCACACGCCTGTTAGCCCGTTGGGCGTCGCTACCACCAGTCCGGATGGGAGCGCATCGGTGACCGCCACCCCGGTCAAGGCGGAGGTCGCATTTGGGTTTCCGATGAAGAACGTCAGCAGGATGGAACCGTTCACCGGGATGCTTGGCGCACCCCTGCCCTTCGGACTCGCCAACGGTTTCCGCGTTCTCAACGCGGACGGCTCTTCTCCGAACACTTTCTGGATCGTGGGCGGCGACAAAACCGTCAGGCTGGCATTGGAAGTGTTGCCGTTACCAGCCTCGATGGAAGTCACCGTAACACTGTTGTTCTGCGTGCCGGTTGTGACGCCGGTCACGTTCAGCGAAATGGTACACGACGTGTTGGCCGCCAGAGTGGCACCCGACAAGCTTACGGAAGTGCCGCCAAGCACCGCCGTCTCCGTGCCGCCGCACGTGCCGGTCAGTCCGCTGGGTGACGCCACCACCAGCCCCGCGGGCAGATTGTCGGTGAAGGCCACGCCGGTCAGCGGGATGGTGTTCGATGCCGGGTTGGTGAGGACAAATCCCAGAGAGGTCGAGCCGCCCAGCGAAATGCTGGCAGCCCCGAACGCTTTTGAGATGACCGGCGGCGAGGCCACCGTCAACCTGGCCGTGGCCGTGTTGCCCGTGCCGCCGTTGGTGGATGTAACCGCCGCGGCGGTGTTGGTATGCGCTCCCGAAACCGTGCCGGTGACATTCACTGTAACGGTACACGAGCTCGCTACCGCGACGCTCGCCCCGGTCAAGCTTACGGTGCCGCTGCCTGCCACGGCAGTAGCGGTGCCGCCGCACGTGTTGGCGAGCCCATTCGGCGTGGCCACCTGCAGCCCCGCCGGGAACGTATCGGTGACGGCCACTCCCGTCAGCGCCACGGTATTGGCCGCCCGATTGGTGAGGGTAAGTGTAAGGCTGGTAGTGCCGTTCAACGGAATCGCCGGGGCGCCGAATGCCTTAGCTATCGATGGAGGCGCCACCACGATAAGGCGCGCCAATGCCGGCAAACCGGCGCCGCCTTCATTCGAGGTCACTGCGCTGGTGATGTTGCTCTTGCCGCCGGCGGTAGTCCCGGTCACATTGACCGAAAAACTGCACGAGCTACTGGCCGCCAGCGTCGCCCCGGTCAGGCTGACGCTGCCGCTGCCGGCCACCGCCGTAATAGTTCCTGCGCCGCACGCGCCTGTCAGACCGTTCGGGGTTGCCACCAGGAGTCCGGCGGGCATGCTATCGCTGAAAGCCACGCCGCTCAAGGCAGACGCCGTATTGGGGTTGCCGACAGTGAACGTCAGCGTGGTGGGGCCGTTCAACGGAATGCTTGGCCGTCCGAACGCTTTCGCAATCGTGGGCGGCGACAACACCGTCAGGCTGGCATTGGAAGTGTTGCCGTTGCCACCCTCGATGGAAGTGGCCATGACGCTGTTGTTCTTCGTACCGGCGGTGACGGCGGTCACGTTCAGCGACAGCGTACACGATGTGTTGGCCGCCAGGGTAGCCTCCGACAAGATTACGGAAGTGCCGCCAGGCACCGCCATCGACGTGCCGCCGCACGTGCCGGTCAGTCCGCTGGGTGACGCCACCACCAGCCCCGCGGGAAAATTGTCGGTGAAGGCCACGCCGGTCAGCGGGATGGTGTTCGATGCCGGATTGGTGACGACAAATCCCAGAGAGGTCGAACCATTCATCGCAATTCTGGCCGCCCCAAACGTCTTGGAAATCGTCGGCGGCGAGGCCACCGTCAAGATGGCCGTGGCCGTGTTGCCGGTGCCGCCGTCGGTGGATGTAACCGCCGCAGTGGTGTTGGTATGCGCTCCCGAGACCGTCCCGGTGACGTTCACAGAGAGCGTACACGAGCTCGATGCGGCGATGGCCGCCCCGGCCAAGCTAACGGTACCGCTGCCTGCCACGGCCGTGGCCGTGCCGCCGCACGTGCTGGCGAGCCCATTCGGTGTGGCCACCTGCAGCCCCGCCGGGAACGTATCGGTGAAGGCCACTCCCGTCAGCGCCACGGTATTGGCCACCGGATTGGTGAGGGTAAGTGTAAGGCTGGTAGTGCCATTCAACGGAATATCTAGCGCGCCGAATGCCTTGGCTATCGACGGGGGGGCCACCACGATAAGGCTTGCCAATGCCGCCAAACCGGAGCCGCCTTCATTCGAGGTCACCTTACTGGTGACGTTGTTCTTGGCGCCGGCGGTGGTCGCGGTCACATTGACCGAAAAGCTGCAGGAGCTACTGGCCGCCAGCGTTGCCGCGGTCAGGCTGACGCTGCCGCTGCCAGCCACCGCCGTAATAGTTCCTGCACCGCACGCGCCTGTCAGACCGTTCGGGGTTGCCACCAGGAGTCCGGCGGGCATGCTATCGCTGAAAGCCACGCCGCTCAAGGCAGACGCCGTATTGGGGTTGCCGACAGTGAACGTCAGCGTGGTGGGGCTGTTCAACGGAATGCTTGGCCGTCCGAACGCTTTCGCAATCGTGGGCGGCGCGGTCACCGTCAGGCTCGCGTTGGAGGTGCCGCTGTTGCCGCCTTCGACGGAAGTGGCCATGACACTGTTGTTCTTCACGCCGGCCGTGACGCCGGTCACGTTCAGCGACAGCGTACACGTCGCGCTGGCCGCCAGGGTAGCCCCCGACAGAGTCACGGAAGTGCCGCCAGGCACCGCCGTCTCCGTGCCGCCGCACGTGCCGGTCAGTCCGCTGGGCGACGCCACCACCAGCCCCGCGGGCAAACTGTCGGTGAAGGCCACGCCGGTCAGCGGGATGGTGTTCGCCGCCGGACTGGTAAGGACAAATCCCAGAGAGGTCGAACCATTCAGCGGAATGCTGGCCGCTCCAAACGTCTTGGAAATCGTCGGCGGTGAGGCCACCGCCAAGTTGGCCGTGCCGGTGTTGCCGGTGCCGCCGTTGGTGGATGTAACCGCCGCGGTAGTGTTGGCAAACAGCCCCGAAGCCGTCGCGGTGACGTTCACGGAGAGCGTACACGAGCTCGATGCGGCGATGGTCGCCCCGGCCAAGCTAACGGTACCGCTGCCTGCCACGGCAGTAGCCGTGCCGCCGCACGTGTTGGCGATCCCGCTCGGTGTGGCCACCTGCAGCCCCGCCGGGAACATATCGGTGAAGGCCACTCCCGTCAGCGTCACGGTATTGGCCACCGGATTGGTGAGGGTAAGTGTAAGGCTGGTAGTGCCATTCAACGGAATATTTTGCGCGCCGAATGCCTTGGCTATCGACGGCGGCGCTACGACGATGAGGGTAGCCGCAGCCGTGTTGCCCGAGCCGGCTTCATTCGAGGTCACCGCGCTGGTGACGTTGTTCTTGGCCCCGGCCGTGGTTCCGGTCACGTTCACGGAAAAGGTACACGACGTATTGGACAACAGCGTCGCCCCGGACAGACTTACACCGCCGCCCGACGCCGTAATCGTTCCGTTGCACGTGCCGGGCAACCCTCTGGGCTTGGCCCGCAGCCCCGCCGACGTAGTCACTCCTAATCCGGATGGCAGCGTATCGGTGAATCCGATGCCGGTCAGGTTCAGCGCGGCATTCGGGTTGGTGACGGTGAACACCAGCGTCGTAGAATTGTTCAGTGGAATGCTGGCTGCCCCAAACGCCTTGGAGAGCGTGGGCGGCTGCGGCGTGGAGTTAACTAGCACCGTTCCGGATGTGGCCGTAATACTGGGATACACCGTATCGGTAGCCGTAATGGTCTGGTTTCCGGCCGTGAGCAGGGTCACCGCAAAGAGTCCGGAGCCATTCGTGAGCGTGGAATTGGCGGGGAGAATTGCGGCGCCGTCGGTGCTGGTGAAATGCAGCAAATCGTCGTAGCCGGTAACGAAAGCGCCAGCGGAGTCTTCCGCATCGACCGTGATGTTAAACGCCGTGTCGCCCTCGGCGCTGGCCGGAGCCAGCACGGTCAGCACCGGCACCGCGAATACCCACACCGCGCCGGTGGCGGCCGCGTCGGCAGGGCCTCCAGTTATGGCTGTGTATGCCGCGTTGGTCGTCGGGGATAGCGCGACCGACGATCCCTGCGCCGAGTACCCGGAAGAACCGCTGCCAAACAACGGGGTGCCTTGTTGCGTCCAGGCGCCAGCGGAACGGGTAAATACAAAGAACTCATTGCCCCCCCCGGACAGCGCAATGTTCCCGTTCGTCGACAACGCCGCCGATGTGCCCTGCGAGCCTTGTCCCGGGGAGCCGACCAGCATATTGCCTTGCTGTGACCAGACGCTTCCCGAGAGTGTGAATACCCATACCGCGCCGGAGTTATCGTCCTCGGTCCCGCCCAGCAAAGCGGTTGCGCCATCCCCCGACAAGGCTACCGAATAGCCTTGGATGGCAGTGCCAACCGCGCCCGTGCCCACCAGCTTGGCGCCTTGCTGGGTCCAAGTTGCGCCCGAACGCGCGAATACCCACGCCGCCCCCACGAAGGAGTTATCGAACGGGCCGCCGATCAGGGCCGTGTCGCCATTCGACGACAGCGCTACCGCGAAGCCCTCCTCGGGGGTGCCGGAGGATCCGCTGCCAACCAACTTATTGCCTTGCTGGCTCCAGGTGGAGCCCGAACGGGTGAACACCCAGGCAGCCCCAATCAAATTGTTGTCGGTCTCTCCGCCTATCAGGGCCGTGTTGCCATCCGACGACAGAGCTACCGCGGAACCCACCCGCGGGTACCCGATCGCGCCGCTGGGGACCAGCTTGGCGCCTTGCTGCGACCAAACGCCGGCGGAGAGCGTGAATACCCACGCAGCGCCTTGGACGGTGTTGTCGGCCAACCCGCCGATCAGCGCGGTATTGCCGTCGGCAGAGAGGGCCACCGAATCCCCGAAATTCGCGGGCCCGACCGCGTCCGAAGGAACCAGTTTGGCGCCCTGCTGCACCCAGCCGCTGCTCGAACGGGTAAACACCCATGCCGCCCCCACGCCGCTGTTATCGTTGAGACCCCCGACGAGAGCCGTGTTGCCGTCCGCAGACAGCGCCACGGAAATGCCCTGGTTTGCGGCCCCGGTGGCGCCAGTGCCCACCAACTTGGGGCCATCTTGAAATAATTGGCCATATGCGGGAAAGAGGGCGGTGGCAATGACCACGCATGCCGCGCCAACCGGACGCCGGACAAATCGCATGACATCTTAGAGGCGCGAACGGGAAAACTTTCGCAATTTTATTTTTGCGAATGCGCAGCGGGACTAAAAGTCCCGGCCCAGAGGGCACCCCGGCCAGGAGGCCTGCCCCACTGGGATTACCGCATCTGCTGCAATCTTGCGATACGGTCCGCAGTCGAAGGATGCGTCGAGAACACGTTCATAAACCACTGCCCGGTGAAGGGTTTGATGATGAACATGTGGGCCGTGGAGGGACTGGCTTCCATGGGGATACGCTTCGAGTAAGTCTCCAGCTTGCCCAGGGCGGAGATCAATTCGTTGGGCGCGTGGGTATACTTAGCGGAAGCTTCGTCGGCGGAATACTCGCGCGAGCGGGAGATAGCCATTTGGATGAGCATGGCCGCAATAGGGCCCAGGATCATCATCAGGAAGCCGGCGATGGCGTTGCCGCCGCCACTGTCTTCGTCGTCGCGCGCGCCCCCGAACCAGAAGGCCATGCGCGAGATGAACATGATGGCCGCGGCGATGGTAGCGGCCACCGAACTGATCAGAATATCGCGATGCAGCACGTGGCCCAGTTCGTGCGCCACCACTCCTTCGATTTCGCGATCGTCCATCAACCGTAGAATTCCCACCGTGAACGCCACCGATGCGTGCGCCGGGTTGCGTCCGGTGGCGAAGGCGTTGGGACTCTCTTCGGGAAGCAGCCACAGGCGCGGCATCGGCAGCCCCATGCGCTGGGTGAGACCCTGCACGATGGGTGCGACGCGCCGGTAGATTTCCGGGTTCTCCGTCTCACTGACCGGCTGCGCGCCGTAAGACGCCAGCGCGATCTTATCCGAGAAGAAGTAACTCCCGAAGTTCATCAGGACCGCCAGGCCCAGCCCCATGTAAAGGCCCTGGCGTCCGGCTATCGCCTCGCCGGCGAAGAGCAGCATGGCGCTGAGCAAGCCGAGCAGGAGAACCGTCTTGATGTTATTCATGGGGTCAAACCTCCAAGCCGGCCTCTACAGCCTCCACAGGTAAGAGCTTCTGGAAACTAAGCTCGCTGGCGGCGGGATCGGCGTCCACTTCGATAGTGTCGCCTTCCTGGAAATCGCCGTTGAGCAGCTTGAGCGCCAGCGGATCCTGAATCAGCCGCTGGATCGCGCGCCGCATAGGCCGCGCGCCGTACTGCGGGTCGTAACCTTCCTTGATGAGCAGCTCGCGGGCGGCCTCGGTCAGCTCCAGGCGAAGTCCGCGGTCTTTCAGCAGCTTGCCCACGCGCCGCAACTGGATATCGATGATCATGGTGAGATGCTCCCGGCTGAGCGAATTGAAGACGATGATATCGTCGATGCGGTTCAAGAATTCCGGCCGGAACGTGGTGCGCAGCGCATCCAGCAGGCGCGTGCGCGTGGCTTCGTTGGCGGAGCTCTTGGTGTGCACCGAGAACCCGATGGGTCCTACTTCGCGCATGCTGGTCGAGCCGACGTTGGAGGTCATCACGATAACCGTGTTCTTAAAGCTCACGGTGCGGCCCTGGCCGTCGGTGAGGCGTCCGTCGTCCAGGATTTGCAGCATGGAGTGGAAGACGTCCGGATGGGCCTTTTCGATTTCATCGAAGAGCACGACGGAATATGGCCTGCGGCGCACCTGTTCGGTGAGCTGGCCGCCTTCGTCGTAGCCCACATAGCCGGGCGGTGCGCCAATCATACGGGCCACCGAGTGCTTCTCCCCGTACTCGGACATGTCGACGCGGATCAAGGCCTTCTCGTCGTCGAAGAGGTACTCGGCCAGCGCGCGCACTAACTCGGTTTTGCCGACGCCGCTGGGTCCCAGGAAAATGAAGCTGCCGATGGGCCGGTTGGGATCGCTCAAGCCGGCGCGGTTGCGCAGGATGGCATTGGAGACCAGGCGCACAGCTTCGTCCTGGCCCACCACGCGGTCTTTGAGGTGGTCTGGCATTTGGACCAGCTTCTGCGCCTCGCCCTGTAGCATGCGGGTGACGGGAATGCCGGTGGACTTGGCCACGATGCGGGCGATATCTTCGTCGTCGATTTCTTCCTTCAGCAATGCGGAATCCTTGATGGCCTCCAGGTCGCGCTCGGCCGCCTGAATGTCCTTTTCGATTTGCGCGAGCCGGCCATAGCGGAGTTGTGCGGCTCGTTCCCAGTCGCCCTGACGGCTGGCCTGCTCTTCGTCTTTGCGCAATTGCTCCTGCTCTTCCTTCAGATGGCGCACGCCGTGGATGGCGGCTTTCTCGCGGTTCCAACGCTCCTTCAGGACGGCGGTTTGGCCGCGCAGGTTTTCCAACTCGTCTTCCACGTGGCGCAGGCGCTCCCTGGAAGCCGCGTCGCGTTCGAGGCCCAGAGCCTGGCGCTCGATCTCGAGGTGCGTGATGCGGCGGTCCTTCTGATCGATTTCGATGGGCATGGAGCCGATTTGCAGGCGCAGGGCGGCGCCGGCCTCGTCGATCAAGTCGATGGCTTTATCCGGCAGGAAGCGGTCGGTGATGTAGCGCTGCGAAAGCAAGGCGGCGGCCACGATGGCGGCGTCCTTGATGCGCACGCCGTGATGGATCTCGAACTTTTCCTTCAAGCCGCGCAGGATGGCGACGGTGTCCTCGACGGTGGGCTCGCCTACGAATACGGTTTGGAAACGGCGGGCCAGGGCGGCGTCTTTTTCGACACGCTTGTATTCAATCAGGGTGGTGGCGCCGATGCAGCGCAGGTCGCCGCGGGCCAGGGCGGGCTTCAGCATGTTGGCTGCGTCGATGGCGCCTTCGGCGGAGCCCGCGCCCACCAGCGTATGCAGCTCGTCGATGAAGCAGATGATCTCGCCGTTCGATTCGGTGATCTCTTTGAGGACCGCTTTCAGACGGTCTTCGAACTCGCCGCGGAACTTGGTGCCGGCCACCATGGAACCCAAGTCGAGCGCGACCAGTTTCTTGTGTTGCAATTGATCGGGCACGTCGCCCTTGACAATGCGCTGGGCGAGGCCTTCCACGATAGCGGTCTTGCCCACGCCAGGCTCGCCGATGAGCACGGGATTGTTCTTGGTGCGGCGGCTGAGGACCTGCATCAGGCGGCGGATCTCGTCTTCGCGGCCGATGACCGGGTCGAGCTTGCCGTCGCGGGCGGACTTGGTCAGATCGACGGCATAACGCTCCAGTGCCTGGTACTTGGTTTCGGGGTTAGGATCGGTCACTCGCTGTGTGCCTCGGATGGAAACCAGCGCCTTCAGGATGGCTTCGTGGGTGGCGCCGGCGCGTTCAAGCAATTGCGCGGCAGGGTCGCGCTTTTGGGCCGAGATGGCCAGTAGCAAGTGCTCGGTGGAGACGAACTCGTCTTTGAAGCGGCTGGCTTCGTCGAAAGCCCGCTCCAGCACTTCGTTTAGAGGTTGGGAAGCGTACAGGCCGGGCTGGGGCGGCATGCTGACTTTGGGGATGTTTTGCAACTGGCGCTCGCCTTCGGAGACGATGGCGTCCGGCTGCACCCCACATTTCTCCAGCACCGGGCGCACGATGCCTTCGCGCTCCTGCGCCAGAGCTACCAGCAGGTGCAGCGGATAAAGCACCTGGCCGTCGGATTTGCCGGCCACTTCCTGCGACTGCTGCAGCGCCTCTTGGGCTTTTTGCGTGAACTTGTCGAATCTGATCACCGGGACCTGCTTTCTTTTAGGATATCGGAAATCGGTCGATACAACGACACGGGGCGGCGGTCTCTTAGACCCGCCGCCCACGCTTGCAATTCGACCGCAATTTGCTTACTGCTTGACGTCGATCTTGACTTGCCGCGGTTTGGCGGCGGCCTTTTTGGGCAACTTCACGGTCAGGACGCCGTTGTGGTACTCGGCGGCAACCTGTTCGGTATCGACGGTTTGGGGAACGGTGAAACTGCGCGTGAATTGGCCGTATCCGCGCTCGATGCGATGGTAACCCTTGCTGGTATCCGTCTTTTCGAACTTGCGTTCGCCGGACAGCGTCAGGGTCTGATTTTCGACATGCACATCGATATCTTTGAGCTCGACTTCGGGGACATCGGCTTTGAGCACGAGCTCATCCTCGGTTTCGAAGATGTCCACTGCGGGCGACCAAGGCCGGCCTGCGCGCGGCTCGCTGAGCATCCGGGTGAAAGCATCCTCAAAAAAACGGAGGTTGGCCAATGAATCGGTATGGGTCATGGACATTTTGTTTTGTGTTGCTCCTTGTTCAAGATGTTGGAGTTAACTTCATCCAATCACAATAATAAAATATTAGCGCATCTTTGTCAAGTATTGTTGAGCATAATTGTGACAGTTGTGGTACGGCACAAATATTTGTTGTAGATAAAGGGGTTATGTTACCCGAAGGCTTGCCAGCAGAGTTGCACGCCCATGCACGTAAGCCAAGCAGACAGCGCCACGCGGAGTGGCCGGGAGGGTAGAACCGCCAGCAGATTAGCGCCGATCAAAGCGCCCACCATGCCGCCGATGATGAGGTGGATCAGGATACCGGACTGGAAATGACCGGCGGAAAGGTGGAAACCGCCGCCGACGAGGGAACAGGCCAAGCCGAACATGACATCGGTGCCGACCACGCGGGCTGGGCTAAGCGGGGTCAGATTTAGAAGAGCTACACCGCCCAGAGCACCAGCGCCGGCGGAAGAGAAACCCACTTCCGTGCCGATCCCGAGAGCAATTACGGGCAGCCAGCCTGAGCGGTCGGTCATGGTGCGCGTGTGAGTGCTGCGGCGGAGGGTCCGGATGAGATTATAAAGCGCCATGCTGGCGACCAATGCGCCGATGCCCATAAACAGGACGCC
>Ga0302325_10031592_pt1 | contig 10891 bp, 9 predicted proteins | sample Palsa_T0_2_FD_201948 | JGI IMG/M metagenome (GOLD analysis project Ga0302325, IMG submission 201948) | Peat permafrost microbial communities from Stordalen Mire near Abisko, Sweden - Palsa_T0_2 | ecosystem: Environmental > Terrestrial > Soil > Palsa > Peat permafrost | place: Sweden: Abisko... | reverse complement strand
CCCGAGTTTCGAGACCTGCTTTGGCGAGCGACATGCCCAGGAAGCCGGCGAGTGCTTCGTGCTGGAGCAGAAAATCCTCGGTGACTTCAATATCGCCGTGTACGTCATCCCCGGCCGCAATCGGCTTGTACTCGCGAGGCACTTCATGAATGCGCGCCTGACGCAAGAATTCGCAATCGAGCGGGCAGGCGATAGTCACCTCGCGCCCCTCGCCACAACAGGTCGAGCAGATCAATTCCGTGGCGCCGGACGCGCCGACGCCGGGGCAGGCACGCCGCGCGCGCCGAACCCCGCAGATCTTGCAAAGTGGATGAGCAGACATGAGACTACTGGGTAAATCGAACCAGTTGGTGGCACAGCTTCTAGGCTGTGTTTCAGAGACTGAAAGTCCTCGTTCTTCGCCGCAGCCTCATCATGGCTTGCGTTTTCGCGGCGCGCGTTTGTTGCCGCCGCCACCGCCGCCCACGTTCTTGCGCGGACGCGAGATCGTTTTCCTGGGCTTGGGCGGGGGAGGATTCGGCTCGAAGATAGTCGGCTGGCCCTCGACAATGGGCTGAGGCTCGTCTTCCTCTTCCTCGACAGCGGCCTCGAGGGGCAGAGGCGGCAGCGCCGGCGGATAAAACTCGGCGCCCATATGCACGATCAGGCCCGCCTCCTCGTTGGGCTCCGTGCGGACCACGGTCTTATCCTGCGCATAGTTCAGAAACTCGCCGAAGCGCTGGAAGCCATACTTCTGGAGGCTGAAATCGGGTAGCTCCGCATTCACCCAATGCTCGAGCTCGCTGGCGGTAACGCCGTTTTCGAGCTCCATGCGATGCGTCTCGAGCACGTCGCGCAGCCCGGGCAGCGCTTCCTCAGGCTTCGGCGCAACGCGATCCGGCCCTTGGCCGCCGCGGCGTTCAATAATGTAGCGGCCGCCCGAGCCGCTGACGTTCACAAAGTCCGCCTTCTTCAGCTTCTCCACGAAATCAGAGAAGCTTCCGGCGCCATAAGCGCGCTCGCTGAAGGCCGGATCCAGCTGAAGCATCGTGGATTTCAGCAGGCCGAGCTGCGGCTGCACCGCGCGGCGCTCAAGGACCTGGAGCGCTCGTTCCACCAGCGGCATGGCCTGCGCCAGATCGAGCGGGGCGGGCCGCTGGCCGCGATCCCGCTTCTCACGGTCGCCGCGGTCTTTGTCGCGTTCTTTGTCGCGGCCCTGGCCTTGGCTCTTCTCGTCCTTGCGTTCGCGCCGTTCGGGCTGAGGCGTGGCCACAATCGAGGCGCCGTCTTCGAGCAGCGATTCGTAGCTCACGAACTCGTGGCAGTTCTGCTGGAGAATCGTGCTGGTGAACGCTTTGCCGCCGATCACGAACACCGTCTTGCCATATTCCTTCAACTTGTTCACCAGCGGGATGAAGTCGCTGTCGCCGCTGACGATGGCAAACGCATTGACGTGGGCATGCGTAAACGCCATCTCGAGCGCATCCAGCGCGAGATTAATATCCGCGCCGTTCTTATCACCGCGCGGCGAGGGAATGCGTTGCACCATCTGCACCGCGTTCTCGGCCATCTGCCGCGTCGCGCCCTCCTGGCGTCCCCAATTGGCATAGGCGAACTTGGCCACCACGTCGCCGCGCTCTTTCAGCGCGTCGAGTGGCAGCGATACATCGAACTCACGCCGCAGCGTCGACTTCACGCCAATCTCAATATTGTCGTAGTCGACGAACACGGCGATGTTCAGTCTTTCTTGCATAAATTCCTTTTCCATCCAGCCACATCCCTGCTTTCAAATCAGGCATGCGGCTGATCATTGTTTCTGTTGCCGGTGCCTGTTGGGCGCCGGCGGGTTTTTCCAAAATGAGCCAAACGCTTCGAGCTTCCTTTGCCCCGAGGCGCCCACCGGCTCATGCAATCTGTCTGGCTGAAGCGCGAATGAAGCTGACGATTTTCTCAAGCGAGGCGCCTGGTTGGAAGACCTCGGCAACGCCCAGTTGTTTCAACCGGGCGGCGTCTTCATCGGGAATGATGCCACCCACGATGACGAGCACATCCGCCAGACCTTGTTCGCGCAGTAACTCCATTATCCGCGGCACAATCGCATTATGAGCGCCGGAAAGTATCGACAGGCCAATCACCTGCACGTCTTCCTGGAGCGCCGCGTTCACAATCATCTCCGGCGTCTGCCGGAGACCCGTATACACAACCTCCATTCCCGCGTCACGGAGGGCTCTTGCGATCACCTTCGCGCCGCGGTCGTGTCCATCGAGGCCCGGTTTGGCAACCAGTACACGAATGGGGAGGCTCATACGGACACTGCAAGCATTATAAACCGTCGGGTTAGGCAAATGCTTGAGAGGCCGGGAAGTGAGGCCGTGGGTGCCGCTACCTATCACACGAAACGGCGCCGTACTTCGGCGGCGCCAAAGCCCCGGCAGGGGCGCAAGATAATAGCCCATTGCGTAAGCAATGGGTAACCCATCCCTAAGCACACCCAGCCCCGGAACGGGGCGAAAGAGCGATCTGCGCCACTGTCGATTCAGGGGCGCTAACGTTCCTTGCGCCGACCCAATCGCCGCCGCACTGCATCTCGTGTCTTCTCCGAGCGATGGCCTTGGCCGCTCGCTAACGCGCCAAAGCACGCGGCCGCCGCGCTGCGAAGCCGGTGTTGCTCCTCCTCGTCGTGACCTGCCGCGCCGTTCTTGCTCAGCCGCTCACGCGCGGCGAGAACTTTCATCTTCATGCACTACACTGTAGTGCATTCTGCCTTGACGGGCAATTCCGGCCTTCCCGGCGTGGCCGCGCGAACGATCATTTGACATAGTTCTGTTAGATTCAATTTGAAGCGAATGAAACACACGGCTCAAGCTGAGGCGTTCCACCTGAAAGTCGAGTTCTCTCGTGAAGACGACGGGCGGTGGATCGCCGACATTCCAGCTCTACCCGGAGTTACAGTCTATGGGCGGACCCGCAAGCAAGCCCTGGCTTCCGCGGAGGCACTCGCATTGCGAGTTATTGCGGATCGCCTCGAGCACGGCGAAGCAGTGCCAGGCCAAGTGACTGTTTCTTTTGCCGCATAGTGCCTTAAGGGAAGTCTGGTTTTTCGCTGCGGAGGAGGGTCTTTCCCTATCGAGGCGAAAGCGGCTTGCCCGTCCTTCACCCGAGCTGCTGGTTTCCGAGGGTCCTCCATAGATACCAACAAGCTACAGATCGAAAAGGCCGCCACTTCCCCCCAAGGTGTTCCATGCTATGGGCTCTTCCATAAAGGTTTGCAACGGCGCGTTCGAGTCCAACATCGCCCGAGGGAAGCACATCGGGGTGACGCAGGACCATGATGCGAAACACCGCGAATGTCCACGGTCCGATACCCTTGATGCCGGTAAGGGCATCTTCCCACGATTCCCCTTGCTGCAGTTTCGCGCGTATTTCCCCTGACCTCCTCAGAATGTCGATGCAGCACCGTGCACGCAGCTCGGGGAGACCGAACGCGCGCAGACTCGCGACCTCCGGTACTCGGTCACTAGATGCTGTAGTCAGCTCAGGGTAGGCAGATTTCACGCGTTCAGCGAGCCGACAGGCTGCCTGAGTGGAAATCTGCTGGGCCATAACGATTCGGATGAGTCCCCAGATCGGCTCCTCGGTCGGGCGAGAGGGCCAGCGAGCTGGTTGAGACGCAATCACCGTCGCTAGGGCGGGGTCGCTGTCTGAGAGAAGCCGCTCGGGGTTCGGGAGCGCCGCTAGAAGTTGAACCGTTCCTCCGCTTTGCAGCGATCCGCCCACGTTGTCTTCTCCTCTTCCTGGCTGACGTTGGTTTGAAGGGTGCATTGTCTCCAGCGACTGTCTAAGAGCGTTACCGCTTCCTGTTTGTCGGTTGCGCTGGCGAGATCGGCCGCGAAGTCTTCGAATTCGCCATAGGTTAGGTCTCTTAGCTTTTGCACGATGTCGTCTTTCACCATGACTTCGAGGGCCTTAAGCCTTCCCTCAACGTCGATTTCCTTAGGCCCCCAATCTTTCTTCGCCATCTTAGCGTCGAAAGTTGGGGGCATTATTTGTAGCACGTGATCAAATCGGCCTCGGCGGCGAATAGCGAGATCGAACTCTCCTATGTTGTTAGTTGCGATTATAAAGACCAGCGTCGCTCGCTTATGAATACTAGCCAACTTCGGAAGCATGGCAGTTGTCAAGAGGCGCGAAAACGGCTCGGCCTTTGATGATCCCCGCTCTCGCACGAGCTCGTCAAATTCGTCGAAAAGGACCACTACGCGTTCGGTCTCTTCAAGCATGCGGAAGATGGTATTCGCTTCCGCCTGAATTCCATCCATTCCATTGCGGAGAAGGAGCGATGGATCAATGGCCAGATGAGGCCAACCGAGGAACTTGGCAATGTGATTTGATAGTTCGGTTTTCGAAGTGCCTGGGGGGCCGAAGAAAATGGCCGATCGGGGTGTCTTCTTATCGAAGATTCGCCCCTTCACAATACCATCGACTTCACTCGCAAGGGGCGCGACGAATTCTTTCCAGAGAAACGTTCTTAGCGACTGCGGCCTGCCTTGAACGGCCACTGTACTGTCGAGGAAGCCCTTCGCAAAGTCCTCCTCTTTGCCTAGGCGAGCCGACGGTATCGGAAAGGGCGATTCAGCGTAGTTGAATATTTCGCGGCGGACAGCCTCAGCCAACAAACGATCAAGCGAGTAGACGAAGTGATAAACGGAAGCCGTCGCCCAAGACTCAGGATTTTCCAGTTGTGGATGGTGCCCGGAAGTCCACGCCCGAACGCCATTTTCCACGCGATACACGGTCTTTGAAACTGATTCGGCAGCAGATGCCAGCCTCGGCAAGTATTCAAGTAACGAATCCCGTAGTTCGTCCTGCTGGAGGAGCTGAGTGAGCATCTCATACTCATAACAGTGGGCATTGCCGAAATTCCTGTAGTGAAACAGTGGGCGGCTCAAAGGCCACGTTCCATCGTCGAGTTGGCAGTCGAAGAAAGTCTTGAGAGCAGCCCGTTGAATGCTGGTTTGTTCGGGATCTGTCTTGGAACTGCGGGTGACAGCAGCGACCAGCATGAGCAGATACGCCAGCGCAAACGAATCTGCTGTCTTGCTCTTGGCCTGGATCAAGGCTAGCTGCCGTGTGAGTTCTGCCCAAGCCCATTCGTTGACGCTCTCCCTGAGCTTGTCCGTCAGCCTTCCGCGCCGACTAAGGGTCCGCACCACTAACTGCGTCAGGTAGGCTGATGGTGGGTAGTCCTCGATACTGACTCCACCGTGACCATCTTCGACGTCTTTCTGGAGCCTCTCTTCCATTTTTTCGACGAGATCGCTGTCGCCAGGCTCGAGAGGATCTGAGTAGCCCTCGAGCGCCGTGACGGCCTCCAATATCCATGCAATCGTGAACGGGTTGCCGGTCGGGAGGCCAGCGCTGGCGTCTTTTGAGATCAAGTAGTGGAGTAGCGTTTTGGTTTGTGCCTTGTTAGCTTTAGCTTTCCACTTGTCGGTCGCGACGAGCGAGAGAACGCAGGTGGCGGAGCTGGAGACGGACATCTTTTCCTGACCTGACGCTTTGTCCTTCTTTCCCCTGTAGTGTTGATAACCGACGTCGTGCTCAAAGTATTTGAGCGAGGCCTCCTGATCTTGCAGAATCTGCCTACAGAAGAGCCGGAGGCATTCGAGCTTTTGGAAGTCAATTACCGTGGCTTGATTGTCACTGCATGTGAACAGCATTGCAGCTTTCCAGCGGCTATTGCACGTACGTGGGCATTCTGAGTCTGGTCCGGAGTTCTGCCATCTCGCGACCAACGCCGCGCGCGAGCTCGTCGGTACCGCGTGAGGACGTCAACGCCGTTTCAATTCGCTCGAGGACCTGATGGGCTTCTTCCACCGTGGCGTGGGGGTCGATCAGCACACCCTCTTTTCGTCTCGGTCGAGAGTTTGCTGCAACCATCCGCAGGGACTCCGCAAGCGTCGGTATCGTGGTCACGTACTGCCGCAGGGTCAGATCGCTGGGCGCACGAGTGGAGAAAATCGGCACGCCAACGGCCGCTGCAAATCCGACCTCCATAGATGCTGATTGACCCACATACCCGTCGGGGCAGACCAACCAGAGAAAATCAGCCGCGCGTACAGATTCCAGGTGTCGGTCTTGTACGAGACGTACCGATCTCACGCGGTCGCTGGCTACAAAGAGGAACTCGCCTTGCTGTGCCACAACTCGCGGATCAGCCGGCGAAAGGACCCGCACGCACCGGGAGGCCAGCTCATGAACAGCGGACGTTATTGCTTCCATGTGGCGATGGAAACTGCCGGACACGGCGGCGCTGAGCCATCGCTCGCTCGCATGTTGATCGCTTCGCATCGTCGGTTCCTCCAATCGGAGCGTTTCTCAGCCGCCACGGGGGGGCCCGGAGGGGACTCGACCGTTATCCCATGTGCCAGGCACCTGCGACAAGCCAATTCTGCCGGTTAACTAATTATGTCAATTCAACTTTACTTGACATAGGGGCCCCCGTCAAGTAACGTCTACTTGAGTGTCCGCATCAAGGCCCATCAAGGAGTTGAGGGAGAAGGCCGCCGGTCTGCTGATTCAGCGCCTCAAGGAGGGGCACGGGGACCAGCGACCCGGCAGGTTAAGCGCTTATAGCATCTCCAAGGATCTGGGAATCAGTCGTCAAGCGGTCTACGACATCAAGAAGGGAAAGTACTGTCCATCCCTCTCACTCATCCATAGAATGTGCGAGGTTTGGGAGGACAAATTCGATCTCGGCGGCATCGTCATCGACCGCGCGACGCTCATACCAAAGAAAAAAGCATCGCCGACGCCAGCGGAAACCCAGGGTGACCTTTTCGAAACGCTCCAACGATTAGACACCCGGCACTTTGAGGTGATTGCCACAAAACCCATGGGCCACGCGCTGGAGATTACTTTGCGCTTGACGATTCCGGGGCAAAAGACCGGTACTGCTTCATATTGACCCTTCCGCTGCCCCAGCCTGGCGCCCTACCAACGCGCCGCCTCCGTATAAACGCCAAAAACATCCTTCAACGCACCAATCATTTCCCCCAACGTAGCGTAGCTTTTCACAGCCTCAAGCAGCGCCGGCATCATGTTAATGTCCCCCCCGGCCGCCAAACGCAATTCGTCGAGGCTCCTGTCAACATCAGCCTGGTTGCGTCGCTGGCGCAATGCCGCAAGCGCCTGCTCCTGATGCCCATGCGCGGAATCGCCGATTTCGAGCAAATCAATCGGCTCGTCTTCGGCTTGCTCGAACGAATTAACGCCCACCTGAATGCGCTCGCGCGAATCGATCTGCTGCTGGTAACGATAGCTCGCGCCCGCGATTTCACTTTGCGGGAAGCCTCGCTCAATAGCGGGCAACATGCCGCCCATCGCATCGATTTGGTCGATATAACTCTGCGCCGCCGCGGCCACATCGGCGGTCAGGGATTCGACATAGTAGCTGCCGCCGAAGGGATCGGGCGCCTCGGCGATGCCGGTTTCATAGGCGATGATCTGCTGCGTGCGCAGCGCAAGCGTGACGGCGTGCTCGCCCGGCAGGGCATAAGCTTCGTCGAGCGAGTTGGTGTGCAGAGATTGCGTGCCTCCCAGAACGGCAGCCATGGCCTGAAGCGCGGTCCGCGCCACATTGTTCATCGGCTGCTGCCAGGTAAGAGAGCACCCGGCCGTCTGCGCGTGGAACCGGCACTTCCAGCTTTTCTCGTTGCCGGCGCCAAAACGATCCCGCATAATGCGCGCCCAAAGCGTGCGGGCCGCGCGATACTTGGCGATCTCCTCGAAGAAATCGTTGTGCGCGTTGAAGAAGAAGCTCAGGCGCGGGGCAATGTCGTCAATGGCGAAGCCGCGGCCGAGCGCCCATTCGGCATACTCGATGCCATCGCGCAACGTGAAGGCAAGCTCCTGAACAGCCGTGGAACCTGCTTCGCGAATGTGATAACCGCTGATCGAAATCGGATTGTAGCGGGGCGTGTGGCGCGTCGAGTACTCGATGACGTCGGTGGCAAAACGCATCGACGGCTCCGGCGGAAAAATGTATTCCTTCTGCGCGATGTATTCCTTCAGGATGTCGTTCTGCAGCGTGCCCGCCAGTTGCGCGAAAGGAACACCCTGTTGCTCGGCGACCGCCAGATACATGGCCCACAGGATGGGCGCCGGAGAATTTATCGTCATCGAGACCGAAACATCGCTGAGCGGGATGCCGCGGAACAGGGTCTCCATGTCCTCGAGCGAACTGATGGCCACGCCACACTTGCCGACTTCGCCGGCGGCTTCGGCCTGATCGGAGTCGTAGCCCATCAGGGTCGGGAGATCGAAGGCGACGGAGAGGCCGGTTTGCCCCTGGCCAAGCAGATAGCGAAAACGCTCGTTGGTCTGGGCCGCGGTGCCAAAACCGGAGAACTGGCGCATGGTCCAGAGCCGGCCGCGATACATGCTTTCGTGGATGCCCCGCGTGTAGGGAAACGAACCGGGAGGAGGGGGCCTCCCGGGCGAATCCGCCGGTCCATAGGAAGCTTTCAGCGGAAGACCGGAGAGCGTTTCGAATTGCTTTTCAGCGGTAGCTGGTCTGGTGGGAGGCACGACGGAATCCGTTGTTATTGTATGGGGTCTGCGACGAGAGCCCTCTTGTGGCTGAGCCGTGACCAAATTTGCGAAGCGCGAGGGAGCGGTCGTACAGTTGCGCGGCCAAACCGTGCCCCGCCGGCTATTACCTACTTGCTGTGCTTGGCTTTTGCACGTGCCGGTTTCGACTCTCGTGCGGCTGGCACATGCCGGCCTCCGGCTGGGAGGTGCAGCATCGGGCCCACAAGCTGAAGCGCGACATCCGCGAACGACTCCGCGGGCGCGCGGTTCTCGGCATGAACCCACTGAACGACCGCGCCATAGATGGCCCAGCTCGCAGCGGCGGCAATCACATGCGGGTCCACACTCTTCTTTGACGCGTTTTTCTTCAAACCCACGATCAGCACCTGTTGAAGCCGCTTTTGAATCGCCGTCTGGACAAAGGGCTCAAACAAGCGTTCGTGCTTGGTGCACTGTCCCTGGTTGAGCTGACCCAGGAAATCGCACGTCGCCAGAATCAGCGGCCGGATCGCGGAAACACACGTGCCGTCGAAACATACCTGGCGCTGGCACAGCAACCCGTCAAAGCGCTCGACAATCACATCCTCCACCAGCGCCGGCTTGTCGGAATAGTGGTCATAAAACGTCGCGCGGTTGACGGTCGAGCGCTCGGCAATGTCCTGAATCGAAATAGCCTCGAAGCTCTTTTCCTGCAGCAATGAGAAAAGGGCGTCGCGCAGCATTTGCCGGGTCCGGCGGATGCGCGGATCGAGGCTCCGGCCATCGCAATTCAAATCGGCAGTCTTAGCGGTTGAGGGCGCCACTTCACCAACAAGTATAGCACCTTCTGTCGGTTACAAGACATCAGTTGCTATTATGACATATGTCGTGTATACTGCAACTGTTGATGACGCGCCTGCATCTGAATTGAGGAGAACTTATGCCAACCCTGTTACACATTGATTCCAGCCCGCGCGGAGACTACTCGGCCTCCCGCAAGTTGACAGCCGAGTTTGTCGCATCCTGGCGAAAGGAAAATCCGGGCGGCGAAGTCATCCGGCGCGACCTTTACGCCACCAGCCTGCCGCCGGTGACGATGGAATGGATTGCCGCCGCGTACACACCCGAGGAGAAGCGCTCGGCGGAGCAGCGCAATGCGCTAAAGCTTTCCGACGAGCTGATCGCGGAGCTGCTGCGCGCCGATCAATACGTGATTGGCGTGCCGATGTTCAATTTCTCGATTCCGGCCGTCCTCAAGCTCTATATCGATCAGATTGCCCGGGTGGGCAAGACTTTTGCTTACGGCAGTGACGGCGTGAAGGGCCTGCTCGAAGGCAAGCAGGCTTATGTACTGGCCGCCTACGGCGGAGTGTACGGCGCGGGTTCGCCATTCGCCGCGATGAATTTCGTCGAGCCATACCTGCAGCGATTGTTCGGCTTTCTGGGAGTAAAGGACGTCAGTTTCGTCGCCACGGAAAACACGAGCAGGGTATCGACGGGCCAGGTCACGCTCGATAGCCACTTAGCGCCCACGCTCGCGGTAGTGCGCGATGCTGTGGCAGCAGCCTGAATCACGACGGTGGTGCTTCAGGAAACGACAGCACTGAACCGCGCGCGTCAGCAAGCCGACAGGCACTGTACACCAACTTCCGCAGTTTGGCACCACCGCGACTCACGGCAAATTAGCCCGAACCGCCTCTGCGCGGGCCGCGATCTCGAGGACCGCGATCACGCCCGCCCGAACCGGGCACGCGGCCGGGACTGCCGTGTGGTCTGCCGGCGCCGCCGCCACCGAAAGGTCCGGCTGAGCGAAAAGGACGCGGGGGCGGAGGGGGCGCAGGCGGAGTTGGCATTCCGGCCGGAACAACTACGACCGCTCGGTGAGGACCAACCCCCACGCTTTCGCTGCGCAACTCCGTGGCGTCCCGAAGCGCAAGATGAATGATGCGCCGCTCGCGGCTGGTCATGGGGTTGAAGTGGAACGGAACGCCCGTGCGCTTCACCTTTTCGGCGGCGGCCAGGGCGCTCATGCGCAGTTCTTCGATGCGCAACATCCGGTAGTCGTTGGCGTCGAAGCAGAGCAGGGAATGATCCTCGGGGGGGATGTGAAGAGCTTCCATGCTGAGATGCTCGAGCGCCAGCAGCAGGTCGCCGCGGTTCACCAGCAGTAGATCGACGTCCGCGCCGGAGAATCGCACCGTCACGTCGGGGTTTTCCACCTCCGGATGCGGGCTGGGAATTTGCGTGAACTCGTAATCCAGGGCGAAGCGGGCCTCACTCAGAATCGGCTTCAGGAACTGATCCAGCTTCTCTTTGATCGAGTCGACGGTGTATTTCATGT
>Ga0302325_10031591_pt1 | contig 10891 bp, 10 predicted proteins | sample Palsa_T0_2_FD_201948 | JGI IMG/M metagenome (GOLD analysis project Ga0302325, IMG submission 201948) | Peat permafrost microbial communities from Stordalen Mire near Abisko, Sweden - Palsa_T0_2 | ecosystem: Environmental > Terrestrial > Soil > Palsa > Peat permafrost | place: Sweden: Abisko... | reverse complement strand
GCTCGCGACCAGCCGCGAGCGTTTGGACATCACAGGGGAGAGCGTCTATCGGCTGCCGTCGCTGACGTCCCCGCCGCGCGCTCCGGCGACGATCGAAGAGGCGCGAACCTATCCGGCGCTGCGGCTGTTCATGGACCGCGCCACGGCAATCGAATCGCGCCTCGTTCTCACGCCGGAACGACTCGCAACGGCCGGCGAGATTTGCCGGCAACTCGAGGGAATTCCGTTGGCGATCGAGTTGGCGGCGACTCGTCTACCGACGCTCGGCTTCAGCGCCTTGAACCAGCGCTTGAAAGAACACTTCGTGATCGCGGGGGGCGGGCGCGACATGCCGCGGCGCCAGCAGACGATGCTCGCGACGATCGCGTGGAGCTACGATCTGTTGAGCGAGCAAGAGCGCGTGCTCTTGCGGCGGATTTCGATTTTCTCAGGCGGTCTGACCCTCGAGGCGGCGGAAGCCGTGTGCGCGGGCGATTCCCTCGCCGCGCAAAGCATCTCCGATCTCCTGTCGCTGCTGGTCGACAAGTCACTCTTGAGCGTGACGCTCGTCGACGAGCACACCCGGTATGCGATGCTCGAGTCGGTTCGTGCATTCGGCGCGGAAAAACTGGATGAAGCCGTTGAATTCACGAAAATTGCACGAGCGCATGCCGCGTGGCTCGCGACCGTCGCCGACCGCGCTGACGAACGTTACCAGCAAGTTCCACGAGATCGCTGGATGGCCGAGTTTGGGGCCGAGATCGATAACGCGCGCGGCGCGCTCGAATGGGCGCTGAATCTCGGAGCAACGGAGGATGCGGTGTGCGCCGGCAGAATCGTCGGAGGCTTGCGCGGGTTGTGGATCTTCTCCGAGCGCCGCGTCGAGTGCCGTCGCTGGACGGAAGCGGCTCTCGCGCGCATCGATGCGAGCCTCCATCCCCGCGTCGTCGCGCGCGTAATGCGCGCTCGCATCCAATCGATCGACGGCTCCGCGGTCTTAGACGCCGTCGATCGCGCGATCCCGTTGTTCGAACGCATCGGCGATCGGCGCGGGCTGATCTCCTTGCACGCGCACGCCGCTTGGGAGTACGGGGCCCGTGGTGCCTTCGCCGAAGCCGAGCGTTCTATCGCGCGAGCGTTCGCAATCGCGCACGAACTGAGGATGCAGCACTCCCGGCAATATCCGCGGCTGCTGCAGGCGCGCTGCTTCATCCGCGCTCTGGCGGGCCGGATCGAGGAAGCGCACCAGGATTTCGACGACTCGAGCAGGCTCCAGCTCGCGTTCGGTGAGGAAGACCCGTTCGTGCATTCGTACTGGGAAGCGTTTTTCGCGTTCACCGGCGGCGACGTCCGGCAATCGGCCGAGCTTCTGGAAGCATGCACCGGGAAGGCGCTCGCGCAGTTGAGGAGTCCGGCCGGCCCGCTGTCCGAGCTCGCGGCAGTGCGCATCGTCCTCGGCGATCTGGACGGCGCCGAAGAGGCGGCGCGCGACGCGCTCGAACTCGCGCGCTTCGAGCAGCTCGACAGCGCGTGGCGGGCCATCCTGCACCTGGCCACCCTTGGAGCGCTGCGCGGGCGGCTCCGCGAAGCCGCACGCCTCATCGGCTTCATCGACGCGTGGTGCGAGCGTAAAGGTGGTTTTCGCGGCTATTACGAGCGAGCGAGCGAGGACGTCCTCATCTCGGCGTTAGGTGCCGGGCTGGCGAGCGCCGAGATCGCCGCGCTCGCCGAGGAAGGCTCGCGGCTCGAGTTCGACCAGGCCGTGGTCGCTGCGCTGGGCCTCGGGGTCAAAGCGCCTTTTTAACTGTGTGGCTAAGTGTATAGGGCGTCGGTGTCGTGGGTCAGGCGCACGTCCTAGCATGAGGCATGAGCACCGAGACGTACAAGGCAGTGCAGATTAGCGCGCTAGGCCAGTTTGAGTTGGTCGAGCGCGACGTGCTGCCGCCGCCCCCGGGCAAGGTGCGGATCCGTGTGGAGGCATGCGGGGTGTGCCACTCCGATGTCATTACCATCCTCGGGCTCTTTCCGATAACATATCCTCGGGTGCCCGGGCACGAGGTCGTCGGAAGAATCGACGCCCTTGGCGAGGGCGTCAGCGCCTGGCGAGTCGGCCAGCGCGTCGGCGTCGGGTACCTCGGCGGGCCGGACTTCGAATGCGATCCGTGCCGCCGCGGCGACTTCGTCAACTGTTTGCATCAGCCGGTAACGGGCGTCACGACGGATGGCGGATACGCTGAGGTCATGTTCGCAAGCGCGCGCGGTCTCGTCGCGGTTCCGGACGAACTGACGCCGCTCGACGCGGCGCCGCTCGTGTGTGCGGGCGTCACGGCGTACACCGCTTTGCGCAATTCGGACGCGCGGTCGGGTGACCTCGTCGCGATCGAGGGCATCGGCGGCGTCGGCCACCTAGCGCTGCAGTTCGCGCGCTCGATGGGGATGCGCGTCGCCGCCATCGGTCGCGGCAGCGAAAAACGTGGAATCGCGTTCGAACTTGGCGCGCATGTGTACCTCGACGCTCAAGACGTCGACCCGGGAGCCGCCCTGCAAGCGATGGGCGGAGCGAAGGTCGTTCTCGCTACTGCCCCGAGCAACAAGGCTGCCGCGCGACTGACCGCTGGCCTCGGCATTCGCGGAACCCTCGTGATCGTCGGCGTCGGCGGCGACGGTCCGATGCCGGTCTCACCAACCGACGTCGTTTTCGGCTCGCGCTCGGTCGTCGGAGCGCTGACCGGTACGACGCTCGAAACCGAAGAGACCTTAACTTTCAGCGTTCAGCAAGGCATTCGACCGATGGTCGAAGTGATGCCGCTCGAGCGCGCGGATGAAGCGTACGCTCGCATGATGCGAGGCGATGCGCGCTTCCGAATCGTCCTGGCCACGGGAGCATAGGAACGTGATTGCAAACAATATGGTGACGCCCGACGTCGACCCCCAATTGCGCGATGTCGATCTGCAACGGCGTGACGAACTGCGCGAATTTCTGCTGCACACGCGGTCGCGTCTCGATCCTCGCGACGTCGGCTTACCTGCAACCTCGCGGCGTCGCGTTCCGGGGCTACGCCGCGGCGAAGTTGCGGAACTGATCGGCGTTACCGTCGACTGGTATCGCTGGTTCGAATGCGGGCGCCCGGTTCGCGTGTCGCCGCAATTTGTGTCGCGCTTGACCGTGGCACTCCAGCTGAACGAGCGCGAGGAGCTCACGCTGTTCCGCTTGGCGATCCCCGAGATGTATCTCGCCACCCGGCGCTTCATGCAAACCGGCGCCGCGCTCGTAGCGTAAATACCAGAGAAATCACCGATGAATCATCCGCGCAAACGTTTTCTTGCATACGCAGCAGTGGGAGCAACCAGCATGGCATTCGCAGATCTCACGTCCCTCGCACCCGTTCTTGCGGCTTCGAGTGCAGCTCCGACGTCGCTCGGACAAGTCAAACAGGTGCGGGCGGGCGCCCTCGATGTCGGCTACTACGAGTTCGGTCCGGGCGACGGGCCGGCGGTACTGTTGCTGCACGGCTATCCGTACGACGTGCACGCGTTCGTCGAGGTCGCACCGTTGCTCGCCGCGCGCGGCAACCGCGTCATCGTACCCCACCTGCGCGGACACGGGACCACAACCGTTGTCGACGCTGCGACGCCGCGATCCGGTCAACAGGCCGCGCTCGGCGTCGATACGACCGCGCTGATGGATGCCCTCGACATTCGCAAGGCCGTGCTCGCCGGCTACGATTGGGGCGGTCGCGCGGCGTGCGTCGTGGCCGCGCTGTGGCCCGAGCGCTGCACCGGTCTCGTGTCGGGGAACGGCTATCTCATTCAGGACATCGCTCACGCCGAAACACCGATCGCAGCGAAAGTCGAACACGCGCTGTGGTATCAGTACTACTTTACGACCGAGCGCGGCAAAGCAGGCCTCGCAGCGCACCGCGACGACATCGCGCGCATCCTGTGGACGAACGAGTGCCCCACCTGGCACTTCGACGACGCGACGTTCGAGCGGAGCGCAGCGTCGTTCGACAACCCGGACTACGTCGATGTCGTGATTCACTCGTACCGCCATCGCCTCGGTTTAGCGCCCGGCTATCCGCAGTACGCCGGCGTCGAGTCACAGCTCGCGACGTTGCCGATCATCCGCGTGCCGGCGATCACGCTCGACGGAGCAACCAACGGCGTGATCCCTCCGACCGACGGAAAGTGGGATGCAGCCAAATACGCGAGCAAACGCATCCATCGCGTGATTCCGAATGCCGGTCACAACCTGCCGCAAGAGGCGCCACAGGCGTTTGCCGACGCGGTGACCGATGTGGCCACGCTCGCCCTCGCTTCGTAATGTTTCCGCATCTCGCACAATTTACCGACTATGCCCTCGTGTTCTTGAGGATCATGGTCGGCTTGGTCTTTGCGGATAGCGGTTACAACCACCTCAAGGATCCCGAAGCGCGTGGTAAGAGTATCGGACTACCCAAGGGCGTGACGATCTTTCTCGGCACCGCAGAAGTCCTGGGCGGCGTTGGAGTGATCGCGGGGGTGTTGAGTCAGCTCGCGGCGATCGGTCTCATCCTTATCATGTCAGGGGCGCTTCAAAAGAAGATCTTCGTCTGGAAGAGTGGCTTCTGGGGCAAGGACGGCCTCGGTTGGAATTACGAACTGATCATGGTTTCGATGCTGCTCGTTATCGTCTGCACGGACGGCGGTAAATTCACGCTGCTCCCGTAGCCGTGGAGCCGCACGTTTTATGGTGTAACTAAACCTTACTCCTCGCTTCCATCGTGCGCTGCTACTATTTGGCTACAGTATTCTACACGACGGAAGCACCGGAGGTTTTGGCCGCATGGACACCCTTTGCCATAGCCGGGAAGAGATCGAGCGGGCAGCGCTGCGTCTGCCCTGCGTCCCGACCGACAATCACGAAGCATTGATCGAGCTCGGATTCGAACGCATGTGCCCCGACGTTCCAACCGGATACGAGAGCCATCTGTGGGTGCGAGCGGTCGACTCGGGATACCGAACCGTATCGATTCGTAACGGTCGACGCAAGGTCGTTCAGCGCGCGTACCTCGTGAAGCAGGCCGCATGACGCGCTTCAGCGCCGTGCTCGACTTGATCGAAGAAGTGCTCGACGACGACGTGCGAATTGCCGATCTCGCATCGATGACGGGTCTGAGCGTGTCTCGCTTCGCTCACGCGTTCAAAGCGGCGCACGGCGTCGCTCCCTATCGATACATTCTCGAGCGGCGGATCGAGCGCGCAATGGTGCTCCTGCGGACCGGGAACGAAACCGTCGCAATGACGGCCGCGCAAGTAGGCTTTTCGAGCGAGAGCCACTTCGGTCAGATGTTCGCTCGTACCGTCGGCACGACGCCGTCGGCGTACCGGTCGGCTGGGGCAAATGCCTGGCAGCTCTGAGCGCGGCCGCAGCAGAAGTGTTTGGGAGCCTCTCGTCGCTTCCGCAGTCGCCTTGTTATTACTCGCCGCTCTCGTATGGGGTGATCACGTGCGCAACAAACCGTTTTTCGCGCTTGGGGCAAGCGCCGCCGAATCTGCTTCGGACCTGTCAGACGAAGGGTCGCTCCCCGATCTGAGTGCGCTCGTAACGGCGGAGAGCACGTCGTGGATCAATTCTGCGCCGCTCGATCCGGCAGCGCTGCGCGGGAAAGTCGTCGTCGTCGACTTTTGGACCTACTCGTGCATCAACAGCTTACGCAACCTGCCCTACTTGCAGGCGTGGGCCGAGAAGTACAAGGACGCCGGGCTCGTGGTGATCGGCGCGCACACGCCTGAATTCACGTTCGAGAAGGATCTGCCCAACATCGAGCGCGCCGTGCGCGAGTACCGTGTTACCTATCCGGTCGCGATCGACAGCGAGTACGCGATTTGGAAAGCCTTCGACAATGAGTACTGGCCCGCGGATTATTTCATCGACGGCAAAGGCCGGATCCGCTACCACCATTTCGGGGAGGGCGACTACGACGAATCCGAGCGCGTCATCCAGCAATTGCTCGCCGAAAATGGCGCCATGGGAGTACCCGGCGGCACGGTGCGCGACCCGGAGCTGGGCGTCGAGGCGCCGGCGAGCAACGATGTGTTGTCGCCCGAGACCTACGTGGGCTATCGCCGCGCCGAAAATTTCGCGTCGCCGGAGGCGCGAGCGCGAGACTCGGCCAGAACCTACAGCGTGCCTGCGCGCATCTCGCTCAACCAATATGCGCTGAGCGGGCTGTGGGATATCGGAGCGGAGTCCGGCGTGCTGGTTGCGGCGCCCGGCAAGATCGCATTTCGTTTTCACAGCCGGGATCTGCACTTGGTGATGGGCCCGGCAAAGCCCGGGGGGCGCGTCCGCTATCGGGTTACGATAGACGGCAAAGCGCCCGGCCAAGATCGTGGAATCGATGCCGGTTCCGATGGCGCGGGTGAGGTCATCGAGCCGCGACTGTATCAGCTGGTTCGCCAGCATGGCCGCGTGGAAGATCGAACCTTTGAGATCGAATTCCTCGACCCCGGCGTCGCGGCGTACGTGTTCACGTTCGGCTAGCGAAACGACGAGGGCGCGCTAGGCCCGCTTCGAAGTTCCCCTCCGGTAGACGGTAGACGGTAGACGGCAGGCGCCGGATCGGAGGAGCCCATGAAGGCCGCGCCGCTCGCGGGTACGCGCGTCCTCGATCTGTCGACGATGATCGCAGCGCCGCTCGCGGCTTCGTTGATGTCGGACTGGGGCGCGAGCGTCATCAAGGTCGAGCAACCGGGCCACGGCGATCACGTCCGTCGCTTCGGAGCACAGAGCGACGGGCAAGGCCTCTATTGGAAGACGCTCTCTCGGGGAAAGCGCTCGCTCGCCATCGACCTCCACAATCCCGCAGGCCAGGACCTCGTGCGCAGGCTCGCGTCGACCCACGACGTGTTGATCGAAAATTTCCGTCCAGGCACACTCGAACGCTGGAACCTGGGTCCGAGGGTCCTGCACGAGGCCAATCCGCCGCTGGTCATCTTGCGGATGACGGCGTTCGGACAATTCGGTCCGTATCGCACGCGAGCCGGTTTCGGAACGCTTGCGGAAGCGATGTCGGGCATCGCGGCGGTCACCGGATTCGCGGACCGGCCGCCGCTCTTGCCCGCGCTGCCGCTGGCCGACGTGCTCGCCGGATTCTTATCGTCGAGCGCGGTCCTAGCCGCGCTGTTACGACGCGCCCGTGACGGCAGCGGCGAAACGATCGACTTCGCCATTTACGAGGCTGCCCTCAAAGCCGTCGAGCTGCAAGTGCTCGAGTACGATGCGAACGGCACCTTGCATACGCGACACGGAAATCAGATCGAAGACGCCGCTCCGCGCGGCGCCTATCGATGCGGAGACGGGCGCTGGATCGCACTCTCGGGCAGCACGCAAGCCGTTGCCGAGCGCGTGCTTCGCACGATCGGCGGGGACGAACTTGTCAACGATCCGCGTTTCAAGACCAACGTCGAGCGGGTCGAGAACTCCGATGCGCTCGACAAGCTGATCGACGATTGGTGCGCGCAGCGGACCCGGGAGGTAACCCTCGAGACGTTCTCCGCCATGGGTTGCGCCGTTGGGCCGCTCGAGTCGATCGACACGATGCTCGAAAACGAGCAAGTGATCGCGCGCGGCTCGATTGCGACGGTAGACGATCCGGACCTCGGACCACTGCGGATGACGAACGTGTACCCGCGCTTTGAAGAAACGCCGCTGCCCGTACCGCCGCCGGGCGATGCGCGCGTCGGAGAGCAGACGCGCGAGATTCTCCAGGACGAACTCGGCCTTACCGGCGCGGAGATCGACCGCCTGTTTGCGGCGGGGACCGTTGCATGACCGAGTTCCGGATCTGGCGTTCGTTGCTCTACGTGCCGGTCAACGTGCCGCGCTTTGTCGATTCCGCACACGCGCGCGGCGCGGATGCGATTCAACTCGACCTCGAAGACAGCGTCGCGCCGAGCGAAAAAGATGAAGCGCGAACGCGGGTCGAGGCCGCAGCTGCGGCGATCGCGCGCCGCGGGACCGAGGTGATCGTCCGCATCAACCGGCCGCTTGCGCTCGCCGTCCGCGACATCGAAGCTTCGATCGGCCCGGACGTGGTCGCGCTCTCGTTGCCCAAGGTTGCGAGCGCCGATCACGTGCGGTTGCTCGCGGAGGTGTGCTCCGAGGTCGAACAGCGCCGCGGCGTACCCGAGGGCCACACGCGTTTCATCGTCATGATCGAAACGGCAGAAGCCGCCTTCCACATGGATGCGATCGCGCGTTCGCACCCGCGCATCGCCGGCATGACGCTCGGTACGGAAGACTTTGCGGCCGATCTCGGCATCCGTCCCGATCCCGAGTTACTCTTACCGCACCATATGACGCTGGTAGCTGCGGCAGCGTCGGCCGGCGTATTGCCGCTGGGTTTGCTCGGCACGATCTCGGAGTTCCGCGACGCTCGTGCATTTCGCGCGACCGTCGAACGTTCGCGTCGCGCGGGCATGCGCGGGGCATCGTGCATCCATCCCGTACAAGTCGCGATCCTTAACGAAACATTTGCGCCATCGCAGGACGAACTCGCATGGGCGCGGCAAGTCGTTCTCGCATATGAGGAAGCTCATGCCTCAGGCTCGGGCGCAATTGTCGTGGACGGACGAATGGTAGACGTACCGATCGCCAACCGCGCTCGCGCGCTGTTGGCTTGGGACGCCGCACTCCAAGCCCATGGGAAGGACAGATCATGACCGAATCGATGTCGCGTAAGAATTTCGTTCGCAGCGCGGCCGCAAGCGCGGCTACGCTGGCAACTGTTACTTATGTGCGTTTTCCAGGTGACGCGGCCGAATTCACCATCAAATTCGGACACGATCTCGCGGCCGACCATCCGACCAACATTGCCGGAAAAGCGGCGGGCGATGCGATTGCGGCGGCGACGAAGGGACGCGTCGAGGTTCAAATGTTCCCGTCGAGCCAGCTGGGCAACGATACGACGATGCTCTCGAACCTTCGGTCGGGCGGCATGCAGATGATGGCGATCGGCGACAACATTCTCGCCACGCTCGTGCCGGCGGCCGCGATCGACAATCTCGGATTCGCATGGGCGAACGCGGGCGAGGCGTTCAAGGCGCTCGACGGCGACCTCGGGTCGTACGTGCGCGACCAGATTACCGCCGCCGGGCTTCAACCGATGGAGAAGGTTTGGGCCGAAGGCTTTCGTGAGATCACGACGAGCACGAAGCCGATCAAGACGCCCGACGATCTCAACGGATTCAAAATGCGCGTCCCGCCGAGCCCGATCTCGACCTCGCTGTTCTCCGCGCTCGGCGCGTCTCCAACCACGATCAACATCGCCGAACTGTATTCGGCGCTGCAGACGCACATCGTCGACGGTCAGGAAAACCCGCTCTCGAATATCGAGCAACAGAAGTTCTACGAGGTCCAAAAGTACTGCACGGTCAGCAATCATATGTACGTGGGCTACTGGCTGCTCTTGAACATGGATTTCTGGAACGGGTTGCCCAAAGACGTGCAGGGGGCGGTCTCCAAGGGCTTCAACGATGCCTCGTCGGCGCAACGCACCAACAATGAGAAGCTCGATGGTTCGCTCGAGGGCAAGCTCAAGGGCCTGGGGTTGCAGTTCTTCGAAGTCGACCGCGCGCCGTTCAAGGCGAAGCTCGTCAAAGCCGGATTCTACAACGATTGGAAGGGCAAATTCGGCGATAAGGCCTGGTCGCTGCTCGAGAAGTACACCGGAAAGCTCGGCTAAACGCCGGTGGTCGGCGAACATGCGCTGCAGCTAGGCGCGGAGAGCCGGCCCATCCGGCGGTTCGAAGCATTCGATCGGATCGTTGCGTGGATCACCGAGATTCCGGCAGCGGTGCTCGTCGTCGTCGAAACGGTCATCCTCTTTGCGGGCGTCGTCGCCCGCTACGCGCTGGGCCGTCCGCTGATTTGGAGCGACGAACTGGCCGCGGCGCTCTTCTTGTGGCTCGTCATGTTCGGTTCGGTCATCGCGCTGCGCCGCGCGGAACATATGCGCATGACGGCGCTCATCGGAAGGGTGCCGCTCGTATGGCAGCGCCGGCTCTCGGCAACCGGGGTTCTCGTCGTGGGCATCGTGCTCGCCACGCTGATCGTTCCGGCGAGCAAGTACGCGCATATGCAAGCGTCGATCCTCAGCCCGGCGCTCAACCTGAGCGACGGATACCGGGCGTCGGCGCTAGCCGTGGGCATGGGCCTGATGATCCTGATCGTTCTCGTGCGCATCGTCGAAGAGTGCGCGCCCACGGATCTTGCGTTCGCCGTCGGCCTTTCGGGCGTTATCGGCATCGCATTGTGGCTCGCCGCTCCGGCGCTGCGTGAGATGGGCGCGTGGAATCTGCCGATCTTTTTCCTCGTGCTCCTCAGTATCTGCGTGTTGATCGGCGTACCGATTGCGTTCAGTTTCGGCATCGCGACGATTACGTATCTCACCTTCGCGGCGCCGACGCCGCTCTCGGTCGTGGTGGGTCAGATGGCGCAGGGGATGTCCACGCTCGAACTGTTGGCCGTGCCTCTCTTCGTGTTGCTCGGGCTCTTGCTCGAGATGACGGGCATCGCACGCGTTCTGGTCGACTTTCTCTCTTCGCTCGTCGGCCACGTGCGCGGCGGCTTGTCGTACGTGTTGCTCGGCGCGATGTTTCTCATCTCGGGCATCTCGGGATCGAAAGCGGCCGATCAGGCCGCCGTGGCGCCGGTGCTGTTTCCCGAAATGAAGAAGCGCGGCGCGGAAACGGGTGAACTCGTCGCGCAGCTCGCGGCGTCGGCCGCGATGTCGGAGACGATCCCGCCGAGTTTGCTGCTCATCATCCTAGGCTCGGTGACCGGTGTTTCGATTTCGGCCCTCTTTACCGGCGGCATCATGCCGGCGATCGTTGCGGCGCTCGCGCTGATCGTTGTCGCGTTCTTTCG
>Ga0302325_10031590_pt1 | contig 10891 bp, 10 predicted proteins | sample Palsa_T0_2_FD_201948 | JGI IMG/M metagenome (GOLD analysis project Ga0302325, IMG submission 201948) | Peat permafrost microbial communities from Stordalen Mire near Abisko, Sweden - Palsa_T0_2 | ecosystem: Environmental > Terrestrial > Soil > Palsa > Peat permafrost | place: Sweden: Abisko... | reverse complement strand
GCGATCGTCGGCTATTCCGGGCTGTTGGTGCTTCCGGCGGACGATAACCCGGAAGCCGTCGCTGCTGAGATCCGATCGCGTCCGCCGGTGCTGCTGATCCACGGCGACGGCGACGAACTCATCCCACCGCAGGCGCTTTTCCAGGCGACGCAAGAACTCGCCGCGCTCGGCGTGCCGGCCGAATGGCATTTGTCCGCCGGTCTCGGCCACGGCATCGACCCCGAGGGGCTTCGCCACGGCGGCGAATTCCTGGCACGGAGCTTTGGAGCCAAGCGCTGACGCCGGATGCCGAAAGATAGAAGCTACGACATCATCATCGTCGGGGCGGGCTCGGCCGGCTGTACCCTCGCCGGCCGACTGACCGAGGATGGCAGCACGCGATTTTTGCTGCTCGAAGCCGGCGGCTGGGACCACGATCCCTGGATAAAGATACCGGCCGGCTGGCCATACCTGCTGCGCAACCGCAAGCACGATTGGATGTATTTCGCCGAGCCGGAGACGACGACGGACGGGCGCGGCCTTGAATGCGCGCGCGGACGGGTCATCGGCGGCTTGTCTTCGATCCACGCCATGGCCTATGTGCGCGGCCATCCCGGCGACTACGACCGCTGGGCAGCCGCCGGGCTTACCGGATGGTCCTACGACGACGTGCTCCCGTATTTCCGGCGCCAGGAATCCTGGCAGGAGGGCTCAAGCCCTTATCGCGGCGACGACGGCCCGCTGGCGACGCAGACGTGCCGTTTTCCGATCCACTGGTCGACGCCTTCGCGGCCTCCGGACTGGCCGCCGGATATACCGCGACCCCGGACTATAACGGCGCCCGGCAGGAAGGCTTTGCGGTCCCGCAGATGACGGTGCGGAACGGACGCCGGTGCAGCGCGGCGGATGCCTATTTGCGCCCGGCGCTCGCCCGGAAAAATTTGACCGTCGAAGTCCGCGCGTTGGCGACACGGCTGTTGTTCGACGGGACGCGAACGAACGGCGTCGAATATTTTCGCCACGGGCGAACCGTCACGGCGCGGGCCGAGCGTGAGGTGATTCTCTGCGGCGGGGTCATCAATTCGCCGCAGCTCCTGATGCTGTCCGGGATCGGGGATCCGGAAGAGTTGAGCGCGCACGATATCGGCGTCAAAGTCGCGCTGTCTGGCGTCGGCAAGAATCTGCAAGACCACATCTCGGCGACCATCGCCTATCTGCGCAAGGAACCGGGCCCGTTCCACCGGGCGATGCGGTTCGACCGCATCGTGCCGGCACTGGCGAGAGCCTATCTGTTCGGCAAAGGCGTCGCCGCCGACCTGCCGACCGGGCAGATGGCATTCCTCAAGAGCCGGCCGGACGTCGCCCTGCCTGACGTGCAGCTCATCTTTCACGCGGCTCCGCTCACCGCGACGCCGTATCTGATGCCCTTCCGGCGTCCATATGCGGATAGCTACGCATGCCGCGCCGTCGTGCTGCGGCCGGAAAGCCGGGGCCGTCTCAAACTTGTTTCGAGCGATCCACGGACGCCCGTGCGCATCCGTCAAAACTTCCTGGCAACCGAGAGCGATTGGCGAACCTTTCGCGCCGCGCTTCGCATGTCCCGCGACGTGTGCCGCCAGACGCCGATGCAACCGTCATGGAACGCGAAGCGGCGCCGGGCGAGCGTGCTGTCGCCGATGCCGATCTTGATGCCCACATCCGCGGCAATTCCATCACCGTCCACCATCCGCTTGGCACCTGCAAGATGGGGCCCGTGTCCGACCGCATGGCCGTCGTCGATCCGTCGCTTGGCGTTTTTGGCGTCGAGGGCCTTCGCGTCGTTGATGGCTCGGAGATGCCGGACCTCGTCGGCGGCAACATCAATGCGCCCATCATCATAATCGCCGAGAAGGCCGCAGACATCATTCGCGGGCGCCTGCCGCCGACGACCGTCCGCCCCGCGGAGATGCCGACCCGGGCGTAGCCTGGTCCGGACGCGGCTAAATTATGCTATGGCCTATAAGCCACGGGACGGGCTTCACAATCCTGTCACGCCTGCCTATAAACTGGTACCCGACGCCGCAGTGCGGCATTGTGAGTCGCTTGGTAGGAACGTCGGCTTTGAACGCTCACGTATCGCCATCGGGTTTTCCGGCACTTGTCCTCAACGCGGATTTTCGTCCGCTGAGCTATTACCCGCTGTCGCTCTGGTCCTGGCAGGACGCCATCAAGGCGGTGTTCCTCGATCGGGTGAACATCGTCGCCAATTACGACCGCGCGGTTCATAGCCCGAGCCTCGAAATGAAGCTGCCGAGCGTGGTCTCGCTCAAGACCTACGTGAAGCCGTCATCGCATCCGGCCTTTACGCGGTTCAACGTATTCCTGCGCGACCGCTTCTCCTGCCAATATTGCGGCGCGCGCGATGACCTAACGTTCGACCATCTCCTGCCGCGTTCGCGCGGCGGTCATACGACCTGGAGCAACGTCGTCGCCGCCTGCTCGCCCTGCAATCTCAGGAAGGGCAACCTGACACCGGACGAGTCGGAGATGTGGCCGTCGCAAAGGCCCTTCCAACCGACGGTACAGCATCTGCACCGCAACGGCCGGCTGTTCCCGCCCAACTATCTGCACGACAGCTGGCTCGACTATCTTTATTGGGACACCGAACTCGATCCTTGATCTTTGGATCGGCATTCAGCTTCAAGATCACGCGCCGGCGCCGCGGCACACGCAGCCGCAATCGATGAGGCTTGTGTGCCGGCCTGATTCAGACCAAGCTTGGACGGGGTGACGGTCTGAAAGCTTTGCTGCTTCTGACAACAGCATGCGCAAAAGACCGTCAATCGGTGTCCTTTCCAAGGGGGAGTGGGAAATGAACGACAGGCCTCGGCAAACCGGGATCGGTGCAAACGCGACGACGGGCTGGATCGCGGTCGGCGCAACGCTTGCGGCGCTTTGGGCGGCGCAAGCCTGTGCAGCCGATATCAAGATCGCGCTGATTGCCGACAAGACCGGACCGCTCGAGGCTTATGCCAAGCAGACGTCCGCCGGATTCGCAATGGGACTGGACTATGCGACGGGCGGGACAATGATGGTCGACGGCCACAAGCTCGTGGTGATCGAGAAAGACAGCCAAACCAAGCCGGACGTCGGCCGCAATCTGTTGAACGAAGCCTACAACGACGACGGCGCCGACATCGCGGTCGGCGGCACGAGCTCGGCGGTGGCGCTGGCGATGTTGCCGGTGGCCCAGGACAACAAGAAGATTTTCGTCGTCGAACCGGCGGTCGCCGATACCATCACCGGCGCCAAATGGAACCGCTACATCTTCCGCACCGGCCGCAATTCCACCCAGGACGCCGCCTCCAACGCGCTTGCCATCGGCAAACCGGGTACGGTGATCGCGACGCTGGCGCAGGATTATGCGTTCGGCCGGGACTTTGTCACCGCCTTCAAGACCGCGCTTGCGACCACCGGCGGCAAACTGGTCTTCGAGGAATATGCGCCGCCAATGACGACCGATTTCACCGCGCCGATCCAGCGCGTCTTCGATGCGCTGGCGAAGGAACAGGGCCGCAAGATCATCTTCGTCAACTGGGCCGGCGGCAATCCGCTCGCGGCGCTTAAAGCCATGGGACCGGAGCGATTGGGCATCGAGATCTCGACCGGCGGCAACATCCTGCCGGCGCTGGTGGCCTACAAGGATTTCCCGGGAATGGAGGGCTCCGCCTATTACTACTACGACATTCCCAAGAACCCGGTGAACGACGCGCTGGTCGCGGAGAACAAGAAGCGGTTCAACGGAGCGCCGCCGGATTTTTTCACCTGCGGCGGGTTCATCGCAGCGCAGGCGGTCGTCCTGGCTTTGAAAAAGACCGGCGGTTCGACAGATACCGAGAAGCTGATCACGGCCATGGAGGGCATGGCGTTCGACTCGCCCAAGGATACGGTGCTGTTCCGCAAGGAAGACCATCAGCTCCTGCAACCGATGTACGCCTTCAAGATCAAGATCGATCCGAACGTGCCATGGGCGATCCCGGAACTGACTCACATCATCACCATGGACGAGATGAAGATTCCGATCGCCAACAGCCGGCAATAGTCTGAGCGTGGCGCCATGCCGGGGGTGTTGTTTCGTGGGTAGGGTCGCGGAATGACGGACGAAATTCCGGCGCTGTCGACCCGCGATCTAACGATCAGCTTCGGGGGGCAGGTCGCGGTGAATTCCGTGAGCTGCGCTTTCCACAAGGGCACCTTGACGGCGATCGTCGGCCCCAACGGCGCCGGCAAGACGACCTACTTCAATCTGATCTCGGGACAATTGCGGCCGACGCACGGCAGCGTGAGCCTGTTCGGCAGGGACATCACCCGGCTCGGCGCGCCTCACCGCACGCGGCTCGGCCTCGGACGCGCGTTCCAGCTCATCAACCTTTATCCGAGCCTCACGGTCTTCGAAAATGTGCGGCTCGCGGTGCAATCCGTCTCCCAAATCCGTTTCGACTTTCTCAGCATTGCGGCGCGCAACACCGTTGTGCGCGACCAGGCGCGCCATTGGCTCGACCGGGTCAAGCTCACGCCGCGGGCGGAGCTGGCGGTGGCGGCTTTGTCGCACGGCGATCAGCGCAAACTGGAGGTGGCGATCCTGCTCGCGCTCCAGCCTCAGGTCCTGATGTTCGACGAACCGACCGCCGGCATGAGCGTCGACGAGATACCGACGATCCTCGACCTCATAGAGGAGATAAAGCTCGAGGCGCACAAGACGGTGCTGCTGGTCGAGCACCGTATGGACGTCGTGACCCGCCTCGCCGACCGCATCATCGTATTGCAGGACGGCGCGTTGATCGCGGACGGCCCGCCGGCGGAAGTCGTCGCGCTGCCGGCGGTGCAACAAGCCTACCTTGGCGTACACGGCGCCGGCGAATTGCGGCGCGGGCCGCCGCAATGACTGACGCCGCCGAAGCCCTGCTGCGGCTTGAGGGCGTTTACGCCAATATCGGCCGCTATCGGATTCTGCACGGCGTCGATTTCGCCGCCCGGCGCGGGCGGGTGACCATGCTGCTGGGGCGCAACGGCGCCGGCAAGACGACGACGTTGCGCACCATCATGGGTCTCTGGAAAGCGCGCCTCGGCAAAATCATTTTCGACGGACAGTCGATTGCTGCGAAGGAGACGCCTCATATCGCCCGATTGGGCATCGCCTACGTACCCGAAAACATGGGCATCTTCGGCAAGTTGACGGTGCGCGAGAACATGCTTCTCGCCACCGGGCGCAGCGGTTTCGCCCGGCAACATCTGGATCGGGTGCTTGAAAGCTTCCCGGCGTTGAGGGTGAAATGGGAATCGCCCGCAGGCTCGCTGTCCGGCGGACAAAAGCAAATGCTGGCGATCGGACGCGCCATCATCGAGCAGCGCCGGCTGTTACTGATCGACGAACCTACCAAGGGATTGTCGCCGGCAATGGTGGACCAACTGGTCGCGGCATTGCTGCGGCTCAAACGCGAGCACACCACCATTCTGCTGGTCGAACAGAATTTTCGCGTGGCTGAAGCCGTCGGCGACGATGTCGCGGTCATGGACGAGGGCCGCATCATTCATACTGGCGACATGGCGGCGCTGAGCACCAACCACGGTTTGCAGCACCGATTGCTCGGTTTGAGCATGGCGGACAGTCTATGAGCAGGGATTGGCTCAAGCAGCTGCAGCGGTGGGCGCCTTATGCGCTGACACCGCTCGTCGTTGTCGCCGCGCTGCCCGCGATTGGATTGGGCCCCTGGGTGACGCTGACGGTCGCCGGACTCACCATGGGAATCATGCTGTTCATGGTGGCTTCGGGCCTCACGCTCATTTTCGGCCTGATGGACGTGCTGAACTTCGCGCATGCGGCCTTCGTCGCGGTCGGCGCCTACGTCGCGGTGTCGGTGCTGCGGCCACTGGCGGGTTGGACCAACGAAATGTCGTTGACGCTCAATCTCGCGGCGTTGTTCGTGGCGCTGGTATCGGCCGCCATTGCCAGCGGTGCGCTTGGTTTCGTCTTCGAGCGCGTCATCATCCGTCAGGTCTATGGCGCGCCGCTGCGCCAGATCCTGATAACGATCGGCGCCCTCACCGTTATCGAGCAGCTCATCGTCGCGTTATGGGGCCCCCAGGCCATCCCGCTGCCAAAGCCGGCCATGCTGCGCGGCAGTGTCTTTATCGGCTCTTCGTCCATCGAAACCTATCGCCTGTTCGCGCTTTGCGTCGGGCTGGCCGTCGCCGCCGCAATGCATCTCTTTCTGACGCGCACCCGCCTCGGGCTTGTGGTTCGGGCCGGAGTCGAGGATCGCGAGATGATCCAGTCGCTGGGCTACAATATTCGCCGCGTCTTCGTCGGCGTCTTCATGGCCGGCACCGCGCTCGCCGGCATGGGCGGGATGATGTGGGGGCAGTATCAAGCGGTGGTCGGCAGCCAAATTGGCGACAGCATGACCATCCTGGTGTTCATCATCCTGATTATCGGCGGACTTGGCTCGGTAGGCGGCTGCTTTATCGCCGCCATCCTCGTGGGGCTGACGAGCAACTACGTCGGCTTTCTCGCGCCCAAGCTGGCGCTGGGGTCGAACATTTTGCTCATGGCGCTGATCCTGCTGTGGCGGCCCCGCGGATTGTTCCCGATCGCCGAGCATCATTGAGGCGGTGATGGCAGGACAAATCAACCAAACGACGGACGCGGCCTTGAGCGAGGTGTTGACCGCCGCGACGCCGGAAGTGTCACCTTCCGGACCTCGCCGTGATCCCCGGAGCAGATCATGGCTGAGCTGGATTGTGTCAGACGATCCGCCGGGCCGCGCTCTCCTGAACGTGATCTTGTTGGTCATCCTGGCGGCCCTTTTGTTTGCTCCATTCCTGTTTCCCGGCACCAAGGCGTTGGGCGTGGCGTCGCGCATCTGCATTTTCGTGATCCTGGTCGCGAGCTACGACCTCATGCTCGGCTTTACCGGCATCGTCTCGTTCGCGCATACCATGTTTTTCGGGATCGGCGCCTATGGCGTGGCCATCATGCTGGCGAGGGGCTGGGTCGGCTGGACCGGGGTGATCCTGGGCGCCGCCGCCGGCGCCGTCGTGTCTTTGGTCATCGCCGCGGTGATCGGGCTCCTCAGCCTGCGCCTGCGCGCCATCTTCTTCTCGATGATTACGCTCGCGGTCGCGAGCTTCGCGCAGATCGTCGCCGAGCAATGGCGCGGTCTCACCGGCGGCGAGGACGGACTGACCTTCTCGGTGCCGGCCATTCTCAAACCGGGCTTCCGGCTGTTCCCCGAGCCGGTGATGGGCGTGATCGTCAACGGCCGGGTGATCACCTACTACATTACGTTTGCCGTATCGCTGGTGCTGTTTCTGATCATGCTGCGCATCGTCAATTCGCCGTTCGGTCTCGTGCTGCGCGCCATTCGCGAGAACGAGTTCCGCGTCGAAGCGATGGGCTATCGCGTGGTTGCCTACCGCTCACTGGTTTGCATCTTTTCCGCCGTCATGGCGTCGCTGGCCGGCGCGTTGATGGCGCTTGTGCTGGGTTACAACGGGCCCGACGCCACCCTGTCATTCTCGCTGATGATCGACATCCTGCTGATGATTGTGATCGGCGGGATGGGAACGATTTACGGCGCGGTCGTTGGCGCCATCGTGGTCGTGTTGGCCGAGTACTATTTGCAGAACGCGCTCGGCGCGATGAGCGGCGCGATTTCGGGAATGCCGCTCATATCGGCGCTGTTCCATCCGGACCGCTGGTTGTTATGGCTGGGAATCCTATTTGTGCTGATCGTGACGTTTCTCCCGCAGGGAATCGTCGGGCGGCTGCGGCGACGCCGCTAGGGCGGGCACCTCGCGCCCCAGTGCCGCAAAGATTGCCGCGGTCGTGGTAATGCAAACCTCCGCCGGCACGTCAGAGTTTGTTTTTATCCGGCCGCCGCCTTACATGCGTTCGTGACGCTTCGGCGCAGGGCGCCGTTGCCTGAACGACACCTTTGAGGCTGGTGGCGCAATGGGAAGCATCGTTCTCCTCGATCTGCTCGGCGGCGTGGCGCTGCTGTTGTGGGGCCTGCACATGGTGCTGAGTGGCGTCTTGCGCGCCTTCGGCCCCGACCTGCGGCGGTTCCTTGGCAAGGCGTTGCGCAACCGCTTCACCGCGTTCGTCGCCGGCCTCGGCCTGACCGCGGTGTTACAGAGCAGCACCGCGACCGGCCTGATGACCACGTCGCTCGCCGCCGACGGCGTGGTGAGCCTCGTGCCAGCGCTCGCAATCATGTTGGGCGCGAATGTCGGCACGACGCTCATCGTCCAGGTTCTCTCTTTCAACATCTCGGCGGCCGCGCCCGTCCTGTTCGTGATCGGCCTCGTCACCTTCCGTGTCGGCGGCCAAAGCCTCACCCGCGCGCTGGGCCGGATCGCCATCGGCTTAGGCCTGACGCTGCTGGCGCTGCACATTCTCGTCGACACGCTGGCGCCGGCCGAGCAGGCGCCGGCGGTGCGTGTGCTGCTCGGCGCTATCACCCACGATCCGGTATTGTGCATCGTGATCGCGGCGGCGCTGACGTGGGCCGCGCATTCGAGCGTTGCCGTCGTGCTGCTGGTGATGTCGCTCGCCTATTCGCACTTCGTCACCGGCGAGGCAGCGCTCGCTTTGGTGTTGGGAGCCAATCTTGGCAGCGCGATCAACCCGTTGCTTGAAGGCGCAGTTCCCGGCGATCCGGCGAGCCGCCGCCTGCCACTCGGCAATCTGCTCAATCGGCTGGTCGGTATTCTGATCGCGCTGCCGTTCCTGCCGCTCCTGGCGCGCGAGTTGACCGCTCTGCAGCCGGACGCGGCAAAAATGACCGCCGAGTTCCATATGCTGTTCAACGTCGCGCTGGCGGTGATTTTCATCGCGCCGCTCGATGCCGTGGCTTGGCTCCTGGTGCGCATCCTCCCGGAGCGGAGGCAGCCGGTCGATCCGTCCGTTCCGCGTTATCTCGACGAAACCACGCTCGACGCGCCCTCACTGGCAATCACCAATGCCGCGCGCGAGACTTTGCGCATGGGCGACACCGTCGAGACCATGCTGAGCCAGGTCATGACCGCAATCATGACCAACGATCGCAAGCTCGCAGGCGAAGTGTCGCGAATGGACAACGTCGTCGACCGCCTGACCGAAGCCATCAAGCTTTACATCGCACGGCTGACGCGCGGCAGCCTCGACGAGCCCGAAGGCCGCCGCGCCATGGAGATCGTATCGTTCGCCATTAATCTTGAGCATGTCGGCGACATCATCGACAAGAATCTGTGCGAACTCGCAGTCAAGGAGATCAAGCGCCGCTATCAATTCTCCCCGGAGGGCGCAGCCGAGCTGATGGCCTTCCATAAGCGTATCTGCGAAAGTCTGCGGATGGCCTTGGGCGTCTTCATGACCGGCGACGTGGCGGCGGCCCGCCGACTCATCCGTGAGAAGGCCGAACTACGCAGTATCGAGCTTGCGGCCGGCGATCGGCATTTCGATAGGCTGCGTGAAGGCCGGCCGGAAAGCATCGAGACGAGCTCGCTGCATCTCGACATCCTGCGGGACCTCAAGCGCATCCACTCGCATATCTGTTCGGTCGCCTATCCTGTGTTGGAAGCCGCCGGCGAATTGTCCGCCCGGGAAACCGTGACTGGCGAGTCGGCGACGGACGCACTGGCGGTTCAACCGAAATTGCCGTGACCCGCTTCGTCATGGCCAGGCAATGCCGGAATGAGTGCACCGCAGCAAATCCCGCTCAACATGACCGCCCGCGCAATCATCGCGACCCACCGGCTGAGGGAATCATGTTAGATTGTGCGCAGGATGGCGGGCAGCGATGTGGCGCTTTCTTGATCGGCAACATGTCAAATCTGTTTGCGCTCTCGGTGGCGCGATGCCTTTTGCGGTCATTGCCGCTGTGATCGCCACTTGTTTATCGGGCCTTGCGAACGGGGCCGGGGCACAGGAGGAAGAACTGTCGAAAACTGGTCAGGCCGGTCATCAAATTCTCATTCGCGAACATGCGGGATGGAACAAGGACTGCGACGCAATTGCGCATCCCGCGCTTTATCTGAATGAGTCGCCGCGCCATGGCAGTGTTTGCGCGCGCATCGAAAATATCAAAATACACGCGATGTACATTGGCACCGAGTCGCAATGCATCGGGCGGGTGGTTCGTGGCATTCAACTGATTTATCGTCCGGAAGCGGGCTACGCCGGCAACGACGGGCTGCGATACGCCGCGCAATACCCTTCGGTTCTCAGATCGGTTTCGGTGATCGTCACGGTAACGGCGTATCCGCCGCTGGCGCCGAGCGCGGCGCCGTCCAACATCACCGCACCATTTCCACAAACACGACAGTCTGCAGGGCCGGTTCCCGCCTGCGAGGAACTTGTCTTCTAGGCTGCCCCGCTGGTGACGCGTGCAGTCGAAGGGCTCGGCATCGCAGCTCACAGGCCGTGTTGCCAGCGACGTAGCCGAGTACGCCGGTCCTGACATTTTTAACTTTCTATTAGTTGCATGGTAATAGTTTACACCTCTAAATGGATATTTTCGCGGTAAAATTGCGCAATTAGGACGAAGACAAAATGCCCTCAAACGTCGCCAGAAGGAAAACTCGGGCGCCGGTGGCACGTTGGTTGGAGCTCACAATCGTGGTCATTGTTCTTTCGGGAATTGCTCTCACTGCCTGGATTTGGTTCCCGGCCTCCCATCCGATGCCGATTGCGGCATCGCCGGCCGCAAGCGATCCCTACTCCGGCTCGATTATTCTCTCCGCACCAAACCAAGACACCTGTCGTCGGTACAAATTGGACAACGCGACTGGGAAAATGACAGACGGACGCGTCACCGATTGTACCGTCGAAGCTGACGGCGACAATGGGCACCAAACACGCATCGGCGTGATCGCTGATGGATTTCGGAAC
>Ga0302325_10031588_pt1 | contig 10891 bp, 11 predicted proteins | sample Palsa_T0_2_FD_201948 | JGI IMG/M metagenome (GOLD analysis project Ga0302325, IMG submission 201948) | Peat permafrost microbial communities from Stordalen Mire near Abisko, Sweden - Palsa_T0_2 | ecosystem: Environmental > Terrestrial > Soil > Palsa > Peat permafrost | place: Sweden: Abisko... | reverse complement strand
CGATGTTATTTGTGCCGTCGGTCAACACATTGAAGAGCTGAAAGCCGCGTTCAGCCATCAGAGACGCCGGTACGCAGCTGGTTCAATGGAGTGGTCGATGAAACAGATAAGCGAACACAGGAGCCGACCTACGATTGGAAAGGCTCTAGGAGTCGCGGCAGTTGCTCTGCTGTGCCTTGGCTCGTTCAGCCAGCCTAATCCCGCTTACGCTGAGCCGCATGGCGGTGGTGGCGGGTTTCACGGCGGTGGAGGGTTCCATGGTGGCGGGATTAGTTTCCACGGCGGCGGGTTCCATGCCGGCGCGGTTGGCGGGTTCCATGGTGGCGGCTTCCACCCTGGTTTTGGCGACCGCCGGTTCAACGGCGGGTTCGGCGGGTTGGGATGGGGTGGATATTATCCGTATGACGGCGAGTACGACGCCGTCCAACCGTCATATTCCCAGACCTGGTACTACTGCTCCGACCCCGCAGGCTACTATCCCTACGTGACGCAGTGCACCACCGGTTGGCAAGCGGTGCCTGCAAGTTAAAGACCCGCTGCGGCACGGGTCCGCCGAGTGCCAGAGGCGGGCTCCTTCTCAAGCGCTCGGGCCGGCAATCCGTTAGATCGCCGGCCCCGCCGAGAATCGAGCGCGCTCATGCTGATTTACCCACACAGGCCTTCCTCGCTGCGGATCGGATCGAAAACCAGGGACGATCAAGCCTGCGGATAGCACACGTCATTACGACCCACTACTGAATTTCTCTCAATACCGAATGCCATAGATACGGCATTTTTATTCGGGACGTGCGTCCGCACTTCTCATCGGGGATTGCCGCGCCCGTTACTCGCACAAGCTTAGCAGCCACCATGCAAAGACAGACTTTCTATGCCTGATGACACACAAGTCCTGCCGCTTGCGCACGCCGTTGTTGAGGCGCCGCCCACGGCCCGACACCACGCACCACAACCGGCGCGGCGCGCCATGGCGCCAACTGCAGCCGAGACGGCGCCGCCGTCTTGGCGCCGGCGGTTGGTGCGTTGGGCGCTGTTTGCGCTGCTGCCCCTAGCTCTGGCCGCCGGAGCTTACTGGTACGTCACCGGCGGCCAAGTCATGACGACGGACGACGCCTATGTCGAGGCCGACACGGTCGGCGTCTCGACGGACGTCTCGGGCATCGTCAAGGAGATTGATGTCAGGGAGAATCAGCACGTCGACGCCGGCCAGGTTCTCTACCGCCTCGATCCCCGTCAGTTCCAGATCGCGCTCGACAATGCCAAGGCCAACCTAGCGCAGACGGCGCTGAACATCGATGCGATGAAGGTGGACTATACGCGCATGCTGAGCGATGTCGCCGCGCAACAGGCGCAGGTCGAGCTCGATCAGGTGACCTATGACCGGGACACGGTGCTCGCCCGGAGCGACGTCGTTTCCAAAGCCAACTATGACCAGGCGCGGTTCACGCTCGAAGCCGACCAAAACAAACTCGGCTCGCTTCGCCAGCAGGCTGCGGTGCAGCTCGCAAGGCTTGCCGGCAACCCGAACATTCCGGTGACCGAACATCCCCAATACCTGCAGGCCAAGTCCCAGGTGGACGAGGCACAGCGTCAGCTTGACGACGCGGTTGTCAGGGCGCCGTTTGCCGGCGTCGTTACCGACGTACCTGCTATCGCTCCCGGCAAATACCTCGCATCCTCGATGACCGCCTTTTATCTTGTCGATACCGATCACCTGTGGATCGACGCGACCCCGAAAGAGACGGAATTGACCTACGTGCGGCCCGGACAGCCGGTCACGGTGACGGTTGACACGTACCCGAATGCGGATTGGCACGGCGTCGTCGAGAACATTAGTCCTGCCGCGGCACAGCAATTCTCCCTCCTGCCGGCGCAGAACACGAGTGGCAACTGGGTCAAGGTCGTGCAGCGGATCACGATCCGCGTGCGCATCGATACCAAAGGCAAGAATCTGCCGCCGCTGCGCGCCGGGATGAGCGTCGAAGTCGAGGTCGATACCGGCCATACACGAGGCTTGCCGCACTTCCTGACCGCGCTGTTCGGTGACCACCGACAGGAGGTGTGATGCCGGCCCCAACCGACAGCAATCGGGCGGCGATCACTATCTGCGTGATCCTCGCCACCCTGATGCAGGCGCTCGATACGACGATCGCCAATGTCGCACTGCCCTACATGCAGGGCAGTGTCTCGGCAAGCCAGGACCAGATCGACTGGGTGCTGACCTCGTACATTGTCGCCGCAGCGATTATGACGCCGCCAACCGGTTTCCTTGCCGGGCGCTTCGGGCTCAAGCGCCTCTTCCTCGTTTCCGTCGCGGGTTTCACAATCGCCTCAATGCTCTGCGGTATGGCGCAGTCTCTGGTTGAGATCGTGCTGTTCCGGGTCCTTCAAGGCTTGTTTGGCGCGGCGCTCGTGCCGCTCTCGCAAACCGTGCTGCTCAACATCAATTCGAAGGAGCGGCAGGGCCCGGCAATGGCGCTGTGGGGCGTGGCGGTAATGGCCGGTCCGGTTCTTGGACCGGTGCTCGGCGGCTGGCTGACAGAAGCCTATAGCTGGCGCTACGTCTTTTACATCAACTTGCCGATTGGTGTGCTCGCGTTCCTCGGCATGTCGGCCTTTCTGCCGGAGGCCGGGAAGAATGTAGGTGAGAAGCTGGATTGGTTCGGCTTCGGCACGTTGAGCTTCGCAATCGGCGCCATGCAAATCGCGCTCGACCGCGGTGAGGAAAAGGACTGGTTCGGTTCCGGCGAAATCGTCATCGAGGCCATCATCGCCGTTTCGGCTCTCTACTTGTTCCTGGCTCACACCTTTACTGCGGAAAAGCCCTTCGTGCGGCCGTCCCTGTTTTGCGACCGAAATTTCACCGCTGGAATCATTTTCATCGCGATTGTCGGCCTGACCTATTACGCCTCGCTGGCGCTGCAGCCTCCCTACCTTCAGGACCTGATGAACTACCCGATCGTGACCGCCGGCCTCGTGCTGGGCCCGCGTGGCGTTGGCACGATGGCCGCCATGCTGCTGGTTGGAAAGCTGATAGGCCGCGTCGATACTCGCTTTCTCCTCGGCGCCGGTCTTGGTCTCACCGCCTGGTCATTTAATGCGATGACCGGCTGGACGCCTGACGTATCGCAAATGACGATCATCGTCGTCGGGGTGATCCAGGGTGTCGGCCTCGGCTTCATCTTCGTGCCACTCAGCGCCGTTACCCTATCGACGCTATCACCCGAACTACGGGCGGAAGGTGCCGGCATTTACAGCCTCTCGCGAAACATCGGTTCGAGCGTCGGCATCTCGGTGGTGAACGCGCTGTTGATCACGAACACGCAAATCAACCACGCCGACATCGCGGAGCACGTCACCGCCGTCAACCGGGTATTCCAGAGCCCGACGATCGCCGAGTTCTGGAACCCGCTTACCGCCGCCGGGCGTGCCGCACTCGACGCCATGATCACGCAGCAGGCGCAGATCATCGCTTACATCGACGATTACAAGCTGTTGATGATCGCGACCCTCGCCGTGATCCCGATGCTCATTGTCTTCAAGCAAGCGTCCACCCGCCGCGGCTCAGATCACGCGAGCGGGGTCGAATTATGAACAGCTGCGCCAGCCTCGGCGCGGCGCCGGCCTGTTCGCGATCCGGCGAGCCGACGCTTGACCAGCTTCTGGCGGAACCGATTGTGCAACAGCTGATGCGTCGCGATAGGATTGACGAGGCGACCATCCGTCATCTGGTGCAAGAGATCGCATCCGCCCGCCGGGCATCGCTCAACCTAATGGCCGCTTTCCATCCCGCTTGAGACTTATCGGCTGACGCTCGACACCGACCAGAAGGCGCCGACAGCAGCCATTCGCGGGACCGGCTGCCCGTTAACCCAAGGCGGTCGCAGCCAGTAGAGCCGTGGTGTCGTAACCGTGCATGCGATGCACGACCCGCGCCTCCAGCAGAAGAACACCCACCTTCTTCTCGCCGCACTGGTTCCACGACGTAACCGTCATCCTTCCTGCCGAAGGCGGGCGCAATGATAAGCGTCGAGACGGGCCGGATCCTCAGCGCGGGATGGGAGGCAGGGCAGCGTCGGTAGAAAAGCGATAGACCGTCGTCGAGTGGAATTCCTGACCCGGCTTCAGCTCGGTGCTCGGAAAATTCGGCTTGTTCGGGCTGTCGGGAAAATGTTGGGTCTCCAGTGTGAATCCCTCGGTTTGGCGGTAAGTCGTGCCTGCCGATCCAGCAAGCGAGCCATTGAGGCCGTTGCCGGCGTAGACCTGCACGGCCGGCTCGGTCGTCAGACAATCGACCACCCGGCCAGTCCGCGGATCGTAGCCCCGCGCGGCAAATGCCAGGCCTTCGTCCTCGCGCTTGTTCAATACCCAATTGACGGTCGTAGCCATGGGCGTAAACCATCTGCTGAAAGGCGCTGTGCAGCCGGGTGCCGATCGGCATGACCTGCCGAAAATCGAAGGGGGTGCCGTCGACTGGCGCGATCTCACCCGTCGGGATCTGGTCGGGGCTGGTCGGCGTGTAGCGGTCGGCATTGATCAGCAGCAGTTGATCTGCGACCGAGCCAGAGCCGTTGCCCGCGAGGTTGAAGTAGGTATGGTTGGTGAAGTTGACGACTGTGTCCTTGTCCGTGGTCGCGGTGTAATCGATCCGCAGCACACTGTCGTCGGTCAGCGTGTAGACAACCTTAGTCGTCAAGGTACCGGGAAAGCCCTGGTCACCGTCCTTGCTGACGTAACTGAGGCTGGCTGCGACCCCGTCTTGCGCCGCGACCGGCGCAACCGTCCAGACCTGGTGATCCAGTGCATTGGGGCCGCCGTGTAGCGTGTTGGCGCCGTTGTTGGCAATCAGGTGATGGGTCTGCCCTTCAGGGTGAACTGGGCACCGCCGATGCGGTTCGCGTAACGGCCGGTGACCGCGCCGAAGTGCCCGGGCAATGTCTCGTACTCCACCAACCCGCGCTGGCCCAGCGCTACGTTGTCCACCTGAGCAGCCGACTATCCGCCGGTCGACAGAACGACTGAAGTGGGGCAGAGGCAGTCGAACTAACCTCGCCGGCTAAGGCAGCTCGCGGCCGATTCCGGCCGTTCGCTGGACCACAATCGAGCCGCCGGAGTCGACCCTGGGCTGACCTCATGACCCGGCGGGATCACGAGAATTTTTGTTGCCCCAAACCAGCGCAGAGTACCTATATCACCGGACTGGGGTTGAAGCAGACGCCCCACCAGACGGCCTGCCGTCCAAGCTCTGCGCCACTCGCGGTGCGAGAAGGGCGATAGCATGGAAGAGCGGCCGTTTTCCATTTCCTGCTGCTCGTCTCCGACCGCTCTCGCAGCGCTTCCGACCTTGCGTGTCGAAGGAGACGAGCGATGAACCAACCGATCGACCGCCGTACTCTCGTAAAATTGGGCGGGTTCGGCACCGCCGGAGCGGTCGCGGCCAGCGTCTTGCCGATCGCCACAGCAGCGGCTCAGACTGCTCCTGCTCCTGCCACTGCGCCCAAGCCGGCTACGTACCGCGTAAAGCCCCTGCCGTTCGACTCGAAGACGATCAAGGGGTTGTCAGAGAAAATCCTGACCAGCCATTACGAGAACAACTATACCGGCGCGGTCAAACGGCTGAATGCGATCACGGAACAACTCGCCGGCCTCGACTTCACGAAGACGCCCGTGTTCGTCGTCAACGGGCTGAAGCGCGAAGAGCTGATCGCGGCCAATTCGATGATCCTGCACGAGCTTTATTTCGCCGGCATCGGTGACGAGAGCCAGCCCGGCTCAGCGCTTGCCGAGGCGATTACCCGCGATTTCGACAGCGTGGGGCGGTGGCAAGCCGAGTTTATTGCTATGGGGAAGGCCGAAGGCGGCGGCTCCGGCTGGGTGCTCCTCACCTGGAACTCGCGCGACAAGCGTCTTCTCAATACCTGGGCCGCCGACCACACGATGACCCTGGCCGGCGGGCAGCCGATCCTCGCGCTCGACATGTACGAGCATGCCTATCACATGGATTACGGCGCCAAGGCTGGCGACTATGTAGACGCGTACATGAAGGCGATCCGCTGGGCCAACGCCGATCAGCTCTTCGAGCGCTATGGTCGGGCTTGAGAATGCGTCACTTTTGGTACGGCGCCGCATTTATTGCGGTTCTGGCCCCGGCGATGGCCGCCGCCGACCCGCTGATCCCGGACGGCGAGATTCCGCTCGATGGCGTAGGCGGTCGCATCGACCATCTTGCGATCGATCTGTCACGCCAGCGCCTGCTGGTCGCCGAACTGGGCAACAACACGGTCGACATTGTCGATGTCGCGAAGCGAAGTCGGGCAGCGCGCCTCACCGGGCTCGCCGAGCCGCAAGGGGTTGGCTTCGCGTCGAAGGCCGATAGGTACATTGTCGCCAACGCCGGCGACGGGACGGTGAGGTTCTATCGGGCCGATGACTTGTCGCCGGTGGGCTCGGTCAGTCTCGGCGACGACGCCGACAACGTGCGCATAGATGGAAAGAGTGGCGACGTCCTTATCGGCTATGGTCGCGGGGGTATCGCCACTATCGATCCGGCGACGGAAGCAAAGACCGGAGTGGTCGAGCTGCCGGCTCACCCGGAAGCGTTTCAGCTCGACCAGATCGGCACGCGGATTTATGTCAACCTGCCGGATGCGCACCGCATTTCGGTGATCGACCGCCCCGCGGGGCGGATCGCCGCGAATTGGAACACGGACGGTATGTCGGGCAATTTTCCGATGGCGCTCGACGAGGCGGGCGCGCGGCTTGTCGTCATTTTCCGCAACCCGCCGACGCTGGTCGCCTACGACATTGCGGACGGCACGGTGCAGTCGCGCGTCAGCACGTGCGGCGACGCCGACGATGTGTTTTTCGACGCCAAGCGAGCCCGCATCTATGTGAGTTGTGGCAGCGGAGGGGTCGATGTCTTCGAGGCAGGCGCGCGAGAATACAAGCACGTCGCGCGGGTAGTGACAGCGAGCGGCGCCCGGACGTCGTTGTTCGTGCCTGAGCTTGACCGTCTGTTTGTCGCGGAGCGGGCCGGTGCCTTCGGCGATGCTGCCGCGATCCGAGTATTTCGTCCGACGCCGTAAGCGACGCTTGCCGCGCCGGACAGAATGAATTATCGGGGTGAATTGGGGAATGCAGACACCCCGTCAGACGGCCTTCCGTCCAAGCTCTGCGCAACTCGCTAAACGAGGTGCGCCCCCATGGATGAAGTCCGTTTACCTGCCGCTGCCCGTACCGATGCCTTCCGCATCCTGATCGCCCGTGGGTTGCGGGCGTTCGGCGACGGCTTCGTCGCGCTGCTGGTGCCGATTTATCTGGTGGAGCTCGGTTTCAGCGCGCTTGCCATCGGCGCGATTGTCACCAGCACGCTGATCGGCACCGCACTCCTGACCCTGTGGGTCGGGATGGTGGCGCATCGACACTCGCGACGGCGGCTCCTCCTGGCGGCAGCCGTGCTGATGGCGGCTACCGGCGTGGGGTTTGCGATCACCACCGCATTTTGGCCGCTGCTGCTGCTCGCCTTCGTCGGCACGATGAACCCGACCTCTGGAGATGCCAGCATCTTTCAGCCGTTGGAGCAAACCGTGCTGACGCAAACCGTCGAGCCGCGGCGGCGCACCGCGTTGTTTGCGCGCTATAGCGTGATCGGATCGCTCGCCGGCGCCGTCGGCGTCCTCTCAGCTGCAGTTCCCGATTTGCTGACGGCCTGGAGCGGATGGCCTCGCACGATCGCTATCCAATCGATGTTCGTCCTTTATGCCGTCCTCGGGATCGTCGCGCTGCTGCTGTACCGGCCACTTTCGGCTGCGGTCGAGGTGCCGGACGACGTGCCACACCGCCCACTGCAGCAATCGAAACGGCTCGTCTATGGCCTCGCTGCCCTCTTCGGCATGGATTCGTTTGGTACTGGTTTCCTCGTGCAGTCGCTCCTTGCGCTCTGGCTCTATCAACGGTTCCAAATCTCTATATCGACGGCGGCCTCCATCCTGTTCTGGACCGGCATCTGCTCTGCCGTGTCTTATTTGATCGCGGTGCCGATCGCCGATCGTATTGGTCTCATCAACACGATGGTTTTCACCCATCTGCCTTCCAACGTGCTGCTTGTCCTCCTTCCGTTTGCACCCAGTCTGACGATTGCGATCGTATTGTTGCTCGTGCGTAGCGGCTTGTCGCAAATGGACGTTCCGACCCGTGCCTCCTACGTCATGGCTGTCGTCGCGCCCGAGGAGCGGCCAGCGGCAGCGAGCATCACAGCGGTGCCGAAGACCTTCGCCTGGGCTGCGGGCTCGTTGATCTCCGGCTATCTATTGACGCTGTCGACTTTCGGTTGGCCCCTGTTGATCGCCGGTGTGGTCAAGGGGGTCTACGACATCCTGCTACTGATCAAATTTCAGAAGGTGAAGCCGCCAGAAGAGGCCGGCTCACCCGCCCGCTGAATCAACTCTCCCCTGGCATTTACCTCGACGGTTCGGCCAGCATCAAGCCGAAGCTTTAGGCAGGGTGGGCAACTCGCGCGCGCTTCTGAAGGTGTGGATGGTGAGCGACGCGACGCGGCCCCGAATCTTGACGGCCCGTGGCCTCGCGTTCTGGAACTCCACGCCGGAGACGGCGAGAAGATCATCCGATACGACGAGTTCACAATCGTAGACCTTGCAAAGAGCCTCCAAGCGGCTTGCCGTATTCACCGTATCGCCTACTGCGGTAAGCGATCTCCATTCCCCGTCGCCTATGTCGCCGACGATTGCCGGTCCGAAATGAACGCCAATCCCCATTGCAAGGGGCGCGTGAAGATCGGGCGCAAGAGCCTCGTTCAGCACCACCAGTTGTATCGACATATCACGCGCCGCAGCCAAGGCTTGTCGACATGCGTCCACACCGTCGGTCTGGAGACCAAACAGTGCCATGACGCCATCGCCCGTGAACTTGTCGACACGCCCTCCTGCCGCTTCGATCGCCTCGCCCATAGCCTGACAATAGCGGTTCAGCAGGAAGACAACGTCGTAGGGAAGTTTGGTCTCGGTGACGTGCGTGAAATCCCGAATGTCCGCGAAGAGCACTGCGATCTGGCGCTCTCCCCCTTGTCCATAGATCGGCCGTCGAAGAGCGTCGCGGGCAGGCACAAAGGCAGAGAGCAGCGGCGTTACCTCGACGGGTCCACGCGGACGGAGCTGACAGGCTAAACGAACGTCGGGCGGAGAACCGATTTTACGAAGGACGTGAAGCTCCCCCGAACCCGGCTCGGGAAGTGCGCCGGGCGCAGCGCGGACATGCACGCGGCAGGTCGAGCAACGCCCCTTGCCACCGCAGATCGCGGCGTGGGGCACGCCCAGCAATCGACTCGCCTCCAGCACCGTAAAGCCACGTACGACCTCGATCGAGCGCCCGTTGGGGTAGGAGATGCGCGAGACTCCTTTGCGTCGCCACCATTCGTGCCGCACCATTCGCGCGATCAGGAGGATTGCGATCGCGCCGAGGAATGTGAAGCGAATACCCCACGTGATAACGAAGAGCGCCGGTCGCGCCTCCGGCGGCGGTTCGGCGGCGAGCAGGCGGACCACGTAACTCGGGTCCCGTGCAAGCACCACACCGATCTCGCGCCCGCCAGCGACATATCCGAGAAGCGCGAGAATAGGCATTAGAAGGGCAGCAGCGAACAGGAGCGGTTGTACGGCGCCGTACCACGGCCTTACGCGCAACCAGAAGCGAAGTCCGACGCAGGCATGGGTCCAGGCGGCGAACAGGAGGGCCATTTGCAGCACTCCCTTTTCCGGATGGCCGTACCAAAGCTCGCTCAGCAAATACCTATAATGACCGAAATCACCACCATAGAAGGCGGCATCGATACGTGTGTTTGTCACATGCTCGGCAAGCAGGAGGGGGACGCTGAAGCCGAAGACATATTGCACGCCCTCATGGAGGGAAAGCCTGAGCGAACGACGTAACCACAACGCATAGAGGGCGAGTGCCATATGGATGACCAGCGCCCCATAGAGCACGAGAGTGACTGGTGGGTACGACCAAACCGGATACACCACCCACAACATCGTTTCCATTGCCCTAATCGAGACGATGCCGAGGCCATGATTGACGAAGTGCGTTACGACGTACGCGAAGAGGATGAGGCCGGAGATCAAGCGCAAGCGCCGAGCCATTCAAGCTTCCTTTCTTGGTTTAGCGCGCGCGGCCCTCTTAATGCGAGGATCGGGTGGTTCAGGCTCCCGCCCCTCTTCGTAATGGACAGGATTGATCCGGCCATCCTTGACTCGCAGGCTGCGGGATCGTCTTCCTATTGATCGAAGCCGATCGGAGTTCCTGACGCTACGGTGAAGCTCGCCAAAGCGCGGCGAGGTCGTCGAGTTGGCCCCGTTCGACATCGGAGACAGCCCAGAAATTCATCCCGAATAAATCGCCCCACCACCCGGGTGTATCGCGATGTCCCATGTCCTCGGTTTCGCCGCACAGCGTGGGCGGCAGCCCAGGATGTTTCATCCACGGTTGGCTCGTTTCCCTACTAGGAACGATCGGAGAACAGACCTGCTGGACGGGTGCTTTATTCCCCGTCGCTGTTTTCGGCACTGAACCGTGATGCGCCGCGTCATGCAACCGCGGTCAGCAGCCCAGCCGTCTTCACCCGGTCGACAAGCCGGGTGCGACGACACGCAGAGAATAAATCGCACGGCATGGCGGTCTTGCCTCTTGTTGGGAGTGAACGCCAGGCCTGCCAGGAGCACAAAAATGACGATTGCAGCTGCAACACGGCGACCGAGACTGCTTGCACTTGTGGCCGGTCTATTGGTCGCCTCCGTCTCAGCTGCCCACGCGGACGATCCCCGGCCGCCGGCCGCCAATAATTCGGCCAAAATTCAAATAGCCCGGCAGAAGGTCGATTCCG
>Ga0302325_10031587_pt1 | contig 10891 bp, 13 predicted proteins | sample Palsa_T0_2_FD_201948 | JGI IMG/M metagenome (GOLD analysis project Ga0302325, IMG submission 201948) | Peat permafrost microbial communities from Stordalen Mire near Abisko, Sweden - Palsa_T0_2 | ecosystem: Environmental > Terrestrial > Soil > Palsa > Peat permafrost | place: Sweden: Abisko... | reverse complement strand
CATGCACTTCAGACGAAGTGGCCATAAGCCAGCGCACGCAGCAGATTTTCTACTTCGCGGGCGCCAAGGTCGGTATCCAACAGGTCCAGGGGTGCCATATTGCCCAAGCTCGCATCGGGCTTCGACAACCATTCCGATACCGCTTCATCTGTCGTAAAGAGCGTGCGGCCGAGATTGCGCACGCGCGCCGCTCGCAAAAGCTTCTCAGAAGTTTCACTGGATAACGGTGCGCCGTTGCCCCGTTTGCGGGTTACGGTGCGTCGGGCAATGCCCAATTTCGCGGCCAACGCGCTGGTCGAAAGACCCAACGTCGAGGCGACCTGCTCAAACATAGCGGCTGGCAATCCATCGCGAACTTGGGTGAGGATCTCCAGAGGGGGCTTTTCAGCCAGTACAAATGCGGATTCCATTGGATCACCTTGGGCCAAATGGCTCATCATTGTGAGCCACAATACCTCCCTAACTGGTGGCGCGCAACTGCGCATCTGACCGCCCGAATGCCCGCTGACCTACCGAGCCAGATCATAGTCCTTGGGGTTGCCGCGCTCCGGTCCATCCGGTTTGATCCGACGCTCCTGTTCCGCGAATCGAATGAACTGCGCCGCCAACCTTTGCCGGTCCGTGAGGACAGGCGGCAGATGGCGGGCGAAGTAACGCACGTCGCCCGCGAGGATCACCTCGCCCTGCGCATCCAACACCTCTGCGGCCTTCATCCACGCCGACACGAGGGACCTGCGAGTGTCGAGCAACCTCTGGCGCGCCGGATCCACGATCGTTCCGGAACCTGACAGCTCTTTCGCGATTCCGAACACCCGATCACGCATCGCGGTGGACCCCCGGTATCGCTGCGCTTTGAAAATCTTCTCCCGAGGTTTTTTCTTGTTTTCGCCTCGAACGGCCCGCGGCGTGGCGTTGGCCGCAATACCCTGTTCGCGCATCAACCGCGCGAAGTCCTCGCGCCAATCTCGCAGTCGTTGCTTGTCGATGTGCAGCCGCCGGCCGAGCTCGTTCTCGGCCTTCACGACCAAATGCACGTGTGGGTGCTGTTGGTCGGTGTGCAAGACCATGGCGTAGCGGTGATGCGCGAATTTCTCGCGGGCAAAGTGCCGCGCGGCGGCCAAAACCTTGTCTGGTGGCGTCGGCGCCGGCATGGAAAGCACGATGTTGTAAACGAGTTTCGTCGGTCGTCGCGCCAGACCGTCTTCAGTCTGCCGGCGGTATTGGCCGGCGGTGAGTTCCAAGTGCCAATCATCGAGCAGCTGCTTGTGCTGTTCCGGGCGTCCGATGCGCTCACCATCGTCGGTCTCGATCTCCAAGGCTCCTCGGCGGCTGATGTACGCGAAGTGAGCCGCAACCGCGCCCCTCCTCGTTCCTCCGCCGGTCACTTTCACCATGACCTCCGGAGTGCGCCTTATTAAATCGCTGGCAGTGGCTGCCGATCTCTGCTTCCCGGCCAGTTTGGCCTGCAGCGGCCATGATTCTAGCTAGTTAAGCAGGATCGCCGGAAAGAGGCGCCGGCGAAATACAATGAGGCGCTCAAGTACGCGCCGAACTGGGCAGCGCTCAAGGACGCGCGCGCGGCGGCAGCAAAGCAAAAATCCTGATTGGACTTCCCGTTAGCGGACATCTGCGAACGACAACGGGGTCATTTCGAGTCATGCGTCCCTGACGGACGCTTGAATAGATGCGCATGGGCGGCGCTCACGGGCAGCAGCTCGCTGCGCTCTTTCAGCTTTACCTCCAAGGTACCTCTGAAGGAGCGGTAAATGGTATCGATGGCGCCGACGTTGACGATGATGCTGCGATGGATCTGCCAGAACATGTCCGGATCCAGCTTCTCCTTCATCTCCTTGAGCGACGAAGTCAGCAGAAAAGTGGAGGTTCGCGTGGCGACGGTCGTGTACTTGTGGTCCGCGCGCAGATAGCAGATCTCTGCCACGGTCACTACCCGAAGCTCCGAGCCGTGCGGTACGGTCAACCACTTCAGGTACTCGGACTCGCGCAGGGCGACCCTCTGGAGGAGCTTCACCAGCCCGTGCAGATCGGCCGGAGGATGTCGCATACGCTCCTGCAGGCGTGCGACCGTAAGCTGCATGCGGACGGTCGATATAGGCTTCAGTACATAGTCGAGAGCCCCGTGCTCGAAGGCCGAAATCGCATGTTGGTCGAAGGCCGTGATGAACACCACGTGCGCTCGGCCACTCGCGCGACGTGCAACCTCCAGGCCGTCGACGCCGGGCATCTCGATGTCGAGAAACACGACATCGGGCGCGAGGCCGTCCAGCGCCTCGATCGCCCGAGCGCCGTCGCCGACCTCGGCACAGACGACGAGCTGCGGCCACAGCGTGCGCAGCGTCTCACGGATTTCGGTCCGCAGCAGCGGCTCGTCCTCAGCGATAAGGGCCGTCGCGGGCTTCACGCTCGGTCACCGTCCGTGCCGGCGGAGTCGACACGCACCGCAGAGCCGGCTTGCAACTGGAGAATCAGCTGGTCGAGCCTGCCGTCCGCATCCGCGCTCGCCGTCCGATATCCCTCTTGGATCCTGGCAAGCGCCTTGAGAAGTGTCCGCGGATCCACGTGCGCGCGCGCGGTTGCCAGCCGCGATTCGATGACCCGGCGCTCGATCTGCACTCGCCTGAACTCTGCGGTCCGCACTCCCTCGAGTGCCTGTGCCGCGGCGCGTCGGTTGAGATACACCAGCGTCGCAATTCCGCCATATAGCATGACTTGGAGCGCGATGAAGCCCATCTGCGTCAACTGCAACAACGTGTGTGCTACCCGATCCATTGACGGGGTGAGCCCCAACCACACGCTCGTGTACCACTGAACGGCCCCTGTGGCGGCGCTCGCGGTCAATAGCGCAATCCAATACGCGAGTGATGTTCGCACGCCGTGTCGTACGGCCTCGTCCGCGCACAGCACGGCGAGCAGCGCGCCGGCTGCACCGAACGTCGTCCAGATCGTTCTACGGATCTCGTCTGGCACCGCGCCCAATGCGGGGTGCGCCAGGTAACGCGTCAGATTGACGGCGAGACCGACCGCCTCGGCGAGCAGGAACTTCTTCCATGTCAACGATGCGGCGAGGCCGCGAAGGAACGGCATCCCGCCACCGAAGGCCCGTGCGCGAGACGCAGGCTTGCTGTCGGCGACGTTCACGCTAGTGCTGGGATTGGCAGACGCAGGGTCGCCACGACGCCGCGCGGCTCGGCCTGAGCGAGGCTGAGCATGGCCGCATCGCCGTAGAGCATCATGAGCCGCAGGCGCACGTTCGCAAGTCCGGTGCCATGCCCCTCCGTGACCGTCATGCCGTGTCCGGAATCCGCGACCGCCAGCACGAGCGAGCCCCGCTCACGGGTCGCGCGCACGCGGATGAAGCCGCCCTGCACCTCCGGATTGATACCGTGCTTGAGTGCGTTCTCGACCAGCGTGAGCAGCATCATCGTCGGCACGCGCAATCCGGCGAGACTCTGCGGAAGATCGAGCTCGTAGGAAAGCCGTGTGCCCATACGCACCTTGTAAATGGACAGATAGGCATCCAGGAGCTGCATCTCCTCCCCGAGCGCAGAGTCCTCATGGCGTATCTTGGGCAGCGCCGCCGCGAAATAGCGCATCAGGTTGCCGATCATCTCGACGGCGCAGGCACGGTCAATCCGGGCGAGCGTACGCACATTGGCGAGGGTATTGAACAGGAAGTGGGGCTCGATCTGTGCGCGCAGCAGCTGCAGGCGCGCGCGCTGCAGCTCCGTATCGAGTATCGCGCCCTCGATCTGCGTTCGCAACAGCGCATCGGAAGCGTGCGAAGCCGACCGATAGTACGCAACGGCCCACACTTGGAGGCCAGCGGCCAGGGCGTTCTCGAGGATTTCGGCGTAGAAGCCGGATTTAAAAATGCTGCGGATCCAATCGAGCGAGAAGGAAGCGCCGTGGCCGATATACACGCACCAGCAGATTATTAGCAGCACCGTCGAGCCCAACCAGGCCGCGCGCCGGATGCGCCCGAATGGTGCGAGGTTGACCATGATCGCGATGAGCGGGGATACTGGCAGTACTACCCGGGCGTACCCGACGATCGCCACTTGCGCGTGCAGCAGCGCCCGCAGCAGGCCGACGGTGGGTATATCCGCGGCGATACCCTGGCACACCCACAAGAACATAATCCCCAAACTGATCGCTAGCGAGAACCCAGTGCCGGCGAATAGACCGCGCACTCGATCAATCCAGAGCAGTGAAATCCAATCGGGGAACGGGATCGCCGAAGTGTTCATGGCTTGCGGACCTTCTCCCGGCGCGTCGGCGGTCTGCGTGAGGCCTTTCGTGCGCGGGCGACGATTGACTGAGCCCGATACTAGCGGACGAGCCGGCCGGAAATCACTCGGCCATCGCTCCCCGAGCGCGTTTCACAGCTCAATAGCGCCGCCGGGGTAGCCACTCCAGCGATCTCGTTCCGCCTCCGGAGGCGTTCGCTCCGGATTCAGCAGGTTTCGTCGGAAAGTCGGCGCAATGCCCCCGGGTTTGGAGAAATCCTATCGTCGGCACGAACTCCCGGCATGCAGGCAGACGATGCCTCGCCATCCCGGAGAAGTGTCGTAGACCCAATCCAATCGAGGCGGCAATAGTACAGCCAGTGACGCAGGGAAAGAGACGCTCATAACTCGCCCATGTAGCACCAACTAAAGGAACCTAGCAATGTATATTAGATACACCGCGCTGACCGCGACCTTCGCGGCCAGTCTCCTCGGAGTCGTTCTCTCAACACAGGCCAGCGCCAGCTGTTCCTTTCAGGACGAGCAGCCGGCCCCTGCTCAGAAGCCCCAGTACTCCGGACTCGGACAGCCCCACTTCATCCGCACCGCATTTACGCAGGTCGAGGATTGGGACTCCGTAAACGTCCCGATCGTAGGGCTGTGGAAATTCGAGATGCTTGCAAAAAGTACCTCGACGAACACTAACCCCATGCCGGACGGCACGCTGATCGATTTTGGCACCGCGGCATGGCACTCCGATGGCACTGAGCTCATGAATTCGGGTGCCCGCAATCCTGTGGACGGCGATTTCTGTCAGGGTGTCTGGGCCCAGGTGAGTGGCTCAACCTTCATCCTAAATCACTACGCCCTGGCATGGACAAATGGCACCTACACGGGACCTGCCAACATCACGGAGCGGGTGACGGTGGACAGAAAGGGCCGCAACTTCAGCGGAACATTCAAGCTCGTGCAGTATCTGGCCACGGTCACGCCGGGGCACGAGTTCGATCAAAGTACCGCACTTGTGAGCATCACGGGCACGATTACCGGGATACGGGTTACCGCCAACTGACTTCGCTTTCGCGAGCCGCACCCCTGTACCGGGCCCGCCGGTACGGAGGAGCGGCTTCGTCATGGCCAGCGCCACGCTGCCGCGACCGGCTTCCTGGCTGCCACGGCGATCCTGGCCAGATTTTCAAGGGATTTCATGACAATTAATCGGTCACTGAAGCATTTTCAGAAGCCCTGAGCTAAAACTGGCTGCGTTATCGCGACCGACGGTCGCGGATCCCAAATCAACCAGCGGACTAAAAGCAGAAATGGATTATTAAAGAGGAGCACATCGATGGTTACGGCCTGCACAGTCGCGCTGCCACCGTATTTCGCGGCACGCTTCGCCGAAGGCTTCAATCGTTTCGTTACCTCCACAGCCGCTCCGGCGCTTCCGGTCGGAGCCCTCGCCGGGTGTCGGTACCACGTTAAGTCAACTGCGCTCAAAACCGGTTAAGAACAACGAACAACGCCGAAAGCCTAGGGAGATGACATGTCTATTCGCACTCTGTTTGTCCCATTGCGCGCAATTCTTGCTGCGGCATTCTTCATTACAGCGGTTAGCGGTCCGGCGCGCGCCGCGGGCGTACCGGTGGTTATCAGCACCACCGTGGACTCCCTGCACAATACGCTCACCATAAACGGGCAAAACTTCGGCAGCAACGCAATCATCACGCTCGGCTCGATAAAGTTCACAACCGTGAGCTCATCGAGCACCCAGATCTTGGGAAGCTTCCCGGCGGGCAATTCTGCGTCGAGTTTCTCGCCGGGAACATACTTCCTTACGCTGCAATTCACGAATCAGCTCCCTTCCATTTTTACAGCAGTTATCGGCGCTGCCGGGCCGCAAGGACCGATTGGCCTCACCGGCGCGACCGGTGCCACAGGCCCCGCAGGTCCGGCCGGCGCATCGGGACCCGCGGGAGGAGCGGGCCCTAAGGGGCCGTCGGGGGCCCCGGGCGCGCAAGGGCCTGCTGGGCCCGCGGGACCTACGGGACCCACTGGTAATGCAGGTCCAATGGGTCCTGCTGGAATGAACGGCGCGACTGGGGCGACTGGCGCTCAAGGCTCTGCCGGGCCGATGGGTCCGGCCGGCGCGCCTGGCGCACAGGGTCCAACTGGCCTGACCGGAGCCCAAGGACCGCCTGGTGCTGGGTTGAGCGTGGGCACGCTCAGCGGCATAGTCGAGATGTGCTCCGCCGGCATGGGCATGGGCATGGGGGAACCGTCACCCACCCAAGCGCTGGTCTACATTCCAGGGCGCGCTTTCACCGCCTACACCGATCCGACCAGCGGCTCATTCACGTTCGACAATGTTCCGGGCGGCACCTACTCGGTCGTCGCGGAACAAAAGGGCAATTCAGCGGTATCTACAACGGTTGCGTCCGTGACCGTGAGCACAGGCACGAATACCGGGTTGGGATACATCAATCTCAGCAACACTCAAACGGATGTGGCGAACTGTGGCAGTTGCGGCCACGTGTGCGGAACGAATAACACCTGCTCGAATGGAGTCTGCACGCCTTCGGCGGCGCCGACCTGCACCGATGGCGTCAAGAACGGAAATGAAACTGACACCGACTGCGGAGGTCCCACTTGCTCCGCATGTACAACGGGCAACGCATGTCTACAGGCCTCTGACTGCACCTCCGGAAACTGCGTAGGCAACATCTGCACGATGGCGACCTGCAGCGATGGCCGGAAGAACGGAAGCGAAACCGACGTCGACTGCGGAGGCTCTACTTGCTCTCCATGTGCAATGGGCAAGGCATGTCTACTAGCCTCTGACTGCGTTTCCGCAATGTGCAGCATCAACGGCAAAAGCGGCGGCACCTGCCTTTAATGGTTGCTGAGACCATGTCGGCAGCCCTGTCTGACGCTTTCATTCAGTTCGATTACGCGGACATTTGTGTTTCTGCGGCGGGTCCGGAGTGAGCGCAGAGAATGCAATTGCATAGAGACGTCAGTTGCATTTTCCTAACCTTGGTTGCGTCAATGGTAGCGCAAGGCTCGTCGTCACCGGTAGGCGCCGAGGGCATTTCTGCAGGTCAGGCGGACACGCTGATTCGACAGAACTCCGAAGTGTTGGGTGAGCTCAAGCAAATTCATAAACTGCTGGAGCAGCAATTGGCCCTGCAGCCGCGCGCACAAACGGCAGCCGGCCCACCGGTCGATGAGAAAGTACGGATGCGTGTGGCTTCAGGAGGGTTCGAAGTTGGCAGCGCAAATGCGCCCCTGACACTGATCGAATACACCGACTATCAATGCCCGTTCTGCCGGCAGTTCCAGACCGCGACTTACGAAGAGATCAAAAAGAACTACATCGATACCGGCAAACTACGATTTATCAGCCGCGACTTCCCGCTCGATATGCACGACAATGCGCCGCGAGGCGCGCTCGCGGCGCGCTGTGCAGCGGACCAAGGGAAATTCTGGGAACTGCGCCAAGTCATGATCGTCAATGCGAATCAGCTCCAGATGTCGAACCTGCTGACCTATGCGGCCGACCTGAAGTTGGATGTGGATAAGTTCAGCGCCTGCGTGACATCGGAACAATACAAGGCGGATGTCGCCAAGGACCTGGCGGAAGGGCATGCCGCTGGCGTGACCGGCACACCCACATTTGTGCTCGGAAGAATGACCGCCGGCTCAATCGATGGAGTTCGGATCGTTGGCGCGTTGCCTTACGCAACGTTCGAGGCCAAGTTGCAGTCGCTTATCACGCCAGCGCCCGCGAAGTAGGTGGTCGCTCCAAAGGGGGATGCCCGGCGATGTCGAGCGAGCCTCTGGCATAGATGTTATACCGCACTAGCGCCGCGCGACGCCTTCTGCAAGATTGGTGACACAGCTCCGAATGGCTAGAAAAGCGATTTTGCTTGGTTTGATGGCTGCTCTCATCGCGGCAATGATCGCGCTGAGCGCCTGGCATCAGGCGCACGAGGCGGTCGAAGAGGCGCGAGCGCGCCTTATCACCAGCGAACTCCAACCCATCGCCGGCATGCTGAAGGAGAATCAGGCGCTCATCACAGATCTGCAGGCGGAGCCCTTTACGGAGCAGGATTCCGGCATCCTGGAGTCCTACCTCGCCAAGATTCGCCGCGATGGTGTGCCGAAACACGTGGACATGAAGCAGAAGCTCGATCAGCTGGCGGAGAACAACACCGCGATCGTCACGTTGGTGAAAGCCTATGCACCGCAGGCAAGGGCGTTCGCGTTCACGCTGGAGGCGGATAAGTTCAGGAACTACGCCTCCGCCTGGCGCGACCGTTGGAACTCGGTGATGGAGCTATTCATGACGGGTGGAAATTATGCGAGCTCCGGGGTGCCGTTTCCGAAAGACTTCCCGGCAGCTGTGGATGCGGAGATTGCCGCAGCGAAGTAGACGGGATGAAAAGACTTCCCCGAAGCTGACATTCCTGCAGCCCCATCCACTGGTCGACCGTCAGCCATCGGGTGCGCGCACCATCAGCGCCTTTGAATTTCTTGAGGCGTCGCCATGCGGCATCGCTTGAGACGTGTCCGTTTTGGAATGCACGATTGAGACAGGCTTTGACATTGTTGATTACGCGGTTCAGTGTGGATTTCTTGCGGCGCTTTCGCTCCGCGGCGTCGATGGCCGGCTTCACCGACTCCGTCTTTGCCGCATCGCCGCTGTTGCGCTTTTTCTTCGGTACTGGCGGCCGATCGGCGCGCCGCCCTTTGGGTTTGTGATCCACTGCCCAGGCAAGCCACCGCTCGAAATCCTCCGGCTTGAGATCAGCGAGGGGCTTATCGCCGAGTGCCGGGACCAAGTAGGCGTTGAGTTTCAGCGCGGCGTCGCGTGCCGTTTTCTTGTGCGTCTTGAGCCACGCCAGATAATCGGTAACGCACGCGCGCAGGGTGTATTGTTCGGTGCCGTGGCGCACGGGCGGCGCCTCGCCGGCGAGGCGGCCAATCGCCTCATAATAGGTGAGCACCTCGGAGCTGTCGGCGTCAGAGAAATCGTCGGCCTGCGCGAATGATCTCGTGTCGTACTCGCCGGGCTGCCCCTGATAGCGCCTAACGATCCAGGAGCCATTGGTCTTGACCAGGCGCCTGTAGCCCAGGTGCAGCCCTGGCTTACCGCTGGGAACCCAATACGGACGCGCTCGCGAGGCCAATCTCAGTCTCTGCCGGCGCCTTAGTCCAGGAACCAACCGTGACTGACTACGAGCGACTGGCCCGTCAACGCATTGGTCGTGGCGCCGGCGAAATAAAGCACCGCCTCGGCGATTTCCTCGACGCTCGTGAACTGCCCGTCGAGAGTTCCCTTGAGCATGACGTTTTTGATGACCTCGGCTTCACTGATGCCCAGTTCCCTGGCCTGCTCGGGGATCTGCTTTTCCACCAGCGGCGTGCGCACGAATCCCGGGCACACCACATTCGCCCGCACGTTGTGCTTGGCGCCCTCCTTCGCGACCACCCGCGCCAGACCAAGCAGGCCGTGCTTCGCGGTCACGTACGCAGCCTTCAGTGCCGAGGCCTCCTTTGAGTGCACCGAGCCCAGGTAGATGATCGAGCCCGAAGCGGCCGCGTACATGTACTTGAGACACGCCCTGGTGGTCAGGAACGCGCCATCGAGGTGGACAGCGAGCATCTTTCTCCAATCGGCGAGCGGGAAGGATTCGACGGGGTGGACAATCTGGATGCCGGCGTTGCTGACCAGAATGTCAACGCCACCGAATGTCTCGACTACCGCGGCGACGCCCGCATCGACTGCACGCTCATCGGTCACATCCATCGTCACGGCAAGCGCGCGCCCACCGGCGCCCCTGATCTGGGCGACCACCGCATCGGCCGCGGCAGCATTGAGATCCGCGACGGCCACCGCAGCGCCCTCGCGTGCAAACGCGAGCGCCAGCCCCCGGCCGATGCCGCTGGCGGCCCCCGTAACGATCACGCTCTTGCCCGTAAATCTCAATGCAATGCTCCAGTGCGCCAAGATAGATCGTGCTCAAACGCGAGAGCAACTTCGGTATCAGCGTCCAACTTGGTAGAATTAAAGATAAGATATTGATATAAGTGATTGAAACTCGTTGCTTAATTAAATCATGTCGAGCGCTGCACGAGCACGGGCGCACGGTAGCTGGAATCACTTTGGGACTTGCTGACGGGCGACGCCGCGCAGATCATCACCACACCCAAGGGGACTTTGAAACGCCGTCTGTATGAGCACGCATATTCCCGAAGACCTGCTGACTGCGTACGTCAACAATGAGCTCGAGGGCGCCGAGCGCACGCGCGTCGAACAGGCCATCGCCAGAGATGCCCTGCTGGCACAGCGCGTTGCCCGCGAGCGCGCCTCGCGCGAACGCGAGCCCGGCCTGATCGGCGATGCCTTGCATGAGCCGGCCTCCAGGCGCCGAGCGAGCATCCGTCCGCTCGCTGCTGCATCCGCTCCGGCGCAAATCATTGATCTGGCGCGCGCGCGCGCCGCGCGTGCCCGGCGCGTGGAGCCGCGACGTGCGTCCATTCCCACCCGCGGCATGATCGCGGCCAGTCTGGGCATTGGTTTGTGCGTAGGCCTGCTGATTGAGTACGCGCTCTCGCTTGGCGTGCCCCTGGAATTTCGCGACGGC
>Ga0302325_10031586_pt1 | contig 10892 bp, 8 predicted proteins | sample Palsa_T0_2_FD_201948 | JGI IMG/M metagenome (GOLD analysis project Ga0302325, IMG submission 201948) | Peat permafrost microbial communities from Stordalen Mire near Abisko, Sweden - Palsa_T0_2 | ecosystem: Environmental > Terrestrial > Soil > Palsa > Peat permafrost | place: Sweden: Abisko... | reverse complement strand
GAGTTCCCACGGTTGGGATCAAGGTTCAAAGGTGGCGGGGCGCAGCAGCAATCAGCCATGCGATCTAAATGGCATGTGAACGCACGTTATACAATTTGCATGGGGCGGCCCAGTCGATGTGCATCCGCAATGCCTGCTCTGGCCCAAAGCGGACCTCTGTGGTTGTCAATTTGGTTGAATGCTCACTCGATCACCTCATCGGCGCGTACCAGGATTGAAGATGGCATTGTGACTTCGATTGCCTTGGCGTCCTTCGTGTTGACCACCAGCTCAAATACTTGGTCGGATTCTTGACCAATGGCGACATCGGACGGAGAAGGTGCGCGCTCGCGCCGTTTTTCAGAAAGCCACGGCGCCTTAGCCGGCATAAGGCGGCAGTGAGGTGCCCAAACTTTGTGCACGATACATGTCATGTTTGCACGACGTTTGCATGGCAGCTGGATCAAGACACTGGGCCAACCGCAGGCAGAATAGGAGCCGATGAACCTTCTCAGCCTCGATATCCGGACGCTGCGTTCGCTGATATCGGTGGTCGATACCGGCAGCATCACCGAGACGGCGCGCCGGCTCGGGCGCACGCAGCCTGCGATCAGTCTGCAAATTCAGCGCCTTGAGGATATTATCGGCAAAGTCCTGTTCCATCACGAAGGCCGCCGAATGCAGCTCACGCCCGATGGCGACATGGTGCTGGCCTACGCGAAATCGATTCTGCGACTGCATGATGAACTGTTGTCGCGGCTCTCCTCGCCCGAGGTCCAGGGTCACGTGGTGCTGGGCACTCCGGATCTCTACGCCGCCTACATGCTGCCGTCGATCCTCGCGGTATTCAAGGAGACGTTTCCTCGAATTCAGGTCGAGCTGCGCTGCGCGCTGTCGACACCGACGGTCGATCGCGTGCAAAAGGGCGAGGTAGACATCGCGCTGGTCACGCGCATGAACAATTTCACCGGAGGCTTGGTGGTGCACCAGGAGCAACTGGTGTGGATCGTGGGCGAACACTCGCGAGCCCAGTACGAGGACCCGGTGCGGCTAGCGTTGCTGCCGCCGGGCAACATTTACCGCGAGCACGCGATCGAGCATATCGAGCGCGCCGGGCGCAAATGGCAGATCGCTTGCGTGAGCGAGAGTGTCGGCGGCTTGCAGGCTGCCGTATTCGCCGGCATGGCTGTGACAGTGCTCTGCCGCTGTGCGCTTGTTGCCGGGATGCGCGAGCTGACGCCGAGCGAAGGCTTCCTGCCGCTGCCCAAGGTTGATCTGCTGCTCTATAAGGCGCCCGGAGCGTCTTCGCCTGCGATCGATGCTCTGCACGACTATCTCGCCCATTACATCGGATTGTCCGCAGCCGGCGTTGGCGATGAGCTAAGGTCGGTGCCGAGGCCGCGGAGCGAACCGGCGCTGAAGCCGGTCGCCCCGCCCCAGCGCAAGCCACGCCGTGCTTTTCCAGGATAGCTTTCGAGGTCGCGTCGCCGCGTCGAAGCTCTAAGCGCGATCGAGGGCGGGCCAAGCATCGGCCCAGGGCCGCGCTTGTTCGAGCGCGGCGGCGACGGCAAGTATAGTGTCCTCTGCCAGCCAGGGTGCAACGATCTGGAGACCGATTGGAAGGCCCTCGCGGTCCCATCCGCAGGGTACGGTCGCGGCCGGCAAGCCCGCCAAGTTGATCGGCCAGCTGAACGGTGACCATCCCAGATGGCTGTCCACCTTGCGGCCGTCGATTTCCTCGACCCCGATTGTTCCCGCAGCAAAGGCCGTGACCGCCACCGTTGGCGTCACTAGGGCGTCGACGCGGCGAAACAAATCAACGAAGCGACCGCGCAGGATCATGCGCCGGTGGGTCGCGACCATGTAGTCCACCCCACTGTAGCTTCGCCCTTTGGCGATCACGTCCCGATAGTCCTGATCGGAGCGTGAGAACTGCGCCGGATCGCGCCCCGACATTGCGGCCGCCTGCTCGGTGAACGCGATCGGCTTGAGCACGCACTCCAGTACGTCGGGGTCGACGCCCGGATCGGCCGCCGCGACCTCGGCGCCGAGATCCGCCAGCGCATCAATCGCATGCTTGAACGCCGCCCGCACGTCCCCCATGACGGGGCTATAACCGAAGTCCGTGCTGAAACCGATACGCAGTCCGTCGAGCCGCCCCGCCTTCGCCGCGAAGGAGCGATGCTCGACCGGCAGGCTACCGGGATCGCGCCGGTCATAGCCGGCGATGACGCTTAGCAGTAGTGCAGCATCGCCGACCGTGCGCGCGATGGGACCGGTATGAGCGAGCGAAGGCCACGACGGCGGGAAAAAGCCCGGTGACCGCGGCACCAACCCATAGGTCGGCTTGAGGCCAAATACGCCGCAGAACGAGCATGGCACACGGATCGAACCGACCCCGTCGGTAGCGATTGCAAGGGGACCGCAGCCAGCCGCAATCGCGGCGGCGGCGCCACCACTCGAACCGCCGCTGGTGCGGCCGAGGTGCCACGGATTGCGGGTAACGCCCGACACCGGGCTGTCGGCCGTGAGCTTATAGCCAGATTCGCATGTGGTGGTCTTGCAGGTGATGATCGCGCCCGCGTCCTTGACGGCGGTAACCACGGCGGCATCGACATCTGGAACAAATCCATCCAGCATCGGGGCGCCGGCCTGGGCCCGCGTGCCGGCGACGTAAATCAGATCCTTGACCGTGATCGGAACGCCGGTCAGCGCTTTCGCTTCACCCGCCTTCCAAGCCGCGCCGGCACGATCGGCTTCGCTTCGAGCCGACGCGAACATGTCCGTCGTCATCACCTTGCACAGCGCGTCGGTACTTTTGAGCGCAACAATGACTTCGTCGATGACATCGCGGGGCGTGAAGTCTCCGGCGCGGTAGCCGTCGAGTATTTGCGTCGCGGAAAGGCGCGCAAGGCTTCGCGGCGCGGTGTGTGTAGCGGTGGTTTGCGGACGGCTATGCATCGGGCTTCTCGGATTGCCGTCAGGCAGCGGCTTGTGCGACAGCGCGCCTGGCCATGACGAAGACGAGGTGCGCCCGAAACGCCGCCTCGGCATGAATGTCCGAATTCAATCCCGCCGGATCGACGCCGTGGCCGTTGACGGCATCGGGCTCGAAGCGCCGGGACAGCGCCACTTCGAATGCCGGCACGCGAAAAACCACCGGCCCTGCGCCGGTCACGGCGACGCGTACGCCCGAAGCGAACTTGGCTACGAAAACGCCGACCAGCGCGAAACGCGATGCGGCGTTCTGCAACTTGGCGTAGCCGGCGGCGACGGGCAGCGGAAATTTCACCGCCGTAATCAGTTCGCCCGGCTCAAGCGCCGTCTCGAACATGCCGCGGAAGAAGTGATCGGCCGCGATTTCCCTCGCGTTGGTCACGATGGTCGCACCGAGTGCGAGCACGGCGGCCGGGTAATCGGCAGCCGGGTCGTTGTTGGCAAGTGAGCCGCCGATGGTCCCGCGATTGCGCACGGCGGGATCGCCGATACTGCCCGCGAGCTGGGCGAGTGCCGGAACGGACGTCGCTACCGCCTGCGAATTGGCGACGTCGCTGTGCCGGGTCATGGCCCGGATGGTCAGCGTGCCCGCTTTGGCGTCGATCCCTTTGAGCGCCGTGATGCCGGAAAGGTCGATCAGAGTTTCCGGCGCCGCTAGCCGCAGCTTCATCGCCGGCAGCAGCGACATTCCGCCGGCAATGGGCTGGTTTTCCGAACCGTTCGCCAGGAGCGCGACCGCCTCCGGGACCGAATTCGGCTTGTAATAATCAAAGGTTCTCATCTTGTCCCTTCCTATTCCGCGGCTTGCAGCAGCGAGGAACTTTTAATGACGCGCCACACTCGGTTAGGCGTCGCCGGCATATCCACATGGTTCACGCCGAGGTGGGCAAGCGCGTCGACGACGGCGTTCGCTACGGCCGCCGGCGATCCGATCGTTCCGACTTCGCCGCAACCCTTGACGCCCATAGGGGTGTGCGTACACGGCGTGCTGTGGGTCGCGGTGGTCATGTGCGGCAGGTTGTCAGCGCGCGGCATGCAGTAGTCCATGAACGAGCCGGACAGGAGCTGGCCCGATACATCGTCATAGATGCAGTTCTCGAACAGCGCCTGACCAATGCCCTGGACGATGCCGCCATGCAGTTGGCCCTCGACGATCATCGGATTAATCACGGTACCGACGTCGTCGACCGCGGTGTAATTCAAAAGACTGACGATGCAGGTCTCGGGATCGATCTCTATCTCGGCTATGTGAGCGCCGCCGGGATAGGTGAAGTTGACCGGATCGTAATATGCTTGCTCCTCAAGGCCCGGTTCCAACACTTCAAGCGGATAGTTGTGCGGGACGTAGGCGGCGAGCGCGATGTCCGCAAAGGTCTTCTTGCGATCGGTTCCCGCGACCAAAAACTCGCCCGCCGTGAACTCGATGTCTTGTTCGCTGCTCTCCAGAAGATGCGCCGCGATCTTCTTGCCCTTGACGACGACTTTGTCGCTCGCCTTCGAGAGCGCCGCGCCGCCGACAACCAGCGAGCGCGAGCCATAGGTGCCCATGCCGAACTGCACCTTGTCGGTGTCGCCATAGACGATATCGATGTTGTCGAACGGTACGCCTAGTTTCTCGCAAACGATCTGCGCGTAGGTGGTCTCGTGGCCCTGGCCGTGATTGTGCGTGCCGATCAGGACGGTTACCTGGCCGGTCGGATGCACGCGCACGGTCGCGCTCTCGTAGAGACCGCCGCGGGCGCCGAGCCGGCCGGCTATGCGTGAGGGCGCGAGCCCGCAGGCCTCGACATAGGTGCAGAGCCCGATGCCACGCAGCTTGCCCTTGCTCGCGGAGGCCGACTTGCGCTCGGCAAAGCCGGCCCAGTCGGCGACTACAAGCGCCTTTTCGAGGCAGCCCTTCGGATCGCCGCTGTCGTACTCCACCATGACCGGCGTCTGGTAAGGGTAGGCCTCTTTCGGGATCATGTTGCGGCGGCGAATGTCGGCACGATCGATGCCCATTTCGCTCGCTGCGACGTCGACCAGCCGCTCGAGCACAAAGGTCGCTTCCGGCCGCCCGGCGCCCCGATAGGCATCGACCGGCACTGTGTTGGTGAAGACGACCTTCACTTCGCAATAGATCGACGGCGTCATGTAGACGCCGGCCAGAAGCGGCCCATAAAGGTTGGTCGGGATATTGGGCCCGAACGTCGAAATGTAGCCGCCAATATTGGCCAGTGTGTTGACGCGAAGCGCGAGGAACTTGCCGTTTTCGTCGAGCGCCAACTCGGCTTCGGTGACGTGATCGCGGCCTTGGGCGTCGGAGACGAAACCCTCGCTGCGCTCGCACACCCATTTGATCGGCCGACCGATCTTGGGAGCCGCCCAGGTGATCACCGCCTCTTCGGCATAATGAAATTGCTTAACGCCGAAGCCGCCGCCGACATCCGGCGCCACGACGCGGAGCTTGTGCTGCGGAATGTTGAGTACGAAGGCACCCATGAGCAGGCGCACGACGTGCGGAAATTGGCTCGTGGACCATAAGGTGTAGTGTTCGGTGGCCGGATTGTACTCGGCGATCGCCGCGCGCGGCTCCATCGGGTTACCGACGAGCCGGTTGTTGACGAGGCTGATGTGCGCGACATGCGCGGCCTTGCGGAAGGCAGCATCGGTCGCGGCGCGATCGCCAAGCGCCCAATCACAGCAGAGGTTGTTGGGCACGTCATCGAACAGCAGCGGCGCGTCACGCTTGATCGCGTCGAGCACGCCGACGACCGCTGGGAGCACGTCATAGTCGACGACGACGGCCTCGGCGGCGCTTTGCGCTTGCTCGCGGGTCTCGGCAACGACGAACGCGACCGGATCGCCGACGTGACGCACCTTGCCCTGGGCAAGCGCCGGATGTGGCGGCTCTTTCATCGGCAACCCGTCCTTGCCGGTAATGCCCCAGCCGCAGGGCAGGCCGCCGACGCCGCTCGCTTTCAGATCCTCGCCGGTGAACACGGCAAGTGCGCCCGGCATGGCAAGCGCCGCAGCCGCTTCGATCGACTTAATCGAAGCGTGCGCGTGCAGTGAGCGGATAAAGACGCCCGCCACCATATCGGGCCGTTTGATATCTGCCACGTAGTTGCCGCGGCCGGTGAGAAAACGCCGGTCCTCCTTGCGGAGGGGTCGCGCGCCGATACCAATGACGTTTGACATATTCAAGCCCCCTGCGCGGCATGCATAGCGGCTGTGCCGCGCAACACCGACGTCACGATGTTCTGGTATCCGGTGCAGCGACACAGGTTGCCTTCGAGCCAGTGCCGCACGTCCGCCTTCGTCGGATTCGGATGGCGGTGGGCGAACTCGACCGAGCTCATCAGCATCCCCGGCGTGCAGAAGCCGCATTGCAGGCCGTGATTCTCGTGAAACGCTAGCTGCATGGGATGCAGTGCGTCGGGCTTGCCCAGGCCCTCGACGGTGGTGACGCGCGTGCCATCGACCGCGACGGCAAGGAGCGTGCAGCTTTTCACCGAGCTGTCATCCACGTGCACGACGCAGGCGCCGCATTGGCTGGTATCGCAGCCGACATGCGTGCCGGTCAGGGCTAGCGTCTCGCGCAATAGATCGCACAACAGCGTCGCCGGCTCGACATCGATGCTGATCGGCTTGCCGTTGAGGACAAAGCTGATGTTCATGGGCGATTCCCCTGTTTGTTATCAGCGCAAGAGCCGCGCGACCTCGATCGGCCAGGTCGCGAGCACGACGTCGCCGACGTTCAACGGATTGCCAAAGAACTTCCGCTCCGACACGTAGACGACGAAGTCCTCTCGGCTGCCGGCGTCGAGCATGACTTTTACGAAATAGCCCTGGTACTCGATGGCGGTGACGCGGCTCGATACCGACGCAGTGCCGGCCGCCGCGGCCTCATCGGGCCGGACGAGCTCGATATCGTCCCGCCGCACCGCAATCGCGATCGGATCGCCGCTGTTGACGTGGATGCCCGGTGTCAGCGGGACGGTGATGCCGGTCCCTTCCGGAGGGGCTACAACGGCGTGCTGGCCGTTGACGGTTTGCACCCGGCCGCTGAGCACGTTCTGGCCGCCGAGGAACTCGGCGACGTAGCGGTCCTTCGGGCTGGCATAGACGTCGCGCGCCGCCCCGGCTTGCCGGATCTTGCCCTGTTCCATCACCACCACGAGGTCGGCGAGCGCGATCGCCTCAAGCTGCGTGTGCGTAACGTGAACGAAGGTGATGCCGAGGTCGCGCTGCATGCCGCGCAACTCTTGGCGCATCTGGATACGCAGGTGCTCATCAAGCGCCGATAGCGGTTCATCGAGCAGCAACACGCGCGGCTCGGTGATGGCCGCACGCGCCAGCGCCACACGCTGCTGCTGGCCGCCGGAGAGCTGTGCCGGCAGCCGGTCGGCGAATTCGGTCAGCCGGACCCTCTCCATCATGGCGTCGGCCCCCTTGCGACGCGTGGCCTTGGACACGCCGCGCACGCGAAGCGCAAAGGCAATGTTGTCGCGCACCGATAAATGCGGGAACAGCGCGTAGGACTGGAACATCATGGCGGTGCGGCGCGCGACCGGCGGCAGACCAACTACATTCTCGCCGCCGATCAGAATCTCGCCCGCCGTCGGATCTTCGTGGCCAGCGATCATGCGCAAGATGGTGGTCTTGCCGCAGCCCGAGGGGCCGAGCAAGCAGCAATAGGAACCGTCGGGGATCTTGATATTCACGCCGTCGACGGCGTTGACGAACCCGTCGAAGCTCTTGACGACGCCGGCAAGTTCGATGTGCCCCGGTCCCAGATCCATGGGGTCCTCCTCAATAGGCCGGGACGCGGCTGGCGCGCCGCTTCTGGATGAGAGCGATGCTGCCGAGGCAGACAGCGATGATCACGAACGAGATAATCGTGGTGACAGTGCCGAGCGCGTAGAGCGACGGTGACGTGACGTTAAGCGTCATGCTCCAGATTTCGAGCGGCAGCGTGTTGAGCGAGCCAGCGGTCTGTAGCGTGCGGGCGAACTCGTCATAGGAGAGCGTGAAACCGAACAGCGCCACAGCCACGATGCCGGGCGCCAGGATCGGAATGACGACGAGCCGGATCGCCTGCCAGCGCGTGGCGCCGAGATCGTAGGCGGCCTCCTCCCAGGCGCGGTCGAAGCGCGACATAACGGCGAACATGACGAGCACGCCGAACGGCAGCGTCCACGACAGCTGCGCCCCAACGGCCGAGGTGTACCAACGCCCCTCGATGCCGATGAGATTCATGAGCAGCCCGACGCCGATGCTCAGCACCAGTCCTGGCGCCACCAGGCTTCCGATCATCAGATAAAACACGATGCTGTCTCCGCGGAAGCGGCGGCGGAAGGCGAGGCCGGCGACAAACGACACGACGACGGTGATCGTCGTGACGATTACGGCGAGCTTGACCGAACGATCGAACGCACCCTTGACATCGCCGGTGCGCACCTGGGTGAACAAGTCAACGAACCAGTGCAACGAAAAGCCTTTCATGGGAAAGACCAGACCGCCGCGAACGTCCTGGAACGACAGGATGTAGATGCAGATCATCGGCCCGTAGAGCGCGAGCACGTAAAACACGAAGACAGTGGCCAAGGCGTAGAACGTCCAGGGCCGGCCGCTGGCGCGCGGCGCAATCGCGTGGGCGACCATTGCTTTCGACACGGCGCCCGGCTTGATCGGTTGTTCGGTTGCCGTCACCGTGTGAGCTCCTTGCGAACGTCCACGGTGCGCAGAATCGCGGTAATCAGCATTGTCACAACGATCGTCAACACGACGGCGCTGGCGGCCGCCGAAGGGTATTGCAGGACACCGACGTCCTCGTAGAGCGCGCCCACTACGGAAGCCGATCCTCCGCCGCTCATGACCTTGATGACGAAGAAATCACCCATGACAATGGACACGACGAAGATCGATCCGAGCGCAATGCCGTTCTTGGAAAGCGGCAATACGATCAACCACATGATCTCGAACCGGCTGGCGCCGGCGTCGAGGGCCGCTTCCACCACGCGTTTGTCGATGCGGGCCATGGCGTTGAAGATCGGCACGATCATGAAGATCGTGAGCTGGTGGACGTAGGCGACCACCACCGAGAAACTTGAGAACAACAGGAACTCGAGCGGCTCGTGCACGATGCCGAGCCTGATCAAACTCATATTGATCAGTCCCTCCTTGCCGAGTAGCGGGATCCACGAAATCATGCGGATGATGTTCGAGGTCCAGAACGGCACGGTGCAAAGGAGAAATAGGCCGATGGCGAGGAGTGGGCTGCGAACGTGGAACACGAGGAAATACGCAACCCAAAACCCTATGATCAGAGCAAACAACCAAGTCAGGATCGTGAACTTGACGGTTTCGAGGTAGAGGTTGAACGTCAATCCCGAGCTAAAAATATCGACATAGTTCTGCAGCGTCGGGTTGACGATAATGCCGCCGAAGCCGTCGCTTTGCAGGAAGCTGGCGGCGATCACCACCAACAGCGGCGCCACGAAGAACGGCACCAGCACCAGCATCAGCGGCGATATGTAGACCCAGCCGAAAACGCCTTCGCGCGCGGCCATGATGTTCGCCTCGTTCGCAATTTTCGACAACGCGTGAACTTGCAAAGCCCGAAGCAAGAAGCGGGTCGGCCAAAGCGGAAGCCGGCCCGCGCGCGCGTCAGGCGACCTTGAAGTCGTTCCAGCGCTTGTTCATGTAGGCAGCTTCGTCCATCAGCGTGTTCCAACACGAGATGTTGGTCACTCGTTTTACAAACGAGCCGCCATCGCGCACCGCGCCGGCCTTCTCCATGGGTACGCCATAGGGGTCGCTGATCGGCCCGGGGGCCGGCTTGCCTTCGTACCAATACGCCCATTCGGTATCGGTCATGAATTTCTTCGCGGTCGAGGGCGTTGGGCTGTAATAGCCGTAACGGCTGACGAAGGCACCCTGCCATCCCGACAGATACCAATTGAGATACTCATACGCGGCATCGAGCTTCTTGCCGCTCAGATGCTTCATCAGCGCCATGCCGTTGCACCAGCCGCGATAGCCTTCCTTGCCGTTCTTCACATTGACCGGCGCGTAAATACAGGGGATGCCCTTGACACGCACCGCGGCGACGGCTGGCGACCACATCGACTGGATGATGACTTCGCCGGCCGCCATCAGTTGCACCGACTGGTCGAACGTGGTCCAGGTGGCGCGGAAGTGACCGCTCTTCTTCAGCTCGATCAGCTTGTCAGAGGTGAAATCGATCTCCTTCTTGGTCATGTTGCCTTTGTTGCCGTAGGTGATCAGTCCGGCGCTCTCGAAGCACAAGGCCGCGTCCATGATGCCGATCGCCGGCACGTCGAGGATCGCCGCCTTGCCCTTGAACTTGGGATCGATCAGTTCCTTCCACTCGGTGACTTCATGCCCGACCAGGTCGGGCCGATAGCCGATCGAGTCGGCGTTGTAGACCTGCGGCAGGAACGTCATCCAATCGGTCACGCCTTCGTGCAGTTCGGTATCGGTCGGCTTGGCGATGTACATCGCTTCGTAGGGCGAGATACCTTGACGGGGAATTTTGTGGCCCTCCAACTCGCCCTTGGTGAAGATCGGCAGGATGTTGTCGAATTCCTTGATCTTCTTGACCTCGATGCCTTGCAAAATTCCGCGCTTGGTTGCGAGCTTCGACTGCCAGCCTTCGACATCGGCAATGTCGACCGAATCGGGTTGCGTAATGAAGCGGTTGATCGCGGCCGTGGTGTCGAGATTTTGCATCGTTACCTTGAAGCCGAGATCCTTGGAAGCCTGATCGCCGATCGCCTTCACCACCGAGTAAGACACGCCAGCATGACGCAGCTCGATGTCCTTGATTTCCTGCGCCCAGATGGTCGGAAATCCGGTGAACGCGCCGGCTCCCGCGGCACCGCCCAGGAGCGCGCCGCCCGCTTTGAGCA
>Ga0302325_10031585_pt1 | contig 10892 bp, 10 predicted proteins | sample Palsa_T0_2_FD_201948 | JGI IMG/M metagenome (GOLD analysis project Ga0302325, IMG submission 201948) | Peat permafrost microbial communities from Stordalen Mire near Abisko, Sweden - Palsa_T0_2 | ecosystem: Environmental > Terrestrial > Soil > Palsa > Peat permafrost | place: Sweden: Abisko... | reverse complement strand
GTATCTTTGGGTTGAGCGAAAGCAGATTCCCCATCTCCGCGTGATGGGCCGCAACATCCGGTTCTTGAAATCGGAGTTGGAGCCCTTCCGCGCTCAATTCAAACAGGAGATTGGGAATGGCAAGACCGAGTAAGCATGACGGTGTTCTTTACAAGAGAACTGGCAGCAAGGTTTGGTGGATGCGTTACCGGGACCGTGACGGCAAACGGTACCTGGAGACAACCAACACCGAAGATTGGCAAGAGGCGCAGCAAAAACTGCGGGAACGTTTACAGGCCAGAGATCAAAACACCCTGCAGATCATTCGCAGGGGTGAACAAATGTTGTTTAACGGATGGGTGGACTTTTTCCTTGAGAACTACTCTCAGCCCCCGATCCGAGCAGCTATGACCCACAAGGCTAACGTCACGGCGCTGAAGCAACTAATGCCGGAGTTCGGTGAGCGAAAGCTGGCGGAGATTGATGCCGATCAAATCGAGCATTATCTCCGTCACCGGCTCCACCAACGGAATCGGGTCCGTACCGGTTCCGGTTACCGCGAAACTACATTGGCGAAGCCGACGAGGGTTCACCAGGAGTTCCGAGTATTGCGGAGGATTTTCAGCGTGGCAGTGAAGATGAAGCTGTGTCCTGCAAATCCTTGTGCGGCGGTGGAGTTTCCCACGTCGCTCAAAGCCCTCTTTCGTCCGCACTACGTTACGTGGTCGCAGCAACAGCGAATTGAGGCTTTTGCACCACCTTACCTAGCCAATGTGATTCGAATCATCACGGAAACTGGGTTGCGGGTGTACAAGGAGTTGACGCCGATGCGCAAGGACCAAGTTGACCTTGTCAACGCGGTGGCTTGGATTCCTGAGTCGAAAACTCCGAACGGCGTCGCGGAAGTTCCTCTCACCGAGATCGCGGTGAAGGCATTCCGCAGCCAGTTAGAGATCTCAGGAACAGGACTATGGCTGTTTTCCGTGTGACCGCAATCCGCTTGGCTACCAACAGACCTTCAAGAACGTTTGGAAAACGACTCTGCGGCGAGCTGTACGATCTTCGTTCGACCTACGCTACCCGGCTCAGTGCCGGCGGCGTAGCGGATGAATGGGTCACGCAGCTTCTTCGTCAGGGGGACTCACAGTGTTCAAGAAGTACTCTCAGATGAAACTTCGGATGAAGCGGGAAGCGCTGCAGAAGATGAACCGCCAGGCAAATGAAGTTGGGAGGGGTTTTGATACAGCTCTGACGATGTAGAGGGGTTTAGATACAGTTTTGTGGTAGAGGTGACGGAATGAAGAAGGCAATGGACGCTGAAGTATTTTAGAATCAATAAGGACAACACGCGGGCGCGTAGCTCAGGTGGATAGAGCACCTGCCTTCTAAGCAGGTGGTCGCTGGTTCGAGTCCAGCCGCGCCTACCAACTTCACGTTGCAGAATCAGCGAATTGCAGATTTGGGTCCGAGGCATTTCCTGTTATCAATCTCACAAACCGTATCAAAACTCGATCGGTCCGGTCACACCGTATCGGCCGGGCGCATTCTTTAGTTGCAACGAGTTGTGCCGAAGCTCCTGGAAAGTTTCCTAGAGAAAAGCGTACGACGCAGGACGATGGTCGCAGGATGTGATCGTCTCGTGTCTGTGGGGTCTCGTTTATGGCCTGCCTGTCCGAAAGGCGGGTCGCCTATTTGGCTGCGTTTGAACTATGGAACTAAAAAGCGCTTCGGGGCAGGCATACCAAATCCATTATCCGACAGATAACCATCATTGTTGAAACGCCGAAGAACAGAATAAACACCTTGGAATCAAAAGAAGAATGCGGCATGCCTTTTCAGCAGGTGTCCAGCAGGGGGTCGAAGATAACCGGGAGTCGTGCGCTCGCGGGGTTCGTCCTGGCCGTAGCGCCGTTCAACTTTGTGCGAACCGAGATCCTGCTGCGGAAAGTCGCGAGGGAACTAGCGGAGGTAAGAAAGATTTTTGCGAAAGGCGCTGGTGGAGTCGGTTACCGGGGACGGATGCGTGGAGCGGAAGGCGCGTCTCGCGGCGGTGCGTGCGGCCGCGGCCGGCGTTACCCTGCGGAAAAGCGCTTGCTCGACCCGTCGAACTAGTTCCATCGCACTCGCCGCTCGCCCCTGCGCCGGTGGGGGCGTTGGTGGAGCGCAGGTCGGGAGCTCCGGCCGACATCGTGTCGCAGCTCGCTGGCCGCGGCATCCGGCACGCTTACTTGGACGGTGGAATCACTCTCCAGGGGTTGCTTAGGGCGGGGCAGCGCCTCATTGTCACTCGCGTTCCAGCGCTCATCGGCAGCGGGACTCCGCTTATTCCGCTATCCGCGCGATAGGTGGCTCGCGGCGCGCCTCACCTATTGACGCTGCGGGGAGCTTCATGGCCACGTGGATCATGCATCGCTTGACCATGGAATGCCGCACGTTGTTCCGCCGGACTCTCACCGCGCGCCGGCATCGGACCACGATAGCCCTTGCGATAGTCGAGACTGTGATCGACGTGCCCGTAGAAATGCGCCGGCCCGCGATAGAAGGGACCTGCGCCAATGAAGACGCCGCCCGAGAACCACTCCGGCCCGTAATAGCCATCCGGGGCGCAGTTATAAGGCGGCGCCTCGTAGTATCCGTAAGGACAAACCGGGGGGCCGACGCCTCCAACGCCTACCGCAACATGCGTCGGGCCGCACCCAGTCATCAATACACCGAAACCGATCGTCACAATAGTCAGGCGCGTCATCTGCACAGCCTCCCCTCGTTAGTGAGATGGCCGGGTTACTAAAATGTTTCACAGGCACGTTCACGATTAGCCCCGGTGCTATTCTCGTAATGACCGATGCCTTCGAGCGGTCCGGCGGGACTCAAGCGGGAACTCGGACTTCGAGATCTCGTACTCACCCAAATTCTATTCGTCGTAGGGCTCACCAACTTTGGTAACTCCGCCAAGCTGGGAGCGTCGCACGTCGTCTTCTGGCTCGCCGCCATAGTGCTCTTCTACATTCCGCAGGCTATGGTGGTGATCCATCTGAACCGCTGGCGCCCAGTGGAGGGCGGCCTGTACGAGTGGGCCCGCGCCGCCTTCGGGGATCTCGCCGGATTCCTGGTCGGCTGGAATCTTTGGATCTATGCCATGGCCCTGATGTCGGAAATCGGACTCACCACGGTGACCAACCTGGCATATGCCATCGGACCTTCCGCCATCTGGCTGGCCGATAGCAAGCTCGTGGTGGCCGCTGCAACGGCGGTGCTCATTTTCGTGCTGGCTGCCGTTTCCATCCTCGGACTCAGCGTTGGAAAGTGGATCTACAATCTCGGCGGCGTTACGGTGCTGGTTCTGCTTGGCGCGCTGCTTACGGCCTACCTTGTTCCGCACCAAAGGCGAACCCTGTCGCTCGCGGTACCGCCTCTGACGTTATTGAACCTCAACATTCTCGGCAAACTAGCTTTCTACGCGCTCGGCGGCTTCGAGTACGTGGCCGTATTTGCCGGAGAATGCCGTGAACCCGAACGGCTGATCGGCAAATCGGTAATGATTTCTGCGCCCATCATCGCAGCGCTGTTTATATTCGGTACCGGCGCTGTGCTCGCCGTGGTGGATCCCGCCGATGTCGATCTCGTCAGTCCGGTATTACAGGCCATCAGCGTAGCCGCGCGTCCTTTGGTTCTGGCGGCCTACCTGGCCTCGGCTTTCTTTGCTCTGTTGCTGGTCTCACGCCTCGCGCAAGCGAGCATTAACTTTGCCGTGAACAGCCGGCTCCCGATGGTGGCGGGTTGGGATCATTTGCTTCCCGCCTGGTTCACGCGACTCCATCCTACGCGACGCACGCCCATAAACTCAGCGCTCTTCGTCGCCGCCTTGACCCTGGCCCTTGCACTTGGGGGCATTGGCGGCGCCGGCCGGCAGGAGGCGTTTCAACTGCTGCAGAACGCATCCGCAATTTTCTACGGACTCACTTACCTGGTGATGTTCGCGATCCCAATTCTCGGCCGAGCCGCGCCTGCGCTGAGCTTGCGACTGGCGGCTGCTTCAGGTTTCGCCATGACTCTGCTTTGCGTTGTGTTGTCGATATTTCCAATTATCAGCGTACCGAACCGCCTGACATTCACCCTCAAAGTGAGCGGCACGGTGATCGCATCCAATGGCCTGGCCGTGCTGATCTACTGGTTTCAAACACGGCTATCGCGAAGCACCGCCGTCCGGCATGCCGGCCATCTGGAGGCGTGATCGCAAGCTGCCTTGGTTTCGAGTCCGGCCGCCGCCCTCACCGCTTCGCGACGCCCGGATCGACGATGTCGAGCAGCGTCACGCTCTCCTGCTCATTGGGATCGGTGCGTGCGATCAGCCCGACGCAGGGTTCGGAGTCACTTGGGTTGTAGGGCAGGTGCGGAGTATTCGCGGGAATGTATAAGAAGTCTCCAGCACGCATCCACTTGTGCTCGCGCAGCCCCTCGCCATACCACATGCCTGCCTCACCGGAGAGAACGTAAACGGCGCTTTCGTGATTCTCGTGAAGGTGCGGCTTGGCTCGGCCCTGCGGTGGAATAGTCACTATGTGCAGGCAGAGCCCGCTCGATCCGGTTGTTTCGGCCGCAACGCCGGCGAAATAGTCGAGGCCTTGCTTACCGTGGTAGTGGGTGCTTCGCTCGATAAGGACGCAGGTGCGGGCGGTGTTAGTGGTCATGCAGGACCCTCCAACCACCATGTTAACCGTGAATGTGTTTTTTCACAGACTCCCGAAGTACGGTCCGCACGCATCTGTCGGGCCGCCGAGACGCAGTATCAAGATGATAGATTCTTAGGTATGCATTTCGGAAAAACGCTTGCCGCACTGGCGGGTCTGGGCCTTATGGCTACCCGGGCTATGGCGCAGGGCCCGGCTCCCGCGCCGTTCACCACTCACCAGTTGAGCGCAAACGTTTACTGGATCGAGGGCGGGGGCGGGAACAGCGGAGTGATTATAGACAGGAAGGGCGTGATTGTCATCGATGCCAAGACCACCCCGGCCGGCGGGAAGGAGCTGCTGGACGATATCGCGAAAATCACTCCTAAGCCGGTGACCACCGTCATTGAAACGCACAGCGACGGAGATCACATCAACGGTCTGGCGGCGTTCCCGAAAGGCATTACGATCATCGCCCATGAGAACGACAAAAAGGAACAAGAGGCCGCGCGCGCAGCGGGCCGCAGCGCTCTTCCCGCCGATTTTCTCCCCACGCGGCTGGTATCGAAGAACAAGGAAACTTTGAAAATCGACGGCGTCCGGTTGGAGGTGTTGCACTGGGCCCCGGCCCATACCAGTGGCGATCTGGTGGTCTGGCTGCCTGGCGAGAAGATCGTGTTCACCGGAGATATCATCTCCCCGCAACAGCCGGACCCGATCATCCATCCGGAGAAGAACGGTTCGTCGGAAGGATGGATCGCGACCACGCAAGGCATGGTGGCGCTCAACGCCGATCGTTTTGTGCCGGGACACGGCGATGTTCAGACGAAAGCGGCCATTGAAAAGGGGCTGGCCGATGCGGAAGCCAAGCGCGCGAAGATCAAAGATCTGGTGGCGCAGGGCAAGTCTCTGGATGAGATCAGAGCCGCCGTGGGAGATCCGCCGGCGCGGGGCCGGATCGTAACTTTTACCGAAGTCGTCTACCGGGAACTCACGAAGAAAAGTTAGCGGCTCCCGATTCGGATAAACTATATCGGTCAGGTTTTCCGCGGCCGTTTGAGCTATCTGAAAGGAACGTAGATCCGGATGAGGCAATCTGCGAATTTAGTCCCGTTAACTTCCATATTTATTTTCGTGGCGTACACCCTGGGCTTGGCCCCGGCGCCCGCAGTTGCCCAGGATCAGGCGGCGGCTCCCACGCCATTCATCGTGCAGGAGCACATCGTGAAGCGCCTGGCGGAGCATGTCTGGGAGATTCCCGATAAGAACCGGCCTGGCGTCCCCAACGTAGAAATTGTCGTTGGGAGCCGAGCCACGCTGGTCGTCGATACGGGCATGGGCCCGAAGAGCGGCGAGATTGTCGTTCGCGAAGCGCAGAGGCTGAGCAAGAACGAGGAATTCTATCTGGCGACAACCGATTTTCGCCCCGAGCACGTCACTGGCGCGATGGCTTTTCCGCCCCATACAGTGTGGATTATTCCCGCGGCGCAAAAAGCGGACATTGCCGAAAGTACAGCCAGCTACATGAATTCGTTCATATCGCGGTCGGCCGATCTGAAGTCGGCGCTCTCCGACGTAAAGCTGCGGGAGCCGAACGTGGTCTTCGACGGCGACGCCAAGATAGATCTGGGCGGCGGAGTGACAGTCCGATTGTTCTGGTTTGGCCCGGCGCGCACCAACGGAGACGTGGTCATCTTTGTCGATCCGGATCGAGTGTTGCACTCCGGCAATATCCTGGGAAGCAAGTCGTATCCCGGGATGCCGGACAACACCCCCAGCGTGAGCAACTGGCTGGATATTGTCGACAGACTGGAAGCGCTTCGTCCTCTGATCGTGATACCGAATCACGGCGACGTCCGCGATGCCGAGCTGATTTCGAGTGAGCGGGTGGTGCTGCGGGATCTGCAGCGGCGCGCGCGGGAGCTCAAAGCGGAGGGCATCACCGCGGAGAAGGCAGGCCAGACTCTTACCGCCGAATTCGACGTGAAGTATCCAGACTGGAAGGGCGTGGCCGGGATACCGGCAATCGTCCGGCGATTTTACGCGGAATCGCAATAAAACTAACTTGCTACATCCGCGCGGTCGCCGAGTTTGCTCGATACTTCAACAAGCCGCCCGATCAGCTTGGCTCGAAAGAGATCCGGTCGCGGCAGTCGCTCCTGCTCAACCAAAGGCGAGTCAAGCTCTCCAGAATTTATATTCAGTCGGTCTGCGCGCTCCGCTTCTTCTACCAAAAGCTTGGCCGGAAATGAAGCTCCACTACTGCTGCACCGTGATTAGCGCTCCCGCCTGCGTCGTCAAGCCGTTGTACATTGCCATGGTGGGCTGGTCGCCATTGGCGAGCGAGGGCGGCACTACCACGTTGAACTGAAACTCGCCCGGAGCAACCAGGCCGGCGAAGGTTACCGTCGCAGCCACGCCGCCGATGGTGATCACCGGCATTGGCGATAAAGTTCCCGACTGCGTTTCGGACCCGCTCACCACCGGTGTCGACGTGGATCCGAAACCGTTGGCGTACAGCACGATTGTCTCGCCGGGCTGGGCGGGAGTGGTCAAACCGGGATACAGACTGGTTGGACCGAGGTAACTTCCGTTGGCGTGGGTGGCCGCAATATAAGGTCCGCCGCCGAAGACGAAGAACGAGGGAGATTCCGCCTGCGCCTGCACCATGAAACTCGCGCTGATCACTCCATTGTCGGAGACCTGCACGGGTACCGATCCGGAAGTGGCGTTCGGAGGGGTGAGTATGTTCACCTGCGTGGGGCTGATGTAGTAAACGTACGCCGGCTGGCCGTTCACCGTGACGCTGACTCCATCCAGGCTGGTGGGCAACTGGTTATTCACAAAATCCGAGCTCTGCCAGATGCGCGTATCGCCTGTCGGGCCGAGATTGGAGCCGTTGATCTGCACCCACGTGTTCGGCGCGATTGTAGCAACACCGCCCTCCGCATTCACCACCAGCGTGATCGTCGGGGTGGCCGCAATCAGAGGATCGGGCGCAAGACCGACGGGGGACCCTGGTCCACCGAAAATCGAGGAGTGGGGATCGATCTGGCCAGTGCTAACGTTGATCGTGGCAATGCCGGAACCAGTGCCGACATAATAAGTGCCGTATTCGAGAAGCAGCACGGAGGATAGATAACCGTTACTGTCGGTAGTTCCCACTTGCGTGGCCGCACCGGTTGTCGTGTTGATGGTGTAAAGATTGGAGTTGGCTTCCATGTACAGCGTGCTGGAACCAACGGAAAGCCTCTGATAGTAAGTTTGACCGTTGGGGATGGCGCCGGCGCCGATCGGCCCAATCGCCGTGATGGTGCCCGTCTGGGGATTTATCGAAAATAGAGTAGCCACCTCAAAAGAACCCACACCGGCCAGGCCATACAGTCCAGTGGTGGTTGAGCCGAAAGTGGCGAGATTGGGGGTGCCGGTCACTCCTCCGATCAGGGTAAGATTTGCGCTGGCCGTGTTGACCGAATAAAGCAGTCCGTTCTGTTCGGTGTACAGCACACCGTTGGCAACAGCCAAGCCGTCATATCCCCCGGATCCCATGTTGCCGATCAAAGTAAACGCGCCCGAATTGAGGTCGACGATCCCGAACGGATTCTCGGCCCCCTGTGCCGCTGTTCCGAGCATATAGGCATGCGCCGTCAGCATGACCGGCGGTGTGCCCGCGGGCAGAGGATCGGGCGCAAGACCGACCGGGGACCCCGGTCCTCCGGAAATCGCGGAGCCGGGCGTAATCTGGCCGGTGGTGACGTTGATCGTGGCAATTCCGGAACCGGTGCCGGCGTAATAAGTACCGTTTTCGAAGAGCGGGATGGAGGTTAAATAGTCGTTACTGTCGGTAGTTCCCACGTGCGTGGCCGCGCCGGTTGTCGTATTGATGATGTAAAGATTGCTGTTGAACTCCATGTACAGCGTGCTGAACCCGACGGAAAGCCTCGCATAATAACCTTGACCGTTGGGTATGGCGCTGGCGCCGATTGGCCCAATCGCCGTGATGGCGCCCGTCTCCGGATTTATCGAAAACAGAGTAGCCACCTCAAAAGAACCCGTACCGGCCAGGCCGTAGAGTCCAGTGGTGGTTGACCCGAAAGTGGCGAGATTGTTGCCAGTCAGGCCTCCGATGAGGGTGAGATCTGCGTTGCTGGTGTTGACCGAATAAAGGAGTCCATTCTGTTCGGTGTACAGAACACCGTTGGCAACAGCCAAGCCGTCATACCCCCCGGATCCCATATTGCCGATCAAAGTAAACGCGCCCGTATTTAGGTCGACGATCCCGAGCGGATTCTCAACCCCCAGCGCCGCTGTTCCGAGCATATAAGCCAAATTGTCGGCCTGTAAGCTGGCTGGGAACGCGGCGAGAACTCCAATTGCCAAAAGACCCGTGGTGGCGTGTTTGCGAAAATTCAATTTGCCTCCTGTTTCCGATCAACTACACTAGCGTACCGCCACTGGCCTGCGCGAGTTCCATGAACTGGCGGGCAGGTCCTGCGCGTCGATGCAGGTAATCTCCAGTTGCCGGGCCCAATCCGGATCGTGGAAGGAAGGCCGGAGAGTTCGCGCTAGGCCACGTTCGGCGCCGCTGGGATGACGATGCGGCGCTGGGCCAGATCGCGGGATAACGCCGCCGCTGCAGGCTCTGGACCTCGGCTTCAATAGGCGACTGGCTAGAAAATGCGTCCCTTTGCCGCGTGCGGTGCCGACAGGAAACGTAGGCGGTGAATCAGACAAGTGTAGTCGAGAACGGCACCTCCCAAGCTACAGCTTGCGCTCATTGGTCACGACGCCAGCGTTATTCGGCGGCATCGTTGGAAGGTTGTGGTTGTGAGCGACTGAGAAATTCGCAGGTGCTGGAGGGCCGGTGCGGTACGATGACCGCCAGCTATCGGACTCCCGTAATCTGGGATTCGACGCTTCGATGCAAGCCCGAACTGGCCGTACACGGCGGTCAGAATGCGGCAGGAACTGCTGGCGAGAACATTCCTCACCACCACGGATGCGGATTAGTCCCGTGAACGCCTAATGCGAACATGATGCGTAACGTTCACCGCCTACATGCCGATGTAAGGTACGGAGGCTCGCCTGCGATTCATAGCATATGCGCCCTGGGTTTTAAATATGACTTCTGGCATGCGCAACAACCTTCGGACCTCCGCATGGTGCGCGTCGGCCGTTGGAGGAACGATACTTCTGGCGGGTTGTTTTCGAGCCACGATAGCACGCATATTCAACAGCCAGTGGGGCGATAACTTTCAGAACCGCGCCATGGCGCTCGCGATATTATCTATAGCCTTCTTCTTCATTTGGTTTCTTTTCGTGTTCCTATGTTTGGTCTGTGGCGCCAGCCGCCCCGTGTCGAACCCTTGCAAGTTCGATGGTTCGAAGGAAAACGTCTCCTCAGGTGGCCGAACAATGTTCAGAAGACTCGGCTACGTCGTAAGCTCAGCGTTGGTCTTGGCGATTACACTCTCCATCATTCTTCAAGCTAACGATTACCTGTTCTTCTCACGTTTATTGCCTTGGATACCGTCTCTGATCTGGTTGCAAGCATGTGGTTTCAGAGTTGCTTCAAGAATGTTTCCATGTCAATCTGAAGGCTTTGTCACCGGCTGCGAGGCGTACAAATGGTTTCCAGCATTCCTTCTGTCGAACGGCATCGCTTATTTCCCGTTCCTGTTCCTCGGAGCGCTCCTTTATTTCCGCTCGCCTTACATCCGATTGGTCTGGCCGCGCATCTGGCGCTCGATCATTCGATATGGCGCTCTGATCGGATCTCTGGGGCTTTGCACGCGTCTCCTCGTCCACAACATCGAGCCGAGCATTGCACTACCAACACGCCCGATTGATCTCGAACAACTAGCGTGGATCGTATCGGACAACGTGACCGGAATCACGGCGCTGCTTCTATTCTTGCTTGTACCCTTCTGCGCGTATAGGCTACTTCGAGCACTGCGGTTGGGAACATGCGTGCGATCCGAGGCAGTGGACCTTACATGGCTGGCTTCGTTCACTGCTGTAGCACTTCTGCTGGGCAATCAATTCTTAGCTGAATGACAAGAATAGAGGATCCTGGTGAGCATTCGATCATCCGGAAATAGTCCATGCGGACGTATAGTCGGCCTTATCCGGCCAATCTCTGCTCGTTATACGGCGGGGTTGAGTTTGCGGGTTTCGGAGAGGATTTTCGTCAGCCGATTGGAGAGCTGATCGAGGCGATGTCTGGGAGGGCCGTCCGGGAGCGAG
>Ga0302325_10031584_pt1 | contig 10892 bp, 9 predicted proteins | sample Palsa_T0_2_FD_201948 | JGI IMG/M metagenome (GOLD analysis project Ga0302325, IMG submission 201948) | Peat permafrost microbial communities from Stordalen Mire near Abisko, Sweden - Palsa_T0_2 | ecosystem: Environmental > Terrestrial > Soil > Palsa > Peat permafrost | place: Sweden: Abisko... | reverse complement strand
AACGAGCTGCACGACAGCCCTTTGATCAACCTCGGCGGAGCACCGCTCGACTTCACCGGGCTGGCCCAATCCATGGGCGTCCCCGCGGCGCACGCCGACACGTCCGAAGAACTCGCCAAGCACCTGACCCGAGCGTTGACCGAACCCGGGCCCCACCTGATCGAGGCTGTTGTCCCCGCCATCGTCTGAGGAGCCGGGTCCGCGCCGCGATGGCCCCGTCGGGATTCTGCGCTGACATCCGATCGCCGACAGCCAGCTCGGACCGCAAGCCGATGACCCAGCTGCGTTCGTTCACCCGTCCAGGGTCACATCCGGATGTCTCTTGTTCGCGCTCCTTGGCGCGACCTTCACGGTCATCCACGTCGCCGTGCCCGCCCTCCTCGAAGCGCCGCACGCCGCAGGACGACTCCCTGCCTACCGATGTCCCCGCGGCCATTACATTGAGCAACGAGCCGGCCCACGCGAACTACGTCCGGAGCCTCGCCGAACGCCGCTGCACCGACCTACGGCACTGGAGCACCCCGCAGCGCGACGGACACTTCATAGCAACGAGGAACCCGAGCAGGTCGCCAACGAGCTACGTAATTTCTTCCGGCCGCTCAGGCCCGCACAGTGCGTCGGCCCTGGGCTTGCACGCTCAATGGATCCTGGACTTATTTACCGTATCGAAAGGGTCCACGACAGCTTCAGCAGGCGGGAGAGGAACCGTCGGCGTCTGCATCAAAGAGTCCATTACTAGTGCCGCATCAGGCTACGTTTGCCCGGTTGACGATGCGGCGGAGTCGTTCGTCGTAGGCGTGGTTGTTGCGCCAGATGATGTACCGGCGGATCATGCTGGCCTGTTCCTTGTGGCTGGCGTGGTCGGTGCCGTCGAGCGTGAAGTACCGCAGCGCCGTGAATTGCGCCTCGATGCGGTTTAACCAGGACGAATTCGTCGGCGTATAGGCGATCTCGACGTTGTTCGCCACGGCCCAGGTCCCGACCCGGGTGTCTTTGCGCGTGGCCAGGTGCGGGCTGAAGTTATCGCAGATGACCGCGATCCTGGTCGGCAACGGGTACAGCGAGCGCAGGTACCTGCAGAACTCCAGGAACCGGGCCCGGGTCTTGCGCGGCTTGATATGCCCGTACAGCTTGTCCTCGCCCAGCTCGTAGGCGGCGAACAGGTGCCGCACCCCGGCCGTGCGGGTGTAGGTCGCGCGCAGCCGCGGACGCGGCGCCCGGCCCGGCTCTTTGCCTTTGCCGCTCACCGCAGCCCACTGCCGCCCGGGCCTGGGCTGCAGGTTCAGCGGCCCGAATTCGTCAACGCAGAACACGATCTCCGGGTCGCCGGCCTGCGGCGCAACCTCGCGGTCGGCGATCGCGTACAGCTGCTCGACCCGCGCCTTCTTCGCCGCGTACTGCGGATCCTTCGACGCCTTCCACGTTTTCAGACGTTGAAAGGTGACGCCCTCCCGGCGGAGCAGGACCCGCAGGCCCTCGTGGCTGATGTCATCGACCACCCCCTCGACCACCAGGAAGTCGGCCAGCTTAGCCAGGCTCCAGGTGGAAAACGGCAAGTCATGCTCGGCCGGCTTGGACTTGGCGATCTTCTTGATCTCCCGCCGCTGGCCCAGCGTGAACTTCGGCGGATGGCCGCCCTTGTACTTCGGATAAGGGAGCCGAACCCGTCGGCGTTGAAGTTCCGGATCACATCACGGACCCGGTCCTCGCTGGTAAACGCGACCTTGCCGATCGCGGGCACATCCATGCCCTGAGCGGACAGCAGCACCATCTGCGCCCGCCGCCAGGTCACCACCGACCCGGCGCCACGGCGGATGATCCGCACCAGCCGCCGGCCCTCGTCATCATCGATCTCACGCACCCGCAGCCGTTCCGTCACCGGCCCAGTGCCAGGGATCAGCTGCCGCCGCGCCAGTGCCCTGTCACTCCCGCGTGGTCCACGGCATCTCGCCCACGATGTTGGCGGCAATCAGCGTGCCGCCGCCCTCCGGATCCCAGGCCATGACCGTGCCCGCGCAGGCCAGCGCCACCACAGCGGTCACCGACGCGGCACTGGCGGGAACCACGTGCCGCTGATCATCCTCAGTGATGATCATGACCTCGAACTGCTCCTGCCTGCCCGCTGTTCCCGGGACCCAGTTGGCATTAACGATCTTGACCCGACGTGTCTGCTCGCTCGCACCTGGCATGGCATCCAGTAAGGCAGACCAGCACCTGCCACGTCCACCCCCGCGCAGGTGCCAGCACGCGCGAAAAGCCCAAACCGCCGTCCCGCCATCCAGCAGGGCAAACCTAGCCTGCTAAGGCACTAGTCTCAGGTATCGGTTCCATTCTTCGTTGCCCGGGCTGAACATTGGCAGCACGCTCAGGAGCATAGGAGAAGTCGCAAGGTGTCCTTCTCTGGACTCGCTGGATCTGCCAGTCGCGGATCTCGAACACGTCGCACCATCGCCCGGCTCCCCACTCTGGTACGCCGGCTGCCGCCGGTCGCGGCGTGGTGACTGTCCGCCGTCGCGCGAAAGTCATGACACATTAGGCTCCGTGCTTGGCTGGGGGGCGGTTTCGGCCTGAGCCCCTGTTTCAGGCTTGGGCCCTGTTTCAGGCTTGGGCCCTGTTTCAGGCTTGGGCCCTGTTTCAGGCTTGGGCCCCGTTTCAGGCTTGGGCCCCGTTGCAGGCTGGGGTCCTGCCTCAGTCTGGGGGCCTGTTTCAGGTTTGGGCCCCTCCTTGACAGCCGGACCCTGAGTAGAAGCCTCTGTACCCCCCTGCGCCGCCACCGCGCCGTGCGCCGACGACTCGGTGCCGAGTGCCTGGTTGGCGCTGGCGGCCGTCTGGGTGTCAGCCGAAGGCGCCGTCGTAGTGCCTCCCGTCGTGACCGCGCCGACGGGCTGGGACACGGCCGCCGGCACGCTGGTGCTGGTCACTGATTCTCCGAGCGCCGCTTGCTGTTGCTCTGCTGCACGCTGGCTGGCTATCGCCGCCTCAACCCCTGGTCCGCCGATTTCGACGGATGTTTCTTGCTGAGGCACTGGCTCTGTCGACTCTTGTTCAGACTCCTCCTCGGCGAACCCCACGAAATCACTTTCCAGATTCTCTTTGACAACCTCAAGCGCCTTTTCGGCAGCACCAAGCACGTCTCCGCTGAGTTCGATGCCAAGGGCCTTAGTGGTCGGCTCGATCCACGGAAGGACAGTCACTCCCCACGAGATGCATTTGCTGGCCGCGTGCGCAACGTTAGGGTTCTCCATGATATAGGCCTGCGCCCAAGCGGCCACGCGGAGGGAGATATCCATAGTCTAGTCAGCCCTCCGTGGCACGGGACAATCAAGGTAGAGAAGCCTATTCGTCATTAGACCGTATGCGAGCTGCGTGACGATGGCATCGGCACGGTCGGTGGAAAGGTTGGAAATCCGGGTGGCGACGCGTTCGACAATTTCTCGCAGCGATCTTGCGCCGTCGAACTCCCACCAGAACATGATCGCGAGCACATCGAGAGAAACGGGCGAAGGAAGCGACAGCGTCGCGTTCTGGATCTCGAATCGCATTGGATCGCCTTTAGTGTTCCCCAGTCCGAAGCCAAGCGGAAGGGGCCGTAGCCGCTCCAGGGAACCGCCCATCGCCTGCCCAGGCTCGATCGTGACCAGCAGATCTAGCTCACGGAGCCGCGCGATCGATCGATCCGGGCGACTCCAGCCTTGGTTCGATGCGGCTTCGGTTACAGCGGCAGGCGTCGCTGGTGCCAGCAGAATGGTCCATAGGGCGTATTCGACGCTATCGAGCGAGACGATCTCTCCGCCTCTGCGGACAGCGCCGCTGATCTCTCCGCTGGCCCGATCCACGATTACGCCCTGGGGTATTCCGACAGCTGCATAGTATGGGCCGATGTCCAGCAGCTCCGCTGCCGGGGATACAGGGGCCGGATAGGGTTCGCTCATTGTCTCTTAGCCTCCGATAGCCGTCCCGGCGTGGGCCAGGGCTGCGTCATCTGGCACGACTCGCGGCATGCTCGCGGAAGGCGAAGAAGAACGGCGGGCCCTCCGGAAGCGTGACGACGCACTGGCCTATGTCGAGTCCGGACAGTTCCCAGTCCTCGATGACGTTTCCGTCGACCATCTCCTGGCGGACGCCCTGGCCGCGGACGACCGAACTGGTCGTGATCTGTTTCCTGTTGGTGCCGAATCGCTGCCGGATCAGGTTGCGGCTGGCGTCGTCCATCAGCCGGAAGGCGAAGACGCTGCCGAACCCGGACAGGATGGTCCGGCCGATCTCCGGCCCGTATGCGTGCAGGACCTGATCGATGTTCTGGGTTCCCACGATGAACTTCAGGCCCAGGCTCCGGCCGAAGTTGATCCCGTCACTGATATGCGACAGCTCGGGGAGCAGCGCGAACTCATCGAGTATGAGGTAGACGCTGCCGGTGCCACCGCGGCGGGGAAGCCCGAGGGCCTCCTTGATCGCCAGGTCCATCAGCACCCGGTACACCGGCAGCAGGCGGGTGCCGATGGCGATGTCATACTCGATAAACAGCGCGCGTGCGCCCTTGCCGCGGACGAACTCGCGGACCGAGAAGTCACCCGGCCGGCGGAACGCGCTGGAGAACGAATTGTTGACCGTCTGCTGCAAGAACGCGCGGACGGCGTCCGGGGTGTTGCCCGACCCCGACAGGTAGCGGGCCGAGCCGGCCAGGTCCGGATGCGCGGTGATCAGGTCCCACAGGTCCTTATGGGATTGTTCGAGCCTGCTCCGCAGGTCCGCGTTGGAATGCTGCTGGCCCTCCTCCCGGGACATCGCCTCCGCGACGGCGGCGAAGATGTCCCGGGCGGCGGCGGCGAAGAAGAAATTCTGCGAGGCGCGGGACAGGTCCTCGCTGAATACCGTCGATGCGATCTCGTAGATCTGATCGCTCCGCGCCCCCGGATCCTCATCGATCATTTCCCGGAACATATTCCACACCACGCCGCCGGCCACGTTATCAGGATCGCTGGAGATGACCGCGTCACCCGGCCGGTAGGCCTCCTTGAGGAAGTCGCCCTTGGTGTCGAACACGACGAATACGTCATCCGGGTCAGCCCGCTCCCGCAGGGCCAGCACCAGCTGCATCATCGCGTTGGTCTTACCGGTGCCGATACCGCCGAGGAACAGCAGGTGACGGCTGAGGTACTCATCGTCATACCGCACCGCACCGGCGTGACCCTGCAGGACAGCACGCATAACCTGCCCTCTGAACACCGCGCCGGCCACCGGCGGCGCCGGACCAACACTCATCCCCTCCAGCACAGACACCCGGACAGACTGCTGACTGTCTGCCTGACCGCCGCCAGCACCGAGGCCTGCGGCGTTACTCACCGGGCCGCCCCGTCGACCGCGCGGTCATAGCCCTGGCCCGTGGCGACGACACCCCAGTGCGTATCCGCCAGGTTGCCCCTCGTCTGCAGGTCGAAGATCAGCGCGCCAAGCTCAGCGATGAGCTTGTCGCTGTCTAGTCCCGGCACGCCTTCTTCGAGCACGTCCTCAGCGGTGAAGACACCCAGAATCCGGTACAGCCACATGGGCAGCAGAAGCTTGATGAACCGGGCGATGGCCCCGCGGCGACCGGTCTGACCGAACACGATCGGTTCCCCCTGAGCCCCCCCGAGAATACGAACGCCGACATTGCCCCGGTTCGCCGCGCCGACCGCGAGCCGCCACACGCAGAATGCGGTGACCGCGGCAAACAGGATCGCGAATCCCCAGCTTTTCTCGACCAGCGCACCGAGGGTAACGAGCCCGATCACGATGGTAAAGATGATGAGCCCGAGGCTGATCCGCCGCGATACTGCAGCAGTCACTCCTGTGACGTGCTCCAGCTTCACCTGCTGCACGAGGGAGCTGGGCCGCTGCGTCCCCCTGCCCTTTGCCCGGGAGTAGAGGACGACCCTGGCGTCGGTGACGAACATCGTTCCCTCGCCCTGGGCCCGTGTCCGTAGCTGGACCGCGTGGTACTGCCGCCAGAGCACCTCGCCATCCCCGAGCACGATGGGAGTCCCGGGCAGGGTGCCAACGGCTTCTTCCGGTGGCGGCCCCGAATAAACGACATTGGCGAACGCGGCCGGGTCGGCGCGTGCGGCCTCCGCCACGGTCACCGGGGTGCCGCAGTCGTCACAGAACTTCTGACCCGCCGCGACGACGGATCCGCAAGACGCGCAATTCATGGTTATCCGTTCCCGGGAATCGTAGTTATCGCCGTCGAACGTAGGTTCGTTTGCTGTACCAGGGACCGGACGATGGCAAATAGGCTGTGCTGGCGCCGACATATCCCGGCGCGACGAAGCGAATAGCTGCTGCGGCCAGCTAGTCAGCCAGCCGGTCATGGCCGACACCGGGACGGCACTAAACCGAGCACCGTACTCGCGGCAGAAGCTCGCAGTTTCCCTATTGGCCTGTCCGCATGCTGGGCAGGCGATATCGATACTCAAGTGCGGCCGATCCCTTCCGGCCCCGGGCTGCCACCCGGAAATCCCTCCCAGCAGGACGATAGCAAAATAGGCCGGTAAACACCAGGCAAGCCCGGCGGATAACTGGCGGAATGATTCACCGCTTCGCCCGGGCCGGCACCGGCAGTCCGCCCGAGGCAAGCACAAGTCGGACGCGGTGGCCGCAGCGGGTCCGAGCATGCCTCGGCGTGCGGCGTCGCCGGCCAGCGCGCAGAAAGAATTAGGCGGTATGTCGCAATTCACGGCAGAGTGCAGCACGGCCGGTCGTATCGGAATCCTCCGGGCCCCAAAACCTGAGCACCAATAAGAAATGCAGCGAAGTTGCTTCAACGCGGGATCGACGCGATCGATCGGCTGTCATCCATCGTCCGGGACCGCTGCGATGGTACCCCCGCGTTTGACCTATCACAGCTGGTTGTACTGATAGGCGGGCAAGCCGTACTGCGTCGCGATCGGCGTCCAGAGCGCGGCGAAGGCCTTTTTGTATTTCGTAGCCTCGCCGTCCGGGGTCGTTGCGGCCGTGAAGTTGGCGTCGGACTGGTCGTTCGTGCTGCATCCCTGCGCGATCTCGTCTTGCGTCCACTTGGCGAAATCCTGGTCCGCCTCGTCAGATGCCTGCCAGGCCAGGGTGAGGTCCTGCAGCATCGGCGCGGGCAGGGCCGAACGGCCGGGCAGGGCGGCGAGCTTGCCCAGCAGGGCTTGACGGGCCGACGCAGCCTGGGAGAAGGCCATCTTGTCCTGGCTCAGGCCAGCCGAGCAGTCCTGGACGGCGTTGTCGGCCTGCGTGACCGCAGTCCGGTCCGTACCGCTCTGGGCCAGCAATGCGGACAGGGCCTGCGCCGCCTGCTCGCGCGTTGCTGGCAGGGGCGAGGACGCCGGAGAAGACGTCGGCGCCGCGGAGGGCGACGTCGGCGCCGCGGTCGGCGACGGCCGGGCCGTAACGCGGTTATGGGCCGCGCCGACGTTCGTGGCCTGCCGGTGGTGGAACGGGAACGCCGCGATCGCGACCCCCGTCCCCGTGCCGAGCACGACGACGGCGATGATGGCCGCCAGCAGGGGCCGCCGAGAGCGTTTCGGCCGTACCTCGGCTGGCGACGGGCCTGGCGGGTCGGCTGCTAGCCAGTGATCGGGCTCTCGTGGTGGCGCGGCTGGACCGGCAGGAACTGCGCTGCTGAAGGACGGCAGGGTGTCGGCCGGCACCGGGACCGGATCAGCCGCGGACTTAGCCGGCCAGTTGGCAGGCCCGTAGCGGGGTGAGGCCGGCGACTGAACCGTCTCGGAGTACTCCGGCGCGGCCGGCGCGGAGCCGGCCGGAGACGAGAGGTCAGTGCTGCGCGGAGTGTCCGGCGGGACCGGCACGGCAAGCGGGCGGCCGCATTCCGGACAGAAACGCGCTCCGGCCCGGAGTTCTTGGCCGCAGTTATTGCAGTGCTGCGAAGAACTCATCGTGCCTGCCTTCCGGATCGCCCGCCGACCGCGGACCGCCGACGGCATAGAAGTGCCGTCGGCAGCTCCGTCCCACGGGCCTTCCCTGGTCGATCAGTTTGTTCCTAAATGCTGCTGACCGATTCTGCCGCTGCATTATCTCAGGAACTCCCCCGGCCTACGGGAGTGCGTGCTGCCGATCCCTCCGGCCGCCCGATATAGCGATCCGAGGTACGTGGGACGCACTGGTCCATGCGGTCCTCCCCAGACCAGATTGCCATCTCGAGCGTACCGAGCGCTAGCTCGGTACGCCAAATATCAGCGGCCTGCCCGCCGGGTTTCATGCGGAATAAGTCACTAATGAATGCTGTATACAGAAAACGGGCGGCCGGGTCCCCGCCGAATGTCTCGTCGTAGGCGCGGTAGAGCCGCCGGAAATCCGGTCATCGAGGACAGTCAGCTTGGCCCGTGCCCAGTTCCGCGCCCTGCCCGGGTACCGGGCGGTCGGCAGGATCCAGCTATCCGCTCAATCTGCATCGCGTCGGAGCCGCTGCCGAGATTGCGGATTCGGCCGCCGGCCGGCGATTTCGGCCGTGCCGGTTGTCACATTCCCAGGTTAGAGTTGACGGGCTGGTCACCTTCGAGAATTGGGGACAGCCATGCAGGAGGGGCATCGATTTTGCGGCCTTTGCGGCTATGAGCTCAAACCGACGGCACGCTTCTGCGGAAACTGCGGGCATTCCGTTTCGGAAAACGCCAGTCAGGCCGCCGCAGCGGGCAGTGCAGCGGACCCGCCCGCCGGCCCGCCGCAGGCACCTCAACCGGACTTGCCCGCTTATTTCCCGACGATCACGGCGGGGCCGGGGGTCCCCGTGCAGCCATTGGGCGCCAGTGACGTTTCCGCTGGCGCGGCCACTGCTAATGTCCCCACGCAGGGAAGACCTCCGCCGGCCCAGGCACCGGCCAGCGCCAGGCCGTCGCCGCGTGGCACGGCTGCCCGCCCGGCACGCCTGCTTGCCTTCCGCTGGTCGCTCGCCCTGGCGCTTACCGTGCTCGTGGCGGCCGGGGGAACCGCCGCTGGGCTGTTGCTGACCCGCCACTCCCACGCCCAGCCCGGCGCTCAGGGTAACGCCGTGGCAGTCTCTTCCCCGATCCGAACCACGGCATCGCCTTCCCCGACCGGGACCACGGCATCGCCCACTCCTTCGCCGCCGCCCACGCAGGTGAATAGTCAGGGGGTGACGATCGGGATCGGGGCGGTGAACACCGATCCAGACGTGCACGACGTCACCGCGACTCTGGCTGCTTACTTCGGGGGTATCGACATCCGGAACTATATGCAGGCCTGGGATGCTTACGCGCCCGCCTTGCAGGCGGCCTTCCCATTCCAGAGCTTTTCCGGTGACCTGAGCACTACCCAGGACAGCCAGGTGGTGGTGCAAAGCATCCAGCACGAGCCGAACGGTGATATCGACGCTACGGTTTCGTTCCAGAGCCATCAAGCGGCCCAAGATGGCCCCAATGGGGAGACGTGCACCAACTGGTCACTGGATTACCAGCTGGTTCCCTCCTCCACCGCGCAGCCATCCGCGGCCGCGTCCTCCTCCGTCACCTCGCCCGGCCCAGCCTCGCTTTCATACCTGATCAGCAAGGCGGCGAAGGTCGGAGCGGGGAACACTTCGTGCTGAAAAGGCTGCCGCTAGCAGTGATCGTCGCATCGCTCCTCGCCGCATCATCTGGTTGCGGTGGCCATCAGGACGCGGAGGCCGGTCACAGCCCTCGCCCCGCGGCCTCGGCCAGTCCCCGGCAGCCGACACATCGGCCGTCATCCAGCACTGGATGCAGTGAGGCTGCCGTGCTCGGCACCTGGAGTCTCCAGCGTCGCGCCGCTCAGCTCGTCGTCGTGCCCGCCGAGGAGGACGATGCGCTGGCCGCCCGGCCTCTGGTCGCCGATGGCGTCGGCGGGATCATCCTCTTCGGCTCAGATGCGCCACCGGAACTGCCCGCGGACCTAGCCACGCTCCAACGAGACACCGCGGGCGGCCTGCCCCTGCTGATCATGACCGATGAGGAAGGCGGGGAAGTCCAGCGCATGGCCAACCTGGTGGGTAGCCTGCCCTGGCCCCGGACGATGGCGGCCACCATGACAGTGGCACAGGTCCGCGCGCTGGCGGAGCAGGTCGGCCGCAGGATGCGGGCCGTCGGCGTGACCATGGACCTAGCGCCGGTGCTCGACCTGTCGGACGGTTCGGGCCCTAACGCCGCCGATGCGGACGGGCCGCGCTCGTTCAGCATCGACGCATCGCGGGCGACCGCCTACGGGCTCGCCTTCGCGGAGGGCTTGGAAGAAGGCGGCGTGATCCCGGTCGTGAAGCATTTCCCCGGCCTTGGCCAGGCCAGCTACAACACCGACTTCGGGCCTGCGTTCGACCCGCCGCTACCAGTGCTGAAGGCCGGGTCGTTGCGGCCCTTCGAAGCCGCGATCGCGGCGGCTCTGCCCGCCGTGATGGTGGGCAACGTGTCCATCCCCGGCCTGACCGGCACGCTTCCGGCAACCCTGTCCGCGGCAGCCATAGACGGGTTGCTGCGACATCAACTCGGCTTCCGGGGCCTCATACTCACCGACTCGCTCTCAGCCCTCGCCGTTCAGGATGCCGGCTACGGCGTGCCGCAGGCCGCGGCACGAGCGATCGAGGCGGGCGCCGATATGGTGCTATTCAATAGTCCAGATCCAGAAGTCACCGCGAATGAGGTAATCGCGAGCATCGCCTCAGCGGTCACTTCCGGTCGGCTGCCAGCTGCCCAGCTCGACAATGCCGTCCAGCACGTTCTCAGCGCCAAAGACGCCTCGCTCTGTACCTGAACGCCCAGTAAAAACACCGCCCCGGCAAGTACCTCTGTGGCCCGGCCCTCGAAGCGGGTGTCGAGCGTGACGTAGCCCAGCACGCCGTTCCCGGAACTGCCGGGCGGCGAAGGCCAGCAGCGTCAAGGGACATC
>Ga0302325_10031582_pt1 | contig 10893 bp, 5 predicted proteins | sample Palsa_T0_2_FD_201948 | JGI IMG/M metagenome (GOLD analysis project Ga0302325, IMG submission 201948) | Peat permafrost microbial communities from Stordalen Mire near Abisko, Sweden - Palsa_T0_2 | ecosystem: Environmental > Terrestrial > Soil > Palsa > Peat permafrost | place: Sweden: Abisko... | reverse complement strand
CGCATCCGCGGCATCGTAGGCGAAAACAACGTCGGCATCCCCGAGCTCCTCAACACCCACCACCCGCACCCTTATCACCTCGTTAACGCACAACCGCAAATAACCAACAACCAACAACCAACAACCAATAACCAATGTTTCCGCTTCTTCCGCCCGCCCCTTCCCGCCACTGTCGCGCTCGAACGCAATCGCCCGATTCACATTACAGCCTCGGGCATTCACGGAAAAGTGATCAATGCCGCTGGCCCCTGGCGAAGCTCAGGCGATTGGTGGACCAGCACCGTTTGGAATCGTGACGAATGGGACATCGCGCTCGCTACCGGCTCCCTCTACCGCATCTACCGCGATCCCCAGTGGTTTGTAGAAGGCTCCTATGACTAACTCACCAGCCACCAGCCACCAGCCACCTTATGTTGAATTGCACGCCCGCAGCGCGTTTAGCTTTCTCGAAGGCTCATCAGTGCCCGAAGAGCTGGTAGCCCGCGCCGCCGCGTTCGACTTCCCTGCCCTGGCGATTCTCGACCGCGACAACATCTCCGGCGCCGCCCGCTTCCACATGGCCGCGAAAAAGGCCGGCCTTCGCGCGCACATCGGAGCCGAAGTCACCTGTACCGACGGTCACCGGTATCCGCTGCTGGCGGAAAATCGCAGCGGCTATCAGAACTTGTGCCGGCTGATCACTCGAATGAAGATGCGCGCGAAAAAAGGCGAAGGCGCGGCAGCACCCGAAGAATTTGCCGAGTTCTCCAAAGGCCTGGTTTGCCTGGCCGCACGCCCCGATTCCCGTTTCATCGATCTGTTCGGAGCCAGAAACATCTTTGTCGAACTCCAGCGCCACTACAATCGCTCCGAAGAAGCGCATAACCAGGCGCTCGTCGATTTCGCCCGTCTTTATTGCTTGCCGCTTATCGCCACCAATGGCGTTAGCCACGCCACGCCGGAATCGCGTGAAGCGCTCGACGTGCTCACCTGTGTCCGCCACAAGACCACCATTCAAGAAGCCGGCCGTTTGCTTTCCATCAATGCTGAGCGGCATCTGAAAAGCGCTCAAGAAATGTCGAGCCTCTTCGCCGACCTGCCTGAGGCCATCGCCAACACCCAAGAGCTTTCCAATCGTTTGCAGTTCACGCTCGCCGACCTGGGCTATCAATTCCCGAGGTACCCCACGCCCGCGGGTGAATCAATGAATTCGTTCCTGCGCCAGCAAGTGGAGAAAGGCGCGATCAATCGTTATCATCACAAGTCCGCCGATCTTCGACGCCGCGCTCGCCGCCAGATCGATCACGAGCTTGCGCTCATTGAGAAGCTCGATCTCGCCGGATATTTCCTGATCGTATGGGACATCGTCGAGTTCTGCCGCCTTCAAAACATTCTGGTGCAAGGGCGCGGATCGGCCGCCAACAGCGCGGTCTGCTATTCGCTCGGCATCACCGCAGTGGATGCGGTCGAGATGGAATTGCTGTTCGAACGCTTTCTGTCGGAGGAGCGCGGCGAATGGCCGGATATCGATCTCGATCTTCCCAGCGGCGATCAACGCGAGTGCGTCATTCAATACGTCTATCAACGCTACGGCCAGCTGGGCGCCGCAATGACCGCCAATATCATCACCTATCGCGGACGCTCGGCCGTGCGCGACATCGGGAAAGTACTGGGTTTTCCTGAAACCGATCTGGCGCGCATCTCGGCGCTGGTCCCAGCCTGGGGCTGGACCGATCCCAAGGAAACCGCCGAGCGCCAATTCACCGAAGCTGGTTTTTCGCCGCAAAAACATCCGCTGATCGGAAAAGTCCTGGAGCTCTACATGACCATCCAGGACCTGCCGCGTCATCTGGGCCAGCACTCCGGCGGCATGGTGATTTGCCAAGATCAGCTCGATTCCATCGTGCCTCTGGAACCGGCCACTATGCCCGGCCGCGTGGTGATCCAGTGGGACAAGGAAGATTGCGCCGATTTGGGTCTGATCAAAGTGGATTTGCTGGGTCTCGGGATGATGGCTGTGCTCGAAGATTCTATCCAGCTGATTCGTACGGCGTATCGCGAAGAAGTGGACCTCGCGCAGCTGCCGCAAGACGATCCGCTGGTTTATAAAACGCTGCAAAACGCCGACACCATCGGGATGTTTCAAGTGGAAAGCCGGGCGCAGATGTCGTGCCTGCCTCGTCTGCGGCCCGAGCGCTTCTACGACATCGTGGTGCAAGTCGCCATCATCCGGCCCGGACCCATTGTTGGTCAAATGTTGAATCCTTTTCTGCGCCGCCGGCAGGGCCGCGAAAAGCCCGAATGCCTGCATCCATCTCTGGAACCGGTGTTGCGCCGGACTTTGGGAGTCCCGCTATTTCAAGAGCAGTTGCTCCGCATGGCGATGATCGTAGCCGGATTTTCAGGAGGCGAAGCCGAAGAGCTGCGCCGCGCCATGGGGTTCAAGCGCTCCGAAGCCCGCATGCGCGACATCGAGACCCGCCTGCGCTCGGGCATGCAACGCAATGGCATTATCGGCAAGCAGCAGGACGCCATCGTACAATCCATCACTGCGTTCGCGCTTTACGGATTTCCAGAATCGCATGCCGCGAGCTTTGCCCTAATCGCGTATGCCAGCGCGTATCTCAAATGCCGCTACCTGGCCGCGTTCACCGCCGCGATCTTGAACAACCAGCCCATGGGTTTTTACGCGCCCGCAACATTGGTGAAGGACGCACAACGCCACGGCCTGCATTTCAATCCAATCGATGTCACGCGCTCGGATTGGCTGTGCACCATCGAGGAAGAAAATGGTGAGCGACGTGTTCGGCTTGGATTGAATTACGTCAAGGGATTGCGCGAACTCCCTGCACGTGCGATTCTCACCGCCCGGGCGCAGTCGCCTTTGGCAAGCATCCAGGATCTAGTGGACCGCGTTCCCGAGCTTCGCAAGGACGAATTGCGCAAGCTCAGCGAAATTGGCGCGCTCAATTTCATTACGGCGTCACCCACGCATCGCCGCGCCGCGCTCTGGGATTCCGAACTCGCAATTCGCCCGTCCGGTCCCCTCTTCAACAACCAACAACCAACAACCAAGAACGCGCCGCTCGCTCCCATGAGCGCGAGCGAACGCTTGAATTCCGACTTTCGCCAGACTCGCCTCACCATCGGCAAGCATCCCATGGCTTTTCATCGCGAGAAGATGAACGCCCTCGGCGTCACGCCAGCGGCTCAGTTGAAATTCGTGCGCAATGGCCGATTGGTTCGCATCGCCGGATGCATCATCTGCCGGCAGCGTCCCGGTACCGCCAAAGGGCTGCTATTCCTGAGCATTGAAGATGAAACCGGCGTGTCGAATGCCGTCGTGATGCCCGACGTTTTCGATCGCGAGCGCAAAACCATCCTCAACAATTCTTATCTGGTGATCGACGGCGAGATGCAGAACATCGATAATGTCTACACCGTTCGAGCCGCGCATTGCGAACCGCTGGATGTGGCTGAAGAGGCCGTGCCCTCGCATGACTTTCATTAATAGAGGGCTGAATACAAACCCATCCGCTCCTTCACCAATTGAACGGTCGACTTCGCGATGGGCGAAACCCGCTCCGCGCCTTCCCTGAGCACGCCCGTAAGATACCCCGGCTCGTTCATGATTTCGGCATAGCGCTTTTGTATTGGCTCCAAATGCGACACCACGATATCGGCTACTTTCTTTTTCAAATCGCCATAGCGCAGGCCGTTGAATTCCGCGCGCGCCTGCTCGGGTCCCCAGCCCATAAACGCCTTGCTGATATCAATCAGATTGAGAACACCTGCGCCGAGCTTCTCAAAGTCCACGCCAGGCTGCGAATCCGTCGTCGCACGCATGATCTTCTTGCGGGCCACTTCAGGCGGATCCAACAATCCAACTGCATGACCCGAACCCGCTGCGGACTTGCTCATCTTTTTCTCGGGATCGTCCAACCCCATCACTCGCGCACCGACCAGCGGCAGACTGGTGGCCGGCATCACGAACGTCTCGCCGTACAGCGAATTGAAGCGCTGTGCAATGTCGCGCGCCAGTTCCAAATGCTGCGCCTGATCGTCGCCCACGGGCACGATCGCGGCTTGATAGACCAGAATATCCGCGGTCATCAAAACCGGATATTGCAGCAGCCCGTCGCCGATCGTCTCCTGCGCCTGAGATTTCGCTTTATATTGTGTCATGCGCTCCAGCCAACCAACTGGCGTTACGCAAGTCAGCATCCAGGCGAGTTCGGCATGCTCCGGCACTGACGATTGCACCACGATGGTGGAATGCTTCGGGTCGATGCCAGCCGCCAGGAACAGGGCCGCCGTCTCCAGGATTTTCAATCGCAGCTCGGCTGGCTCTTGATAAACCGTGACGGCGTGAAGGTCGACAATTCCGAAGATACTTTCGTAATTGCCTTGAATCTCAACCCAGTTCTTCAGCGCTCCCAGATAGTTCCCAATATGCAGATTACCCGTCGGCTGAACGCCGGAAAACACTCGAGCTTTCATATTTGAACATTCATGGTACCCTTTCGCTTGCCCAATCAAGAAACGCTGACGATCGAAAAGCTGGTCTACGGCGGTGAGGGACTGGCGCGCCTGGAGGGCAAAGTCGTCCTGACTCCTTTTGTGCTGCCGGGCGAAGTGGTCCGCGTGGAAACCGATCGTGCTAAAAACGATCTGTGGCGCGGCCGCCTGCTCGCAGTGCTGCAGCCATCGCCTGCGCGGGTGACGCCCGGATGCCCGTATTTTCAGCGCTGCGGCGGTTGCCAGTACCAGCACATTGACTATCCTTTCCAGTTGGAACAGAAGCGCGAGATCCTGCGCGAAGTGCTGCAACGCGTGGGCAAAATCGCATTCACCGGAGAGATCGGCTTGATCTCGGGCGAGCCCTGGCAATATCGCAACCGGGTGCAGCTTCACATCGAAGACGGCGCCGTGGGTTACTTTGAGCAAGGCTCGCGAAAGCTCTGCGCCATCGATCACTGCCCTATCGCTTCGCCAAAGCTCAACGAGACCATCGGCAAGATCGAGCCGCAGCGGGCCTCTACAGCTCTGGAGCTTTTCACCAACGAGACCGACGCCCAGGTGAACGTCATTGATCGAGTGCCGCGTCCGGAGTTGGCGGCGCTGTCATCTCTTGGCGTGACCACTCCAGTTGAATACGAAAGCCTCCGCGTCAGCCGCAATTCGTTTTTTCAGGTGAACCGCTTTCTGATCGATCGCTTAGTGCAATGCGCGCTGGGCGATGCCAGGGGGGAATGGGCCGTCGATCTCTACGCCGGCGTCGGGCTGTTCGCGGTGAAGCTGGCGGAGCGTTTCGGCAAAGTGACGGCCGTCGAGTCGGGTGGCAGCGCTTTCCGCGATCTGGCTCATAACTTTGGCCATCTCGATTCAACGCAGGCCCCTGTAAATGCCAACGTAGAAGACTATTTGGCGAGCTTGCAGGAAACGCCCGATTTCGTTCTGGCCGATCCGCCGCGCGCCGGGTTGGGCAAACTCGTGGTGAGGGAACTACTGCGAATTCACGCGCCGCGTCTCACCATCGTTTCGTGCGACCCGGCGACGTTAGCGCGCGATCTGCAAGGTCTGCTCGCTGGGAACTACAGCCTCCAGAAGATCACGCTAGTTGACCTTTTCCCGCAAACATTCCACCTGGAAGCTGTGGTCGAACTTTCCGCATAAGCAGTTCGATCAAATTCAGTGCGATCGCGAAGCCTAGCAGCATCGGCCACAACCGCAGCGTGGATGATTGAGAACGGCCTCCCGAATCGAAAACCTGTTTTGCTTGAGGATTGAAACGGCCGCCGGTGAATCGCGAAATCGAGCGCAGCAAAAATTCGTTGGATCCGTACTCGAGCAGCTCTCGTTCGGGTTGATAGAAGCCGATCTCGGGAAAGGCGCGCGAGTCTTCCAGCGGCCGAACGCGGAACAGTCCTTGTAAATCGCCGATGTGAATCGTTCCACGGTAGGACTTGTTGGCGAGTTTGACCAGCGGCAGCGGGTGGCGGAATCCGTTAGGGCCAAGCACGAAGACAGCGGCCGGCTTCGAGGGATCTTCAACATCGCCGCCGAGATGATAGTTGACCACCAAGTCTCCCGCGGCACTGTCATATTCGGCGTTCGCCTCGGTACTTTCGGCGTGCGGCAAAAGATCGCGCATGGTGTTGGTCCAAAATCTGTCGAAGCCTTTCCAGGTAACCCAATCGGCGGCCCAGCGGCTCTTCGCATCGGAGGTAAATACCACGGCACGGCCCAATCCATATTGCCACCGAACCAGCAGCGGGTCGGTATCTTCCACCTTCAGGATGGTATCCGCGCCCGGCTTGCTGATGAACCGGACGTAGCCTTTCAGCGCCGGAGCCGTCGCCATGCCGACGCCATCCAAAATTTCAGTGTTCTTGGCGACCACCGGCTGCAAGGTTTTCTCCACCGCCGTGGAACCGGTGTGCTCCATCACATCCTTCAAGACGATTTGCTCCAGGCCGGCAGGCTCATTCAGGAAATACGATTTACCGCCCGCTATGGAAGCCACCTTTTCGAGATACGCCCGATTCACGTCCTGGCCAAGGCCAACCGTGGAAATGGTCACATGTTGGGCGGCCGCTTCTTTCGATAGGTCGAGACTGTCGCCTTCTTCGGAAATGCCGTCGGTGAGCAGCACGATGTGTTTGAAGGTAGCGTGCGTGGGCAACACCTTGCGATACGCCTCGGCCAGAGCCGGCGCGATCTGCGTGCCACCGTCCGGGACGATTCCAGATATTAGGCGCTTGATCAGAACCTTATCCTCCACACGCCGCATTGGGACGTCCCATTGAAAGGAATTGTCGAAGATCAGTACGCCGACCAGATCGATAGGACGAAGATTTTCCACAACCCCGATCGCGGCTTGCCGTGCGAGCTCGATCTTCTTGCCTTCCATGGACGACGATTTGTCGATGATCAACACGACAGCGGTCCCTTCCGGCGATCGCGGCGGAGCAAGCTTGGCAGGCAGTGTGCGGTCCAGCGCGTCTTCCACTTTCTTGTTTTCGGCGTAAATGTTGCGTTCGCCGGCGATGACCAGCAGTCCGCCGCCCTGCTGAACGAATTTCTCAATCTCGTCCTTTCGCGCTGCCGGCATCGATTCGAGATCCAGATTATTCAGGATCACCACCTGATAGTCAGCCAACGTGCCGTGCAAAGGATCGGCGGTGCGATCAATGTCAAATTGCGCCGCAGTCAGAGCCTGGATAAAATTCGCTTCGCTGCCCGCCGGATCCTCGGAGACATACAGAACCTTGGGACGGCGCAAAGTGAGGGCACGATCAAATCGAATATCCCCGAGGCCATTGGCCTGGATCACTCCGGCCAGGCTAATGGCGCCGGCCGCGCTCAAGCTGGCATGAACCCGGACCTGGTTGTCGCCTTTTTCGAGCTTCACCGGATTTGAGCCAAGCGTCTTGCCCTCCGCGCTGATTTGCACGAAGCCCCCAACCGAAGACGGCGACACAATATTCAGATCAATGGGAAATTGTTCCCCTGTGAACGCCACGGTAGGAACGGTAACCGATTCGAGGCGCAGAGTCGGCTCGGGGCGGCCCTCCATTGGGACTGTGTCGATGGGAATCCCGAGGCGCTGCGCTTGCCAGGCTGCGCGCGTAATGCTGCCGGCGTTTTCTTTGCCATCGGAAATTAATACCAGGCGCGGCACCAGGCCAGAGGGAAGCGAACTAATAGCCTCGTCGATGCTGGACTCAAGATCGGTGGCGCGTCCGGTTTCGCCGGCCGTGGGCTGCAAATGGAAGCCGCGCTGCTCATCGGGAGTCAAATCGCGAGCAGATCGCGCAAATGGCAGCACGCGAATCCAATGGCGCCCTCGCGCTTTATCCAAAGCCGATGCGAATTCTGAAGCCCGGACTAAGTCCTGCGGCGCGACGCTTGCCGACGTGTCCACCAAAACCGCGACGGCCATTTTTGTTTGGGGAACGGTTAGCACGGGTTCGGCGAGCGCGAGCACGATGGCTAGGAAAGACAGCGTTTTCAGGACCAAAGCGGTGACGCGGCGTGTGCGCCGCCATTCGAACAAGGTCCAAGCCAAAGGGAGAAGCAAGAATCCCAACACCCAGGCGCGTTCGAAGGTCATGAAGCCTTCCTTAAAAACTCGCTGGGCGGCGCGCCTTTCGCGGCACGGATGCGTTGATCGATCCGGCCATAGAGAATCCAATCGGCAAAGAGACCTATCGCGCCGGCAATGGCCAGCCACTGCCAAATATCTCGAGAGGCTGGTCCGGCTGGTGCGCGGCCGGGGAGTCCAACTTTGACGTGCGACGGCTGCCACACCGTGTCGCCGGGCTGCGGCAGGGTGAGAGAATAGACCAGCTCGCGATCCCCGGCCAGCACGCGAACGATTCCCGGATCGGCCGTGAAGAAACGCAGCGTCTTGCCTTCGATGGTGAATGGCAGCGACGCGCCATCTTCGGTTTGAACCCGAACGTTGTTCGGATCGGTTTCGGGTTCAAGCTCGACGTCCACGGTGCCGGCGGCGCCCGCGGTTAACTCCCAGGAGCGGAAAGCATCGGGCGCCATCCAACGGACGATGTTCGCGAACAACAAAGGCGTGGTGAGCTGATACTTCATGCCGGAGCGGATGGGATGAAAACCGAGCACCACCATTTTCGGCGTTCCCGGGCGCGCGACAATCACGGGACCGGCTTCCGCTCGCGCTACCGTGATGTCACCCGGAGCAGGGCGAAAGATTTCGGCGCTGGGGATTTCGATATCGCGTGCCCTTAGGCCGGCTCCGAGCGGATGATCCGCCAGCCATTGATTCAGCTTCACGCTGGCCTCGATATTTCGTACGGGGATTGGGGATTTATCCGCCGGCGGGTTCAACCAGATACTGTCGGTGGCGGGAAGCGACGGAGGAGCGAAGTTGTCGAGCACCACGATGCCTGTGCGGACCTTTGGATCGTACTTGCCCGGGGGCAGAAAATTCGGCTGAATGCCGGGAATTGCATTGAACACTGGCCGTAAGAGATCGGGCTCGGACGAATACACGGTGACCGGCACAATGCCGCGTGGCGGAAGTTCGAGAACCGCACGGCTATCCTGACGGAAAGAGTCCTGGGGCGGCAAGCGCGCTTCCAACCATCCGGCCGCGCGGGTTTTGAAACGAAACGAATAGCTTTCTTCGACACCCGGTTTGAGATCGAAGCGATGAGTCGCAACCGGCGCGCCTCCAAAATTAACGACAGCCGGGACTGAGCGCGGAACGGCGCCGTAATTCTTTGCGGCAAGAAAGACTTCCCAAGTATCGGGGTCGTCCATGGCGCGATGGACACTGATCTTCCGCAAGCCGACGTGTTCGGTGGGACCTGCGATGGGTATGAAGCGAAAATTCGAGGGCGGATCCAGTCGGCCGGCCTCGGCTTCATTACTGGGAATGCGAGCCGCGCCGATAAAGACAATCTCTCCGGGACGCTGGGCCTGCACTCTTTGAGCTTGCTGCGCGAAATCGAGTGCGCCCTGCAGATTGAGCGATGCAGCGCCGGGCTGAGTCTGATTGATGGCCTGCTGAATCTTCTTGCGGTCCGACTCAAACAGAAGGGCGGGAGTAGCCAGAACGCCGGCGCGCAGCACCATGACGCGATCGGCCAGCGGAAGCGCATTCACGTAATTGCGTGCCGCCAGACGCGCCTGATCGATCAAGCGGTTGGGGCCGAGGCGGGCCGCCATCCACGGCGAAACGTCGAGAATGAGTACGTGATCGCGGGAGTAGCGGGCCGGTGAACCAAGGCGGAGTTGCGCAATGGCGAGCAGCAGCAACAATAGACTAATCAACTGCAACAGCAGCGACCAGGGTTGTTGCAGTTTACGGCGATGTTTCAATACGGGCGGCTTTTCGATAGCGGCAAAAAAGCGCAGCGTGGGGACGGTGTGATGCTTGCGCAGCCGGTCGAGTAAATAGAGCGCCACCACGACGCTTGAGAGCGATCCCAGGACGGCGAGAAACTCGGGCAAAGAAAGATTCAGGAAAAACATCGCGGCTATTCGAGCCCGCCAGACCGGACCAGCGGCCCGAAAACGGCTTCTTCGATGGAGGTAGCGGTGGAGATGCCGACATAGCGCCCGCCATTGCGCAAGCCAACCTTTTGAATATCGCGAGCGTAGGCGTCGAAAGCATCGATGTAATTGCGGCGCGCCGCGTCATCAAAACCTATTTGGAGCGTGGCGCCAGTCTCGGCATCGGTCAAATCAAGCTGCCCTTCCCAATCCGGCTCGCGATCCTCGTTAGCCCAAACCTGTACCAGGATCAACTCATGGCCAAAGTCTGACAGATACTGCAACGGGCGCTCGCATCCAGCGTCGTCAAGAAAATCGGAAATGACGATGAGCAGACCACGCTGCGGATACTTCGAAATAAATTCGCGCGCGATTTGAAGGTAGCTTGTGCGGCCGGCAGGCTTCAGATTCTCGATGAAGTTCACGGCCGGGATGAAACGATGGCGGCCGCCGCCGCACAGAAACGAGTCCCCCAAATGCTCGCCGAAGGGCTGAATACCAATGGTATCGAGGCGCACCAAGCCGACGTAGCATAAGGACGCCGCCAGCTTACGCGCATAATCAAACTTAGAGACGGCGCCGGTGGCCATGGAGTTGCTGCAATCGAGCAGAATCCGGACCGGAATGCGTGGCTCCACTTGGAACATCTTGAGGAACAGCTTTTCCAGGCGTAAGTAAGCGCGCCAGTTGACGGCACGGAGGTCGTCGCCATGATGGAATTGGCGATGATCGAGAAACTCCTGGCCGGAACCGGCAAAATGGGAAATGTTGTGGCCGCCGACGAGACCGGGGAAGGATTTTTGCCAGCGAATCGCCAGCCTCTCAAGTTTCTCGAGCAACGCGCTGTCGATCAGTGGCTGAGGTTTCAGTTGACGGCCA
>Ga0302325_10031580_pt1 | contig 10893 bp, 11 predicted proteins | sample Palsa_T0_2_FD_201948 | JGI IMG/M metagenome (GOLD analysis project Ga0302325, IMG submission 201948) | Peat permafrost microbial communities from Stordalen Mire near Abisko, Sweden - Palsa_T0_2 | ecosystem: Environmental > Terrestrial > Soil > Palsa > Peat permafrost | place: Sweden: Abisko... | reverse complement strand
CAGGATCTGCCGCCGGACTGGGCGCAGCTGACCGCTTCCGGGGTGCTGGCACCCGCGCCCGCCCCGAACGGCAGCGAGCCGCAGACCGAGTACGGGCTCGATGCCGAGCGGACCGTAGTCTGGTTCGCGGTCTCCTGCGATCCGCGCGCCCGCGCGCTGGCCAGCCGGTGGTGGGCACTGCTCCGGCCGCCCGGCCGGGCACAGGCGATAGCGCTGCGCCCCAACGGCGTCACCGTCAACCCGGCGGCGGCACCCCTGCCCTTGGTGGCGGCGGCAGCCGCAGCCCAGGCAGCCGGCCAGCAGTCCGCCGACCGCCGGCTCCTGCAGCGCGCCAGCGCGCAGCAGCACAGCCACCCGACCTACTACGGGGGCGCCTGGGCTGCGCTCGGCCCGGCCCTGCTCAGCGGCGCGCTGGGCGGTACCTGTTGAGCGGGCCTGCTGAGTGGCACGCCGTTGGCGGTAGACCGCATCGACCTGGTCGCGGCGGTGGTGACAGCGGACGCTGCATAGTTCCCGGCCATTGCGAAGATGGTCAATCACCGGGATGGCGCCGCGCGTTACCGCCAGTAGGACTTTCACTATGCGATCAGAATCGACCTGCCCGCGGTGCGGAACGGCTGGCGGCGCGAGGACGAGTGCTCCGCAAGGCCCGTCGGGCGGCACCCGGTGGACCCTGCTGAGGGGAGCAGCGGAATCACGCGGCATCCCGCTGTGGACGATCGTCACCATCATCGCCCTGGCGACCGCGATTTACCTGGGTGGCGAGGTGCTCTACCGCCTCCGCGACATCTTGATCTTGCTGGCCGTGTCAGGGTTCTTTGCCTTGATCTTGAATCCGCTCGTGGTGTTGATGCAGCGCTGGATCGCGCCACGCCGGAACGTCGCCGTGGCGATCGTTACCGTTTCGGCCGTGCTGATATTTGCCGGCCTGGCGGTGGGATGCGGTTACCCTTTTGCCGCTGGGATCAGCCACCTGGCGAATCAGTTGCCTGGATATGTGGCCAACGCTGAGCGCGGCCAAGGCTGGGCCGGCCACCTGCTGCGCCGCTACCACGTCCAGGCCTGGGCGCAGCGAAACGCGCCCATGCTGATGAACGCGGCACAGGGTTTCGGCAGGTCGGCACTGGCCGCAGGCAAGAGTGCGGTATCGCTGGCGGCCTCGCTGACGATGGTCTTCGTGCTCACGCTGCTCTTGCTGCTCGAGGGTCCGAAGCTGCGATCGGTGATACTGGCCCGGATGGCGCCCGAGCGGGCGGCCCGCTGCGTCGAGGTGGCGGCTGAGGTGCGCCAGACCGTCGTGGGCTATGTGGTGGGCAACCTGCTCACATCGGCCATCGCCGGGACCGTCGTAGGAGTCACGTTGCTGGCCGTCGGGGTTCCCTTCGCCCCTATGTGGGGACTGTGGGTCGCCCTGGTCGACTTCCTCCCGATAGTCGGCGGTGCGCTGGCAGGCATACCCACCATATTGTTTGCCTTTAGCCATTCGGTAACCGCGGGGATCGCGACCCTGGTGGTATTCATTGTTTATACCCAGATCGAGAATCACATCCTGAACCCGCTGGTCATGAGCAGGACTGTGAAAATCAGTCCGCTACTCGTACTCCTGTCCGTAGTGATCGGGTACTCGATCGGGAGCTGGATCGGCGGCCTCTTCGGTGGCTTCGTGGCCGGGTTGCTCGCTATCCCCACCGCCGGCGCAATTCAGACTCTCGCCAGAGAGGCTCGGCGGACCACCGTAGGTCATGGCAAGACCATGATGGCCGGGATCGATCAAGAGGCTGCCGGTGGACCCGGCACACGCCGTGACGTTGCGGGAGCCACTACACATCTAGGCCGCCGGTCTGCATGACGGCCAAGATGGTCGATTGCCGGGATGTCACGGCCACGGTGCTGCGGTGAACTTTCTAGGGCGCGCCGCCACGTTCGCGGGCCACAGCCTTATCCGGATCAGACCCGAGGAGACCCATGACATCGCGCCGTCAGCGGGAAGTCCGCCCGGTTCCCGCCACCCACGGCAACCACGTGAGCGTGCCATGAACGGCCGCCTGCCCCGGCTGCTCGGGGCGTACCCGGACGCCATGGTGATCGTCGACGCGCAGGGCACGATCCGGCAAGCCAATGCCAGGGCCGTGTCCTTGTTCGGCTGCCGTGAGCTCAACGGCACGCCCATCGGTGACCTTTTCCCGGGTAAGCGGGCGCCTTCGGGTGGCTGGTGGTCACGGCAGCGAAATCAGGCCGAGCACTGCCTCGAACTGGTCGGAAGCCGCGGCGACAGCCGCCGGTTCCGCGCGGCCGTCACTGTCATGCCCATAGACACGGAAAATGACGCAGCAGCCGTCATAACCATCAAAGATCTCACCGAGACACAGGAAACTCAATTCATCCTGGAGCGAGGCCTGGAAATGCTGAGCGCTGTCATCTCATCCAGGTAAAGAAAAGCCCTCTTCTTAAGGAGATCACATGATGTTGAGCACTGATGCGGAACGTAGCCGAATGTTCGAGGATTTCGCCGGGGCAGCCGACAGGATCAGCGCGGCGATCCAGTCGGTGATTGAGGGAAAGGCCGAAGTTGTCCGGCTCGTCCTCACGGCACTGCTCGCCGAAGGGCATGTGCTGATCGAGGATGTGCCCGGCGTGGGCAAGACGATGCTCGCCAAGGCGCTGGCGCGGTCGGTGGACTGCTCGGTCAGCCGGATTCAGTTCACCCCGGACCTGCTGCCCAGCGACATCACCGGGGTCAGCGCTTTCGTCCCTCAGACCCGCGAGTTCGAGTTCAAGCCGGGCCCCGTGTTTTCCAACATCGTGCTCGGCGACGAGATCAACCGCGCCCCGTCCAAGACCCAGTCCGCGCTGCTGGAATGCATGGAAGAGCGGCAGGTGACGGTGGACGGGAAGACCTACCAGCTCGAACCGCCCTTCATGGTCATCGCCACCCAGAACCCCTTGGAGATGGAAGGCACCTATTCGCTACCGGAAGCGCAGCGGGACAGGTTCATGGCCAGGATCTCCGTTGGATACCCGTCCGTCTCCGCTGAGCTGGGCATGCTGGACATCCATTCGGCGGCCTCGCCGCTGGACCGCCTCGTCCCGGTCGCCGACGCCGCCGAGGTACGCGCCCTGGCCCAGGCGGCGCGGGGCGTGCACCTATCCGAACCGGTCCGCCGGTATGCCGTCAACCTGGTCGCCGCGACTCGCACCCATCCGGGCCTGCGGCTCGGCGCATCGCCGCGGGCGACCCTGCACCTGGTCCGCGCCTGCCGCGCGTACGCGGCGCTCGAGGGACGCGACTATGTGATCCCCGATGACGTACAGACCCTCGCCGCACCGGTACTCGCGCATCGCCTGTTTCCGGCGGCTCACGCCGAACAGGTACTGGCCGATCTGGTCAACGTGATCTCGTTGCCGGGATGAACCATGAAACCGACCATGATCACCAGCCACGAGGCTGTCAACCACGACGAACCGCTCGTGCACAATTGGCGGGTGTCACAGCTCACCCGGCTCGGCATCCCCCGGCCGCTGGCCGAGGCCTACGCCGACCACCTCGACTGGCATCAGCTCGCTGAGCTGCTACAGCGCGGCTGTCCGCCGCGCCTCGCCCTCCGCATCGTCCGCTGAGGAGCGATCACTCAGATGGAAGATCGCAGCTGCCGCACGGTCGAGGGCGTCCGGCTTCTGGCCGCTGGCGCTACCCCACAATTCCTGCTCCCTGCAATGTTTCCCGGGGTCTGGGTATGGAAGCATGCTGAAATGCCGCTCCGGTGCCTCATAGTTGACGACAACGCGCCCTTTCTGAACGCTGCCGCCTCCTTCCTCCAGCGGGAGGGACTGACGGTCGTGGGGCTCGCGTCGTCCATCACCGATGCACTCGGGCAAGCGCGAGAATTGCGCCCCGACGTCATCTTGGTCGACATCATGCTCGGGCACGAGAGCGGCTTTGATCTCGCCCGGCGGCTGACGGAGGCGGACCTGGGCGACCCCACGGTCATCTTGATCTCGACGCACGAGGAGGAGGACTTCGCGGAGTTGATAGCGGAAGCGCCCGCAGCCGGGTTCATGTCAAAGTCGCACATGTCGGCGAGCACGATCCGGCGGCTCATCGAAGCGCCCTGAGAAACGCGGGCGCGGGATGCCCTAAGCTGCGGCGCCCGCGTCGACGGTAATCTTGTCGACGGTAATCTTGTCGACGGTGATCTTGCGGTCCCGGCCGCGGACTCGCTGGCTGGCCCGCAGCGCCGCCTCGACCAGGCCGGTGAGCACTGGGCCCGTGGTGCCCGCCGCGGTGGCGTCCTGCTGGGCCGCCTCGACCTGGGCGACGATCTGCTCGTGACCCATCGGCATTGATTCCAGCCCTGAGGTGACGGAGAACAGATGCTCCGCGGCGGCGGCGCCGAAGTTGATGCCGGCCAGCCGGAGGAGGTCGCTCACCCGGATCCGGCCGCGGGCGGCCAGCACACCGGCTAGGGCCCAGGTGGTTTCCTCGGGAGGCAGCCGCGTTGTCGCGTACACCTCGACCCGGTCCCAGGTGGACAAGACGAAGACCTCATCGACAGCGGACATGGCATGCATCCGGGCCAGCATGCCGATGCCCTCTCCGGGCAGCACCGCAAGCTTCTCAAGCACTCCGGCCGGGGCGGTCCGGTAGGAGATGCCTACATTCACAATCGTCATGACATCGACCGTTTCGGTGTGGGCGGCAAACCTGGGTGAGAGCGATCATCCAGGCGGTAAGCACCGAGCCTGACACCACCCCGGGTGAGCGGTCATCGCATCTTCTGTGTGATTCACGCTGGCGCAAAGACGAGAGCCGGGTAGTTGAGCCACCGTCCGTTCCGCATCAAAAGATTTATATCCAGAACGGACCGTGGTGCCTGCGGTCCGGCGACGGGGTGTGGCGCCGGCGGCCGGCGGATATCGCAGCAACGATGCGATGCGGACTCACATCGCCGGGCGCGACGCTAGCGGCAAGCGCGCTGGCCTGGCTCGGCCAGCCGGCCGACACGGAAAGGATTTCAGCCGTGCGTGTGGGACTGATGGTTCCCTGTTATATCGACATGTTCTATCCGCGGGTCGGGGTGGCGACCCTGGAGCTGCTCGAGAAGCTGGGCGTCGAGGTGGACTACCCGTTCGACCAGACCTGCTGCGGGCAGCCGATGGCCGACAGCGGCGCCTACCAGGAGGCCAAGGCCACCGAGGAGCTGTTCGTCCGCAACTTCGCCCGCTACGACCACATCGTCGCCCCGTCGGGAAGCTGCGTGCACCACCTGCGCCACAAGTTCACCGCGGCCGATGACACCCCGGAACGCCGGCACGTCTCGGCGCACGTGTGGGATCTGCCGGAGTTCCTGCACGACGTGCTGAAGGTGGAGGAGTTCCCGTGGGCGGAGTTCCCGCACCAGGTCGCGCTGCACGTGAGCTGCTCGGCCAGCCGCGGCCGGTGCGAGCAGGCCAGGAGCGAACAGCCGGACGACCCGTGGTTCTCCAAGCCTAAGAACCTGCTGGAGAAGGTCAAGGGCATCAGCTTCGCCGATTTCGACCGGCCCGATGAATGCTGCGGCTTCGGCGGCACGTTCGCGGTCGCCGACGAAGCCGTCTCGGCCGCCATGGGCATCGACAAGCTCGCCCGCATCGGCGCGGGCGGTGCCCGATACGTCGTCTCGTCGGACATGTCGTGCCTGATGCACCTGGAAGGGTGCGCGCACCGTGACCGGGAGGACTTTACATTCCTGCACCTGGCCCAGGTGCTGAACGGAGACGCCGCATGAAGCCCGTCGACCAGGCCCGCACCGCGCTGGTCTTCCCCGAGGACGAGACGCGCGAGCACGTCTGCCCGGGGCAGATCGACATCGACGAGCAGATCTACGCCTGGCGTGAGGTGATGGACTCCGGCGGCGGGTTCTCCGCGACCAAGAAAGCGGCCGTGAAGGTGGCCGACGCCGTACTCAGCCACCCCCGGGTCTACCGGGCGGCGGCCGAGTCCGGCGGTGCGGTACTGCGGGTGCTGCCGCACTTCGCGATCTACAACCGGCTCAACGCCTGGGGGCGCCACCGCGACGTGACCGGCGCGCCGAAGGAGACCTTTCACCAGTGGTACGCCCGCAACCGCGGAACGGACGGCCTTTGAGGGCGGCGGTAGGGAACGAAAATTCATGACTTCTTCGGGCATGTCACAGTCAGTGATCAGGACGGCCTTTCGAGCTGGGCCCCCGGCTGGGCTGGTGGGCCGGGAACAGGACCTGGGCGTGGTCCGGTCATTTGCCACGCAGGCGTCCGTTTCAGGTGGCGGGCTGGTGATCGCGGGCGAGCCAGGCGTCGGCAAGACGACGCTGCTCGAGGCCGTGGCGACGGAGGGTGAGGCGGCCGGGATAAGGGTTCTACGGTCCGCGGGAGTGGAGTACGAGGCGGGGATCAGCTACGCGGGACTGAACCTCGCTTTGCTGCCGCTGGCGGGGTCAATCCCGTTGCTTGACAGCGCGTACCGCGACGCGCTGCGCGTCGTGTTCGGCCTTGACGTCGCGGTTACCCCGGACCGGTACACGCTGGGCAACGCTTTCCTGGAGCTGTTGCGCAGGGAATCGGCCGACCAGCCGGTGCTGCTCCTGGTGGATGATCTGCAGTGGCTCGATCGCCCCAGTGCGGCGGTATTCGGCTTCGCCGCCCGTCGGGCAGCCGGCGGCCGCGTCGGCTTCGTCGGCACGATCCGGCCGGGCCACGAAGGTTTCTTCGACCGCGCCAGGCTCGCCGAGCATGAACTGGCTCCGCTGACGGAAACGGCGTCGGCTGAAGTGCTCGACCGCCGGTTCCCTCTCCTTGACCGCAGGCTGCGCGAGCGGGTGCTGGCTGACGCGATGGGGAACCCGGTGGCGCTGGTAGAGCTGTCGGCGGCTGCCGGCGACTTCGGTCTCAGCCAGCGGCTGCAGGCGACATTCGGGGCCGGGATCGCTGAGCTTCCGCCCTTGACGCGCCAGGTTCTCCTGCTGGCGGCGCTCGAGGGTACGGGCAGCCTGACGGTCTTGGAGATGGCCAGCCGGGGAGACGTACTCGATGCGCTCGCCCCGGCCGAGGCGATTGCGCTGGTACGGGTGGACGCGGCCACGCTGAAGGTTTCGTTCCGTCATCCCCTGACCCGGTCGGCCGTGACCGGGCTGGCGTCCGCGGCCGAGCGGCGTCACGCGCATGGTCGGCTCGCGGCGGCCCTGTCCGATGATCCTGAGCGCCGTGCCTGGCACCTGGCCAACGCCGTCGTGCGTCCGGACGAGCAGGTGGCGGCGTCCCTGGAAGAAGCCGCTTACCGGCTGCTGCGGCGCGGGGACCCGGACGGAGCGGTCACGGCCCTGACCAAGGCGGCCGAGCTCAGTCCGGCCGATGCCAGCCGGGCCAGGCGGCTGGCGGATGCCGCCTATGCGGGCGCCGGCCTGGCCGGGGGCCTGGCCGCCGCGTCAGGGATCCTGCGCGAAGCCCACCGCGCTGATCCTGATTCCAGCCGCTCTCTCGAAGCCGCGGTCGCGACGGCCTACGTCCTGCTGAACACCGACGGGGACGTCGATACGAGCCACCGGATCCTGGTCGGAGCGGTCGAGGCGGCCAAGCAGGAGGCGACGCCGACCGTGGCGCTGATCGAGGCCCTGAACATGCTGTGCCTGATCTGCTGCTACGGCGGCCGCCAGGAACTGTGGCCGCCGCTGGACGCGGCGATCGGCCGCCTCGGCGCACGGACGCCACCGTCGCTGGAACTGCTCCGCCGCCTCTACGGTGATCCGGCGCACGCCGAAACGGCGGCGCTAGCCCGCCTGGACGCCGCCGTCGCCGAATTGCACGATGAACCCGACCCGGCCGAGGTGATCAGGATCGGCACCGCGTCGTTCTACGTCGACCGCCTCGCGGGCTGCCGCCCGGGACTTCGCCGGGTCGCCCGCAATGGCCGGGAAACGGGCGACGTGGCCACCACCGTGCAAGCGGCCCAGATGCTGGCCTTCGAGGCCTACTTCGAGGGCCGCTGGGATGAGGCCGACTCGCTGCTGGCCGACTCGCTTCCGCTGTGCGAGCAGCACGGTTACCGGCTCTTCGCGTGGTACGCCAAGTACGGCCAGGCGCTGCTGGCGGCGGCATGCGGCGACGACGCATCGGTGTGCTCTCTCACCGATGAGATCACCCGCTGGGCGGTACCCAGAGGAGTTCTCGTGGTCCTGCAGTACTGCAGCCACGCCAGGGCACTGGCCGCTCTCGGACGCGGCGCGTTCGACGAGGCATACCGCGAGGCGGCCTCGATCAGCCCGGCCGGTGCCTTGCCTGCGCAGCGCGCCCACGCGCTCTGGGTAATTCTGGACCTGGCAGAGGCGGCGGCCAAGACCGGCCGGACGGCAGAGGCGGCCGCACATGCCGCCGTGGTATCCGGGTTGCGGGTACCGGACATTTCCGGGCGCCTCGCGCTGCTGGCCAACGCAGCGGAGGGACTTGCCGCCGATGGGGAAAGGGCTGGTGCGTGTTTCGAGCGGGCACTGCAGGTTCCGGATGCGGACCGCTGGCCGTTCGACCTCGCCCGGGTGCGGCTTTTGTACGGGGAGTACCTCCGCCGGATCCGGGTATATGGGCAGGCCCGGATTCACCTCGGGGCCGCCCTGGACGCGTTTCAGCGCCTCGGTGCCGAGCCCTGGGTCCGGCGGGCGGCCGGCGAGCTGAGGGTCACGGGCGTTCAGCCTGGCCGCCGAGGACGCTATTCCGGAAAACTGACGACCCAGGAACGAGAGATCGCGCGGCTGGCCGCCACCGGCATGACGAACAGGCAGATCGCCGAGCGCTTGTTCCTCTCGGACCGGACGGTCAGCGCCCACTTGTACCGGGTGTTCCCGAAGCTCGGCATCACCTCGCGGGCGGCCCTTCGTGACGCGCTCGCCGCTCTCGGCGACTCGGAACAGGCCGCCTGACGACGCGGGTGCCGTATCAGTGGCGGCGCGGGGTCAGCGTGGGTCTGCCCGGACCGGGCGGGACGGTGAGGCCGGCATTAAGGAACGTCTCCACGGCCGAAGCCATGCGTTCGGCGTCCGCGGCCAGCTCCAGGTGGCCGCCGCGGTAGACCTGCAGGATCCTCATCCGCTCGGCCGGGCCGACCGGCCGCAGCCGGCTCCGCCCGGCCGGACCACGGGCGGTCCGCCAGCTTGCGCCGACGGCGGTGCTCATTGCAGGGTGCTCAGGTCGGTGACCGTGTAGGCCAGCTCGTAGTGGAAACCCGCTCCGCTGCGCACCGGGGCTAGGTCGTAGAGCTCCTCGCCGGGGACCTGGGGGAACTCAAGCTCGCTGGTACCGGTCCACGCGTTCGCGATTGTCTCATCGTCGAACAGCGCCATGACCAGTTCGTGCACCGCGGGCTTGTCCTGCTGGCCGGCCGCCAGGCGGGGGAAGTGCCGCAGGTTCACCGTGGGCCGCGCGGTCAACGCACTGGTGTCGGTCATGGGTGCCTGCAGGGTGACGAGCGCGCTGGCCAGGCGGTAGCCGGCCGTGGATGCCGTCGCGGCGAACTTTCCGCCTGGTCCGACCGGCGGGGCGGCGTGGTTCGGCACGGTGAACGCCCTGGTCTGAGTGACGGTGCCGAGCTTCTTGGGGAAGCCCTGGATCCATCCGCGGGCCATAGCATGGTCATTGTCCACGTAGATGTAGGGGCACCAGCTCACCAGCGTGTCCCCCCACCGGGCATCCATCAGGACGAAGAACTCGCGGTACTGGCTGCGCACGGGGTCCAGGTACTCATCACGCGAGCCGTTGTACTGCCAGTCGATGAACAGCGCGACGCCGTGCCCGTTGGTGTCCGGGTCGGGTGTGAGGCCCTCCGGCAGGGTCGCGGCCGCGGCGGCGGGGTCGGTCCAGAACTCCGCGCCGACGACAGACCCGGCATAATGCCACGGCGGCTTTGTGGCCAGGTTCGCTATCCCGCGCGGGGACAACGGCACTGTGTAGCCTTTCAGCATGATTGAACTCCTGTGTTCGGGTCGGAAGTAGCCCTGAATAGGCGCATAACAGCACGTTAGGCAGCCGGAGAACCCCGCTAATCAGTAAAACGACTTAACACCGGAGCTGAAGGCAGAACGGGCGGCCCGCCCTGACGCAGAACAACTCGGGGAGTGCGGGGGGAAGGTGCGAGCAAGCCGAGGGCGCGGGCCCGGGTAACAGCCTCGGTGCGGCGGTGCACGCCGAGCTTGGCGAAGATGTGGCGCATGTGCGTCCGGACCGTGTTCAGCGACACCGACAGCTCGCGGGCGACCTCCCGGGCCGACAAGCTGGTCGGCAGATACCGCAGCACCCGGATCTCGCTCTGACTCAGCGGCTCTGTTAGCCGGGGGGACGACCCCCCAAGACCCCCCCGATTCTGGGGGGGCTGCCCGCCCCCCCAGACCCCCCTGGGCCCCCCGGCCGCTGGAAGCACGCTGAAGATCTCGGCGATCAGGGCCGCGTGCTTGGCGCACTCCCGGGCGTGACGCTCGAGCAGCCCCGGAGCAGGATGGATCAGGAACGCCAACAGCGCGCCTTCGGGCTCAGCCAGATCCAGCGCGCGTTCGAGGGCCCGGCGGGCGGCGCCTGGGTCGCCGAGTGCGTCCCGGGTGATCGCCTCCAGCATGAAAGCGTGAGCCAGCCAGGTCCACCGGGGTACGGGAGCGGAGCCGTCCAGAACCGGACCGAGCGCGGCGGCCGCCGCGTGCGGGTCGTCCTGGGCGAGCCGCAGCGCCGCCTGGGCAATGCGGATCTCCCCGCAGTCGCGGTCCTGTTCACCAAGACCGGTGAGGGCCTGCCCGGCGCGCTCCGTGTCGCCCATCCGCACCAGGGCGTGCACCAGCAAAGCCCGCGTGCGCGCAAGGAGATATTGCGGTGCCGCAAGGCGCCCGGCCAGCCGCTCAGCAGACC
>Ga0302325_10031577_pt1 | contig 10894 bp, 11 predicted proteins | sample Palsa_T0_2_FD_201948 | JGI IMG/M metagenome (GOLD analysis project Ga0302325, IMG submission 201948) | Peat permafrost microbial communities from Stordalen Mire near Abisko, Sweden - Palsa_T0_2 | ecosystem: Environmental > Terrestrial > Soil > Palsa > Peat permafrost | place: Sweden: Abisko... | reverse complement strand
AAGAAGTCCTTTCCATGCAATCCTTAACGGCCTATCGCGATACTTCGAATATCTCTCTCGGCGAACGTCGAGGAAAATCAGATCTGGCGCGCTTTTCTCTCGATCTGAGCTGGGGTAGAGCGGTGTCCGATAGTGCTCGAATAAGGGCATACCCCTCTCCGCCCATGTCAGGATCTCCGCCGCTTCCACCAAGACGAAACCCCGAAGCTAGCGATCGTGGTCATGGAAGCTATGGATCAAGTGGACAGGGAGTCTTTCAAGGGACACAGGCGTCTCAATTAGAGCAACAGCAGCATTCGGAGCCTAGGGGACCTCCACTGCGCTATCCAGCTCCTCCAGCTCCTCCAGCTCCTCCAGCACCGTACCCCACATACAGGATCGACGATATGCAAACAGCACAGCTTCACTTTCAACAACAATCTCGACCACAATTGCCCCCGCAACAGCAAGCACCACATCATAGTTATCCTCCGCATCCCTCGCAACCTTCTGCGCCATTTTCAACGCCCGATAGGCCGCCAATCAGGGAGGCGCCAGAATATTCCTCGCCAAAACAGCAACGAAAGACGAAGGGTCATGTTGCTTCGGCTTGTGTGCCATGCAAGAGGGCGCATCTCAGGTGAGTCCGGGCCGGGTCAGTTGTTGGAGACAAGCTAACCTCGTCCAGATGTGACGGTACGTGTGTCTCAGTTACGATCACCACACATTGCTTTTTGCCTTTCAAACATGCCCACATGTGTCATGGCCTGCGCGCGCAATTTTGCTTCTTTTTTGCTTGATCAGTTTTGAGGTGCAATGGCTCTTCGTCCCTGTGCAAGCGCAGCAGTGAATCCATACCATTGGTTCTTCAAGCAGCTTCATTCTTCATCCTCAGCCAGCGTCCCTGGAACGACCCTTGAATCGACGATGGGCATCGTCGCGGCTAACATTTATTACCCCGCGCAAGCGAGCACAAGGAGCCCTGCCCTGCCATGCGGCTGGTTCTGCCACTGCGTCAGGCCTCGCATTCCGCTGTCATTTCGTCCACCACATGCTATTTCGCCGAGAAGAAATTTTTTTTCTGCGTGGCAAGACATGGAGGTCGAGTTCTTGATAGGATCGCGGGAAACTCGTACGTTCATTCCATGCGCAAGGTGCACGAAATGGCGGGGTCACGGCCCGATTGGCGGGTATCCGACCGGTGCGGTGGGCATTAGCGGGCGGAAGGTCATCCCTAATCCCTCATCTCCCATCTCCCATCCCATCCATCCCATGCCTTCACATCCCTTCCCTTCCCTTGCCTCCTACTCCTCCTTTCCCTTCCAATTCTATTTCTGGGACCGAGCGACCGAGCTAGATTTGACCAGCGTCTCACATCTACTCGATGCTCCCGAGCCGGACGCTCGATCTGAGTGAGAGAAACTGGGAGTGCCAGGTTTCTTCTTTGGCAGGTCAAGCCGGGCCCGAGGAGCTGTGACGTCCAAGGTTGCCGCGGCAGATCGACCATACGAATCTTGTAGCTTGCGCCCCCGGCTGCAATTGTCAGGATATCCGAGTAACGAGTGTCCACGAACCAAACTCGAGTCCCATTATGCCTCGGCTGGCCCAAGTGGACGAGAGCCAGCAGTCGAGCAAGCCGTAGTACCAGAAAGTGCCAATCTGAGAATCACACCAAGTCAACCAAGCAAGAATTGGTCTGTGTTGGTGAAGGAGCATTCCAAAGACCCGCACCTCGAGACGGCTTCCAAAGCCCATCGTTCCATCCCCACTTGATGCATTTCTCGTCTCCAGGAAGCTCTGGGATCGACGTCGGAACTTCGGAGTTCGTTTTTGTAATCACTTTGGGAATCGCATTGCTTTGTTGAGTTCTGATGAGATAGTAGCTGACAGGCTCGATTTTTAGCACAACGGCCATGCTCTCGGTGCTTGAGTAACGGAAAGGAGGATGCATGTGTTGATGTTCAGCACAAGAAACGGGGTCGACCGCGCTTACGAGATGAGAGGGAGGCCAGATATGAGGGCGTTGGCCCAGGTTATCCACCACCCGAGGCTTCGATGAGGCGACCCATTTCCTTTAACGATGGTCAGATGGTTCCTGGTTTTGGAGATCCTCTTCACAGATCTGCTTCATACCGAGTCCTGAAATCACAGGTTGGCTCCATGCCTGGTCCGATAGCACCGAGATATATCGACTGGGCGAACACTAATGATGCTAATATCTACGGAGGTTCGATGACTCCGACGCCAAGAATGATGCCACCGCAGGAGCCAATCTGTGCATATCTCAACATGGAAATGCAGATCGCCAAAACGACCCAGAACTTCGGGGATATTGTCGTTTTGCAGCCAATTGTCGGTAGAAAGCTTCAGGATATTGTTGCCGGAAACGATCGGGAGAAAATTCTTCGATTGCAGAGAAACTTCGAGGAAGAGCGTCGTGAAAGAGAACCGAATTATCTTCCGCCAATCTATCTCCACAAGTTCGAAGAAGACAGGGCCATCCAGTCCGTCGGATTTGGCCAGGAGGAGATTGGGCAATTGCGAACCGATCACTCGGAGACATTAACATTCCCGGGCTCGGATGGACAACAGAGAGCCTTCCACGTCCGTTTGGGCTTGGCGAAAAGGGAAGCGACCTATTTCATAGTCCTCATTCTCCAAATCATCCCTGCCACACCACAACAATACCACCAACCTTCTACCTCACCCTTTACACGGGACTCATACTCTCGAGAGTCTCAATATGGATACCAAGCAGCACCTCAACAGCAGGCTTATGGTTCGAACCAAAGCCTTCCTCAATTTGTGCAGAATCCTGGCTTCACTGATCCGCGTGGAGAAATGAGTGCATATCGACCTCCTGGACCCCTTGGTCAAATTATTCCTCAAGCTGGAAACATGTCCTCGTACGCGCCACCTCAACCGGCAAGACAAGAATTCTCCCAAGGACAAGCTCAGTTCCAAATTCCCCGAAGTGAGTTGGCTCAAGCACCGCAGCAACGTCAACATGACCTTCAACTTCCGCCGATTCGAGGTCAAGGTCCTCCGGCGGGTTCGATGCGTCCAAGGGAAGACCGAAGTGGCCGTGTCGACATCGGCGGTCTCCTCGAGAAACCGAATCCTGGACGAAGCGGGATCTGATTGAATTCCATGCTGATCTTGGCTTCAGCAATATTCGAAAACGGATTTCCCAATCAGCTCTTGCCGTAGTGGCGGCACATGGGACAGGACACGCTGTCACTCCCCATCACCAAACGCGAAGCCCCGCGTTTTCTTCCCATCTCTCAACAGATGACCCCATCTACTCCCTGTACCATATCTCCGGATGACACAGTTTCTTTCCTATCTTCTCAAGATACCACCTTGTACTGTACATTATCATGCCAGTTCCTTTTCCAGTTGTATTGTGGGACTCTTTCACGCGCTGCTACGCGCACCACGTCGGCGTTCTGCATCGGGGGTTTTCTTTTGTCATTTTCGGCGCTGGAGGAAGTAGTGTACGATATGTGAGATGAAGACCAAGTCGCAGACGAAGATGAGCTGGATGAGAAACTCGGTTGACACGAATGAATAATGGAGATGATTGTCGTTGTTCTGCCCTGGGACGAATGTTTCCCCGTTTGTTTGCTTGATTTGCGATGTTGCTGTGGCATTGCTCGACTAGGTCTGGTGTAATTTCGCGGACCGACCCTAAAACCCCCATGCCAGGTCATGTCTTAGCTGCTGTACCACCTATTATCGCCACGTGGATTCCCGCCCAGGCGACACGAAACCTTCACTGGGGGCGACGCGCTTCTTATACTTGATTCTTGGGAGAGGTGAAGGGTGAATGATAACGAATGCTAACGGCCCTTCTCGAAATTGTGATAATTGAGGCGATATGATATAGGCAAGGCTTGGCAAATGGCAACACCAGCTCATTCAGGCTAATTCCGGCAAACCCAGCCAGGCTGCAGGAACCAAACGGAATACCGATTGCTGGGTAGCCGCAAACCTCTCTGAATGGCTCGCACCCTGGCACTCAGAGATGAGCTGCTCGATGTGGGCTAATGAGGCGAAATGGAAGCGTTACTTCGGGGATCATGGAAGGGAAGAGAGATGAGGTGGCTGAAAGGGGCGGAAGGGGGCTCACGCGGCTCGCAGCGTCGCAGGGAAGACTGGACGAAGTGATTGGACAGGAGATTTTGCAACCGGTGGCCGGTAGTTGGATGATCCCGAAAGGGCTCCGCTTTCAGTGTCGAGCTACCCCACACTTGGACCCCTGTTTTCCTCGTCACGACTTGCTCCTCTCAACTGCCCTATCTCCACATGCAGCTCGACATCATATTATGGCAGCGCGCTTGCCCCTCCTTTTCATCATCTTTCCACCATAATCATCTGTGAATATAAAATCAAAAAATCAAAAAATTCAAGACAAAAATTGAAGTTTGAGCGAGGCAAAAATGGCAGCCCCGTATCTGAGTTCTAAGACCGAAGTCCTCTCTTCCCAACAACCAGTGGAGCCTGCACAGGCAAGAGCAGCGCAGATTCCGCTCCAAGACTTCCGCTTGCCTACATTCCCCCAGGAAGCCTTAACCTCAGGTACTCCTCCCTCATCTCCTCCACTCCATCCTCTCTTCACCTTGCCTCCCCGAGATTCATTTAATCTCGGACTTAGGCCTCTCCGAACTCCGACCTCAGACATATTCGAAATGAAAGAGAAGCTGATAACAACCAGGGCTGGAAAGTCTGATCCTCACAAGCGACATCAAACTCGATGAATACACCGCTCTCCTCACCCGACCGTTCTCTGTCCCTGAACTGCCGCATTCGATAACTAGTTTGACGTTGGAGCTGTTCAGTCTTGGGTATCCGCCTGGCTTTTTGAGCGAGCTGGGAAGACAATTGAAAGGACTGAAAACATTGACGCTATACTCGCAACTCTTTGCGGGGACAACTGTGAGCTGCTCTTCTTTTCTACGGAAGGCACAGGAAGAAAAGAGCCTTTCCTTTTTCATCTTCGTCATACCTTGAAATGTCAATGCAGCTCCAAAGTCCTCGATTCATCCCGAGTTCTTTGCTGATTTTGACTAGCAAGAAACCCATTCCGATGCCGTCTCTTTCGTCAAAGCCCAGAAGGGATTGCGGGAAGTGCACCTCCTAGACGTCTTCGCACCCCACGATGTCTTTGGCGAACTGCTCGGGGCGCTAGGGGACGAAGTGAGGTTCCTAGAGATCAGCTACACGTTCCGGCATTCGGACAAGGAATTTTTAAAGAGTATTCCCGGGGCGGAGATCGTGAAGGCTTTGAGGAAGGGTCTGGTGGGATGGACGGCTTGTCTTACTGCACCGGAGGTTACGGAGGATGAGGATGATAGAGAGGGTACCGAAGTTGGGATGAGACCGTTGTCGGGGGAGGGTGAGGCGCTGGTGAGGAGGTTGAAGGAGGTGGGGTCTGGTTTGGTTGTGGTTGATGGTACGATGTTTGAAGTTTCTGTGAGCGATGTAGAGGGTATTCTGGACGTTTGTAGAGGCATCAAGGCTTTGAGCTTGAGTGTGGCGCTGCAGAATGGGTGGGGGGAAGTACTGAATGTCATCGGCAAAGCGGGTAAGGGAACAGGTATTGAGAGCTTGGAGATTGTGGGCGTGCCCGGTATGGAATTGGTGGAGAGGCTGAGAGGGAGTGGGGAGTTGGTAGTTGAGGAAGGAGAATTAGACGCGTTGGGGCAGAGGTGTAAAGGGCTAAAGAGCCTGAAAGTTAGTGTTCTGAGAACCGGGATGGAGATTTGGGTTAAAGGAGGGGAGGGATGGACGAAAAAGACGACGTGAGTTCAATTCTGGTCAGCTAGGAAAGGCTTTATTCCCTCCTGTATCCACTTTCCCGCCCATTCATAAAGCTCTGCCTCAATGTACTGCTCCAAGATAACTCTGCCTCTGCTGCAAACTTCTTGCACTAAATTACATCATCCACTCAGGTTCTAATGTAGTTAAATAAGTCAGTAAAGATTAGGTACAAATCTTAGCAATATAATCTTAACTTTCTTGCTTTCCGAACCTTCTCTACCATAACCCGTTCATATCTTTCACTAGCAACTTGCTGCTTCGTGCTCCATGCTACTTGTTCAACTACAGTTCGTTATTGCTGAACCACTCACTAGTGGTTGTCAGAATTCGTGGCGCAAATCTGCTTTCAATATACTGTAACTTATGGAACATTAGTAAAGTGACGAGCCACTACTTTTCAGATTGTTCCTTAGATCAGGGAACATCCAAAAAGACAAAGTGGCAGTTAGGCTCTAAATGTCCCTCGAGCTATAGTACATTGAAAACCAGTATTGCGTCACGAATTCTGACAACCACTGGTGCACTTGCAGATCTTGAAGCTCTTTAAGTTATAAGAATATTTAGTATTTATCCACAGTTATGAAGAGATATAAAATTCGTCATGGAGCGTCTGGCTCTCTGCGAGCTTCAATCAAGAAAGTCATTTTATATTCCAAAATTAGATTTTTGTTTTAAAGCGGGCAGAAGTCCAACTCCAAAAATCAAGGGTATGAAGTAGATAATCTCCACGTAAATACCAGAAACATGACAACCCATATACACAACCACCATCTGGTGCCGTTTAGCCGGCCGCATTCCTGTCCTGTGCATCCTCCACCGCTTGGTCCCAATCTGCTTTATAGATAAAGAAGCCCTCAGCCGCAGCAACCCTGGCAAGTGTTAGCTCCGACTTCGACGATCTTTTTCCAAGAGTGAAGGGCTAAATGTGGACTTACAATCCCAAAGCCAAAGCAACACCACTCCAAAGACCGTACAACTCCCACCCCAACCCAAAGGCAGTCCCGAAAGAAATGGGCATAGCAATGACATAATAGCAGAACAAGTTCACCCAGCCTCCGATCTCCTGTCGTCCAAGGCCTCTGAGCAAACCATTGCAGTTTGCGGCTAGGGCATCGAAGAGCTGGAACGCCGCGCAGAGGGGCAAAACTGAGGCGACAAGATCGACGACACCTTGATCGTTGGTGAATAATTGGGGGATATAACTCCGGAGGGAGGAGAGGAGGATGACGTTGAAAACGCCAACAATTGTGGCGGCGAACATTGCCTGTTCCTTGTAAGCGGATGGAAAAATGGCGGGGAGAGTACTTACCACTTTGGCGCTGGTCTTCGCAGCATCTGTCAGCGTTGCTCCTATCAGGTTTGCAACACGTGTAGAAGCTGCAATCGAGATCGGGAACGGAATTTGGAACGTGAGAGCTGTTAAGGTACTCAGAATACTCTGGGCTGCCAGATGCGTGGTTCCGAAATAACTCGATGCCAGAGTAAGGATTTCGAAGGCCAGGAACTCTGCCTCAACCATGAGGAGACCAGGAAGTGCAAGTTTGATCATTGGGCCTAAAAGGATTAGCATTTCGTCAGAACCTTGCATTAATGAACTTACCCCAGTTATGGAGAGCTCTCTTTGTGAACCCGTTCCAACATTGACGACCATCCACAAATCTGACATACAGAAATAGCAATACCGGCAGCAGGTTATCCGTAAGAGCGACGGCAATCGGAGCTCCAACGAAGCCCCACTTGAACTGCCATACAAACAGATAATTCATAAGAGCGTTCAACGGTGCAGCAATTAGCAAAACATAAGTCGTAGCAGAAAAAAGTCCCTGAGCCTGCACAAATCGCTTCCCACTCTCAAAGCAAGCATATCCCGGAGCTCCAATAAGTAAAATTCTCAAGTAAAGACCCGCAAATTGAGCAGATTCCTTCTCTGGCACAATCATCTCCAAAATCTTCTCAGCAGAAAGCCAAACAATACCAATTGGGATCGTCAGCACCCACAAAAAGTATACCATCCTCTGCAGCTGCAATCCAACAAGGTGCCTCTTTCCTGATCCATAAGCTTGCGCACAAAGAGTATCCAAACTCGTTGCCAGTCCATGATATATGGCATATCCAGTGATATTCGCCGTCATACTAGCCAGAGAGACAGCTCCAAGCTCAATTTTCCCCAGATGGCCAACGGTAAATATACTCGCAACTGTGAGCGAGTATTGCAGGATGAAAGTCACAACCAAGGGACTCGAATATCTCCAAAGCGTCTTTGCCTCTCGCTGCCACGTCGTCTTGATTTTGCCTGCCGCTACAGCAGCCTCCCATTGAGCATTTAATCGCTCATGATGCGTTCTCGCCGACTCTCCCAGTAAAGCAGAAGTCTCGGAAGGCTCAGCAGTAAAGATTGGTTCCTGAGGAGCTTCCTGGTCCACATCTTTCTTTGGAACCTTGGTGCTGAACAACCGCCTATATAGCCGACTGAATGCACTCCTTTTTGGGGGCTCAGGATGTTTCGGGGGCGCCAGGTGGTTATCCCTTAACAGACTCCTCTCCTCATCCCTCGACTGCTTCTTCTCCTTCTTAGTCAGAAACTTCGACTCCCCAGGCTGAAGCGTGACAGCTGGTCTCGTGCCACCAAAAGCCACAAAACTTGGCCGTCTGTAAGAATTCGAGAAAGAATGCTGCAGCGCATCCGGTCGGATGGTTGAGGATTCCGAGGACTCGTCCTCAGAGCTCGGGGAATCGGGCGTCTCGACCTCATCGTCGCTGCACTCGGCGAGATCGCGCTCTATGGACTCCTGTGCAATTGGAGAGGCGGAGAGGTACGAGGTACTGAATGGCGATCGAGCAATTGAGCCATGCCTGGTGTTGCCCTGCTTGATCGGCCGCGATGGAGTAGACATTGTGAGTCAACCTCAGCTTGGGTCGATCTTGTTCAATTTTTACCCCTCCTTCTCACACTTATCTCTCCGAGCTCCTGAATCCGGGGCAATGACAACAATATATATGATTAGCAGAGAAGAACCTCTTCCAGCATGAACCTTCCACTTGGAGAAGATCTATCAAGGAGAAAGGAATGGCTGGACGTCTAGGCTTTGCTTCCCCCACCTGTTAGTCCCTGTCGTCAAGCTTGTTCAACCACCTTCTAATCTAGCCAATGGATAAGATGCACGCTAACCACGATAGGAAGCCACACCCGGCCAGAAAAACTGGGGTCGGGTCGGTCTCCGGTGGCCGGAGCCGAGAATGATATCACAAGGTGTGCAAAGCACGCGACGGATTCATTCCTTAGAATTGAAGATATATTTTACCCATTGTATACCTAGGTAGATTTGGAGAGACTATGCCAGCGCCATGCGATGAAGAGGAAGGCGGGCCCGTGAATACTTATGCACCGTTTCATATACCAATTCGTTTACGGGCTGCGCTGGCTGAACGGTGTGTACCTACCCCTCTCTAGCATTGGAGGCAGACACGCTTCACTCCACCTCTCAAAACACAATGCTAATGTGTCAATTAGACACCATGAGTCCTCAATCTTCTGCATCCCTCCCATTCTTGGCCCTTTACTCTTCGACAACACAGACAGCGACGCTCGAGACCACTGCGCCAACGAACGAAGTACTTCTTTCTACCCATTCCCTTCCCCTCTTCACTATCTTCTCCTTTCTCCCCTCCAAGCTACAACTCACCCCAATCACAGCATTCCTCTCCTATCTCCGCCTCTCAATCTACATGTCCGTAGTAGCCATCGCAATCGTTGTCTCCTTCCACCTGAAATCAGAACCCACAACCCTCGAGCTCCGAATGGCCAAACCGCTAGGGATAATATTCTGGTTTTTGTCGTTGTGTTGTCTGGCGCTGGGGTTCGGGAATTATGTTAAGACGGTTGAGAAGTATAGTCGTAGAATGGCGATCGTGCAGACGGGGTGGAAGACACAGAGTGTGAGTTTTTCGAGGTTCTTATATCTTATGAGATTTGGGAGGTTTAATTGAGGGGAAAGAGGAAGGACATGGTAGAGAGAATAGAGCCAGGAGAGTAGAAAAGAGGTTGGAGGTGCAGACTAGGAGATCAGCACATGAAGGACTTGTTATTCGTGGAGAAACGTGGGGTTAACGGATTCGTGCAAGCTAACACTTTGTGCCACAGGTTCTCAGCCTTGTTGCTTTTTCCATTGTGGCGGTGTGCGTACTCTTTCTAGCGACGAATTCCAAGAGGTCTTAAGGTCATGTTTCATATATAGATACGCCAAAACGGGTGGATTGCATAGCGTGGCGTTTGGGTTTGAAAATGTGGGGGTCATAACTGATTTCTCTTACACACGTCTAATGTCTTGTCTATGATACCACTTTTCCCCTCAAAATTGATTACACTGAAAGCTTCATAGGATCAGTAATAGAGATCCCTTCCAAAATTCCAACAATTTCATGTGTTTGGCCTCATAAGGGCCGAAACTCAGAGATGGAGAACTTGTCTACCCTGCTTGCGGCACCGTTATTGTGATCAGCCTCGTGACTGTGCTTGTGTAAGTCGTGGTCTTCCCATCATCAGTCTTGCTCGAACCAGTGTATGCGGTCTTGATATCATGCCCAGACTTGTGTGGCACGTGTTTCGAGATGAAGGGATCTGATGAGACTTGACTTTCCGAAGACCTTGCGTTCCTAGAAGTTTGCTCCTTGTAGTTCCACGGGAAAGAGGTGGAAGTTTGCTTGCTTCGGGACTGCGACGACTGTAATCCAGGTGTAGTGTTCCCTGCTGCACCAGATGGTCGATGACCATTTTTTAGGGCTGGTACTCTCCTCGTTAACTCTGCAGACACCGAATCATTCTCGGTATGAATTACAACTTCAGCCGCATTGTTTGCGATAGTAGTGGTCGATTCGATTGGACTCAAAGGAACTGAGCCGAGTACCGATGGGTCTTGAATGCTGTTGGTGGACGAGGTAAAGATGGCTTGTCCAGCTATTGAAGTCGGAGGCGATCTGGACGGCAATAATATGGATATTGCATCTAGTATCTCGTCTACATTTACAAACTGCGGAGCTGGGGATAGCAGCTGATCCTGGGCGTCTCCAGGAGCAAACGGTGGCCGAGCGGAAG
>Ga0302325_10031574_pt1 | contig 10895 bp, 9 predicted proteins | sample Palsa_T0_2_FD_201948 | JGI IMG/M metagenome (GOLD analysis project Ga0302325, IMG submission 201948) | Peat permafrost microbial communities from Stordalen Mire near Abisko, Sweden - Palsa_T0_2 | ecosystem: Environmental > Terrestrial > Soil > Palsa > Peat permafrost | place: Sweden: Abisko... | reverse complement strand
AATTTAAAGACCTTAATGTTATAACTTCGAAGAAATAATATAATATTCGCGATATTTCGAGTGTTCTATATAATCTGTGAAGTTTTCGGAATTTTCCAGGGACTTTGAAAAATCGAGAAAGTTTGGTGGGGTTGGCGTGGGCGGTTGAGAGGTGAACCCTTCTAGACGTTGCGCCCAACACACGAGCTGCAACTGCGCTAACCAACCAAGAACGACAAATTAAATCGAGATCATGTCCATACACGCGGACGACAATCATAGGAAGGGAAGAGAGGACAAGAGACCAGGAAGATCACTGAGTAAAAAGTTGGATAAGAATCAGGTGATATTCTACAAAGTAGAGATCTGTAGGTTGCCATTTGCTATGTGGAGGTTCAGGACGAACCAGTCACGATATCTTCATGGGTATGGCGTTCGGTGCCCCCGCGCCCAGCTTCCCCCTTCATGAACGGGCTTCTACCAAGGCTCTCCAGAGAATCCTACTGCGATCACTGGTCGATTGTGTGAGAGCTGGAGCTAATGGGGGCTGCAACCTGCAGGTGCGCCTAGTCGTCTTGCCCGCGTGGCTTGATTTCCTCTTATCGAGGAATTTTGAACCGAATCACAATCAAGGTTGTCAGGCAGAGACAAGCCAAAGTTGACTCATGAGCTGGTAGCCCTTGACAGACCAAATTTCCTGTGGAAAGTCTCGAAAGCTTCGCATGATGCGCTTTCCTTTCTGATCATTTACAACAACAATTTTGCATGAGAGGCTAGATCTCAAGCAACCTTAGCAATGTCATCATCTTCAGCCGAGAGTCATGTCGACCCCTCTGGACTTGGGCCAGCGGAAAGCGGAACCGGTGAGCGTTGTGATGCCTGCGAAAAACATTCTATCGATGTGTTTTTTTGTAATGTATGCGGCATGCTTTGCTCAGACTGCTGGGCGGGACAAGTCTCGCACAAGAAAGCCCGGCTAGCACCAGGGGCAATACCACATGAAAAAACGGATCCTTGGGTTGCAAAGCAGGTTCAGAAAGTACTCTCACCTATATCAGACGAATTTGCCTACCAAAAACAGTACTTAGAAGATGAAGAGACTGCATGGTTTGGTGAGTTCGATGCCAGCTGCGAAGTACTGATCTGATCATCTGTTCACCAGGGATTGATCATGATAACCACCAAGATGAGCCGCTTTTATTCCAGGATCGCGGGAGATACGCTGAATTAATGGCTATAACCAACAGCAAAAGAATTGAGTCGAGAAAACTCGTTAACCGCGACCAAGGCTATGGCTCGCCTGGAGACACCCGCACTCCCTCCCTGGTTTCATTTGTTGGACAAACCGGAGCTGGAAAGAGCGCTCTCATCAAGCTGATAATCGAACTCAATAAAAAACCAGAAGCTGCAAAGGCTTTTGATAACTTCGCATCTCCAGTCGTCGGTATCTCAGGACATCACATACCCACTTCAGAGGATGTTCATCTCTATCTAGACCCTTCTACCGCTTTCACAGAAGAGCCAATATTATACGCAGATTGCGAGGGGCTAGATGGGGGAGAACGGGAACCTTTAGGAGCAACATTTCGGAAAAGAAGACAAAATTCAACTGCGCCCAGTCAAAATAGTGAGGAATCTTCTTTCAAGGCTCAATATAGTTCAGAGCGCTCTCTGGCGTGGACAGATTCTCCTGCCCGACGAACCAGACATTTTGCAGTCAGCAATCTATACCCGCGTCTGTTGTTCACCTTCTCAGATGTGATTGTATTTGTGTTGAGGAACCCCAGGTATGTTTCTATCCATTTTTCGGCTTATGCTAAAATTTCTGCAGAGTCATCGAGGGGGTGTTTGAGAGGCTTGTCGAATGGGCAGCAGCAGCATTGGAGACTTCATCCAATCAGCCTGTCCTACCTCATGCTATCATCGCACTGAATGCTTCAGAGAATAACATCGATCCAGAATTGTGGGATGTAGACGTGGCCACTGAACGGCTACTAGACTCATTGTCCCATACCGTCCACAAAAACGTTTGTTTCAAGAAGCATGCTCAAATCTGGGCAGACCGGAAAAAGCAAATCGATACTGTAGAGCAACTGATGCTTTCATACTACAGTTCCATCAGGGTAAGTGTCTCTTAGCTCAGCCTCTTTGAGACTCCTCCTAAGCTTGAATTGGGAAGAATTTTTCGGGATAGACTAACGATTGAACTCTCCGTGGCTCTAGATCGTGCGAATTCCAGCCGAAGGCCGACCCAAGTTAATCCAAGAGCAAACGCAAAAGTTATATCTAGAAATACAGGCGGGATGCCAAAGATCTAGAGAACGAAAAGAATCTTTGCGGATGCTCCTCGATGCCGAAGAACTCCAATCTTACCTCCAATGTGCTTTTGATCATTTCGCTCGAACCCTAGACGTTGCTTTTGACTTCGTGCAGGCTTCATTCTTTAATAGCCCCATTCCCTTAAATTTTGGTGGAAATATCCTTAAACTAGCTATTAATATGATGGACCTGAAGGAACACACTACTGCTAGCTCGATATTCAACAAACTGAGTAATATGGTAGCTTCTTGCATCATGCAAGATTCCGTGCGGCATAACATAAAAGGTATGTCCCAAAATTTGAGATCCGCACGCCTTATGTTCATTCAAAATAGGAGCCGCTGAGCACATCTTCCCGCAATATTTAGATCATATAGATAGCGCACTGAGGGACTTCTGCGATCGACATTGGCCCTGCGAGTATATTTTGCGTGGGGCAGTCCCTCCCCATCTTCAGGCTCATCTCAACTCTGTTCAGTTTCACCACAATATGCGAGTATCGGCAGTGCTATACCGATGCGTAAATACTCGATGCGGTCATGGATCAAAGGGGCATCAGCTGAAAGACGGGAGAGTATTTGCTATCGGCAGTTATGTCTCCGACTTTTCGTTTGAGAGTTATTTCAAGGAGTTTCGCAAGCAAGTCTACTTTCGTCTGGAACACCTTCTCAAGCTACTCTCGGATAGCATAAAGAAAGGAGAGGTGGCCAGTGCTGCAGCAGCGAGAATCCACCGAGATGATGGTCTCAGCCTCTTTTATGGGGAGCGCACCAAGAAAGAGGCAAGAGCGTTCCAGAGTCATTCAGTCTGTTTTTGTTGTCTCTTTGAGCCCCCTGAGCATGCACTCCCATGTGGGCATGTTCTTTGCACACCATGCGTAAGGTCATATGGACGCCTCAAGAGCAAAAATTTGTTCGAGATTCACGAATGCCCTCTGGAAATAAATACACCAGGCCGATGCCAATCTATAACTCTGTACCTTAAGCCCGAGGCCGCAGGTGTTCGTATTTTAACACTTGACGGGTAATTATTTTGCACCGCTTTTCAATTTCTGGTGCCTGCTTATTTACTGATTCTTTTTTTCAGGGGCGGAATTCGCAGCATTAGCCAACTCGAAATTCTTCGTCTAATAGAGAAGGAAATGAATGGGAAATTGCCTATTCAATGCTTTTTCGATATGGTTGTCGGTAAAGGGTGAGTGCTCCTAGGCTCACAAGCTCAGACGATAAGACGATTCCTAGAATCAGATCAAATACTGATGCAGGCTTGTAGCACGGGCGGTCTCATTGCCCTCGGACTCACCACCCAGAACTGGACTATTGAAGAATGCCCCCACCATCTTGAGAGGATATGCAGCAAAGCATTATCTCATCACACTAAACGTTCCATTCCGGTGCTCGGATGGATTCGAGAGAGATATAAGTCCAAGTCTGAAACTAGTGCGTTTGAGGCAGCTTTGAAGGGTGCATTTTCAGAGAGTCAACATTTGTTTGGAGATCCTCGCCCAAGTGGCAAACCAGGATCACACATAAAAGTAGCAGTCACTGCTAGCTCATCAGGGAGAACAGTCATTTTAGGCAACTACAACCGCCGAACTTCAAAGAAACGTAGGTCTCAAATCAAATAACAGTCCTGAGACTTTTGCTCACCCAACTTTGTAAAGTCAGGTATCATTTTCACCGTCCTGAGAAAGCAGAGACAGAATTGAAAGTCTGGGAGGTGTAAGAGATCTAAGAGCGGTTTGGAGTTTCGCTCTAACATGCACAGGGCTCGAGCTACCATGGCAACCCCGAAATTGTTCAAACCATTCCACCACGAACGATCCAAGCAAATTTATTTCGAGAGCGAAAACTCACGTCATAATCCAATTTTAATCGCACACAAGGAACACGAAATCGTTTCAACAGGAGATAGCGTGGAGATTGAATATCCCGATATAGTCCTGTCACTTGGAACAGGGCTCCAGACTGCTTCAAGTCAAAATTCCAAAGACTCAGAGAAACAATCCCTCCTATCTCGACTTAAAACACAAGGAAGTACCAAGACTCAGCAAAGTGGTACAAAGGGACAAAATTCGGTCTTATCTGAACGTGGTGATGCTTGGGAGGAGTACCTTAACCTCTTCCCTGTTGCAGCTCCGACATCCAGGTTTATTCGGCTCAACCCAACATTCAAAGGAGACCTGCCAGCATCGGAGGATACAGGGAATATTGAATCTATTCAGAGTGCCGTTCAGAACTATTATGCCAATGGCAACCAAATCAAGCGACTCGCGGCTCAACTTTTTGCTACTCTCTTCTACCTCGAATGCTCTGAAACAATTCTTGAAACTGAGGACAACCGTCTCACTGTTCAAGGTAAGTATATATGTTTTCCATAATATAATCAACAGCATTGACTTATGATTCCAGGTCGAATTTTGTGCCGCCTTCCAAACGAGACTGCGGAAATATGTGAGATTGGGAAGTTGCTCAGAGAGGGTGATACTGGAGACACCGAATTCATAATTCAAGAAGAAGGCGGCAACGCGCAGCATTTTCCGATCACGACTGAAATTATAGAGAAAATGATTAACAATTTGCAATTTAGGATGGCTAGAATACAGATCCGCGTTGTGAAAAATCTCACCTTTCAAGCAGTCCTCTGTTGGAAAGGGGAAGACTTTTCCATTAGCGGGTTTCCTCGCACTCTCTTGCGGGACCGAAGCCAGACCATGAGTAAGATGTCTTTTGAGAGGATAGATAAGATCTTTCGAACTAACAATTATTACGAAGGACAACATCAAGCAACTCAATGGGCAGACCTCGAAACACGACGTCGCAAGAGCTGGACTATACCACCTCCTGACGAATCAGTGATAAATCCGTTGAGATTCAACGCAGATGCATCTCCACATGAACTTGAAGCACTGGAAAACTCCCGGACCGTAATCAATCAACAAGAGAGGCAGACCCCCGTAGAATTTGAGTCCTCGCCCCTAAGGTCTCCCACTGAAGGTAGGTGTCTTTATGGTATTTCTTATGATGCAGACTATTTGACTAATGACCACACAGAAAACACCTTACCGGTATTGGATGTCGGAGGTCCTTCGTTGCACTGGAAAAGGCCTTCTCTCAGCTCCACGGCAACATCAAGTGAAACATGCCACGAGCCTACCGCGATTGGTAATACCTCGGAAAATTCCAGGTATCTGACAATCAAATTCAGCACCGACAAAGGTATATAGAGCCAAACCTACCACTTCAACATGTTGAAGAGTGTTGCTGACCTGCCCTGCTCTTTGTTAGATCTAGAAGACTTCGTACAAAGCATGAAAGGGACGAACCTTGACTATACGGCTCCTCTGCTGAGTTCGTCATCGACCTTCGGGATGCGAGACCCACTACTTGGTGATCAACTTTCTAGGAGCTCGATCTCCTCATCAATCCCGCCAAGAATCCCAGATTTCCCCTGGCGAGACGAGCAAACCCTGACCTTTGAATTAGTCGACATTTAGCTAGGCTTCAAGAAGGTTATCTTTAATATTAATGACAGGTAGCTTAAGTACTGAGTAGCAAATTTTATTTACATCAGCCTTGTGGTTCATCAAGATAACTCCTCATGATTCCTTCTGGATGGAGGTTGAACTGGCTCAGCCGGTATCTCATAAGTGCTTGTCCAGGGCTCATTCGCGCAGAATAGATCGTCGCTGCAGCATTCGCGGTAAGCAATGCCACAGCAGTGAAGCTTCTTGTCAACATCGTGAAATTTTGGTCTCGAGAATCCTCACTTGAGATAATTTCGACTAAACGCGAAACAAAGCTCGGAAAGAGAAGAGAGAAATTATAGGAAGGAAAATTCTAACTTCACATATTAAATTTGCTCGGAATGAATAGATGGCCAGCGCCCTCACTTGGCAAAACCATGTTGTAAGAACATGCACAGCGTGCCTGAATATCAATATAAATTATTGATATGTAATCTATGTGAACAATCAGATTGTGGATTTCGATAAGGCTGTTGGGGAAATAGCCTGCCGGAAGTGGATATTCCGTTTCGTTTGTAGGGACATCGCGGTAGTTGATTTAGGAGGTGAGAATATAGGGTTGTGGGGTTATTAGGTTGTAGGGCGAGAGATTTTTGTGAGGTGGACTATTCCTAAGTCGTCCGACGATGAGGGACGAAAAGTGTGGTTTACTGAATGATGGAGCCCGTGAAGGATATTGATAAGATCACGTGTTTTGAGTACAGGGGTGCACGAAAAAGGGGTATATTTATCTGCCCATCATCTCATCTTGTTCAGCCACCAAAGTCCATCCTAAGGGCGATAGTAGGTTCTCTTCCTTCTCCATCATCACTTCGAACCTTTCCTGGTCCTTGACCAGCTTGTCTCCCAGCTACGATAACACTCTCCATGAATTGTTTCTGGGCATCAGTCATGCCAGCGACCACGCCCCTGAATGCAGCTTGATCGTTTCCAGCAAGATCCAAGAGCCTCGCGCTCGTTTCTCTATAAACATCTTCGCTTTCGCTGTTGGCCCTCGCAAGTAAAGTCGGTACGATGACTGACATCGCAACGCCTTTTTGCGGTCCAGATAACGTCACTACAAATGTTGTAAGAGCATGGATGACCAAAGCTCGGGCATTTTCTGGATCTTCGGACTCGGTGTTGGTAGCGAAGGCGATGAGACGGGGAAGGAGGTAACGAGATATGCTTTGATCGGCGGGCGTTTTGGGCAATTGCAAAAGGAGGGTTCGGATGCATCCCGCCGCGACTTTGGCAGTCTGTTGCTCGTTAGTAATTGATGGAAAGAAGGAGCAGGGAACATGCCATGCGATCACTCAAGCAATCAATGACTTCATCAAGGAAGCGAGAGACGAGTGGTTCGCTGGCTGACATGTAGTTCTTGCCACTGGTGAGCAGGACTGTTGAAGCTAGAAGAGTGTTCTTGACACATGGAAGTGAGGCCTCTGTTTCACGCTTCTGGGCGTTCAAATATATAGACAAGAAGCGTTTGAGACAGCCTTGAATTTGGGTAAGATTGGTGTCTTGAGAGTCATGGCCTTTCTTGGGCGGCGTAGAAATGTTTGTCATAAATCGTTTCAGTATCGGAAGTGATTGCGGGACAACCACAGCTTGGCAGCTTGCTGTGCCTAAGATCGTCGCAAATATATGGATGATGCAAGCATGAAGATCAGTTTTGATGATCGATGGGAATACTTCTGCCGCATCAACCAAGGCGTTCAAGGAGAGACGAACAAGAGAAACTGCATCGTCGGTCAATGGATGGCGGGCAGGTTGTTTAGCCTCGATGAGATTTGGGAGAAGTCCAGCTAAAACGAGAACGATGATTCGGGTCAACTCGAACAGTTGCTCAATATCTTCTGACAAATCACCATCCTCTGTTGCTTCAGCCTTTGTTGCTGATGGGTGAGATATACACAATCCTCGTGCAATCTGCACAATAACACCTTGGACATCGAGGCCTTCTGTAAGGACCAGTCGATCGAGCAAGTCCATTGTTTCAGAGAAGATCGCTTCACGATAGATTGCATGGCCAGAGACGCTTGGATGCAAAATCTTCTTTAGCGCTTGAAGAATTTCGAGGGTCTGCTCCTTGGAAGCTAGTGCGTCACTTCCAGGCCGAGCAACGAGGGCTTCGAAAGCGATTCCAAACAAAACGAAGAAGAAGGCAACAGGTTCATCTCGGTAATTGATGTCATTTCCTTTTGAGTGACCGTTTGTGGCAGGCGCATCAGCTTCCTTGCCGTCCAGAGCATCGAAGACAAATTCGCTGTCTTGCTCGATCAGACTTGCAATTGCATCGACGAGCTTCAACCACGATTCTTGGTAGAATCTCAAGAGAGTCTCACGGTTCAACGCAGAGTAGATGCTATCCAAGCTTCCAGACAAAGATGGAGGACCCAGACTCATCGAGATGTCAGGCTCAAATCTCAGTCGTGCGAACTCTCTCAATGAGGCCAGCCATAGAGGAGTCAGTGTTCCAATGTATGGTTTCAAGACATCGACAAGGTAACGTTGTTCCGTGCTGGCGACTTGCAGTTCTGCCCAAGCAGAGAAGATAGCCATCTTTACCATGACCTGCGCATTGGAACTGAGACCCTTCAATTCCCCAATAGATTGAACTTCGGCTTCGGTCGAGAAGTTCTCAAGTGCAGTGACCAGAGTCTTGAGTATTCGACCCATTCTTTCCACATCAGTGACGATTCCTGTGGCAATAAATGCAGCGCACACATTGACTGCTTCGGATGCCAGCTCCGGTGATGAATCGGCAGCAAATGCAGGTGTAAGCGCTGAACTGATTTGTGCTTGATATTGCTCCAGCAGCGGTGCCTCGGGAAAGTCAGGATCAGGAGTTTTGCCAAACATCTTCAGAACAGCATCTATGATCTTCAAGCCCCATACTCGGAGCTCGACAACGTTGGAAGTAGATGCTGAGAATGCCATTCGGATGACATCAGCAATTCTTTTCTGCAAGGCCATCTCAGCTGGAAATGTTCCTTCGGGAGGAGCAGCTTTGCTAATGAGCCCGAACATTTCACCAAGACAACTCATGGCAAATGTTCGAACTTGCCAACGCAATGGCTCCTGATCCGAGCCTGCAACGTTTGTTCCGTCATCCTTCGCAGCACCAGATGCCGCAGCAAAACCGGCGACTTCTTCATCCTGTAAGTCTGGCATGGCACTCTTCATTGCCGAAGCTGCAAATGTCTCCACCGCTTTTGGCCTTGTCATGCTGAGAACTGTTTGACATCTCTGCAGCCAGCGAGTGGTTTCAGTCAAACATGACTGTTGGAGCCAATTCCTGATGACATTCCTTACGCCCTCGTGATTAGGATCGGAATCTAATGCAAGCCATAGTTGATCTTCAAAACCAGCTTCTGCCACTTTTACCACGTCCTCTGAATTGCGCTTCATCAAGTTGTATAATCCATCAATAGCAATATTTCGTAGTTCAGGATATTCGGAATTAAGATCCTTCTGGAGTAGCACGACGTAGTCTGAGAATACCATGAGCCCTGGAGCATACAGGGCAAAATGCTCAAGACAGCGAAGACTGGCACCAAGTACCAGTGTGTTTTCTTCTTCTTGGAACTGCCCCATGAGTGTCAAGATCAGCTCTCGAGCTTTACTGAGGTCTTGTAGATCGGGCCCCAGAACATTGACAAGTGAGTCAACACACCGTGCAATGACGGCAGTGGTGGGTAGTTCAAGCTCCAAATTTGACGATGCAAGTGATGAGATCTCTTCATTATGCGTGTCTGCGACGTACAATTGGCTGATGATGCCAAGTGTACTCGACACATAACCTGAGAAGGTCAACCCCGCCGAGTCTGCCACCCTGGCCAAGGCTTCCAGGGCCCAGAAGTGGACAGTCGGATGTGGATCATTGCACAAAGACATTAGTATTCCGAGAATCGTCTTCAGGTGGAAACCGGCAGCCATGCCACCAACTTGGGAATGAATGCATCCTAGTGCCATTGCACATCCAGCTCTTGCACTCGGCTCACGGTTACTGACAATTGTGTCGACGAGATACTTGATCTCGGAATTCGTATAAGCATTGCCAGAGCTGTTGCAGAGCCTGGCCAGTGCCTCGTACCCAATGTTCCGTACATATTGATCAGGATGAATAACAAATGTTCGAATCATTTCCTGCATGAGCTTCTCAACTGCAGTGTTGGTCAAGTCACCGGACGGTGACTGAGTCTCTTTCACTGCAACCTTCAAGGTACTCAATAGTGCAGTTGCGACGTTGATATTCATCGCTGCTTTCCGTCCAGGATCTCTTTGTAACGAGCCTGCTGAGAGAAAGGTCGCAACCTGCTCAAGGATACTTTCTTGGATTTTCGGAGGGGTGAGAGGAAATGCGATAGCGAACAGCTTGATCGCTATATTGATGACTTCTGTAGCAGGCGGATCCGGAAGACTGTCGGACTTGCTTAGATTACCCAAGTATAGTGATAATGAGTCGTGCTCTAGGGAGCTGCATATTGGTGAAAGTAGGACCTGAGAGATAGCATTGTCCGGCCCGCTCTCGGACATCCAATCGTCTTGGATATCACTCGCATGTTGCCCAGCAAGGCTTTTGACCTTGAATCCACGGACTAAGCCTGTGATACCAAAGCCACAATTATCTCCGATGTCCCAAACGCTTTCAAAATTCCCTGCAGAACTCGCGATTGAAGTACTCAAAGAACTTGGAGTATAATTATCTGGATCTGCGAAGAATGATATAGCCAGTGTAAGAAGGTTGGATTGGAGTAAAGCTTCGCTGCCACCAGCTGGGCTCAAATTGACCAGTTTTGTGTAGCATTGCAACACGCGCCGTTGAACCATGAGGTCCAAGTCCAGTAGTTGTAATGACGGCATCAGTCGTTGCGTGATATCTTCAGTGGTCTTCTTGGACGGAAGACTTTTCAGAAATGCAGTCGTGTTTTGGAGCATAGCAGCAATGCGTTTTGAGACATCCACAGTCAACAGCCTGCTGTTGAACTGCAGAAACGCCAGAATTGAGCCAAGGGCACATTCCCTCACGTGAGTGAGAAAAGATGATTCGAGATAGCTTCGCTGAGACGTGTTGTCTTTCGCGAGA
>Ga0302325_10031573_pt1 | contig 10895 bp, 8 predicted proteins | sample Palsa_T0_2_FD_201948 | JGI IMG/M metagenome (GOLD analysis project Ga0302325, IMG submission 201948) | Peat permafrost microbial communities from Stordalen Mire near Abisko, Sweden - Palsa_T0_2 | ecosystem: Environmental > Terrestrial > Soil > Palsa > Peat permafrost | place: Sweden: Abisko... | reverse complement strand
TCGAGATGGCGTCGGCGCCGTCGGCCCGGAGCACCCAGTTCTACTCGATGCTCGGCTCGCGCGGCATCTGGCACGACGGCTGGAAGGCCATCACCACCCACCCCACGCTCAGCGGCTGGAGCCATTTCAACGACGACACCTGGGAGCTATACCACACTGACACCGACCGGGCCGAACTGCACGACCTCGCGGCCGAGCAGCCGGACAAGCTCCGCGAGCTCGTCAGTCTCTGGTACGCGGAGGCCGGGCGTAACGACGCCTTCCCGCTCGACGACCGATCTGCGCTGGAGATCATCACCACCGAGCGGCCGCAGCTGTCCGCACCCCGCCACCGTTACGCTTACTTCCCCGGCACTGCCGAAGTGCCGGAGCAGCAGGCCGTGAACGTCCGCAACCGGTCGTACACGATCGGGGCGGTAGTCGACATTCCCGGTCCGGGCGCGCAGGGCGTGCTGTTCGCGCACGGCTCCCGGTTCGGCGGCCACGCCCTCTACATCAAGGACAACAAGCTGCACTACGTGTACAACTTCGTGGGCCTGATGGAGCAGAAAATCGACGGCCTGGAGGATGTGCCAGCGGGCGACAACCTGATCCTGTCCGCCTCGTTCGACAAGGACGGCGAGGACCCGCCCGGCGTGTCCACCGGCATTCTGTCCCTCTACCACGGGGACAAGAAGGTCGGCGAAGGCCGGATCAGGACCCAGCCTGGTTTGTTCAGCCTGGCCGGCGAGGGCCTGTGCGTCGGCCGTGACTCCGGGGAGGCGGTCACGCCGGACTATCCTGGCGTGTCACCGCACCACTTCACCGGCGGCACCATCAATCGGGTAGCGGTCGACGTCAGCGGCGATCCCTACGTGGACCTGGAGCGCGAGGCCCAGGCCATGCTGGCTCGCGAGTAGCGCTCTCGTCAGATGCAGCCGGGGACCTTCCCGCGCCGCCGGCGCGGAAAGGTCCCCGTTCTGTTCCCGCGCTGCGTCAGGACGCGCGGCGGATGAGCCGGCGTTCTTGCGGCTGCGGTACCCCGGCCTCAGCTTCGACGGCGTCTGGCGACGCCACCCGCACGAGGCGACGGGCTAGCGGGTCCGCCGACACCCCGTGCGCCAGGACGCTCAGCAGCACCGTGAAGGTGATGACGGCGACCGCGGGCCTGGCAGCGTGGTCACCCAGATCCTCCAGCGCGATCAGCGCGAAGACCACCGAGGCCAGGCCGCGCGGGCCGAACCAGCCCAGGAACGCGACGTTACGCCAGCCGAGGCGGGCGCCTGCCAGTGCGACCGCTACCGGCACCATCCGGATAACTGTGAGGCTGAGCGCGGCGTACAGCACTGTCTGCCAGGTCAGCTCCTGCAGCGCCGGGACGACCGTGACGGCCCCGAATGCCAGCCAGACCAGCAGCGACACCAGCGCGCCGGTCTCCTCGACGAACGGCACGAGCCGCTCCCGGCTCCGGCCGCTGGCCGCGCCGAAGGCGAGCCCGCCCACGAACGCGGCAATGAATCCGTTGCCGTGCAGGGCCAGCGCGCAGGCGTACGCGCAGACAGCCAGCGCGAGCACTGCCGAGCCAGCGAAACCGCCCTCAGACCAGCCGTGCCGGCGCGCGAGTCTCATCAGGTAGCCGCCAGCACCGCCCACCACCGCCCCGATGAGCACACCCAGGACCAGTTCGGCGACGGTCTCGCCCGGACCCGTACTTCCGGCATGACCGGCGGCCCCCGCTACCGCGACCAGGACTACGGGCGTGGCGATCCCGTCGTTGAGACCGCTCTCGACGTTGAGCAGCCGCCTGATCCTGGCGGGCACCGCCGGGTTGACCATCACGCCAGCCCCCAGAGCGGCGTCTGTCGGCGCAAGCGCCGCGCCTATCAGGAGGGCGAGCCAGACAGTTATCCCCGGGACGAGAACCAGGGCCAGCACCGTGCCGACGCCGATCGTCAGCGGCAGCCCGATCCCGAGCAACCGCAGGCACAGGCCCATGTCGGCCCGCAGGTCCCGCAGCCGCACCCGGGATGCGTCCGCGAAGAGCACCAGGACGAGCGTGGCCTCGGCGAGGTCCTTGACCACCTCATGAGAGGGCGCGAAACCCAGCGGCGCGAGCGGTCCGCTCGTCAGCACAACACCAGCCAGCACGAACGTAATCGGCGCTGTGACGTCGAACCGCTCCAGCCGACCGGAGAAGGCGCCCCACGCGTACACCAGCGCTGCCACGATGGCCAGGTCGGACGCGCTCAATTGCTTCCCTCGCTGGCTGAGCTCGACGCCATCCGCTTAGCTGCCAGCCTCCGGGCGGGCGGTTACCTGCGGCGGCGGGAAACGCGCCGGGCCGTGCGCCGTCCCGTACGCCGCGCTACTCTTCGTGTTCCGATCATGGTGTCCTCCAGTAGGTATCGAAAGGCAGAAGCGGCGGTCAGCTGGCGGCAGCCGCAGTTTCCAGGTCGTGCAGTTCCTGAGCTTCCTCCGCGGAGACGAGTCCGATCTCCACCAGGTCGAGCGGGCTGATAAAGCCATCGCTGATGCGGAAGCCGCCAGCGCGGGCAATCGCATCCCGAAGTGGCACCGCCCAGTGGTGCTCGATCAGCACAAGCGCCGCGGCGGAGTCGTTCGGGATGTCGTCCAGCACATCCCAGGCCTCCTGGTCGGTAAAGACTCGCACGCCGCCCTCCTCGGCTACCTCCTCCGCGCCCTCCACTGCGCCGGCTTCCATGCCTTCCTCGCCGGCGATGCCAAGACCGACGAGAGCGCCGATCGTGCTGCCGACCTCGATTGCCTCCTCCTCGGACAGGTTGCTGAGGTGCTCCACCCCGATCTCGCCGTCCGCGTCCTTGTAAACCGCGAGTGCGTCGATCACTCGCACAGTGTCGCTCTCGCGAAGCCGTTCCAGCTCGGCGATGATCTCGCCGTGGAAGTCAGGCTGGCTGAACCCCAGTACGAGCAGCTGCACAGGACCAATTGCCATGCTCTTGCCTCTCTCCTGCGACTAGTAACGCCTGCAGCCTCCCGTCGGCTGACTCCTGCCGCATCACCCTGGCGGGGTGACCGGGGCGGAGACAAGCTTCGCGCTCAGCTTGACTGTCTTCACCGCGCCGGTCGCGCCCGCCTCCAGGGTCAGGCCGATGGCCAGTACCACGATGCCGGGGATGAACAGAGCGTGCGATCCGAGCATGACGAGCCCGAGCCGGCCCAGCAGGTAAGGCGGCGTGCTGACGACCGCTCCGACGGCACCGCCCACCACACTGGCGGTGAGCTTGTCCCGCTGGGAATGCGCCGTCTTCTCCACGCCGATCAGCCGTGCCGGCACGGCGACGTAAGAGACCATCATGACGGCGACGACGACACTCAGCGACAGCCCGAACCACAGCAGGCCCCAGCGGGTGAAGACGATCGTCGACAGCCCGAGCCCCAGTCCGACGGCAGTGCCCCAGGCCAGGACGACTGGCAGGTGGGCGCGCGCCTCGCCGAACGCGGGGCGGATCACCGGCGTGCCAGACCTGGAGATCGCAAACGCGAAGACGGCGTTCAGGAAGAAACTTGCCGCGGTGACAGCTGTCACGGCCAGCACCAGCGGGATCACGACCGGCCCGGTCAGCACATGGAACGACTTCCCGTGCAGGACATGGGCCTTCAGGTCGATCATGGCCGCCCAGATCCACATGGCCGGCAGTACCTGGATCAGCGAGAGCCGCCAGTTGGTGACGAGCAGCCGGACTCCGGTGAACAGCATGAGCAGGGCTCCGACGGCGAAAGCGAGCGGAGCAAAGACCCGCCGGGAGCGGCTGAGCTGCATGACCGCGTCTTCGACGGCCGCCTGATCGCTGTCGGCAACGGCCCGGATGATCCGGGTGAGCTGAGCTCGCCGGAGGCTGAGACCTCCGCTCACGCCTGGCTCGGATGGCGAGTCGACGGCCGGGTCGGGCGCGTTCTCTTCGATTGCCACCGTCGCATGCCCCTTCGCGAGTCCGCGCGCCTCGAGACTAGGCATGCTCACCTGGCGGCGGAGTCACCCCGGAAGGGTGAGGCAAACGAGTGCCCGGCTCGGCATCGTGGTCGTGACGGCGTCTACCTGTCCACCACCCCAGCGCCGCTGAGGCCGGGAACGCTGCGCAGTGTCAGCTTTGTGATGGCGCGCCGGGCGCAACGCGCAGAGAGGGCCGATGATGACTGCTGTAACGCATGAGGTTCCGACCCGGCATGCCCTGCGGTATCAGCTCGACTCGGGGGCGACGCGGCTGACGCCGGCCGAGCGGGTCGTCCGGGGCAAGGCGGCCAGGGCTGAGGTGCCGCGCGACAGCCATGCGGCTTTCGATCCGCCACCGACCCGGCCCGACCCGATTGGCCTGCTTGAGGAGCAGGCGAACTCTCGGGTCCCCGAGCTGGTGCCGATCCGGTGGGGCCGCATGGTGGTGTCCCCGTTTACCTTCTTCCGGGGTGCGGCTCTGCCGATGGCAAGCGACCTGGCTGCGACACCGGTGTCCGGGCTGGCCGTGCAGGCGTGCGGGGACGCGCACCTGTCGAATTTCGGCGTGTTCGGCTCAGCCGAGCGCCGCCTGATGTTCGACGTCAACGACTTCGACGAGACGACGCCCGGCCCGTGGGAATGGGACGTCAAGCGGCTGGCCGCCAGTCTCGAGGTCGCAGCCCGCGGCAACGGCTTCACTGGCAAGGAGCGGCGCGGGATCGTCAGCGTGGCAGTCGCGCGCTACCGGCAGGCGATGCGGAGTTTCGCCGGGATGAGCGACCTCGATGTCTGGTACGCGCACGTGGACATGGACGAGCTGCGGGAGCAGTTCGCCGCCCGGCTCCAGCCGCGGCAGCGCAAGGCCGTCGACAAGGGCCTGGCCAAGGCGAGGACCAGGGACAGCATGCAGGAAGTGGCTAAGCTGACCCGGGTGGTGGATGGCCAGCTGCGCATCATCTCGGACCCGCCGCTGCTGGTCCCCATCGAGGAGCTGATGGCCGGCACGGAACGGTCCGCGTTCGAGGCAGAGATGGGCGGCCTGATCGGCAAGTACCGGCGAACGCTGGAGACGGACCGCCGGTATCTGCTGGAGCAGTTCACGTTCGCCGACATGGCCCGCAAGGTCGTCGGCGTCGGCAGTGTCGGTACCCGGTGCTGGATCGTCCTGATGCTCGGCCGGGACGAGTCGGATCCGCTCTTCCTGCAGGTGAAGGAAGCCGAGGAATCGGTGCTGAGCCGCTTCGTCGGTGCCAGCAAGTACGCCAATCAGGGTCAGCGCGTGGTTGCCGGCCAGCGGCTGATGCAGGCATCGGGCGATATCTTCCTGGGCTGGCAGCGAAATGAAAACGGACTGGACGGGAAGTCCCGTGACTTCTACGTTCGCCAGCTGCGGGACTGGAAGTTCTCAGTCGACATCGAGAACATTCTCCCGCGCGGCCTGCGCCTGTACGGCGAGCTCTGCGGCTGGACGCTGGCCCGCGCGCACGCCCGCTCCGGCGATCGCATCGCGATTGCCGCCTACCTGGGCGGATCCGATATCTTCGACCGAGCCATCGTCCAGTTCGCTGATGCCTATGCCGATCAGAACGAACGGGACCATCAGGCTCTCGTCGATGCCATAGCAGGTGGCCGGATCACTGCCGAGACAGGCCTGTGACACCTCGCCGGGTGCTGGCCGGCCGCCAGAGCCAGTCGCGAAACTGACCCGGGAGCGCCGCGGTGGTTCTCGACCTCATGCTCATCGGCCTCGGCATAACCCTGGAGCCGTTCCCGCTGACGGCCTTCATCCTGCTGCTGAGCGCAGAGAAGGGCACCAGGAAGGGCCTGGCGTTTGTCATCGGCTGGCTGGCGTGCCTGGTCGTGGTGATCGCCGCGGTCATCCTGGCGACCGGCGACAAGCCGCCGGCGCCGAGCACCTCGCCGTCGACGGCGGTGCTGGCTGCGAAGCTCGCCCTGGGCGTTGCGCTCGTTCTGTACGGCGCGCACCGCTGGCGGCGCCGGGGCGCGCAGCGGAGCAAGCCGGCCTGGATGGCCAGGCTGGACCGGGTTTCGCTGTGGGCCGCCGCCGGGCTCGCTGTCTTCCTGCAGCCGTGGGCGCTGGTAGGGGCGGGCGCGGCGACGGTCGCCGAGGCCAAGCTGACCGGGCCGGAAAGCTACCTGGCCCTCGTGCTCTTTGTCCTGCTCGCTACGGCCAGCTTCCTGTACCTGGAGCTCTACGCAGTCCTTGCGCCTGCCGCGGCCGAGGTTCGGCTGAACCAGCTGCGAACGTGGCTGGACACCCACCGCGAGCAGGTCGTTATCCTGCTGTGCCTCCTGCTGGGCTTCTGGCTCGCCGGCAAGAGCATCTACCTCCTGGTCACATGACCGGGCGTCCATCTGATCGCGAGGTGAGGGAACCGTGACCGCTGAACAAATCGCACCCACGCCGAGTGCGCTCGGCCCGCTGGCCCGGTACGAGCGGAGCGTCATCGACCGGATTGCCGACTTCAACGACCCCCGGCAGGAGTGGCGGCGGCTGTTCTCCGAGCTGCTCGGCACGTTCTTCCTGGTGCTCGCGGCCGCCGGCGGCGGGATGATGGGCCAGGCCTTCCCCGGTGTGATCAGTCACGGCGCCGCGGTGGTGGCTCCCGCGCTCACGGTCATGGCCATCATCCTGTTCATGGGCAAGGTCTCCGGCGCGCATCTGAACCCGGCCGTCAGCATCGCCTTCGCCCTGCGCCGGGACTTCCAGTGGAGGCGGGTTCCCGGCTATGTCATCGTGCAGCTGGCCGGGGCCACCCTCGCTGCCCTGTTCCTGCACGCGGTCATCAACGTCTCTGCGAAGTACGGGAGCAACTATCCGGCCCATGGGTACTCCAACATGGCCGCGTTCTGGATGGAGCTGATCCTCACCACCGGGCTGGTCAGCGTGATCCTCGGCACAGCGTCCGGCGCGCAGAACGTCGGGATCATCGGCGCCTTCGGCGTCGGGGGCTACATTGCCCTGGCCGGCCTGTGGGGCAGCCCCATCTCAGGAGCCTCGATGAACCCGGCCCGCACGTTCGGGCCCGACCTGGTCAGCGGGACCTTCACCGGCTACTGGGTCTACATCGCCGGGCCGGTTGCCGGCGCCGTGATTGCGGTTGGCATCGCCTTCGTCCTGCGCGGCCGGGGCGGCGACAAATCCGCCGCCGGAGCTGCCCAGGGTGACCTGTTCACCGAGACGTACGAGGCCGGCAAGTCCTGACCGCTATCGTCGGTGACTTCACTGGTGTCCTGGGGGGCTTGGGTGCACTGATGGCTGAGGGTCTGGACCCGATTGAAGCCGGCAAGAAGCTCCATGAGCACGGCGAGAAACACCACGAGCACGCAGCTGACGGCGACGGCAAGGGCGACGATCGTCACTCCCGGATCGTGCAGGTCTGCGAGGCCCTGCTGCTGGCACTCGTCACGATCACCGCGGCCTGGGCCGGGTACTCGGCGGCCCGGTGGGGCACCGCCTCGCGCGTCGACATCGCCCAGTCCTCGACGCTGCGCAACCTCGCCACCCGCGACGACCTCACGGCACTCTCGGAGCGCAATTTCGATGCCTCGACGTTCAACGCGTGGTTCATCGCGTTCACCCTGAACAGCCCGCAGAAGGAGGCGATCGCCGAGCGCCGGTTCCGGCCGGTGTTCCGGGTCGCCTTCAACGCGTGGATGGCGACCAACCCGCTGCACAATCCGCATGCCCCGCCCGGCCCGACTTATATGCCTCAGTACAAGCTGCCGGTCCAGGCGCAGGCCAACGCGCTTGACAACGCAGCTGATGCGAAATTCAACTCAGGCAACCAGGCCGGGCTCGTCGGTGACAACTACGTCCGGATCACCGTCTTCCTGGCCGCCGTGTTGTTCCTGGTCGGCATTGGCAGCTCGTTCAAGCTGCACGGAATCCGCTACTTCCTGATCACGTTCGGCTCAGTACTGCTGATCCTGTCGATCGTGCTGATACTGCGCCAGCCCGGGCTGCCCCCGGGCTGACGCAGTATCAGCTCCTTCAGTCACGTCAGCTGGAACTAGGCGGTGGCGCCGCCCCCGTGCAGGGCATCCTGCAGATCCTTCTCGCCTTCCTTGGACAGCGAGGTCTTCAGCACGGTACCGCCGAACTTGCTCATGGCCTCGACGGCCTTGTCCGGCGTCACCTTCTCCACCATCAGGAACAGCGCGGAGGATCCGGGCTTCAGCAGCGCCCGGACCTGGTCCTGGAACTGCTGATCGATGCCGGACTTGGTGACCTTGCCCATAAGAGCGCCGAGCCCGGCACCGACGGCGATCCCGACGACCGGCACGAAGAACAGCACTCCGAACAGCAGCCCCCAGAACATGCCCCAGGTCGCCCCGCGGCCGACGAAGTGGTGGCTGGTATGGACGTGGTACTTACCGTCGGGGTCCCGCACGATCACGGCGATCGCGTCGGGCTCGATAATGAGGTCGCGAGCCAGCCGGCGAGCTTCTTCGGCGGCCGCCTCAGCTGTGGCCTCGTCTGGGTATCCGATCGCAATCAGATCAGCCATGGCGTTTGTTTCTCCTTCGTGTTGGTGCGAGCCGCGCTCATTTCATCAAGCCGGCAGCCGGCCGCGCCCCACCCGCCAGGGGTGATTCATGGTTTGGCAAAGTTCCGTCTTGGGAGAGCCGGCCCTTCAGCACTGGACACCGGCAGGAATCAGGGCTAACCATGAGATGGTGGTAGGGGAACCGCCAAAAAGGGACGGGCACCGGGGCGGCCATCGGGACGTTCCGATCGAGACGAAGCTGCACGCACCGGGACTTCGCCGGGAGTGGGTTGAGCGGCCAGAGCTCGTCGCCGAGCTGGCGAACTCTCCGGCCCGGCTGATCCTCGTCGATGCGCCGGTTGGTTCCGGGAAGACGACCGCCGTCGCACAGTGGCGGGCCAGCGTGCCCGATCGGCGGCGCTTCGCCTGGATATCGCTGGACAGCGGCGACAATGACCCGGCCGCGCTCTGGTCGTACGTCGTGCACGCGCTGGGGCGCGCTGCCCCGGAGTTCGACGGCGAGGCCACCTTGCGGGCGCTGCGGGTCCGGCAGCCCGACGTCACCGGAACCGTCCTCCCGATCCTGGTCAACGAGCTCATCAGGCTGTCGGACCCGGTGATTCTCGTGCTTGACGACTACGACGTCATCAGCGATGCCGGCTGCCACGACCAACTCGCCTTCCTGCTGCTCAGCCTGCCGTCGTCGGTCCAGCTCGTCGTGGTCACGCGGAGCCTCCCGCCGCTGCCGCTGGCACGGCTGCGGGCGACCGGCGGGATGACCGAGTTCGGGGAGCGTCAGCTGCGGTTCCGCGCCGCGGACGCGGCAGCGCTGCTGCGGACCGTCGCAGGAGTGGAGCTGACTGAGCCGGATCTTGCCGCTCTCGTCGAGCAGACTGAAGGATGGGCCGCCGGCCTGTATCTCGCCGCGCTCTCACTTCGCGGGAGTCCGGCGCCGAGCGCGTTCATTCACCAGTTCACTGGTGAGAACAGGTTCATCGTCGACCTGCTGGCTGACGAGGTGCTGAGCCAGCAACCGGCCGAGATCCGGGAGTTCCTGCTGCGGACGGCGATCCTCGGCCGCTTCTGCGCGCCGCTGTGCGCTGCCGTGACCGGGTCCGCCCGCGCAGCGGAGATCATCGACGTTCTCGAACGGGAGAACCTGTTCATCGTGCCGCTCGACGATACCCGTCAGTGGTTCCGGTACCACCACCTCTTCGCACAGGTGCTCCGCAGCGAGCTCGCCAGAACTGAGCCTCGCCTCATCGCGACCTTGCACGCGCGCGCCAGCGCCTGGCACCGGCAGGCCGGATCGGCCGATGAAGCGATCAGTCACGCGCTCGCCGCCGGTGACCCCGCGGGGGCTGTCGACATTATCGCGTCCTGCTGGTACTCCCACGTCGACTCGGGCCGGATGGCAACAGTATCCCGCTGGATCGGCTCGCTGGGCGACGATGAGATCGCCGCCAGCCCGGTCGCTGCGCACTGCGCTGCGTGGCTCGCTGCGCTCAGCGGCGAGCCCGAGTCGCTGCGGCGCTGGCTCCCTGTCATCGAGGCCGGGCAGGCCAAGGAGCCATTGCCGGACGGGATGCAGTCGCTGGAGTCGTCGGCCGCGCTGCTGCGGGCAACCTTCGGATTCGGCGGACTCGGCGACATGCGGGCCGCCGCAGCTGAAGCCGTGAGGCTCGAAAGTGATCCCGAATCGCCATGGCGAGCGCTAGCCCTGGCCGCACAGGCGGCCACGCTCTACTTCGCTGGCGATCTCCGGGCTGCGGCGGCTCAGGCGCAGAGCGCGCTGCTCAGCCCGTCCTGCTTTGCCATCGTGCGCATGGCGTCCCTCACCTTCCTGTCCCTGGCGGAGCTTGAGGACGGACAGGTCAGCCGGGCAGCCGACCTGGCGCACGCGGCTCGCGGTATTGCGACCGACCCCGCCCTTGGCCTGGCGGGCAGTCCGCAGAGTGCGATCGCCCACACCGCCACTGGCGCTGTGTATGCCGCACTCGGGCGGCCGCTGGAGGCTCGGGCCGAACTGGAAGACGCGCTCCTGATTCGCCGCGGATGGTCCGGCATCAGCCCCTGGTACACGAACGAAATCCTGCTGCAGCTCGCGCCGGTACTCCTCGATCTGGGCGACAGTGCCGGAGCGCTGGCCCATCTGGATGAGGTCCGTCGCCTGCTGCAGTCATCGCCTGACGGAAGCGAGGTGCAACTGGAGCGGGTGCGGCAGCTTGCCTCGCGCATCACGGGTGAGCAGTCGCAGCGGGCAGCACTCGCCCAGCCACTCACCGAGCGCGAGGTGGCGGTCCTGCGCCTGCTCCGCGGAACCCTGTCCCTTCGCGCGATCGGACAGGAACTCGACCTATCTCAGAACACAATCAAGACCCATACACAGGCAATCTACCGCAAGCTGGGCGTCGCTACGAGAAGCGACGCGG
>Ga0302325_10031572_pt1 | contig 10895 bp, 7 predicted proteins | sample Palsa_T0_2_FD_201948 | JGI IMG/M metagenome (GOLD analysis project Ga0302325, IMG submission 201948) | Peat permafrost microbial communities from Stordalen Mire near Abisko, Sweden - Palsa_T0_2 | ecosystem: Environmental > Terrestrial > Soil > Palsa > Peat permafrost | place: Sweden: Abisko... | reverse complement strand
CAGCCCTTAAACCCGAGTCCGGCGCTCCAGTTCTTTCGCCGGTTCCACGGCGGTCGGCGCCATCCTGCTGCTGGCTTTGGCCGACCGGGTGAGTAGTGTCGGCCCGGGAGTTCTTTCCTCCACGTTCCCGCCAACGGAAGATCCCATCATCACCTTGCGCATGCGGAAAACATAGAGCACAACCTCCACCCGGCTGGAAACCCCCAGCTTGTCGAAGATGCGGAACAGGTAATTCTTGACGGTGTGCTCGGTCAGTTTCAAACAACTCGCAATTTCGCGGTTCGACAATCCTTCCGCGACGCAGCGAACCACATCTTGCTCGCGCTTGGAAAGCAGGGCTTGGCCACCGGAGTCCACCAAGCGGACCGGCTCTGACTCGCGCAAGGCCTCGATCAGGTAACGCAACTCGGTGCTATTGGCCCACACCTGACCATGGTGAACGCTGCTAATACACTTGGCGAGAGCTGTCGAGGATTCGGTTCGCGAGAAGACTCCTCGCGCTCCGCAACGAAATGCTTCCACCACTGCCGCGGGGTTGGAGGTATCCATCAAAAGTACCACGCGTGTGCCCGGATGCGCGCCACAGACCTGGCGCGTCAGATCGAACCCCTGAACCGTCGACTCCTCCAGAATCGAACTCATCAGCACAACATGGGGCCGGCTGTCGGTCACGGCGGCCAGGATCGAAGCCGACTTTGGCTCAATCCCGGTGACCTGGAATCGACTATCCTGCGCCAGTGCCTGGGCAAGCAGTTGGCTACCCATCCGAGTGCCGTCAGCGGCGAGCACACGAATCTTCTCCAAGTTCCCCGGTCCCGGAACCACATGCTGTGACATTGCCTTCTCCATGGTTAACTGGTGGTTGACTGAAACATCACACCGCGCCACTTTTCAGCGCACGGTTGGGACGCGGCTTCTTTATCCTCGGCGACGCAAGAGGTTCTTCGGGGAATACTTACTTTGTGCCATTTGCCAATTAAATGAGCGGGTTGGCTCGCTTGAAACAGGTCGCCACACTCCCAGCTCGGAGCACATCGTTGGAGAGACTTTAGACTCCCTCGCTGAATCAGTAAATGGCACTTGAGTGCTATGGCAAAGGAGTAAGAGCGCGCCATAGCGATCGGGCGCGCGAAAGGCGCTTGAAGATCAGAAAAGCTGGTTTGATAGACTCCTCCTGTCCCGTAAACGTGGCTTGGTCGGCAAATACCAACCAGCGCCGAGAGCGGCATCTCTTGATGCGTTCGCCAGCATACTTGAAACAACGGAGGTTATGAGCGATGGGGGTCGACTTGTCGGGTAAGCGAGTCGCGGTACTGGGTGCGGGGAAAATGGGAGGCATTCTTCTCAAGGCGCTCTTGGAGAAAGGACTTCTGCGACGGGAATCGACCTGCGCCACAGTGGCCCACGAAGAGCGCGCCAAGAGTCTGAGTCAAAAGCTCGGTATTGCCGTGGGAACCGACAATGTGGCCGCGGTTCGGGGTGCGGACATTGTGCTCATTGGTTTGAAACCACAGGTGGTCGAAGAAGTGGTAACGCAGATTCAGCCGGTGGTCACGGCCGGACAACTTTTTATTTCGGTGGCAGCGTCGGTTCCCACCGCCCACATTGAGCGTTCGCTCGCACTCGATGCTCCTGTAATCCGCGCCATGCCGAACACTCCGTGTCTACTGGGAGTGGGGATCACAGCCATTTGTCGCGGTAAATTTGCCAATGCAGAACATCTGGAGGTTGCCAGCAGCTTGTTCGCGGTTGGAGGCAGGACGGTCGTGGTGGACGAAAAACACATGGATGCCGTGACCGCTCTTTCTGGAAGCGGTCCAGCATACATTTACATCATTTTGGAGTCGCTGGCGGAAGCCGGCGTGAAGGTAGGATTACCGCGCGATGTCGCCACGCTGCTCGCCGCGCAAACCACGCTGGGAGCAGCCACTGTGGTGCTTGAGACCGGCGATCACCCGGCTCTGCTGAAAGATGCGGTCACCACTCCGGCAGGTTGCACGATCGATGGCATCCTTGAGCTCGAAGAGGGCAAACTAAGGGTCACGCTGATCAAGGCGGTGGTCAAGGCCGCGCAGAGAGCGAAAGAACTTGCGCACGGTTGAGTGCCGGAGGATCGTCTGAAGATCGTACTGGTTCACAACACCTACCAGCAGCCCGGAGGGGAAGACGCGGTTTTTGAGCAGGAGCGTCAAATGCTCGAAAACGCTGGGCATCAGGTGATACCTTACCGCCGCAGCAACTGGGAAGTGGAATCCTACAAGGGAATACGACGGTTCAGTCTGGCGAAGCGGACGGTCTGGGCATCGGATACCCGGCGGGATTTTTCATGCCTGCTCCAGAAGGAGAAGCCCGACCTGGTGCATGTTCATAACACCTTTGTGATGATCTCGCCTTCCATCTATTCCGCCTGTCACGAGCAGAACGTTCCGGTGGTGCACACGCTGCACAACTACCGTCTGCTTTGCCCGATTGGCAGCTTCTTTCGCGACGGCAAGGTTTGTGAAGACTGCGTTGAGGGTTCGTTGTGGCAGGGCGTGAAACACAAATGTTACCAGGATTCCTACTCCGCCACGGCCACCGTTGCCCTGATGCTGGCGACTCACCGCTTGCGCGGTACCTGGAAGCGCGAGATTTCAAGCTTTATCGCACTGAGCGAGTTCGCCCGCAACAAGTTCATTGAAAGCGGCCTGCCGGCGGAAAAGATCTTCGTGAAGCCTAACTTCGTTTCTCCCGACCCGGGCGCGCGAACGGGGAACGGGGAATATGCATTGTTTGTTGGCCGACTTTCGCCCGAGAAGGGCGTCAGCACGATCGTCTCTGCGTGGAAACACCTGCCACGCTCGATCCCACTCCTGATCATTGGTGGTGGGCCGGAACGAGAGCGATTACAGGCGCAGGCTGCCCGCGATGGATTGACCAACATTCTGTTCAAAGGCCAGTTGCCCCGCGAGCAAACTTTGGCAGCGATCAATGATGCCCGGCTCACCGTGATTCCCAGCGAATGGTATGAAACCTTTTGCATGGCGATCGCGGAGTCCTATGCTTGCAGCACGCCTGTGATCTGCAGTCGCTTGGGAGTCATGCAGGAGCTCGTCGCCGACGGTCGGACCGGCCTTCACTTTACTCCCGCTGATCCTGTCGACTTGGCAAGCAAGCTGAGATGGGCTTGGGAACATCCCGATGAAATGGCTGCAATGGGCAGAGAAGCGCGCAGAGAATACGAAGCCAAATACACCGCGGAAAAGAATTATCCTTTGCTGATCGAAATCTATAATCGAGCCTTGCAAGGCAGGCAGCCTGCGCCGTGATCCCTGCGGCTGCCCATGCAGAGCGCAAGAAGGACGAAGATGATGAAAGCTACATCCTGGTTCGCCGGACTTTCCCTCGTATGCCTCCTGCTGACTTCCAGCTTCTTCTTAGCCCAGTCGAGGCCGTCGTTTTCCGAGTCATCCGCCGGACCGATCAAGTTGACTCCTCCGGATAAACCCATTCCGCGGGAATTTTTCGGCCTTCACATTCATCGTGCCTTCGGGACAACCCCATGGCCTCCCGTGCCCTTCGGAAGCTGGCGTTTGTGGGACGCCAAGGTTCACTGGCCGCAGGTGGAGACAGCTAGAAATGAATGGAATTGGGGCATTCTTGACCGCGAAGTCGAGCTCGCGGAAAAGCATCACGTGGACCTGCTGCTGCCCTTCGGTGAAACCCCGGAATGGGCGGTGCACAACCGCTTCCACACTGCGATCGTGGGCGACATCGGAGATCTGGAGGATTGGCGAACTTTTATCCGCACGCAGGCCGAGCGTTACAAGGGCCGGATTTTATACTACGAGATCTGGAACGAACCGAATCTGCCGCGGAATCGCGATATCGGCCCTCCGCCGAGGATGCTTGAGCTGGCTCGGGAGGCCTACGCTACGCTGAAGCAGGTGGATCCCGACATTAAAGTGATTTCTCCGTCACCCGTCAATCCCAACGGTTTGGATTGGATGGAGCGCTACTTTGAACTTGGCGGGGCAAAATATGCCGACATCATCGGATATCACTTCTATGTTTATCACCGCCCGGAGTCCATGCTCAATCTCATTCTGCCCGCGAAGGAAATCATGCGCAAGTATGGCCTAGCCGATAAGCCCCTCTGGAATACGGAATCCGGTTGGATCAGAAATCCACTGACAGATCGGGTCGATCTAGTGGAACAGGCTCCTGGATGGGCGGCGCGAGCCTATATCCTGAACTGGGCGGCTGGTGTGGATCGCTTTTATTGGTATGCGTGGGATGACGATGGCCATGATGTAATCCCCTTTACGGAAGAGGATCAGGCCACCATCACCAACTCGGCGCGTGCCTACGGAGAGATTCAGAAATGGCTGGTCGGAGCGCGCATGGAATCATGCGAAAGGCAGGCGGACGAAAACTGGGTTTGCAAGTTGACGCGAGAATCCGGGCGTAGCGCCTGGATCCTGTGGAACGAGGAGCATGGGGCAAAGTTCGACGTGCCCAAGTCCTGGGAAGTTACCACATTGACAAAACTGTCAGGTGAGCAATCCCCGTGGAGCGCGAGCAAGATCGACCTGGGAGAGTTGCCGATCATGCTCGAAGGACCGCCGGCACATCGCTAGCTGCGATTCTCCGAGCAGGAGTCGAACGCCGTCGGAGTTCTTTGCCGCCGATCTACGATCTAATCTCCGGTACCGAACAGAGTCACGGTCGTCGGGCTATGAGAGTTGTCGATAATCGTGATTGAGCCTTGCTGGCTCCCCGCCGCAGTAGGAGAAAAGCTGACGCTGACGGTACACTCGCCACTCCCCGGAATGGATGTGCCGCAGTTATTGGTCTGATCGTAATTGGCGCTGGCGGTAATGCTGGCAATGTTGAGCGGGTCCGGACCGAGGTTTTGAATCGTGATCGACTGCGAGGAGCCGGTGGTGCTAACCTTTTGCTTTCCGAATTTCAAGGTTACCGGACTTACGAATATCCCGACAGCTGTGCCCTTGAGTCGTACGGTATGCGGGCTCCCCGGATCGTTATCGTTCACCCACAGATTTCCCCAACGCGTGCCGGAGGCCGTAGGCGTAAAGGTGACCGTAATCGTGCACGAGGTTCCCGCCGCAACGCTCGTCCCACATGTGTCGGTTTGAGAGTAATCTCCGACCGTCGAGATGCCGCTGATTGCGAGCGGAGATTTTCCATGGTTCGCAAGCGTTACCTTGCTTGTAATCTCGGCATTCTGGTTGATCGTCCCGAGGTTGAGCCCGGGATACAGCGAACCGGTCAGACTCACTTCGCTGCCGGTTCCGTGCAGGGTCACGACCTGCGGGCTGCTGGCATCACTATCGGTAATGGTCACGGTTCCGGTGTGCGGTCCGGTCACGGTCGGTTTGTAAACCACATTCACGGTGCACTTGTCGCCGGCTTCGAGCTCCTTGCAATTATTGGTTTCGGTGAACTCGCCGCTGACTGCGACTTCGGAGATGGTCAGCGGAGTGGTGCGCCAGTTGGTCAGAGTAAGAGCGTAGGCCGGGCTGGATGTGCCCAGCTGTTGTCCGCCGAAATAAATGTTCGTGGCGGCGTTGATGGGGCAAGCCCGCTGGTTCAGGAGCAGCGGCGCATTCGGACTCTGGCTGAAATTGAAGCTGTCGCTGGTGTCATTTGCGTTGCCATCCCGATCCGTCAACGGCGTCAGGCCGAATCGGTCCTCAATGAACCTCAGCACCGACGAAAATTCATATTGCGTGTGAGAAATGTAGCCAGGCTGGGCATAGGGAGAGATGATGAGCAGTGGAACGCGAGGCCCCAATCCATAAAAATCATCCACCGGCGCCGGGACATGGTCGTAGAAACCACCGAAATCATCCCAGGTAAGAAAAACCGCGGTGCTATTCCAGTCCGGCCCTTGCATCAGCGCATTCAACTCCTGTACGGTCCAGTTCTCGCCCAGGCAAGTGGAGTTGGGCGGATGTTCGCTGGTCGGCCCGCTTACCAGCCAGCTCACGGCCGGCAGATTCCCGCTGGCAGCGTCAGCGACAAACTGCGTCTCCGGCACCACATCTTCGGTCCAAAGCGGCGAGTTTCGAATATGATTGATCGCGTCGTAAGTCGAGAAATTGTATCCCTGCTGGCCTTCCGGCGGGGCATAGTATTTCCAGCTGATCCCGGCGGTATTCAGGCTATCCGCCAAGGTCTTAAAATCAAAGCAAGGGAACGCCTCGGATATGTCTCCCAGCTCATCGATGATGGTGACGCGAGAATCGCTCGGGGAGTCGCAACCCCAGCTGGGGCCTGGAGCAGACGGAATATCAATCACGCCACCCGACTGCGCCGCAATCGTGAATAGGTGATTCGGCATGCTCGGTCCGCGCAGCGACGAGAACATATGATCCGCCAGAACAAAGTTTTGCGCGTAAGCGTAGTAGTTCGGTATGTCAGCCTGGGTCATGGTCGAATACGACAGGTATTCCCCGTTCACGTTCGCGTCGGGAATCAGATCGTACAAATCATTCTTGCCGCCATCCATTGCCAGGATGGCGGAGTACCAGTCATGGCCCATGTCGACCACGATGTCAGGCGTTCGTTCAAGAGGAATCACCTGCCCGGTCGATGTGACTCCCGTTTTTGCGCCATCGGCTCCGGGAAACAGGCCGAAGTACTCATCAAAGCTGCGGTTTTCCTTAACAATGAAAACGATATGTTGAATCGCCGTGATGTCCCCGGTTTTCGTGGAGGTTGCCGGATGCGGGGCCTTAGCGACCTGGGCCGCTCCCGCCCCAACCAGCCCGACCACAGCGATCACAGTGAAGACAAAAGAAGAGGCGAATTTGAGGTTCGCTGATTCTCTTCGGTGAAATCGATGCTCCATGTTCATCCTCGCTTGGTTCATCCTCGCTTGACGATGCTTGATGATTTTCAACTTGCTCACCGGTTGAAGAAGATTAGCCTCTCGGGATTCGCAAAGCCGGAATACTTGAACTCGGTTTTGAAAGAGGGGGCGAGGAGGCGGGGAGGCGTAGCGGCGGCACAGCTTTGGATCGTTGGATCGTTGGCTCAGCCAAATTCTGACTGTGGCAGAAACCAGGAGCTAGCAGCCAGAGCCTTTCTGGCAGGTAAAGACTCGGGAGGCCCAGGTACAGCCGCTCCCGACTCCCAGCTTGTAGGAGCAATTCCCCGTTTGCGTGCCATTCATGTATTCATCCACCGCCCAGAAGGTGGAATCATTGTCGGGATCCGAAGACACGCTGACAAACTCGCCCCAGTCCTGGTCGGTTTCGTCCTGTCCGCTGGCCCCGCTATTGCTTAGGATAGCTACTGGAGTGCCCTGCGTTCCCGTGCTGCCGACCGTCACAAAGAAGGGCGACGGATCGTAGTTATGAGCGCTTCCATGGGCTGTGCTCCCCGTCACCGTATAAGTGATGCCAAGATTTCCGCTGCTGTCCATAGCTACGCTCGGCATGGACAGAAAGTAAAAATTCGTCTTGTCTTGGATATCTCCGATAAGGTCCACCGTGGGGCTCGATCCAGCCAGTATCTTGTAATACCTTATTCCGGTGCGCCTGGTGTTGCTGTTTTCCTGAACCGCGTGTGCTACGGCCAGATACTCTCCGCCGCCGGCGCCGGGGAGGTTGCGATACGCGAGGCGATAGCTCAGACGATCTCCCAGACCATCAATGTCACGTCCATAAGGTTCGGGCACGCAGTATGTGTTGTACGGAGCAGCCGGAGCGTAGCAACCCGGCGTGAAGGCATGATCCACCAGCGCTATGTAGGTCGGAGCCGCGCCGCTGGTCAATCCGGACCACGTCCAGAAAGCTAACTGATTGGAGGTGCAGGGCGATACCGAACACTGCTCTTTGGTTCCAGGGTTCCTGGGATTGAGCAGAGCCAGGAAGTACTCTCCCGCGGTGTTGGAGGGAATCGGATTATCGCCTTCAAAGTCTGCCGGCAAGAGCGTGTGGATCAAGCTTCGATCGGTTCCAGAAGTGCCGACGACATAACTGGGAATGTAGGTGTAGCACTTCGGCGAGTTCGACGAAAGACCCGCGATGATATCGGCCTTGTCCAGCTGGCATACCTCAACGCCCACGATATCGTAGCCGTTCGAGACATCCATCAGATCCCAGCTGATATAGAATCCGTCGGACCAGGTTCCAAACCTGACATAGTCAGGAAAGTAGGTAAGGCCCTCGGCGTTCTTTGGAATCGCTGGACTCAGGTTGTAAGCGTATACGTTCCATAGACTCTCTCCGTTAACCCCTTCGAGGTTACTGGCCGGAACAGAGCCGTTCGCTGCGCTCACCCCGATGCAAAAATAGTAGTTCCCCTTGCTGTTGAAGATGTTGGCAACAACAAAAGCGCTATCGATGCGGTCGTAGCTGGCAATACCGTCGAGTGACGGATTGGCGCAGTAAGAACTCCCGCCCGGCGCGAAGAGCGTTCCGATTGTCTGCGGAGCGGCCGTGCCATTCGCTTGATTGGAGAGAATCCCGCTCGCGGTTTGCTTGTCGAAAGCCTGGATGTAGTTGTCGGCAAATTCCAGGTATTGACCTACCCCTTTTGAGTTTGTCGGGCCCACTCCACCATTGGGGTCAGGCTCCGCTCCCGGGATATGCTCAGCATTCAAGATGCTGCTGGCATCGAGCGCCTCGAACTGGTTGGTCCAGTTTCCCGCTGCCGGCGCTGTGGTGTCAAAGCCCACGAACGACTTCCCGCCCGGACAGGTACTGGCGCTGTTGTTGCCGGCGCACCACACCTGGACGGGTGCGGCCGGAGCGGCGCAGGTTCCGTAAGCAGGTTTACCAGCGCAGTTGTTCTGGGCGGACATGGCTACACCGCTCAGAGCCACGACCGAGGAGAGAATCCCAAAGACGACCTTATTGATTCGCATTTTATTTATTTCTTTCGTTCGAATATTGGTCACTGCATTTGGTGCGCACTGGACCGGTTCATGTCAAGCTTCGTCCCTGCTTTACTCTTTGTCCTACATCACGAATACCTCTCATCGGGTACCATAGAAGACATCGTGAGATTGCATTGTCGATGAGACTCTCAACATCTTCTTTCCGTTGGCGTTCAGCATCAGCCGTCCAGGCCGCGTTGCCTGTGCTGCTTTCCTCTGTACTGGTTGCGTGCGGCGGAGGCTCGAGCCCCACTGGAACCACCGTGCCGCCGCCACTGACTTGCAGCGGAGGGGCCAGCGTTGCCCAGCGCGCGGTTTCATATCAGCCTTCGGCAACCCCAACTTCCGAAGCGATTCCGCCGCAGTACTTTGGAATCAACTTGCATCCCGGAGTTTTCAATGGCCAGATTCCGTGGCCGACCATCCCGTTTGGAAGCGTGCGCTTGTGGGACACGGAAACCACCTGGAATGACCTCAACCCTGCCAGCGGCACTTACGATTTTTCCAGATTAGACACAACCATCGACGTGGCCGTGCAACAGGGACAGACTGACTTCCTGTACACCTTCGGAGTGGTTCCTCCGTGGGCTTCTTCGATTCCGACGGACCAGAGCTGCGTTACTCCACAGAATCCCGCCGGCTCCTGCGATCCGCCGGCAGACCTATGCTCGGACGGCACCGGACCCGACAAATATTGGCAAAATTTTGTTACTGCGCTTGTCGCCCACAATACCGCCGCTAATTTTCCAATCCATTCCTGGGAGATCTGGAATGAGCCCGATATTCTGATCGAATGGACTGGCACGGACGCCCAGCTGGAACGCATGGCTCAAGATGCCTATTCCATCATCAAGGCCGCCGACCCCACCGCCAAAGTCACCACGCCCACGCCGGGAAACACTTCAAACGGGCAGACCATTGCAAACTGGTTCCCCGGATATCTGTCTACGCCCGGAGCAGCCGCGTTGGCTGACATCGTAACCTTCCATGGATACGTCGATCCCGCTCTCGGTGGCTCCCCGGAACAGATAAGTTCAACGGTGGACATTGTCAACTCCGCCCTCACCGGACTGGGCTCGCTCAGCTCGGATCCTTTGTGGAATACCGAGGGCTCCTGGGGGGCTGACGCCAACTTTCCCGATCCCGACCTCGAGGCTGGTTACCTGGCCCGCTTGTATCTCCTCCAATGGTCGCTTGGCGTTTCACGTTTCTACTGGTACCAATACGGCAACGTGGCGACCGGAACTCTTTGGACTCCCACCGGTGGACTCGACCTCGCGGGCGTCGCTTATGGCCAGGTCTACAACTGGATGGTGGGCGCTACGTTGACTGCTCCGTGCTCGCCGACCGGTACCGTCTGGATTTGCAACTTCACGAAAGGCAGCGCCCCGGAACAAGCCGTCTGGGATACGTCACAGACCTGCAGCAACGGAGTCTGCACCACATCGAGCTACGCTCCAAATTCAGTCTTTGCTGAATATGTCGATCTCGCCGGCAACACCACCCCGGTGACCGCGGGAACCGTGCCAATTGGCGTCAAACCGATTCTGCTGGCGACTCAATAAGGTATGCTCGTTACTGCAAAATCGTGCTATTGCGAATGATGGGCCGCCTCGGCTTGCGCGCCCGATTGAACGATGGTCAAAGTGAGCTCGTTGTTATCCCCGGAAGTCTTAGAATTCCAGCGTGCGTGAATTGACGCTCCCTCCAGAGTTGCATCGCTCTCGATCGCTGCCTTGCCGGCCTTCTGGACGGGACTGGTATAAGTCGAAGGCCCGGCCACCCCATTTACGACGGGCGTCACCGAGTATTGCAGCGACTGGTCTCGAGCATCGGCACAACCAGCGGACAGAGTCAGGACGGCGGTCGTTTCCGGAACAACGAGTTCGGCGGTCACCGGTTGCTCCTGGTGTTCGACGTCCTCAATGAACTGCACCTCGGGCACCAACTTCGCTTGCCAGAAGGTATCCTCTACCAGAACCGGCCCGTCTCCTGATGAAGCCTT
>Ga0302325_10031570_pt1 | contig 10896 bp, 12 predicted proteins | sample Palsa_T0_2_FD_201948 | JGI IMG/M metagenome (GOLD analysis project Ga0302325, IMG submission 201948) | Peat permafrost microbial communities from Stordalen Mire near Abisko, Sweden - Palsa_T0_2 | ecosystem: Environmental > Terrestrial > Soil > Palsa > Peat permafrost | place: Sweden: Abisko... | reverse complement strand
GTCCGGCAGCTCCTGGCCCGCAGCCGGAAGGCAGACCCTCTCGCCCGGCTGACCCGCAAAGAGCGCGAGGTACTCGGCCTCATGGCGGAAGGGCGCTCCAACACCGCCATCGCCGCGGCGCGCTTGCCGTTGCTGAGCGCGATGGGATGCACGGTGAGGACGCATTCGTCGACGAGCCCGAGGCGGACGAAGGTCTGCGCGGTGCGGATGCCGCCGGGGACACCGAGGCCCTTCCCCGGCTTTGCCCTCCTTGCGCACCGCGTCGGCCAGCTGCTCGTCGTCGTGGACGACGAGCAGTTCCGCGTTCGACCACGGGACGGGTTCCTCCCGGTGGGAGATGAGGAAGGGGCGCAGGTTGTTGAGTGCTTCGGCGAGGGCGCGCTGGTCGGCCGGGGTTTGCGGGTCGCTTGCCACGTTCATCCAGTAGGGCAGCATTCCTGACGCTGCCGGGTGGCCGATGAAGCCCCGGTCTATGTGGTCGAAGAAGGCCACGTTGTCGCGGCTGAACTCGGATCTGGCGCCTGGGTCATCCAGTCCAGCTCGCCGTCGGGTCCGGAGAAGAACCCGCCGAGGCTCATGGTCATGATGAGGACGAGCTTGGCCATGGCTGTCTCCTGTCTTGGTCGGCATGGCAGAGGGCTGGCAGGCGGGATCGGTGCCGGTCAGCGGCGCGTGATGGCCGCGGCCAGGTCCCTGATGCGCTCGCGCCTGCATGCGGCGATGAGGGTGAACGCGGCGCACAGCGGAACGGTCATCGCGATAGCGCCGCTGTGCAGCACTGCGGCGTTGATGATGGATGCGCCGGCCATGTCGGCGGCCAGCCCGGCCGCGGCGAGCCCGGCCAGCCGCGGGATGAGCAGGCCGGCCGCCCCGGCGAGCTCGGCGGTCCCGACCAGGTAGCGCAGCCACTGCCCCGCTCCGATCTGGCCGAACATCGTCACCGCGATGTGCGACCCGGTGAGCTTGGGCACCGCGGCGAACGCGAAGACCGCGGCGAGCACGATCTGAGCTGCCCACAGCAGCGTGTTCGCGCGCCCGCGGGCGCGTGCAGCCGGGCAGGCGGTGACGGTTGTGGTGTTCATCATCTGCTCCTTTGACGGCTTGTAGCGGGGGTCAGCTCGCCTGCAGCCGGGTAAGCAGCTCGGCCAGGCGCTCACCGGAGTGGTGGACGCCGCGCTCCATGCCGGAGGCGACCATCGCGTCGCGGTCCTCCACCGACTGGAAGGCCGAGACGGTGCGCATCAGCGTCTTGCCGCCCCGCTTGTCGAAGGTGGCGCTCTGCAGGCAGACGTGACCGGGTGCGCCCTCGAACTCGAAGGTCTGCACGATGGCATCCGGCGACGGGTCGCCGTGGAAGACGCCGCGGAAGCCGTAGGTGTTGCCCTCGGCGTCGGTGTTCACGTAGCGCCAGGCGCCGCCGTTGCGGACCTCGTACCGGTCAATCGTCAGCGCCAGGTCCCGCGGGCCGAGCCACTGCACGAGCAGGTCCGGGTCGGTGTGGGCGCGGAACACCAGCTCGCGCGGCGCGTCGAACTCGCGGGTCATGACGATCATCGGGATGCCGGGTTCTGCGGTGATCTCAGTCTTGCTCATCGTCGCTTCCTTTCGCTGTCGCTGCAGGGTCTCGGCAGGGATCTTGTTCCTCGCCGGCTTGCATTGCCGCCAGTAGGTCGTCGAGCCGCTCGTGGCTCTCGTCCCAGAACCGCTGGTAGCGGGCCAGCCAGGCGGTCACCTCGCGAAGTGGTTCGGCCTCCAGGCGGCTGATCCGTGCGGTGGCCCGCCGGTTCCGCGAGATCAGACCGGCCTGCGCAAGCACCTTCAGGTGCTTGGAGATCGCCGGCTGGGACACGGCAAACGGCGCCGCGAGCTCGGCGACGGTCGCCTCACCCTCGGCCAGCCGGGTCAAGATCGCCCGTCGGATCGGGTCGGCGAGCGCCCCGAACACGAGGCTGAGCCGGTCCGTTGCCATCCATAACCAACTTGTTCTAAAACTAGATGGTTATATAGTGCCTTGGCTCGCCTTCGGTGTCAACCCCGCCACTGGGCAGCGCGCACGCCCCGTGCCGCCCGGCCAGTCCCCGCCATGTCGGCCAGCACTGGCGGGCAGCAGGCAAGGACGAATGAGAATGCGGGGATGCACTGCGGGATGCCGGTGTCACCCGGCGGCTTCGCGGCTCCGGCCACGGCCGGGCTCCACCGCCGACTATGAAGGCCGGCAGGTCACGCGTGTAGGGGTCTCGCGCGAGACCTCACGCCGCAGTCGGGACCGAGCGTGTCTCAGCGATCTGCACAAGTGCAGCACAAGTGAAGCCGTCTTGGAGAAAGTGCAGTTGTAAGTGAGGCCCTACAGACAGGCATATCAGGCCGGGGCCATGTCCACAAAGCGGCTGTAGTGGCCCTGGAAGGCGACCGTTACCGTTGCGGTCGGGCCGTTCCTGTGCTTGGCGATGATCAGGTCCGCCTCCCCGGCCCGCGGGGACTCGCGCTCGTAGGCGTCCTCGCGGTGCAGCAGGATCACGACGTCCGCATCCTGCTCGATCGAATTATGGAGATTTATCCCATTTGCTATGAAGTTGTGGGTTTCCTTGACCGTCGCGTCGTAGACGGGCTGGGGTCCGAGTGGTTCGATGCTCACGATCTTGTCCCAGAAGACATCGCTTGAAGCGATCTCCCGCAGTTGGTCGGAATCGAGTGCGTCCGCGCATCGCATCAGCCGTTCGCGCGACGGACAACTCTTGTAGAGCGTGGTACCGCAGTAGTGCGTCCCGATGGCGGCTTGGAATTGCCTCTCGGTGAGCCCGGCGCGGACCCGTTCCGACTTGACGAGCTCCCACACGCCAAGCGGCACCGTGTCGACATTGGTGTTCGTCGCCCTGTCGGCCAGGACTTTCGCCAGCTCGCGGGCGGTCTCGCCCCGCCTGCCGTGCACCCCGACCTGCGCGCAGAAGGCCCGCAGGCTCGGCCCGTCGGCCACGATCACGTGGTAACCGGGCTCGTAGCCAGCCTTCTCCACCTGCCGGATGCGCGCGACGATCCCCAGCCGGGCCAGCAGGCGGGCGACGCCGTCGGCCAGTTCCCGGCTGGATGACGCGTAGTACACCTTCGCCGCGCCCTTGCCGTGCGGGATCCATACGCAGCCGTCCGTCGCCCACAGATGACGCAGGAAGAGGCTGATCTCCGCATTGGTGGCCGAATAGAGGACTTCGGGAAGACGCTTGGCACGGGCGCCCAGGTACTCGATGCCAAGCTTGCGGAACCAGTCATGGATCGGGTTCCCGCGACCGTGTGTGCAGTGCTCAGGTGCCGGCAGGTACACGTGCCACCCGGTCTGCTGGGCCACCCGACGCGGCGAGATCCCGAACTCGGCGGCGGCTGCCGCCTCGACGAAGGCCAGATTCTCCGGGTCGTTCGAGGTGTAGCGAACCGGCTGCTTCTTGATGACGCAGCCGTCGCCGATTAGGTGCGCAAGCAGCCCTAGCCGATGCTCGGACCAGCCGAGACCCGGATGGATCGGCTCCGGCACCCGCCTGGGGATTCCCACCCGGTCGCCCGGCCTGAGGTCCCCGAGCGGAGTCCAGCCGGAGAACGCGAGGAACGGATGGTTCGCGGTCGCCTTCACCTCCCGGCCGGACGCGAGCCGCAGCCGGAAGACGTCCTTCGTCCCCGACTCGAAGACGTTCACGACCGGAGCGGGAGCCAGCCGACTCTGATCGTCAAGCGACCAGACCAGGGTGCCCTCCCACCCGTTCTTCATCAGCTCCTCGAACGAAACCGGTGCGCCCGTGTCCGCGCGCAGCAGCGTCGTATCGGCTGTGACGCAGCCCGACTCTCGCAAGTCGGAAAGCATCGGCTTCTTGTCCTGGCGCTGTTCCGGTCCTCGGTTGAGCTGGGACAGCGCCACCACCGGGACCTGAAGCTCCTTGGCCAGCAGCTTGAGCGACCGGGACATCTCCGACACCTCTTGCTGACGGCTCTCCGTCTTCTTGGGAGATGACATCAGCTGCAGGTAGTCGATGATCACGAGCTTAAGGTCGTGCCGTTGCTTCAGCCGACGGCACTTGGCCCTGATCTCCATCAGCGACATGTTCGGCGAATCGTCGATGAACAGCGGCGCGTCCGCGACCTCGCTCATCCGCTTGGCCAGCCGGCCCCAGTCCTCGTCGCTCATCTGGCCGGTTCGCATGATGTGCATCGGCACCCGCGCCTCGGCCGACAGCAAGCGCATCGTGATCTCGTTCCGCCCCATCTCGAGCGAGAACACCACTGTCGGCAGCCCATGCCGGATCGTCGCGGAGCGGGCGAAGTCCAGGGCGAGCGCGGAGTTGTGGGTCGGGATCATGCTGCGACCGGCGAGGTACATGTGCTCGCCGCTGTCGACCTCGACGCAGCGAACCGGCCGGGACAGCACCGGCCGCACATCGGTGACGTATCGCCAGCAAGTCGCGTGCACCGAACTCAGGGGCTTCGTCGTCTGCGCGCACACGTAGCCGAGGCTGTGCACAAGCTCCTGCACGTCGGCCGAGAGCCCCGCACTGTGCAGCGAAATCTGCCGTCCTTGCCGAGAACCGTCCGTTAGCCCGGTCAGCAGCTCACGCCGCTGGGCGACCGATCCGCGCAGGTACTCCGGCGGGATTCTGGCCTCATCCGCACGCTCGGCGACAGGGTGGGTGGCACTCGCCCCGATCTCCGCCTCGACGCGGACGCGGCCGCCCGCCAGTAGAGCTCCGAGCTCGGACGGCGGCACCGGCAGATCGGCCGCAGGCAGGTCCAGCGGCCAGGTCGGAGCGACCGCGTGCCTGATCTTCCTGCCCGCCGTGAGGCAGCGGAGATCGGTTGCGATTTCGCGGGTCGTGACGATCCGGGGCGGCTCGATCGACGAGGGCGTCCAGGTTAGCCACTGGTGATTCTCGTCGGCGACGAGGGTCTCGCCGTCGGAGAACTCGACCTCGTAGCACGGGCGGCCGTGCATGACCTCGGTCGCCGCCACCACGCGCGTCGGCTTGCCGTTCGCGTCGATGAGGTGATCCCCGACCGCGACCTCGCCCATCGTCGTCCAGCCGGTCGGCGTGACCAGCGGGGTGTCCAGCGCGAGCGCCTTCCCAACAGCAGGTCGCGCGGCGACAACGATCATCTGGCCGGGGTGCAGGCCGTTGGTGAGCGAGTCGAGGTCGGCGAAGCCGGTCGGGACGCCGCTGATGCCGCCGCCGTGCGCGCCGATCGCCTCGATCTCCTCGAGGGCGGCGGGCATGATCTCCGACAGCGGGTGGTAGTCCTCGGCGATGCGCCGGTCGGTGACCGCGTAGACCTCGGCCTGGGCCCGGTCGACGAGATCGTCGGCGTCCGCGTCGCCGGTGTAGCCGAACTGCACGATCCGGGTGCCCGCCTCCACCAGTCGCCTGAGGATGGCGCGCTCGCGGACGATCCGCGCGTAGTAGCCCGCGTTGGCGGCGGTCGGCACCGCTGCCATCAGCGTGTGCAGGTAAGGGGCGCCGCCGATGCGGGCCAGCTCGCCGCGCCGGGTGAGCTCGTTGGAGACCGTGATCGGGTCGGCCGGCTCGCCCCGCGCGTAGAGGTCGAGGATCGCCTCGTGGACCAGCTGGTGCGCGGGCCGGTAGTGGTCGGTCGGCCTGATGACCTCGATGACGTCGGAGATCGCGTCCTTGGAGAGCAGCATGCCGCCGAGGACGCACTGCTCCGCCGCCACGTCGTGCGGCGGCATCCGCTCGAACTCCTCGCCGCGCTGCGTCAATTCGGTAAGGCTCATTCGGCGCACCCTCCCCCCGCGTAACGACTCACCCCTCGCCGACACCTTCCTACCAGGAGGGTCTGACATCGGGCTTTTGACATTCTGGTCGCTCGCACCGCGCCCGCCAAAACAGCCCTGTGGATAACTTGTTGAGAACCTGTAGCAAGGTTGTGCGCAGTCAGTGGATTACGGTGTGGACAACCTCGCCACGCCGCCCACGGCGTGCGACCTGACCTGTGGGAACGGAATCCACTGGCTGTGTACGAGAAAAAGTCGGTCACGTTTTGACCGCTGCTTTTCCACAGCAAAATCCACAGGCAGCACAAAGTTGCCTGTGGAAAAAGGGTGCGGGTAGCCCGTGGGCCAGGGTTTTCCCCAGATATCGAACGGACCCTAGATGACCGTTGGCAGCTCACGCTGGGCCAGGCTGCGGGCACGCCAAAATACCGGCCGCGGCCTGGCGAAAGAGCCTGCCGACCTGGCCCGAGTCCGCTATCATTCGTCTGTGTGTTCGAACACGGGGGACGCGGTTAACCGCCTGGCAGCGGCGATTGACCAGCTAGCGGACGATGCGCGCGGCGATTCGAGCGACCCGGCGCTGGCCGCGCGGGTGGCCGGACTCTGGCAGATGGTCAGCGACCTCGACCCGGAGCTGGCCAGGCGCACGCGGGGGTACACAGCGCTACCGGGTGGCGCGACCTCGGACTGAGGGCACGCCACCCGGATGGCACCTGTGGACACAGCGGCGTTTCCTGTGGAGAACGAGCTCCTGTGGAAACAGCTGTGGATAACACGGTCCGGGGCTGTGGATTAAGCGCCGGAGACCTCGACGTTGACCGCGGCGGTCACGTCGGGGTGCAGCCGCACCTGGACGCGGTACGCGCCCGCGGCCTTGATCGGGTCGGGGACCACGATCGTGCGCTTGTCGATGTCCGGGCCGCCCGCATCCTTCAGCGCGGACGCGATGTCGGACGCGCCGACCGAGCCGAACAGGCGGCCGTTGGTGCCGGCCCGCCGGTTGACCCGGACGGTCAGCTTCTGCAGCCGGCCGGCCACCGCCTGCGCGTCCTCGACCGTGCGGATCTCGCGGGCCGTACGGGCCCGCTTGATCAGCTCGATCTGCTTCTCGCCACCGCGGGTCCAGGTGATCGCGAACCCGCGCGGCATCAGGTAGTTGCGGCCATAGCCTGCGGCCACGTCCACCACGTCGCCAGCGGCACCGAGGCCACCGACTTCCTGGGTCAGGATGAGCTTCATGCGAGCCATTGGTCAGTCCTCCCTTTGCCCTAGCGAGCCGTGCTGGTGTACGGGAGCAGCGCCATCTCGCGCGCGTTCTTGATCGCGGTCGCGACGTCGCGCTGGTGCCGGGTGCAGTTACCGGTGACCCGGCGCGCGCGAATCTTGCCGCGGTCGGAGATGTACTTGCGGAGCAGGCCCGTGTCCTTGTAGTCCACGTAGCTGATCTTGTCGTGACAGAAGGCGCAGACCTTCTTCTTGGGCTTGCGAATTGGTGGCTTCGCCATCGTGGTGCTCCCTTGGAGAGCCCCGCTAATGCGGGGATGGTCATAACTTGCTTACTGATACTTAGAACGGCGGTTCGTCGGAGTAGCCGGCGTCGGACGCCCATGGGTCCTCGGTCCGAGCACCACCGCCGGACGGCTGGCCGCCCGAGGGCTGGTTGCCGAAGCTGCCGCCCTGGTTGCCGCCGCCGCCCTGGTTGCCGCCGCCCTGGCCGCCGCCGTAACCGCCGCCGCCAGACCCGCCCGCACCGCCGGTGCGGTTGGCCCTGGCGACCTTGGCGGAAGCGTTCCGCAGAGACGGGCCGACGTCGTCGACCTCGACCTCGTACACGGTGCGCTTCTCGCCTTCCTTGGTCTCGTACTGGCGCTGCTTGAGCCGACCGGTCACGATGACCCGCATCCCGCGCTGCAGCGACTCGGCGACGTTCTCCGCTGCCTGCCGCCAGACGTTGCAGGTGAGGAAGAGGCTGTCGCCGTCCTTCCACTCGTTGGTCGCGTTGTCGCGGATGCGCGGCGTCGAGGCGATCCTGAAGGTGGCGACCGGCTGGCCGGACGCCGTGAATCGGAGTTCCGGATCGGCGACGAGGTTGCCGACGACCGTGATTGGGGTGTCTCCTGCAGCCATCGTGGCGCTCCAGGTCGATAGCAGAACTAGTGGGGGTCTATCAGCGGTGCTCGGGCCGCAGAACCTTGGTGCGCAGCACGCCCTCGTTGAGGTTGAGCTGACGGTCGAGCTCCTGCACGGACGCCGGCTCGGCGTTCAGGTCGACGACGGCGTAGATGCCTTCCGGCTTCTTGTCGATCGGGTAGGAGAGGCGACGCTTCCCCCAGATGTCGAGCTTGCCGACCTTGCCGCCGTCATCGGTAACGACCTTGAGGAACCCCTCGAGCGACGGCTGGACCGTGCGCTCCTCGAGGTTCGGGTCGAGGATGATCATGATCTCGTAGTGACGCATGCGCGCCCTACCTCCTCTGGACTGACGCGGTCACGGTCTTTCCGTGACAGGAGGTTGCGGGCGACAGAACTATGTCCCTGCCCGCAGCCATTAACTGTACCAAGAAGGCGCTACCGCCCGGGCCGAATCGGGGAGCCGACTGCCCTGCTTCCGGTTCAACGGCGACCATATCTGGGAAGAACCCCCTGTGAAAATCCAGACGATGGATTCCCCCTGGAGGCAGCCATGGCCGGCACTATCGGAACCGGCGGGCCCGGAAACGCTCCGAGCCTGCAGCTCACCGACGGTCGACCGCACCCCCTGCTCAACGTGGCCAGCGTGTGCACGCTCGTCGTCGGCCTGGTGTCGTTCGCACTCGGTATGGTCCTGCGCTACGGCACGAGCACTCACGCCCTCGCGATCGCGGCCGGCGCCACCGGCCTCGCGAGCCTGCTCGTCGGCCTCTACACCCAGATGATGTCGGCGACCCGCGCCGAGCGGATCCTCCTCGTCGTCGGCATGATCGCCGGCTTCGTCGGCCTGGCGCTCGGACTGGCCCACGGCGGCTTCTCCTAGCGGGCCGGGGCAGCACCGCCGGGGGCGCATTACCCTCTAACGCATGATGCGTATCGGCGGCCACTTTCACTCCGACAACCCGCTCGAAGACGCGGTCGCGTGTGGTGCACGGACCGCCCAGTTCTTCCTCGGCGACCCGCAGGGGTGGAAGGGGCCGGTGTTCCCGGGCGGCGATCCGGCCGCGCTCAAGGACGCCTACGCCGCCGCTGACGTGGACATCTACATCCACGCCCCGTACATCATCAACGTGGCGTCGGCCAACAACCGCATCCGCATCCCGAGCAGGAAACTGCTCGACCAGCAGCTCAAGGCGGCCGTCGCGATCGGCGCCAAGGGCCTGATCGTGCACGGCGGCCACGTCACGGCCGACGCCGACCCGGCCCAGGGGGTGGCGAACTGGGTCAAGGCGGTGCAGCAGATCGAGCGCCCGCTGCCGTTGCTGATCGAGAACACCGCGGGCGGCAACGGCGCGATGGCGCGCTCGCTCGACGCCATCGCCCGGCTCTGGGACGGGGTGGGCGCGGCCGCCGAGGGCGGCGGCGAGGTCGGCTTCTGCCTGGACACCTGCCACGCCAACTCGGCCGGCATCGAGCTGGCCGACGCGGTCGACCGGGTGAAGGCGATCACCGGCCGGATCGACCTGGTGCACTGCAACAACTCGCGCGACGAGTTCGCCTCCGGCGCGGACCGGCACGCGAACTTCGCCGCCGGGACCATCGACCCGCAGGCCCTGCTGGCGGTGGTCCGCGGCGCGGGGGCGCCGGTCGTCTGCGAGACGCCGGAAGCGGGCCTGGCCGAGGACATCGACTGGCTCCGCCAGCAGATCTCCTAGCTCCCCGGCTGCCTAGATGCTGGCGCCGGCTTCGGCCGGCTGGCGCGCGTCGCGGCCCCAGACGATGACCAGGCGGTCGGGGGCGCCGTCGAGGACGCCGCCGGCCGGGTCGTCGTTGAGGCCGGACGCCCGGACTCGGTCCTTCTCCGGGCGAAGGATGTCGTACACGATCGTCACCGCGACCAGGCCGACCGACAGCAGCCGGGCGGCCAGTATCACGAAGTACCAGCCCCCGCTGAGCCCGGCGGGCGCCTGGTACATGTTCACGAAGTAGCCCCAGATCCCGAAGAAGTAGGCGACCTCGGCCAGCTGCCAGAGCACGTACGGCCAGACCCGGGGCCGGGCCAGCACCGCCAGCGGCACCAGCCAGATCACGTACTGCGGCGACCACACCTTGTTCAGGATCAGGAACGCGGCCAGCAGCAGGAAGCACAGCTGGGGGAGCCGGGGCCGCCGCGGCGCGGCCAGCGCCAGGAACGCGATCCCGACGCACGCGAGGGCGAAGGCGCCCGATGACATCAGGTTCAGCGTGCTCTGCGATGAGTCGCCGAGCACGGGCACGTTGTAGTGCTCGAACAGGTACCAGACCGATCCCCAGTCCGCTCCCCGGTCCCGGCTGAAGGCGTAAAAGCGAGCCCAGCCGGCCGTCGCGCCGATGGCCACCGGCAGGTTGACCACCAGCCAGGCGAGCAGGCCCGCGCCGAACGCCTTCCAGAACTCCCGCATCCGCCCGGCCCGCAGGCACAGCAGCAGCAGCGCGCCGAAGAACAGCAGCGGGTAGAACTTAGTCGCCACAGCGAGGCCGAGCAGCACCCCGGCCAGGTACTGCCGCCGCGCCGCCCAGGCGGCCAGTCCGCCGGCCGCGAGCGCCATCGCGAACAGGTCCCAGTTGATGAAGGCGGCCAGGATCAGGGCCGGTGACAGCGCCACCAGCAGGGCCGCCTTCCAGCCGGCCCCGCCGCCCTCCCGGTGGGCGGTCGCGGCGGTCGCCAGCACGCCGGCCACCAGGCAGATCGCCAGCAGCGCGACGGTGACGTAGTAGAAGTCCTTACCCCGGCTGTACGGGTCGGTGACCGTGTGCACCGCCCACGCCGCGACCTGCATCATCGCGCCGATCAGGACCGGGTACTCGACCGGGTGCCCGAAGTAGGGCACCTTGCCGGCCGACAGCCCCTCGTTGTAGTAGAGCGGGTAGATGTCGGTGTAGCAGGCATCGCGGAACTGGCCGGTGAAGGAGTCCCAGGCGCCGCCCGAACTGCACGGCAGCTTCTGCGCGTAGCCGAGCAG
>Ga0302325_10031569_pt1 | contig 10897 bp, 11 predicted proteins | sample Palsa_T0_2_FD_201948 | JGI IMG/M metagenome (GOLD analysis project Ga0302325, IMG submission 201948) | Peat permafrost microbial communities from Stordalen Mire near Abisko, Sweden - Palsa_T0_2 | ecosystem: Environmental > Terrestrial > Soil > Palsa > Peat permafrost | place: Sweden: Abisko... | reverse complement strand
ACCATCCCATGGCCGGCGAGCTCCGGTCGGTGGGGCTGCCGAGGCGGGCCCTCTTCTCCTCCTCGGCGGCCCAGATGCAAGCCTCATTCGGTGCCCCCGAGATCGTCACCGCCGGCGCCCCCGGCGCGGCCGCTACTCGTTGACCGCCGTCGCCACCGCCCCTAGCGTTGGAGGGCCATGGCCCGCCGCTTGACTCCGAAGGGCGCCCGACGCCGTCAGGAGCTCATGGACGTGGCCGCCCACCGCTTCGCTGCTGACGGCTACCACGCCACGTCGGTGACCAGCATCGTCGAGAGCATCGGCGTGGGGAAGGGCGTCTTCTACTGGTACTTCGCGTCCAAGGACGAACTCTTCGGCGAGATCCTCACCGACGGCTTCCGCTCGATGCGGGCGGCGGAGCGGGACGCCATCGCCGGCGAGCCCGATCCGGCCCGGCGCATCGAGCGGGACATCCGGGCCTCGCTGCGCTGGCTCTCCGACCACCGTCATCTCTACGCCCTGATGGAGTTCGCCCGCACCGAGGAGCGGTTCGCCCCGATCATCCGGAGTGGCGACGACCAGACCCTGGCCGACGCCCTCCCCCACGTGAGTGCCGGCATCACCGCCGGCCTGCTGCGAGGGGAGGATCCCGAAGTGCTGACCATGGCCATCCTGGGCGTCACCGCCCACCTGGCCCGGGAGTTGGTGCTCGGGCGGGGCCAGGACGCCGACCGGGTGGCCGGAGTGGCCATCGCCTTCTGCGGTCAGGGCTACCTGGCCGACGATCCGTCGGTGGCCCGACGGATCGCATGACCGACATCCGGACCGTTGAGGCCCGGCCGTTCGTGGACGGCCTGCGGTTCGGGGAGTGTCCCCGCTGGCACCACGGCCGGCTCTGGTACTCGGACTTCTACGAGGGCACGGTGTCCTCGGCCGGACCGGGGGGCGACGTGCAGGTGGAACTCGAGGTCCCCGGCCAACCTGCGGGGCTGGGATGGCTTCCCGACGGCCGGCTGCTGGTGGCGGCGCGCCTGCCCCGCACCGTGCTCCGCCTCGAGCCCGACGGGCGGCTGGTCCAACACGGCGACCTCAACCCGCTGGCCACCTTCCACACCAACGACATGGTGGTCGACGGGGCGGGACGGGCGTACGTGGGCAACTTTGGCTTCGACCTCGATGGCTTCGTGGCCGAGCGGGGCCCAGCCGGCTTCGTCCAGCCCCCAGGGCCGCCCACCACCGTGCTCATCCGGGTCGACCCGGACGGCTCGGTCCATCAGGCGGCCACCGACCTCGGCTTCCCCAACGGGATGGTCGTCACCCCGGACGGAGGCACCTTGATCCTGGCCGAGACACTGGCTGGCCGGCTCACCGCCTTCGACATCGGGGACGGCGGCTCGCTCACCGGTCGACGGGAGTGGGCCGTGTTGCCCTTCTGCGCGCCCGACGGGATCTGTCTCGACGCCGGGGGCCGGGTGTGGGTGGCCAACGCCGTCACCTCGGAGTGCCTCCAGGTGGCCGAGGGCGGGGAGATCGTGAGCCGGGTGACCACCTCACAGCGCTGCTTCGCGTGCATGCTGGGGGGCGACGACCGCCGCACCCTCTACCTGATCACCGCCCCGACCAGCACCGAGTCGGAGGTCAGTGCGGTCCGTTCGGGACGCATCGAGCAGGCCGGGGTCGACGTGGGCGGGGCTGGGCTGCCCTGAGCCGGGCTGCCCCGAGCCGGGCTGCCCCGAGGGGATGCCGGGGGGTCGACCGGCCACGTCCTGTGACACCCCGGCGCGCGGCCGGCACGATCGGCGCGGCCGGCACGATCGGCGCGGCCGGCACGATCAGCGCAGCTTGGTCAGTGACTTACGCAGGCTCCGCACACCCTGGCCGATGCGCTGCTCGTTCTCGATGAGGGCGAACCGAACATGATCGTCCCCTCCCGGGCCGAAGCCCACCCCGGGCGAGGTGGCCATGTCGGCCTCCTTGACCAGGAACTTGGAGAACTCCAGCGAGCCCATCTCGCGGTAGGGCTCGGGGATCGGCGCCCAGACGAACATGGTGCCCCGGGGCCTGGTGATCTCCCAGCCGATCCGGTTGAGTCCGTCGCACAGCGCGTCCCTCCGGGCCTGGTAGGTCTCGTTGATGACCTTGGGGTAGTCGGGGGCCTCGTTCATGGCCACGATGGCGGCGATCTGGATGGGCTGGAACGTGCCGTAGTCGAGATAGCTCTTGAGCTTCGTCAGCGCCTGGACGATGGCGGCGTTCCCCACCAAGAACCCCACCCGCCAGCCGGCCATGGAGAACGACTTGGTCAGCGTGTAGAGCTCGACGGCCACATCCTTGGCCCCGGGCACCTGGAGGATGGACGGCGGCGTGTACCCGTCGAAGGCGATGTCGGCGTAGGCGAAATCGTGAACCAGGACGATCTCGTGCTCCTTGGCGAACTCCACCAGGCGGGTCATCCAGGCGAGGTCGACGCACTCGGTGGTCGGATTGTGGGGAAAGGACAGCACCACCACCCGGGGCTTGGGCCACGCCGACTCCCAGGCCTCCATCAGATTGCCGAAGAAGGCCTCACCCGGGCTGCCGCCGGTTTCCGCCCCGGGGACGTCGAGGCGGACGTGACGGACGTCGGCGCCGGCGAACAGCGGGGCGTAGATGTGGATGGGGTACGAGGGCGAGGGTACGAGGGCGGTGTCGCCGGGTCCCACCAGGACCCACATGAGATGTGAGAGCCCTTCCTTGGCACCGATGGTGGTCACCACCTCGGTGTCGGGGTCCAGCTCCACCTCGAACTTGCGCAGGTAGAGGTCGGTGATGGCCTGGCGGATCTTGGGGATGCCCCGGCTGGCCGAGTAGCGGTGATTGCGCGGGTTGCGTCCGGCCTCGGCCAGCTTCTCCACGGCCACGTCAGGCGACGGGAGGTCGGGGTTGCCGAACCCCATGTCGATGACGTCCCGGCCGCTCTTGCGACCGGCGTCTCTCAGCTCGTTGATGGTGGCGAAGACGTAGGGCGGCAGGCTGTTGATCCGGCGGAACTCCATCGCCCAAGGCTACTGCCGGTCCCCGGCCGACCTCGACACCCCGCCCGGACCGCCGGGCCGTCCCCTCCGCGCCCGGCCCCCCGTCAGCGCAGGGCCCGCACCGCCTCGGCCGCCTCGGCCACCACCTCGAGGGAGTCGGGCCAGGCGCAGACCGCCCAGGTGGCCCCGGCACGAGCCACCTCGCCGAGGCGACCGGTAGCCTCCTCCGCCGTCTCTCCCACCGGTCCGCCCCAGGTCACCTCCAGGTCCGTGGCCGCCAGCTCGGCCACCTGCAGCGGGTCGGCCTCCCACAGGTTGACGGCCACGGACAGGGTGCGGGCCAGGGCCACCGTCTTGGGCAGCCCTCCCCCGATCCACACCGGGACCCCCTGGTCACGGGTGGCGGCGGCCACCGAGGCCAGGCGGACCCGACGCTCGGAGGCGGGTTCGAAGGGAATGCCGTAGGCCTCGTTCTCGGAGCGGCTGAGGTGGTCACCCGTGCCGATGCCGGCGATGAGCCGACCGTCGCTGAGGGAGGCCAGACTGGCCAGCACCGACACCAGTACGTCGTCGGGCAGCAGCCCGATGCGGGCCACCAGCGTGCCGATGGTGATGCTCGAGGTCGAGGCGACCAGGGCCCCGAGCAACGGGCCGGAGGAGAGGGCGGGCCGGCCGGGCTGGCCGATGGGCCAGAGGTGGTCGAAACAGAACACGCCGTCGATGCCCAGGGACTCGGCCCGGCGGGCGGCGTCCAGCGCAGAGTCGGCCTCGTCGGCGAACTGGGGCAGGGTTACGCCGATCTTCATCCCGGGCGCGTCATGTCGGCCGCCTCTTCATGACAGCCGCGCCCTTCACGGCCACGGCGTCACCAGTGGGCGTCCTCACCCCGACCAAATTCCCGCACCAACAACCGCCGGAGTCGGGATCACCTCGTCGATTCGACCCGGGCCTTCAACTCCCGGAGGGCGATGGACATGATCCGGCTCTGGGCCCGCATCTTGATGAAGCCGGGCAGCGGCACCTTCATCTCCACCTCCAGGTGATAGGTCACCTCGGTGTGCCCGTCGCGACCGGGGGCGAACACATACCGGCCGTCCAGCTTGGCGGTGATGTCCCCCCGGGTCTGGACCCAGGACAGCACCTCGGGGGCCTCGCTGTAATCGTAGGCCAGGGTGTAGCTGGTGCTCCGGCCGAAGGCGGCGGCCCGGAAGGTCACCAGCTCGGGGCGGCCCTGGTCGTCGCGGGACTCGATGGTCACGTCCTTGATGTCCGCTGCCCACTGGGGATAGGCCTCGATATCGGAGCTGACCTCGAAACAGCGTGCCGGTGAGGCCGACACCACCATTCGCTCGGTGGCTTGTTCCGCCACGATCAGCCCTCCTCTTCGATCGGTCTGCCGGTCGGATGTCGTGGCCGCACGGCCCTTCACCCTCCCACGTCGGCCAACGACGCGGCCAGCCTAGGGGCGAGTTTGTCATAGTCGAAGGATGCCTCGGCCCGCTGCCGCGAAGCCCGGCCCATCCGCTCCCGGATGTCCGGATCGGCCAGGAGCTCACCGATGGCCCTCACCGCGGCACCGACGTCGGTGGATTTCCGGACCACCGAGCCGGTAAGCCCGGCCTCCACTGCCTCGCCGGCCCCACCGGACCGACCGGCCACCTGGGGCACGCCGGCCGCGGCCGCCTCGAGGAAGACGATCCCGAACCCCTCCTGCTCCAGGCCCAGCCACCGGTTGCGACACAGCATCACGAAGACGTCGGCCGCTCCCACCAGGCGGGGCAGGTCGGCGTCGGACAGCCCACCGAGCAGGCGCACCGGGGCGGAGAACTCGGCGATCCGACCGGCCAGGCGATCCGAGTCGCGGCCGCGACCGGCAATGGCCACGGTGAGGTCGGGCCAGTCGGTACGGAGACGCACGGCCGCGTCGATCAGCACGTCCATCCCCTTGCGGGGTACCAGCCGGCTGACGCTGACCACCAGCGGTCCGGCGGCGGGCAGGCCGAGATCCGCCCGGGCTTCGCTCCGCTCGACGGGGGTGAGGGGACGGAAGCGGTGCAGGTCCACGCCGGGCGGGATCTCGACCACCGGGGGCATGCCTCCGCCGCGGACGGTCCGGGCCGCCTCGGCGGCCGGGTAGCCGCCGGCCGACACGGCCAGCACGCTGTGCCGGAGGACACGCGCCACCAGCTGGCGGCTGGCCGGGATCCGGCCGGGGATGGCCACCTCGGCGCCGTGGAGGAGCACGGCATAGGGAAGGTCCAGATGGGGCCCGAGGACTCCGAGAGGGAAGACCGGGTCCAGCACCACCAGGTCGGCGCCGACCCGACGGGAGGTGTCGCGGATCCGGCCGGCCAGTCCCGGGGTCGGGGCCAGCACCCGGTGCGGGACCCGCTCGATACGGATACCCCGTTCGGCCTGGGCCCGGTCGAACGCCTGCGCGTCGGGATGGGAACGGGCCGTCAGCACTACGAAGGAGTCGGGGTCCATGCGGGACCAGAGTTCCCACAGGTAGGCCTGGATCCCCCCGACCTTGGGCGGGAAGTCGTTGGTGACCAGCAGGTGGCTCACAGGGTCGCGGCGTCGGGGAGAACGTCGGGGTCCGTGGCCACCAGATCGGCCCGGCCCAGTCGACTGGCGGCCCACCGGGCGTGCTCGGCCAGGAGGGGATCCTCGGCGGCCAACCAGTGCCGGAGGACCACTTCGGTGGCCGGGTTGCGGCCGTCACCGACATTGCCCAGGGCCACCAGGGCGTTGCGGCGCAGGTAACGGGGGTCCCGATCGGCGATGTACCAACGCCGGCGGGCGAGCAGTAGCTCTTCGTCGGTCGCCTCGAGGAGGTCGAGCAGATCGACCTGCGGGCCGTCCGTGTGTCCGCCGGTGGCGTGTCCGTCGGTGCCGTGTCCGCCGGTGTGTCCGTCGGTCAAGTGGGGTGGCACGCCGGGAGGCGGGGGGTCCCGGCGGTCGGCCACCTTGTTGATGGGACAGACCTGCTGGCATTCGTCACAGCCGTAGATGCGGTTGCCCAGCGCCTCCCGGTACTCCTCGGGGAAGGAGCCTGGGGCCTGGACCAGCCAGGCCAGACAGCGGCGGGCATCGACTACGCCGGGCGACACCAGAGCGCCGGTGGGGCAGGCGGTCATGCACCTGGTGCAGCTCCCGCACCCGACGGCGTGGACTGCGGGAGGAGCGGCCAGGGTCGGACGGAGGGGGGCGTCGGTGACCACCGAACCGAGGACGAACCACGAGCCCGCTTCGGGTATCAGGAGAAGGGAGTTCTTTCCGAACCATCCGAGCCCGGCCCGGTGGGCGGCGGCCCGGTCGACAAGTGCGTTGTCGTCGAGGATCACCGTGGCCCGCCAGCCCAGGCCGTGCAGGTGGGCGGCGATAGGAGTCAGGGCCTGGCGAAGCGCGGTGTAGTGATCGAATCGGGCGTACCGGGCCACGCTTCCCTGGGGTCGGGCCTCGGCGTCCGGCCGGGGGGGGTCGGGCTCGGGGTCGGGGTCGGGGTCGGACTGACGGTAGCTCCAGGCCCCGACGACCAGGGATCGGGCCCCTGGAAGGATGCGGGTCGGATCGGTCGACCGTTCGGGATTCCGGTAGGTGAACTGCATCGTGGCGTGCAGGCCCTGCCGGCGGCGCTCGAGCAGGTGGGCACGGGTCTCCTCGAAGACTTCGGCCGTGGTCACGCCGATCGAGTGCAGCCCGGCGGCCCGGCCGACGGCCGCGAGGGTGCTGCTTAGGTCCTCGCCGTCGGCGGGACCGGCGGGGCCGTCCCGGTCCGGCGGTTCGGGGAGCTGGGCTCGGGGCACGACACCATGCTCGCACGACCCTGGCGGCGGTTCGGTACCAGCGGCCCGAGGGACCGGCGGAGCGTCCGGGCCCGTCGGGGTGGACGGGTCACCCGACGTCGCGGGTATGACGGACGCCGGGGACCAGCCCGGCCTGCTCCAGCAGGCGCACGGCCCGGGCCTCCTCGACGTCGACCACAATGGCGTCTTCCGGCTGCCGCCCGACGATGAACGAGACTACGCAGTCGTCGCAGACCTCCGAGTGCTGGTGCACGCAGTCAGCGCAGTCAATGGTGAAGGCCGCTGGCGGTTCGCCTCGGTGGCGCGACCTGACGCTGGGCGGTGAGACGGGAACAGGGGTGAACGGCATGGTGCAGCCTCCTGGGGTGGGTGGTCTGGTGATGGTTTCCATGTCCCCGGCATCATGAGACATGGGTGTGACAAGTCTCTGACCTGGGAACGTTGTGCTGACGGGAACTCGTGGCCCGGAGCCGTCCCGAGGTCTGATCCTCACTCCCGCCGGGGCGGTGGTCGCTCGGTGTGGTTGCGCATCCGGTTGTGGGTGGGGCACAGCAGGCGGCGGTCACCCCTTGAGTTCAAGGGCCGTTCTGTTGGGTGGTCGGGCCACTGGTGGAGAAGGGCTGGATGTGGTCGACCTCGCACCGGCTCGCCGGGAGGTCACAGGTGGGGTGGCAGCAGATGCGGTCCCGGACCTCGATGGCCCGCCTGGTGGCCCCGGTGAAGAAGCGGTCGGTGGGTGGGCACTCCACCCGGGTGACGGGAAGGCTGACGGCCCGCTCGAAGCTCACCGCGTCCACGGTCTTCAACCTGGCCGTGGCCCCCATCCTGACCGGGCCCTGGTACTCGGCCCGCTCGACGTCGGCGTCACCCAACCAGGGGACGAGGTGGCCCGGGGGGACCGCGGTCCCGCCCTCCAGCTGGCACAGGCGTCCGTACATGGCCTCGTAGTTGACCAGCACGGTGAAGAGGGGTCGGGGCCTGCGGCCGTCGGCCGGGGCGGTACGGGAGCGCCGGGCCATCTCCACCAGGGCGTCGGCCCGGCGCTGGGCCGGGGTCCGGGGCAGATCGGCCGTGGTCGGCTCCCGACCGAGGCGCCGTCGGGTCGCCGCCCACTCCTCGTCGAAGAGCCGGCGCTCCAGGCGGTGGAGCTCGTTGGCCACGATGGTCCCCGAGACCGGGTCGAGGGTCATCGTCCCGAACCACAGGCCCGAGAGGCTCTCCACCAGGTAGACGTCCCGTCGGGTCTTGCGCTCCTCGGCGGCCTCATCGGTGCCGTCGGGGTCAGCCAGCTGCTGCCAGTTCCCGAGGACCTGGCGGAACTGCTCGTGAGTCCCCTGGCACCCCACCTCGGCCAGGAGGTGCTCGTCCCGACCGAGGGCCTCGGCCATCCTCCCCTTGGTCAGGGGGGCAAGGAGGTCCACGTGGTCCCCGGTGAGCGATCCATGCTCGAAGGCCTCTCTGGTGTGGGGCAGGTCGGCGAGGGCCCGTCCCCGGCGGAGGTGGAGCCCGGCCTCCCGATCGGACAGGTGGGCCTCGGCCACCAGCCACGCCCGGGCCGAGCGGGCCCCGGAGAGGGCCCACTCCCTCGAGGCGTCGAACTCGGCCGCCGCCTCGGCCACGAAGGCCTCCAGTCGGGCCTTCGCCGCGACCAGCTCCAGCAGCGCCTCACCGACGGCGAACGCCTCGGGGCCCTGCTCGAAGAGGTCGTCGATGGCCGTCGCCAGGGCGGTTCGTTCCATGTCCAAAGCCAACCACCCGGGTGTGACACTTCCAGCCGAACCGAAACCGGAACCGGAACCGGAACACAGAGGACCATCCGGAACCACCCGGACCCACCCTGAACACAGGACATCACGGACTGTGGTGTGGGGAGGGTGGGGAAGGTGGGGAAGGTGGGGAAGGTGGGGAAGGTGGGGAAGGTGGGGAAGGTGGGCGCTACTCCGGGGAGCCCGAACTAACGTTTCGTGACCATGGGCAAACGACCTCTCGTCTCGGTGCTCATGCCGGTCACCCGGGACGGTGAGGTGTTCGAGCAGGCCATCGAGTCGATCCGCCAGCAGACGGTGGACGACTGGGAGGTCGTCTGTGTGCAGAATCGGGAGGGGCTCGACCTCGACCGGGTCATCGGTGGCGATCCACGCATCCGGCACTCCGTGCAGCCGATTCCGAGTGAGGTACTGACCCGCATCCATGCGCTGGGGGCGGCCACTGGTGAGTTCGTGGCCTTCCTCGACGATGACGACCGGTGGATGCCGACCAAGCTCGAGCGTCAACTCGACCAGCTGCGAGCCGATCCCGAGCTCTGCGGCTGTCACACCGACTACGAGGTGATCAACGAACACGGCGAGGTGGTGGCCCATCTGAAGAACGGTCCGGTCACCTACGACCGCCTCCTCACCTTCTCATCGGGCGAGTTCATCCCCAGTTTCATGTTCCGGACCGAGTACCTGCGAAGCATCGGGGGATTCGACCCGACCTTCCCCATCTGCGCTGACACCGACATGCTGTTCCGGGCCTGCTTTGCGGGCCGGGTGGGTTACCTCCCGGAGGTGCTGGTCCAGTACCGGTGGCACCCGGTGCAGATGACCACCAAGTACGTGGACAGCCAGCTCAGCACCTTGCGGATCATCGAAGACCACCGACGCTTGGCCGCCATGCAGGGGGATTGGCACCGCTGGCGCATCTCATGGCTGGGTACGGCGAAGGTGCGGACGAATGCCGCGCAGACTGCCTACCGGAAGGCCGCGGCCGCCCGTGCACAGGACGGTCCCAGTGGCAGGCACCTGATGACCAGCTTGCGCTTCAATCCGGTGGTGGCTCCGTGGACGGCGTCCCAAGAGGCGACCCGGCGCCTCCGGACCTGGGCCGGCCGGCCCCAGTCGGGACGGGACATCGACGGCTCGTAGGCTCGTTCACCGGCAGCGACCCGCGGAAAGCCCGGGTCATCCACCCGTCCGCCTGGTGCCTAGTCCCGGCCGGTCGCGTCAGTACCCGGCGTCAGGGTCGACAATGCCGGCCAGCTCCTCGCCGACGGCGAACCGAGCCACGTTGGTGCGGATGCGTTCGGCCAGCAGGGGTCGGATCATCTCGATGGTGTCGGCGGAGTGCGGCGTGATGATGCAGTTGGGCAACTCCCAGAGCGGATGCCCGTCGGGCAGAGGCTCCGGGTCGGTGACATCAAGGGCGGCCCCGGCGATCGAGCCGGCCCCGAGCGCGGCCACCAGGGCCCCGGTGTCCACGTGGCCGCCTCGGGCCACGTTGACCAGCCAGGCCGTCTTGTCCATGAGGTCGAGTTGGCGGGCACCGATGATGCGGGTCGTCTCGGGGGTGAGGGCGAGGGCGAGGTAGACCACCAAGGAGCCCGGGAGCACCTCGTCCAGCGCCTCGACCGACACTGTCCTGGCCGCCCCCGGCATGGAATCGGCCTTCCGCCGCACCACGGTGGCCTCCACCCGGAACGGAGCCAGCTGCTCGAGCAGCTTGGTGGTGATGCCCCCGCCCCCCAGGATGGTCACCTTCTGGTCGTAGAGGCTGGTCCCGGCGGCCTCGCCCCACGACCGCGCCGAAATGCGGGTGCGCAGGTGCCGCAGCCCGGCCAGGGAGAGGGTCAGCGCGTGTTCGGCCACCGGCTCGGCGTAGGAGCCCTTGGCACAGGTCCAGAGGTGATCGTGGTCGAGCAGGCCGGAGGCCACCACGTTCTCCACCCCGGCAAAGGGCAGCTGCACCCAGCGGAGGCTGGGGGCCGACGACACCTGGTCGATGAGCGCCTGCACCGCCCGGGGATCCAGCCAGACCAGGGCGTCGGGGTGCTCGTCGATCCCCACCAGAGTCCCGCCGCCGTCGGCGATGGCGTCCGTGGCGAACGAGGCGTGATCCGGCCCGAGGGCGACGCGGGGTGATGCCATCGCCGCACACTATCCATAGGCCCATCGGCGCCGCCGGACCGACGTCCGGCCGCCGGTCCCGGGCCGCGGCCCGACCGGCGATTTGATTCAATGGGGAAGCTGGCGGCCGACCACCGCGCACTCGGACCGATCGGGGGGTTCGCATGATCGTGCAGTTCAACGTCCGGGACTTCCTGGACCGGGCCGAGGT
>Ga0302325_10031568_pt1 | contig 10897 bp, 6 predicted proteins | sample Palsa_T0_2_FD_201948 | JGI IMG/M metagenome (GOLD analysis project Ga0302325, IMG submission 201948) | Peat permafrost microbial communities from Stordalen Mire near Abisko, Sweden - Palsa_T0_2 | ecosystem: Environmental > Terrestrial > Soil > Palsa > Peat permafrost | place: Sweden: Abisko... | reverse complement strand
TCAGAGGGCCGCGATCCCAGCGTGCTCGACGCCTGCGCGCGCGCGATCGAAGCGACGGGCGTCGTGCTCGCACATCGAACGAGCGACCCGGCGCACCATCGCTCCGTCTTCACCTTCTTCGGTTCGCGCGACGCCGTACGTGCGGCGGCGCTCGCGCTCGCTCGCGTGACGACGGAACGCATCGACCTGCGCCGCCATCGCGGCGCGCATCCGCGCATCGGCGCGCTCGACGTGCTGCCGTTCGTGCCGTTCGGTGCGGCGACGCTCGAGGATGCGATCGCGCTCGCTCGCGACGCTGCGGCCGACATCTGGAACGAACTTTCCGTGCCCTCGCTGTTCTATGGCGCCGCCGCGACCTCCGAACACCGCAGGCTGCTCGCCGACGTCCGTTCGGGCGAGTTCGAAGGACTCGTCGAGCGCGGGCATCGCGGCGGACCGCCCGACGTCGGGAGCGTCGCGGCCCATCCGAGCGCCGGCGCCATTGCGGTCGGCGCGCGCGGGCCGCTGATCGCGTTCAACGTCATCTTGGCAAGCACCGATTTGGCGCTCGCGCGTGAGATCGCGCGGACGATCCGCGAGCGTGGCGGCGGGTTCGGCACGCTGCGCGCGCTCGGCATCGCGCAGGCCGACGGCAACGTGCAGGTGTCGTGTAACATCACCGATCCCGTGGCGACGCCGCTCTATCGCGTCGCCGGCGTCGTCCGCGCGCTTGCAGGCCAAGCGGGCGTAGCGGTTGCGGGGACGGAGCTGATCGGCCTCGTTCCGCGCGACGCGCTGCGCGCCGTCGTGGCACACGCCTTCGGCGTCGAGGTCCTTCCGCGCGCCACGCAGTAGGACGCCCGATGCCCCGCCGCCTCGGCTTCCTGTGCCGAACGCTTTGTCTTGCGCTCGCGTGCACTGCCCTGGGACCGGGTTCGTTCGCGGGCGCGCAGACAGATCCAACGATGTTCGACTTCGCGACCCTCGCAAACGGTATGCGCGTGGTCGTCGTCGAGGATCACGCGGTTCCGGTGGTCTCGACCGCAATGTGGTACCGCTTCGGTGCGAGCGACGAACGGCCGGGCAAGACCGGGCTCGCGCACGCCCTCGCGCATATGATGTACGAAGGCACGCCGGAGGTTTCGGCCGCGGGTCTCGATGACGCGATCTCGCAATTGGGTGCGAAAGCCAACGCAACGACGGCCAACGACTACACGGTGTACCGTTTCGTCCTCCCTTCCGACAAGCTCGAGCTTGCGTTGCGTGTCGAGGCCGATCGCATGTCGCACTTACTGATTACCGACGCCGCGTGGGGTCGCGAAAAGAGCGACGTGCTCGCCGAATACGACGACGACATGACGCGGCCGCTGACCCGGCTCTATCACGACGTCTGCCGCGCCGCAGCCAACGTTCCCGTGTGCGCGCTCTCGCCGCTCGGCGACCGGTCCGACATCGTCCGCGCGGTCGCCGGCGACGTCCGTTCGTACTATCAGGACTGGTACGCTCCAAACAACGCGACCCTGGTCGTGAGCGGCGACGTTGCGACGGACGACGTCATGAATCTGGCGCGTGCGATCTTCGATCCGATCCCGTGCGGCGATCTTCCCGATCGCTCGAACGCGGTGCCGTTTTACAGCGCCGACAAGCCGGTTGAGGTCGCCGGCGACTTTCCGTACGAGGTCGTCGACCTGGCGTTTCCCGCTCCCGGACCGAACGACTTCGACAGCTCCGCATATCAGATCATCGACGCGATCGTCAACAATCAACGTTCGAACTTCTATAAGGCGCTGGTAAACAGCGGATATACGGTCGGATACTCGACGCAACTCGACCAGAATCTGCACGGCGGCCTCTATCACGTGTTTCTCGTGACGGCGCCGGGACATACGAGCGCGCAAGCGCGCAGCGCGTTCAACGACGTGATGAAGACCGCTTTCGATCAGGGGTTTCCGGACGACCTGATACGCGCCGCGAAGATCGCGATCTCGCTGCGCAAGACGTACGCGCGCGATTCGATCTCGGGTCTGGGCGAGCGCGTCGGTTATGCGGCAGCGGTCGAAAACGCATCGAGTCTCGACCGCGACGACGGACGTGTCGCCGCGACCACGAGCAGCGACGTCACGACCGCCGCCCGAAAATTCTTCCAGACCCCGGCCGTGCTCGGGCTGCTGACGCCGGCCAAATCACGACTCGCGGCGTCGAACTCCGGGCCGCCGGTCACCTCGGTCACGGACGACTTCTCGCGCCGCGCGCCGATCGGAAAAGTCGTCGAAGCGCGCTTCGTGCGCGATCCGCTCTTGGCGCCCGTGAACATTCAGACGCGCTTGCATCCGACGCGCTTCATCTTTCCAAACGGGCTGCACCTCCTCGTTCAGGAGGAGCACGCGAACCCAACGGTCTTCATTACGGGCACGGCGCAAACGTCGCCCGGTTCCGACCCGCCGGGCAAAGAGGGCGCCGGCGCGATGTTCTCATCGCTGCTCGACGACGGATCGGCCAAGGTCGGCGCCGACCAGCGGCGCCGCACGCTCGACGCGCTGGGCGCGACGCTGAACCTCGGGCTCACCTTCGACGCGCACGGACCGGCCCAGGCAACGGGGAAGCTGATCGAACTCATCGCGGACGCACTGCGTCACCCCGCCTTGCGCAGCGCGGATGTTGAAGAGATTCGGAAGCAGACCCTCGGGGCGGTCGAACAGAGCGACGAGGATCCCGACTTCCACGCGGATGCGGATTTCGATCGATTGCTGATGCGGCCGGGCGACCCGAATCTGCGCGAGCCGACGGCCGATTCCGTCGGCCGTATCAAAATCGCGGACCTGCGCGACTACGCACGGCACTTCGTACGCCCCGACCTCAGCGTGATCACCGTCGTCGGTGACGTGGACCCGCGCGAGGTCGAGCGCGAGGTCGCGGGTGCCTTCGACGACTGGAAGAACGAGGGCCCGCGGCCGGACTTGAACCCCGGACCGTTCGCACCCGCGCATGCGGCGATCCGCTACGTCGTCACGAATCATCGGCTTGCAGATGCCCATTTGGGCGCGCCGGCAGTCGCGCAAGGGAGCGACGACTACTACGCGCTCGCGGTCCTCAACGAAATTCTCGGTGCCGACGGCGGGTTCGACACGCGCCTGGTAGCGTCGCTACGGACCCGTGAGGACCTCGCGTACCGGGTCGCGAGCTACCTGACGGCGGACCGGTATCGCGGAACGCTCGACTTCCGGCTGACCGCACAACCAAGTACGGTGACGCGTGCCGTCGAGGCCCTGCGCGGCGAACTCGCGCGGCTGCACGACGACCCGGTCGGCCCGTTCGAACTCGATCGCGCGCGGACGAAAATCGTTGCCGGCGGATTCGTCTCCGAGGAATCGACGCAGGTCGTCGCCGAGCGGGTACAAGCGAACGAACTTGAAGGCTTGCCGTTGAACTACGAACGAACGCTGCCCGGCCGGTACGGTGCGCTCGACGGCGCGGCCCTCCAGCACGCAGCGCAAACGTATCTCCGCCCCGAATCGCTCGTCGAAGTCTACGAAGGACCGCAACCATGAGCTCGACCCTCGCCGCACCCGGACGCGTTACCACCGTCGATCCCGCGACCGCCAAACCGCTCGAAACGTACCCCGAACACGACTGGGCTGCGATCGATGCGAAACTCGATCGCGCGCGCGAGACCTTCGGTTGCTGGCGCGGCTCGTCGCACGACGATCGGGCGAGCGCCCTGCGAGCGGTGGCCCGGACCTTACGCAGCCGCAAGCTCGAGCTCGCCACGCTCGCGACGCGCGAGATGGGCAAGACGATCGGCGAAGCTGAGGCCGAGGTCGAGAAGTCCGCACTCGGGTGCGACCACTATGCGGACTACGGTGCCGCATATCTCGCTGAAGAACTGGTCGCGACGAACGCCACCAAGAGCTACGTCGGTTTCCGGCCGCTCGGGGCGCTGCTCGCGATCATGCCGTGGAACTTCCCGTTCTGGCAAGTCTTCCGCGCCGCCGCACCGGCTCTGGCAGCGGGAAACGTCGTCGTCCTCAAGCACGCTGCGAACGTCACCGGTTGCGCGATCGCAATCGAAGATATCTTTAAGGAAGCGGGCCTGCCTGAGGGCGCGTTCACGACGATCCTCCGCGGTGGACGCGACATGGAGAAGATCGTCGCCGATCCGCGCATCGCTGCGGTGACCCTTACGGGAAGCGAAGGCGCGGGGAGTTCGGTTGCGTCGGTGGCCGGAAAGCATCTGAAGAAGACGGTGCTCGAACTCGGCGGTTCCGATGCCTTCATCGTCCTCGCGGATGCCGACGTCGAGGCGGCTGCGAAGGTCGCCGTGCGCGCGCGCTTTCAGAATAACGGTCAGAGCTGCATCGCCGCCAAGCGCTTCATCGTCGAGGCACCGGTGTACGACGCTTTCACCGATGCGTTCGTCCGCAATGCGAAGGAGCTGGTCGTCGGCGACCCGCTCGATCGAACGACGACGCTCGGACCCGTCGCGCGCGAAGATCTGCGTGAGGATCTCGACAAACAAGTTCGCGACACCGTAGCCCATGGCGCGACGGTGGCACTCGGAGGTTCCTCGCCGAGCCGCGAGGGGTACTACTACGATCCGACGATCGTCGCCGATGTGACGAGCGACATGCCGATGTTCGTGCAGGAGACGTTCGGCCCGGCGGCCGCCGTCGTGCGCGCGCGCGGGCTCGAGGATGCGATCGCGCTTGCCAACGATTCCAACTACGGCCTGGGCGGCAACTTGTGGACGGCCGATATCGAGCGTGCGCAGCACGTCGCCGCGCGCCTCGAAACCGGGGGCGTCTTCATCAACGGAATGACCGCCTCCGATCCGCGCTTGCCCTTCGGCGGCGTCAAGTCGAGCGGCTACGGCCGCGAACTCTCCGCCTTCGGCATCCGCGAATTCGTCAACATCCAAACCGTCTGGATCGGCCCCGCCAAGGACGCGGGTACGCCGCCGCCGCTCTCAGAGTAGCAAACATTTGTCACGCTGAGCGGAGGCGCGAAGCGCCGGAGTCGAAGCGCAGCCGAGCAAAACGCTACAGAAGTTATAGCGCTACGAGAAGCTCCGTGACTCGGCTGCGCTTCGACAGGCTCAGCGTGACAGGGGGGCACCTCACCCTGACTGGGGGCAACCTCACCCTGACTGGGGGCAACCTCACCCCGACAGGTTGAGAAAGCCGCAGTCCGCCGCAAGGTTCGCGATGCGCGAGAGGCCTTCGCGGATATCCTCAGCCGAACCGACGAAGCTCGTGCGCAGCCAGCCGGTCAGGATCGGCGAGAAGATGTGTGCGGGGATCGCGATCACGTCGCGTTCGGCGATCAAGCGCTCGGCGAACGCGAGCGTGTCCTCGGCGCCGACGCGCACGCAGAGATAAAACGCACCTTCGGGCACGATATGTTCGAGACCGATTTCGCGCGCGATCGCGAGCGCGCTTTCGCGCTGTGCGGCATACCACTCCCGCGCCACGCCGAGTTCGTTCGCCGCAAAGACCTCGTGCGCGACGCGCTGACCGAACGTACTCGCGCACGACGTCACCCAGCCGTGGAACTTTACGACGTGCGGCATCACATCCGTTGGTGCGATCAGCCAGCCTAAGCGCAGACCCGTGAGCGAGTTCGACTTCGAGAGCGAATTGACGGCAATCGTATACGGATAGACCTTGCCGAACTCACCCGCATCGTCGGTATAGATCAGCTCGCGATAGATCTCGTCGTGCATCACGTAGATCGGCGGCCCGCCACGCGCGAGCAGACCCTCCGCGATACGTTTGGTCGCGGCCCGCGTGATAACGCGACCGGTCGGGTTGCTCGGCGAACCGATGACGATCATGCGCGTGTTCGGGCCGACCGCTTCGAGGATGCGCTCCGGATCGAACGCGCCCGGTCCGATCGGATCGAGCGCGAGCCGCCGGCACGGAATACCTTCGACTTGCGCGATCTTCGCGTACACGGGAAACGCGGGCTCGACGACGAGCACTTCATCCTTCGCGGGATCGAGCAGCGTGCGCAGCGCGACGTACACGGCTTCTTGCGAGCCGGTCGTGATACAGACGTTGTCGGCGTGGTCGAGCCCGGGATACGCGTAGCGCGCCGCGATCGCCGAGCGCAGATCGGCGTCGCCGATGTTGGTCGAATAGCGGCAACCGTGTTCGGCGACCCATGCCGTCGCGCGCTCGAAGTGCGCGACGTTCGGCATGAGCGTCGGTTCACCCAAACCTAGATTGATGGACGTCGGTCGCCGTTTGCCGTGCAGCGCGCGAATCGTCGACCCGGTGGTTGCGGCGATCGCCGGGTTCATACCGCTACCGCGAAATCCCGGATCGCGCCCTCGAGCGACGTCTTGCGATCGGTCGACGCGTTGCGCTGCCCGATGACGAGCGCGCACGGTACCTGATAGGTCCCCGCCGGAAACGTTTTCGGCACGGTCCCCGGGATCACGACCGAGCGCGGCTCGATGCGGCCCTTGGTCGTCACGGGTTCGGATCCGCGCACGTCGACGATCGGCGTGCTCGCCGTCAGCACGACCCCGGCGCCCAGCACCGCTTCGGTTCCCACGAACACCCCTTCGACGACGATGCAGCGCGACCCGACGAAGGCCCCGTCTTCGATGACGACCGGCTGCGCCTGCGGCGGCTCGAGCACGCCACCGATCCCAACGCCGCCCGAGAGGTGGACGTTCTTCCCGATCTGTGCGCACGAGCCGACGGTCGCCCAGGTGTCGACCATCGAGCCTTCGTCGACGTACGCGCCGATGTTGACGTAGCCCGGCATCAGGATCGCGCCGCGTCCGAGAAACGACCCGTAGCGCGCCGTTCCCGGCGGCACGCAGCGTGCCCCAAGTTCCTTATAGTTGAACTTCGTGGGCAGCTTGTCGAAATAGTTGGGCACGAGCCCAACCGCCGTCGCGGCATCGTTCGGCAGCGGATCCCCGATCCGCACGCTGTCGTGGCGCGCAAAGTAGAGCAAAATCGCGCGCTTCACCCACGCGTGCGTGACCCACGCGCCGGCAATCGGCTCGCAGACCCGCAGCGCGCCGACATCGAGCGCGGCGATGACTTCGTCGACGGCGTTGCCCGCCGCGCCGCGAACGTCGCTTGGGTCGGAATGAAGCGCTTCGATCTGCTCGCGCAGCCGGTTGAAATCCATTCCCCATGTGTAGAGGCACTTCGCCGCAATTTCCTTGGGCCGTCCGAGGTACGCCCGAGCGACATACGGTAGTGGGGTGGCGCGGAGGCAGAAAAAACGTGGGGCTGCTGGATCAAGTGACGGGTGACGGTTGGATATTCGTGTCTCATTCGAACCTGGACATCGATGCCGTCTACAAAGTACGCAACGAACTCGAGTCTCGGCGGCACCACCCGCTTTTGTTCTTTCTGCGCTGTCTGAGCGATACGGAGGAGCTCGACGGCTTGATTACCCGCGAAATCGAGGCGCGCGACTTCTTCCTGTACTGCGATAGCCCGAACGCGCGCGCATCGTCCTGGGTCCAGCGCGAGCTTGCGTTCATTCGAGCCCTTCCCAATCGTGTCGTCGAGACGGTCGATCTCAGCGCCGATCCGACGTCGCAAGCCGCTTCTCTCGGTGCGCTCTCGCGCGCTCAAACGTTGTTTCTGTCCTACGCTCACGCCGACCACCGCTTCGTCGAAATTATTCGCGACGAACTCCTGAGGGCCGGGTATCGTGTCTGGGACCCGGCGATCGCCCTCGGCGCCGAGGGGTCGTTCGTCTCCGAAATCGAGGGTGGAATTCGGGAAGCGCTGCAACACGGATTCTTCCTTTGGTTCGTATCCGAAAACGCGTTGACGAGTCGATGGGTTGCCCGGGAGCTCGAATTCGCGCAAGAAATCGTGCGCGACGACGCGCGCGAGGCCTCCCGTATCGTTCCCGTCATCATTCGGGATGGCGCTGGGTTTGCAAAACCCTTACCGGAACCGCTCCGCGAGCTGAAGCCGCTGGCGGTCACCGGCTTCGAGCCTCGCGACGCGGCAATCCACATCATCCGTTACTTGCGAGGGCGCGGCTAGGGACTATGGGCGTGAGCTTGTTGCTTCGACCCGCTGCCGTGTTCGACGGCGAGCGGCGCCAAGAGGATTGGACCGTTCGGATCGAGGGAGACCGCATCGTTGCCGCCGGGCCGCGCGCAGCGGAACCACACGCGAGCGAGAACGGCGATGAGATCGTCGACCTTCCCGGCGCAACGCTGCTTCCGGGTCTCATCGATCTGCACACGCACTTGTTCCTGGTTCCGTACGACGTGCGTTCGTGGGACGATCAGGTCTTGCGCGATCACGCCGCGCTCCGCGTCGCGCGCGCCGTCGCGGCCGCACAGCGGACGCTGGCAGCCGGATTTACGACGGTGCGCGATCTCGGCACCGAAGGCGCGGGCGAAGCGGACATCGGCCTGCGCCGTGCTATCGATGAAGGATCGATCCCCGGCCCGCACATCGTTCCGGTAACGCGGGCGATCGTTGCGCGCGGCTTTTATGGGCCGGCGGGTTTCGTGCCGGACTGCGCCGTCCCGCAAGGCGCGGACGAAGTCGACGGACCGGAGTCGATCTATACCGTCGTGCGCCGCCAAATTTCGCGCGGCGCCGAGTGGATCAAAGTCTACGCCGATTCGCGCCACGGCCCGGGCGCACGCTCGCGGCCCGCGTTCTCGCAAGCCGACCTCGCGCTGATCGTGCGCATCGCCGCCGATTCGGGATGCCCCGTGGCCGCCCACGCGAACACGGCCGAAGCGATGCGGCGCGCCGCGCTCGCCGGCGTAGCGACGATCGAACATGGGAACGAAGGGACGCCCGAAGTCTTCGCGTTGATGGCGGAACGCGGGGTCGCGTACGTTCCGACGCTGGCAGCGTACGAAGCGATCTGGTCGTACCGCGGCGCCCCGGACGGCGATGGAGCCGCGACCCAAAAGCGGGCCGCATTTGCGAGTGCCCGCACGAGCGGCGTCACGATCGCAAACGGCAGCGACATCGGCGTATTTCCCCACGGCGAGAACGCGCGCGAACTCGAACGGCTCGTGGACCATGGCCTCTCGCCTCTCGAAGCGCTGCGCGCCGCGACCTCGACGGCCGCAGGTGTCCTCGGTCGCGGGGACATCGGGTGCGTCCGCGCCGGCGCACGTGCGGATCTCGTCGCATTCCGCGGCGACCCGACGAGCGACATCAGCGCGCTGCGGCAGGTCGAACTCGTCGTAACACGAGGAAATTGCCGCTCCGCTACGTGAGCACGCCGAGCATCGCGCGCTACGGCCTGGGCGCCGGACCAGCGCCGCTTCAAGCCGCTTTCGGGGAAAGGGGAGCGAGGCGGCGAAAGACGTCCGCCCGCGTGGGGGCATCGGGGGAAGCCGCCCCGATTTCAAAGGAGGCAGCCTTGCCGAATACAGCCGACGACGAGCACCGAATTAATGCAATCCGCTTTCTTGCGATCGACGCAGTGCAGAAAGCGAATTCCGGTCATCCGGGCCTCCCGCTCGGGGCGGCCGCGATGGCCTACACCCTGTTCAGCCGGCACCTGAAGTTCAACGCCGGGGATTCGGGGTGGTTCGATCGCGACCGGTTCGTCCTAAGCGCGGGACACGGTTCGATGCTCATCTATGCCCTGCTGTATTTGACCGGCTATCCGCTGACGCTGGATGACCTCAAGAGCTTCCGCCAGTTGGGCAGCAAGACGCCGGGGCATCCGGAGTTGCACCACACGGCCGGTATCGAGGTGACGACCGGTCCACTCGGCCAGGGCGTCGGCAATGCGGTCGGGCTCGCGATCGCCGAGGCTCAACTGGCGGCCACATACAATCGCGAGCAAAAGATCGTCGACCACTACACCTACTGCCTGGCGGGTGACGGCGATCTTATGGAAGGCGTCTCCGGGGAGGCGTCGTCGATCGCGGGCCACCTTGCGCTCGGCAAACTGATCGTGCTCTACGACGACAACAAAATCTCCCTTGCGGCGCCGACCGACGTCACCTTCACTGAGGACGTGTGCGCGCGCTACGCGGCCTACGGTTGGCACGTCCAAGAGGTGAGTTCGGACGACGGCAACGACGTCAACGCGATCGACGCCGCGCTCAACGCCGCGAAAGCCGATCCGCGGCCGTCGTTCATCGCGGTGCGCACGATCATCGGCTTCGGTTCGCCCAAGGCCGGCACGTTCGGCGCGCACGGCGAGCCGCTCGGCGCCGACAACGTCAAGAAAACAAAAGAAGCACTTGGGTGGCCGCTCGAGCCGGACTTCTACGTGCCGGACGACGTGCTCGCATGGTGGCGCGCACTCGGCGCGAACGGCGCAGCGGCGCAAGACGCGTGGAACGCTACGTACGCCGCGTGGAAGGCAGCGAATCCCGATCTCGCCGCACAGCTGGAACGTATCCGCAGCGGGAAGTTGCCCGCCGCGCTCGACTGGCCCGTCTTCAACGCGGAAAACGGCGCCGTCGCGACGCGTGATGCGGGCGGCACGACGATGAACGCGATTGCGAAGGGGCTGCCCGAACTCGTCGGCGGCTCGGCCGACCTCGATCCGTCGACCAAAACGTACCTCAAGGGCTTCGGAGACTTCCAGCCGGGCAACTACGCCGGTCGCAACATCCATTTCGGCGTGCGCGAACACGCGATGGGCGCGATTGCGAACGGCATCTCCGCGCACGATGGCCTTCTTCCGTTCACGGCGACGTTCTTCAACTTCGTCGACTACATGAAGCCGGCGGTGCGGCTCGCCGCGCTCAACAAGTCGAAGGTGATCTTCGTCTTTACCCACGACTCCGTATTTCTGGGCGAAGACGGACCGACACACCAGCCGATCGAGCAGCTCGCGGGACTGCGCGCCGTCCCGAATCTGACGACGATCCGGCCCGCCGATTCGCTCGAAACGCGCGAGGGCTGGAAGTTCGCGATCTCCCACGACGGCCCGACGGTGCTCG